>Ga0194112_10011876_pt1 | contig 10724 bp, 11 predicted proteins | sample TA2MahC400mmetaG_FD_146191 | JGI IMG/M metagenome (GOLD analysis project Ga0194112, IMG submission 146191) | Freshwater microbial communities from Lake Tanganyika, Tanzania - TA2015016 Mahale Deep Cast 400m | ecosystem: Environmental > Aquatic > Freshwater > Lake | place: Tanzania: Lake...
AACATCACCCGCGACGCGATGCGCCGGCTTGGGTGGTCGCCCTCGGTCCGGCTGTTCGAGGCGGCAGCCTGCGGCACGCCCATCATCTCGGACATCTGGCCGGGCCTGACCGACCTGCTGCCCCAGGACAGCGCCGTCCTGCTGGCCGAGGGTTCGGACGATGTCGTGGCGGCACTGACCGAACTGGATGACGACAACCGGCGGCGCATCGCGCGCAGGGCCAGGCAGATCGTCCTTTCCGATCATACGGGCCGTGCGCGGGCCCGGGACCTGATGCGCGCACTGGACAGCGCGGCCTGGGCCGCGGCCCCCGCGGGAACCACCGCAGAGCAAGGAGCACGAGCATGCAGCAGATGACCTCTTACAAGCAGACCATCCTGGTTGCCGGAGGGGCGGGCTTTATCGGCTCGCACCTGTGCGAGGCGCTTCTCTTTCGCGGGCACAAGGTGATCTGCGTCGACAGCTTCCTGACCGGCCGCCGCGAGAATGTCCTGCCGCTGACGAACCATCCCGGCTTTACGCTGATCGAGGCGGACATCACCAAGCCGCTGACCCTCCGCGGGCCGGTCGCCCAGATCTACAACCTGGCCTGCGCGGCCTCGCCTCCGCAGTACCAGGCCGATCCGGTCCATACCATGCTGACGAACGTGTTGGGCTGCGGCAACCTGTTGGAACTGGCCGAAAAGCATGGCGCGCGCTATCTGCAGGCCTCCACCAGCGAGGTTTACGGCGACCCGCTGACCCATCCGCAGAACGAGGATTACTGGGGCAACGTCAACTGCACCGGACCCCGCGCCTGTTATGACGAAGGCAAGCGCGCGGCCGAGACCATGTGCTTTGACTATCTGCGCGCGGAGCGGGCGGATGTGCGGGTGGCACGGATCTTCAACACCTATGGCCCGCAGATGCGTCCCGACGACGGCCGCATCGTGTCCAACCTGATCTGCCAGGCGCTGCAGGATCAGCCCATGACGATCTATGGCGACGGGACGCAGACGCGGTCCTTCTGCTATGTCTCGGATCTGGTGCGGGGGCTGATGGCGCTGATGAATGTGGCAAAGGCACCCGAGGGTGCGGTGAACCTGGGCAATCCGGACGAATTCTCGATCCTGGAACTGGTCGACATCATCCGCGCCCGCCTGCCCGGCCGCGCCAGGCCGGTGTTCCAGCCGTTGCCGACGGATGATCCCCAGCGTCGCCAGCCCGACATCACGCGCGCGCGCGAGTTGCTGGGCTGGCAGCCCGAGGTGCCGCTGGCCGAAGGCCTGACGCGCACGATCCCCTGGTTCGAATCGCAGCTTGCCCCTGTCATCGCACCCTCCGCCGCCACGCGGCGCAAGCCCGCGGCCACGGCCGTCGCGGGGCACTAAAGGGTGGTTGCCGCCGGGCAGGACCCGGCGGCGGCGTTTGCCTAATAGCGGCCTGCCATTTCGGCCAGCGTCATCGGCTTGATGCGGTCTGCATTGCCGGCGGTTCCGAAGGCCTCGAACCGGGCCTTGCAGACCTCGGCCATGGCCGCCATCGCGGGCTTGAGGTACTTGCGCGGGTCGAACTCGGCCGGATCCTCGGCAAAGGCCTTGCGGATCGCACCGGTCATGGCCAGGCGGTTGTCGGTGTCGATGTTCACCTTGCGCACGCCCGAACGGATGCCGCGCTGGATCTCCTCGACCGGGACGCCCCAGGTGGGCCGGATGTCGCCACCATAGTTGTTGATGATCTGCTGCAGATCCTCCGGAACCGAGCTGGAACCGTGCATGACCAGATGCGTGTTGGGCAGGCGGCGGTGGATTTCCTCGATCACATGCATGGCCAGGATCGCGCCGTCCGGCTTTCGCGTGAACTTGTAGGCGCCGTGGCTGGTGCCCATCGCGATGGCCAGTGCGTCGACGCCGGTGTCGCGCACGAACTGCTCGGCCTCGGCCGGATCGGTCAGCAACTGCTCCTCGGACAGCTTTTCGGTCGCGCCGTGGCCGTCCTCCTGGTCGCCCATGCCCGTTTCCAGGCTGCCCAGAACGCCCAGCTCACCTTCGACCGACACGCCGCAGGCATGGGCCATCTCCGTCACGCGGCGGGTGATGTCGGCGTTATAGGCATAGTCAGCCGGGGTCTTGCCGTCGGCCTTGAGGCTGCCGTCCATCATGACGCTGGTGAAGCCGTTCTGGATCGCGGTGGCGCAGGTCTGCAAGCCGTTGCCATGATCCAGGTGCATGCACAGCGGAATGTCCGGAAACGCCCGCGACAGGCCCGAGATCAGGCCCGCCAGCACCAGGTCGTTGGCATAGCTGCGCGCGCCGCGGCTGGCCTGCAGGATGACCGGAGACCGGGTCGCCTGAGCGGCCTGCATGACCGACAGGCCCTGCTCCATGTTGTTGATGTTGAAGGCCGGGACGGCATAGCCGTGCTCGGCCGCGTGGTCCAGAAGCTGGCGCAGGGTAATCATGGCCATGGGGTCATCCTTTACTTGCAGAAAGATACGCGTGGATGGCATCGACCTCGTCGGTCGCACCAAAGATCAGGGGGGTCATGTCGTGCAGACCGGCGGGCACCAGGTCCAGGATCGCACGGCGTCCGTCCGTCGCCTGGCCCCCTGCCTGCTCGACCAGAAAGGCGATGGGGACGCATTCATAGATCAGCCTCAGACGGCCGTTGCCGTATCCGGGCCGGGCGTCGTCGGGATAAAGAAACACCCCGCCCTTCAGCAGGATGCGGTGCAACTCCCCCACGGCGGCGGCCAGCCAGCGCATGTTGAAGTCGCGCCCGCGCGGCCCGTCCGCGCCTGCCCGCAGGTCGCGCGCCCAGTCCTGCAGGCCCGGCGCCCAGTGCCGCTCGTTCGAAGCGTTGTAGGCGATGGTCGAGGCCGTGGGCTTCAGCCGCAGCCTTTCGCGCGCGATCCGAAAACCCGCGCCGGGATCCTGGGTTGCGACATGCACCCCCTGCCCAGTCGAAAAGCCGAAATCTACGGAATGGCCAAAGGAGGCATAGCCCGCCGCGACCGCTGTCCGGCCCGGCCGCAGAAAACTGTCCTGGTCCGCAGGCAGCACGCTGAACAGCATCCCCAGCGGCGCACCGATGCCGATGCTGCCCGAACCGTCGATGGGGTCGATCGCCACGTCGAAGTCGCCGCCGTCATTGAGGTGGATCACCGCCTCCGCCTCCTCGGACAAGACCCGGCGGACGCCTGCGGCGCGCAGGGCGGCGATCATGTGGTCATGGGCGGCCAGGTCCAGCGCCTTCTGCTTGTCGCCGCTGTCGTTGGTTCCCACGATCGCCTCGGGGTCGCCATGCAGGCGGCCGGCCGACAAACGCGCGGCCAGCGGGGGCAATGCGCGGGCGATGGCCCCGACGATTGCCCCGGCAGGGGCGCCGTCCAGCGCTTCGGCCAGCAGCGGCCCGGTGGCGGCACCGTCATTCGGCAGGCGCAGCATCATGCCGTCACCTGCCGTGGAAGGAGAGAGCCCCAGGCGATTGCTGAAGAACCCGCCAGGCCGCTGTTCGTGCCCAAGAGGCCTGCTGCTGCGCAATGGGCGCGGCGCGGAATACTCCGGCCTCTGCTCCGCCTGGGACGGGACCGCCTGTTTGCGGCGACCCAGGACCCCCCGTCGCGGCAAATGCCCGGAAATCCAGTTGTGCCATGCCTGTCCTGCGTGCACATGCCGGCACAAGTTATGCCCGCGGGGCAGAGGCGGCAGACGCGGTCCCATGCCGTTGCCGCTCCCTGATCCGGACAAGAAGCAGAGGTAAACAGACGGATCATGTCAGGTCCTTGGCAATGGTCAACGCGATGCCGGCCTGCTGAATTTCAGCGTGATCTTTGGACATGGGCGGCGCGTCCGTGATGACCACATTGAAATCCGATAAATCCGCCAGTGCATGCAGCGCCGTGCGGCCAAAGCGCGTGTGATTGACCAGCAGCACGCTGCGTCCGGCGGCCTGCATCATGGCGCGCTTGGCCCGGACCGCGTTGTCATCCGTGTGGAACGCCCTGAGCCCGTCAACGGCCGGGGCCGAAATGAATGCCAGGTCCGCGCGCAGCAGCGCCAGCGCGTTTTCCGTCACCATGCCAAAGAACCCGTTCAGCTTGGCGTTGTAGATCCCGCCAAGCGCGATCAGCGTCACGCGCGGCGCGTCCTTCAGCCGCTCGATCACGGCGGCATTGTTCGTGATGACGGTCAGGGGCGCGAACTCAACCAGGCTGGCACCCAGAAGCGCGGCCATCGAGCCGTCGTTGACCATCACGGTCATGCCCGGCTCGACCAGATCCAGCGCGGCACGGGCCATGCGCGCCTTTGCGTCGCTGTCCTGCAGGGCGCGGATGCGGAAATCGCTTTCGAACTGCGTCCCCGCCTCGATCGTCGCTCCGCCCCTGATCTTTCGCAACAGGCCCACCTGTTCCAGATCGTCCAGGTCCCGGTGGATGGTCATCTTGCTGACGGCGAAACGCTCGGCCAGCGCATCCAGGTCGACGGCACGTGTCGCAACCAGCAGATCCATGATCGCCTGCCTGCGTTCGTCCCGCTTCACCACCGCCTCCGACATTGTCCGCAGGCGTCATAACATGTCCATCCGGGATCACAACATGGATTTTGTGACTTTGTTATGTCAATTTGTGATGGCGCTAGCAGTGGCGGCAAGCGGTTGCTTCGGTGATCTCAACACGACTTGCCCATCTTCCGGCAAAGAGTCGTTCGCCACGGTGTGCAAGTGCGTCCGGCACCTGACAGTTCAGTGTCCGGCCAGGGGCAGGCGTTGCCATCCTTGTGACAACGCCTGCGGAAGGGGTCACGCAGCCTCGGCCTGGTCCAGCGTGGCGATCTCTGCCTCGACGGCCAGCATGCCCTGGACCGCCTGCGCGGCCTCGGCGCCCTTCTTGACGAAATGTTCGCGATAAAAGGCCGTCAGCAGTTCGGTTTCCTGATAGTTGTGCGGCGTCAGCGAAACGGAAAACACCGGCACCCCGGTGTCCAGCCCCGCCTGCATCAGGCCCGACACGACAGCCTGGGCTACGAAGTCATGGCGATAGATGCCGCCATCGACCACCAGCGCGGCCGCGACAACGGCATCATACTTGCCTGTCGCGGCCAGTTTCTTCGCCAGCAGCGGCATCTCGAAGGCGCCGGGTACCGAAAACGCGTCGATGCGCGCGTTCGGCATCAGCGTGGCGGCCTGAACCACAAAGCCGTCATGGGCGCGGTCCACGACATCGGCATGCCAGCGGGCCTTGATAAAGGCGATACGGGGAGATTGGGTCATAAAACAGGAACCTTACGTTGCGTTGCGTCAGGTCCCAAGGCATGGACCACACGGGCCTTGGCGGACCCCATGCGGTTCTCTTTCATCCGGACTGTACCGTCGGCCCCGGAATTCCACCGGATCTGCTGACCCCCTCCGAAAAGGGGCGCTCGCGGGCTGTCACCGCCGGTGGGGAATTGCACCCCGCCCTGAGAACATCCCCAGAATAGCCTCTGCCGACACCACCGCCAAGTTCGATGCGGCATATTTTCGTCCGGATGCGACCTCAGAGCGGATCAATGTCGCCTTTTGCCCGTTCCGCGTGGAAGTCTGCCACAAAGGCGTCCAGCCGCTGCGCCGCGATCGCCTGGCGCAGCCCGTCCATCAGCTGCTGGTAATAGTGCAGGTTGTGCCAGGTCAGCAGCATCCCGCTGATCATCTCACCCGCGCGGAAGACGTGGTGCAGATAGGCGCGGGAATAGCCGGTGCAGGCGGGGCAGCTGCAATGCTCGTCCAAAGGGCGCGGGTCGTCCTGGTGACGGGCGTTCTTGATGTTGACCTGCCCCCGCGCCGTCCACGCCTGCCCCGTCCGACCCGAGCGCGAGGGCAGCACGCAGTCCATCATGTCGATCCCGCGCTGGACGGCGCCTACGATGTCATCGGGCTTGCCGACGCCCATCAGATAGCGCGGCTTGTCCCGGGGCAGAAAACCCGGCGCATAGTCGAGGACGCCGAACATGGCCTCCTGCCCCTCGCCCACGGCCAGACCGCCAACCGCATATCCGTCAAAGCCGATGCCTTTCAGCGCCTCGGCGCTTTCCTCGCGCAGGTCCCGCGTCACGCCGCCCTGCATGATGCCGAACAGCGCGTGACCAGGCCGGTCGCCAAAGGCGTCGCGCGACCGTTGCGCCCAGCGCATCGACAGGCGCATCGAGTCCGCCACGGCCTGTTCGGTCGCGGGCAGCGCGGGGCATTCGTCGAAGGCCATCACGATGTCGCTGCCCAGAAGACGCTGGATCTCCATGCTGCGCTCGGGCGTCAGCCGGTGCTTGGAGCCGTCGATATGACTGGAAAAGGTGACTCCCTCTTCGGTCAGCTTGCGCAGGCCTGCAAGGCTCATGACCTGGAAGCCCCCCGAATCCGTCAGGATCGGCCGGTCCCAGTTCATGAACCTGTGCAGCCCGCCCAGGCGCGCGACACGCTCGGCCCCTGGCCTCAGCATCAGGTGATAGGTGTTGCCCAGCAGGATATCCGCACCGGTCGCCCGCACGCTTTCCGGCAGCATCGCCTTGACCGTTGCAGCCGTGCCCACGGGCATGAAGGCCGGGGTCCTGATCTGGCCGCGTGGCGTGTCGATCACGCCGGTGCGGGCCGCGCCGTCGGTCGCCTGAAGGGTGAACTGGAACTGCGTGGTCATCATGCCGCCTGTCTGGGGAACCGTGCGCTTTTAGCGCCGGGGAACCGGCAGCGCAATGCGCCCGCCACTGGACCGCGGGCCGCAGGTGCCCTATATCTTTGGTCGGAATTGAAGGATGAAGCGATGACCGAACCCCTGATGGAAGGCGCGCCGCTGATCGCGCCCTCGTCCACCGACCATCCGCTGTACGAGGCGGTCGTCGAGGCCTGCAAGACGGTTTATGACCCCGAGATACCGGTCAACATCTATGACCTGGGGCTGATCTACACGATCGACATCAATGACCAGAACGAGGTCCGGGTGGTCATGACGCTGACCGCGCCGGGCTGTCCCGTCGCGGGCGAGATGCCGGGCTGGGTCGCGGATGCCGTCGAGCCGCTGCCCGGCGTCAAGCAGGTGGATGTCGAGATGACCTTCCAGCCGCAGTGGGGCATGGACATGATGTCGGATGAAGCGCGGCTGGAACTGGGGTTCATGTAACCGCGGCTCTGCCAGCGGTGACGACAGGTGGCCATTCGTCCTCGGCCGCCGTTCGCCTGCTGCGAGAGTATCTGGCAGCGGAGAAGTCGTGCGCCGGGCTTGAAGGTGCGTCGGTCGCGTGACTATCTTGAGGGCAACCCAGAAGGATTCCTGCCATGTTTGCCATTCCCGGCGCTGTTCCCGTGACCATCACTCCCGCGGCCGCCGCGCAGATCGCGCGGCTCATGGCCGGCAAGAACGCCTTTGGCCTACGGATCGGGCTGAAGAAGGGCGGCTGTGCGGGCATGGAATACACCATGGAACTGGCCGAGACAGCTGCCGCCAACGAGGAAGTGGTCGAAAAGGACGGCGCGCGCGTCATGATCGCGCCGATGGCGCAGATGTTCCTGTTCGGAACCGAGATCGATTACGAAAACGGTCTTCTTGAGTCCGGCTTCAGGTTCCGCAACCCCAATGTCACGGACTCCTGCGGCTGCGGTGAATCGGTCCGCTTCGAACCCTTGGAAGGCAGTCGCGCGCGGGATTAGGCGCCGACTGCTGGCGCTATCGGTGTTGTGCCCCTGTTCCTGGCTGGCTAAGTCTCTGGCGGAACAAGGAGGACACGATGGAACCGCGCAAACTGGCTGCTGGAAACTGGAAGATGAACGGCGATCTGGCCGCGCTGGGGCAGATCGATGCGCTGTTGGCCGGTGCAGGCGACGCGGCCTGTGACGTCCTGATCTGCCCCCCGGCGACGCTGATCCACCCGATGGTTGCCCGTGTGGGCAGCGCCGATCTGCTGGTCGGAGGCCAGGATTGTCATGCCAAGGACGCGGGGGCCCATACGGGCGACATTTCGGCGCGGCAGCTGCGCGACATCGGTGCCAGCCATGTCATCCTGGGCCACTCCGAGCGACGGGCCGATCATGGCGAAACCGATGCCGATGTGGCGGCCAAGGCCGGTGCCGCGCAGGCGGCGGGTCTGATCGCCATCATCTGCGTCGGCGAGACCGAGGACCAGCGCGACCAGGGCCGCACCCTGGAGGTGATCGCGGAACAACTGGCTGGTTCGCTGCCCCAAGGCGCCACGGCTGCCTACACCGTGCTGGCCTATGAGCCGGTCTGGGCCATCGGTACCGGACGAACCCCGACAGTGGCGCAGATCGCAGAAGTGCATGCCCTTTTGCGTGACAAACTGACCGCGCGGCTGGACGATGGTGCGCAGGTCACCCTGCTTTACGGCGGCAGCGTCAAGCCCGCGAACGCGGCCGAGATCTTTGCCATCCCCAATGTGGACGGGGCGCTTGTCGGAGGAGCAAGCCTCAAGGCCGAGGATTTCGCGCCCATCATCAGCGCCTTGGCGGCCGCCTGAGGGCCTTGCCCCACCGGCGCAGTATTTTCACCATTGCGCCGCCTGCTGCACGACGCTAATCAGGCAGCACTGGCACCCGTAGCTCAGCTGGATAGAGCGCTGCCCTCCGAAGGCAGAGGTCACAGGTTCGAATCCTGTCGGGTGCACCACCATCATGCAATCCACGTCCCGGAAATGGGATCAGGTCGTCTTCCTGACATGAAGGTTCAGGGCAGGCGGCAGGCGTGCCGCACTGCGAAGCCGATCTGGCACTACGGCCGGCGCGCTGAAGCTTGGCATTGTCCTGTTTTGCACCGGTCTGTGGTGAGGCGGCGGGGAAAACCTCACTGGACTGTGTGCTACTACAGGATCTTCATCAGAGGTATTGCCTTGCCGGCCTGCGGTGCAGCAAGGCATCATGGTTGGGCCGCATGAACAAACAGGACCCTCATGGCCATCACCATCGCCGATCCCCTAGAGCTCCGCGTCGTCGAGATGATCAATGCCGAGCGAGCCGATGCGGATCTGCCGCCGGTGCATACCGAAGTTCACCTGAACAGTTCGGCCCAAGGCCATTCGGACTGGATGGCGCAGGAGGGTGTGCTGTCCCATCCGGGACGGGACGGCAGCACCGTCACCGACCGGGCGCAGGACGCGGAGTTCCCCATGGAGGGCGCGTCGTGGAGCCTTCGGGAGAACCTGGCCTATACCAGCGTCCAAGGTTCTCTGAATGAAGGGGAACTGGTCAGCATGCACGATGCCCTGATGAACAGCGCGTCGCACAAGGCCAATATCCTTGATCCGGACGTCAGCTATGTCGGTGTCGGCCTGTCTCAAGGGCAGATTGAATCTGGCGGACAGACGCATGACGTCGTCTTCCTGACCCAGAACTTTGGGAACAGTTCGCTGCCGGTCCTGGTCCAGGAGGAGATCGAAGGCGAAATCATGCTGACCAGCTATCTCGACGGAGAGGCCGTGCCGGGCAGCTCTCAGCCGGCCCCTGACCAGACCGACGGGGATGGCCAAGAGGATGATGGCGAACCGGGTACGGATGACGATGATCCCCAGGACCGCGAAAACGGGTCCGGCGGGTCCTGCTTTGTTGCGACTGCCGCTTATGGCGATCGGATGCATCCTGACGTCGTGACGCTTCGGGCCTTTCGCGACCAGATTCTTGTGCGACACAGGATGGGCCGCGGGTTTGTCCGCGCCTATTGGATCATCGGGCCAAAACTTGCGAGGCTGGTCCGGCCGGATGATGCGGCAGGCCAAGTCACCCGCTGGATGTTGCGGCCCTGCGTTGCTGCCGCGCGAAGGACTCTGGCCCGCAGGAGGTAATCCGCCACAATCTGCAAAGCTGGACATCATGCCGAAGGTGCAGGGGTGCACAGGCCCTAGCCGGACAAGGCATCGTGGTGCCCCGGCATGGACTTCGACACACCACGTCCTCGCTTGCATGACAGGTAGCGGGTCATATTGATGAAGATTCGGACGGATTCCCGCCGTGACCGGGGACGTTCAGATCCGCCCCCGTCATGTCGGATACAACGACCGGAAGAACCTGCCCTAGATCAGGAATGACCTGTCATCGAAGTCGAACTGGCCCAGCAGGCGCACCAGCATGTCAGGTGAGCCGTCCTGATCCATGTCGATACGCAAGTGGGTTTCCGCGCCCTGCGAAGACCATGACAAAGCGGCCATCCCGCTGTCCCGCAGGTTCAGCGCCCGCAGGTCGATCATATCCTCGCCCACCTGGAAGTCCGTGATCAGGTCGGCAGAACCAAGAGGGCTCTCCCCTGCGTGGCGGAAGACGAACACGTCCGCACCCGTGCCGCCCGTCATCGTGTCCCGCCCCGCGCCCCCGACAAGCGTGTCGTTGCCCGAACCTCCGAACAGGCGGTCGGCGCCATCGTCGCCGTTCAGACGATCATGGCCGGGTCCGCCATACAGCGTGTCGGCGCCCGCTCCGCCCCATAACGTGTCATGCCCGTAGCCGCCGTGCAGGCTGTCATTGCCGGCGCCTCCGAACAGTTGGTCGTCACCCCCGTTCCCGCGCAGCAGGTCGGCACCCGTGCCGGCTCTCAACGTGTCGTTCCCAGTGCCGCCAGCCATGGTGTTGTCGCCCGACCCGCTGACCAGCAGATCGTTGCCCGCCCCCCCGAAGAGCCTGTCGGACCCTCCTCCGGAAAAGATCCTGTCATTGCCTGCTCCGCCTTCGAGCCGGTTGGCGGCCATGTTGCCGATGATTTCGTCGTTGCCCGATCCGGC
>Ga0194112_10011879_pt1 | contig 10722 bp, 8 predicted proteins | sample TA2MahC400mmetaG_FD_146191 | JGI IMG/M metagenome (GOLD analysis project Ga0194112, IMG submission 146191) | Freshwater microbial communities from Lake Tanganyika, Tanzania - TA2015016 Mahale Deep Cast 400m | ecosystem: Environmental > Aquatic > Freshwater > Lake | place: Tanzania: Lake...
CTCATCGATCTTCACGCCGCCGCCGTGGCGGTCCGGGAGCTGTGGCGCGGCCCGATCGTCGCCTGCGTGCCCGGCCCGAACGATCCATCGCAGCCGAATCCCCGGTGGGCCGCGGGCGCCGTCATCCTCGCCGGCCTCGGGATCGATGTCGTGGGGCTGACCGGCGAGACCGGCGCGGAGGACCGGGCCCTCCTCGCGCGCATCGCCGGACTTCCGGCCGCGACGGCCACTCCTCGCGGCGCCCCGCTCTCCGAGACCTTCCGGCTCGCCGCCGATGCGGCCTCTCAAGGCGCGGGCATCCTCTCGACCGGGCCGGACATCCTCCCCGAGGTGATCCCGGTTCTCTCGGCGCTCCTCGGCCGTGCCCGCCCCGGCTGCGCGGATCCGGAGCCGGGTCCCTGGCTCGCGACGCCGGCCTGGGCCTGCGCCCTCTCCGAGGGGGGGGCGACCCTCACGGTTGCCATCGGCGAGGGGCATCTCCGCGATCGCGCGTCGATCCACGATCTCCTGGCTTCAGGGACCGAGCAGCCGCTCGAGATCGAAGCGGCGCACGCCGATCTCCTCGAGACCGCGCTCCGGAGCTATCCGGGCCGGCCTCTCGTCCGGATCGTCGCGCGCGACCGCACCGAACAAGAGGAGTGCGTGTACATGTGCGCCCGCTATGGCGCTGTGGGCAAAGCGGTGCTCCGCGGCGCGGATCCGAACGCCGCGATCGCAGAGGCGACCGACTGGCTCGCCTGGGCGGACACCTACCGCCTCGCCGACCTCCGGTTCGAGCCCGATCGCCCCGAAATGCCGGGTGCCGTCCCACGGGTACGCGCCCATCCCTGAAAGCCAAGGCTCTCTACGGGTAGATCCTGTACATCATACGCGGGAAGGGGATCGCCTCACGTACGTGGTGGAGGCCGCAGATCCAGGAGACGGTCCGCTCGAGCCCGAGCCCGAATCCGCCGTGCGGCACGGATCCGAAGCGCCGGAGGTCGAGGTACCACCCGAAGGCCTCGGCCGGGAGGCCGTGCTCCGCGATCCGCTGCTGGAGAGCGGCGAGGTCATCCTCGCGCTGCCCGCCGCCGATGATCTCGCCCACCCCCTCGGGCGCGAGGACGTCTACGCAAAGGGCGGACCCCGGATCTTCGGGGTCGCGCTTCATGTAGAAGGCCTTCACGGCGGCCGGATAGCGATGGACGAGGAGGGGCCTGTCGTACGACTCCGAGAGCGCCGTCTCCTGCGGCGCTCCGAGGTCTCCGCCGGGCTCCATCTCGACGCCCTTGGCGCGGAGCATCTCGACCGCCTCGCGGTAGGAGATCCGCGGGAAGGGGGGGACGATCTTCTCGAGCGGGCCCGTGTCTCGCTCCAGGACCGCCAGGTCATCGCGGCAATGCTCGAGCGCGTGGCCGACGATCGCGACGATGAAGGCTTCGGCGAGGTCCATGATGTCGTCGAGGCCGGCGAAGGCGACCTCGGGCTCGACCATCCAGAACTCCGTGAGATGGCGGCGCGTCTTCGAGAGTTCCGCCCGAAAGGTCGGACCGAAGCAGTAGACCTTGCCGAAGGCCATGGCCGCCGCTTCGGCGTAGAGCTGTCCGCTCTGTGTGAGGTACGCCTTGTCATCGAAGTAGTTCACCTCGAAGAGCGTCGTCGTCCCCTCGCAGGCCGCCGGCGTGAAGATCGGCGAGTCGACGCAGATGAAACCACGGTCGTCGAAGAATCGCCGGATCGCCCGGATCACTTCGTGCCGGACCCGCAGCGTCGCGTGCTGCTTGCGGGAGCGAAGCCAGAGGTGCCGGTTGCGGAGGAGGAAGTCGATCCCGTGCTCCTGCTTCGCAATCGGGTACTCCTCGGCGCGATGGACGACGCGGGCGTCGCGGAGGGTGATCTCGAAGCCGCCGGGGGCGCGGCGGTCCGCCCGGACCTGGCCGGAGATGATGAGGGATGATTCGTACGGGAGGTCCTCGCCCAGCGCGAAGACCTCGGGAGGGACATCGTTCGTCCCCATGACCGCCTGCACGATCCCGCTCCCGTCGCGTACCTGGAGGAACCGCACCTTGCCGCTCGATCGGCGGTTGTAGAGCCAGCCGCGAACCTCGACCACCTGACCGACGTGTTTCCCCAGATCCGCTATACGAACGACATCCATTTCACATCCCTCCGTGCCCGTGCCCGTGCCCGAGCCCGTGCCCGAGCCCGTGCCCGCCCGCGCCGTAGAGCCCGCGCTCGCGGATGTACCTCGCCACACCCTCCGCCACCCACGCCTCGAACGGCCGCCCCTCCCGGATCGCCCGCCGGATCTCCGACGCGCTCGCGGGGCAGGGCGCGATCGAGACGATATCCCTGTTGCGCGCGTCGATCTCCCCGCCCGAGAGGAACGGGAACCGCTCCGCCGTGAAGAGCGCCGCGTGCCCCGGGCGGACGACCGTCGCGATCCGCGCCAGGGCGAAGATCCGCTCGACCCGGTGCCAGGCCGGCAGCTCCGGGATCGTGTCCGATCCGATGATGAAGACGACCTCGGCGGACGGCTCCTCCCGCCGGATCTCCTCGAGGGTATCGACCGTGAACGACCGTCCCGGGCGGCGGATCTCCCGGTCCGAAACCACGAGCCCCTTCTCGCCCTCGATCGCGATGGCGACCATCGCGAGACGATCTTCGGGGCGAGCATCGCCGTCGATCCGCTTGTGCGGCGGGATGCCGCAGGGGACCAGTTCGATCCGATCGAGCCCGAACCGCTCGCGGCAGGCCTGTGCGATCGCGATATGGCACCGGTGCACGGGATTGAACGTCCCGCCCAGGATGCCGATCCGTTCCGCGCGCCGCTCGCCGGCCATGTCGCAACACCCTTACGTGGCACCGATCCGTAGTCGGGGCCGGCCGCCTGCCGCGTCACCCCCCGGTCCGGGTCCGGCGTATGATCCTTGCCTGGTCGCCCCCGATCAAGGGGGCGCGGTTCGGAGGGTGATCGGTGAGGCGGCCGGCAGGGCGGTATGGGAGGCAGGCCGACTTCACTGCGCGAGGATCGGCGCCAGATCCTCAGCCGGAACGGGCACCGTGCGGAGCCGACGTTCGATGGCTCGTAGATCGTCGATCGTGACGGAGCCCGGCGAGAGGAACTCGATCCCGAGCGCTTCGCCATCGTCACCGAAATCCGCCAGCACGCCCGGTCGGATCTCCTCCGTGTGACAGCGCCCTTCGGATGCCGGCTCGCGGAGATACAGGTAGCCCGCGAAGGGTTTCCCCTTGCGGTACGTGACTTCGAGGAACGGGTGTTTCAGCATGTCACACTCTCCATGCCGTGACAACGATCAGCTTCCGTTCTTCGTAGTCGGGGCTGCGTCCCTTGTCCGTGAACATCCGGTCGGGGATCATACCCTCGAACCGTGCCGGCGCAAGCTCGACGGCTCGAAGCTGGCCAGGGACCAGGGAAATCGAGTCAAGGGTGGCGTGCGATCTTCGCTCGGGGTACACGGTCCAGGCTCGTTGCCCCCCGTCCGGGTCCGGCGTATGATCGTTGGCCCGACGCTCCCGAGCAAGGGGGCGCGGTTCGGAGGGTGATCGGTGAGGCGGGAAGACGACGCGATGCGCGAGGAGACCCTCGAGGGGATCTGCGCCCCGATCGCCGAGGACCTCGGCCGCGTCGATGAGTTCCTCCGGCGCGAGGTCGCGTCGCGGGATCCCTTCATCGGCGAGCTCCTCGCCCATGTGGGCCGCTTCCGGGGCAAGCGGATCCGGCCCGCCCTCGTCCTCCTCGCCGGCCGCGCGCTCGGAAGGTTGGGTGCCGCACATGTCGAGGTCGGCGGGATCGTCGAGCTCATTCACACCGCCACGCTCGTCCACGACGATGTCCTGGACGATGCCGGTCTCCGCCGCCGCTCGGCGACGATCCACGCCCGCTGGGGGGAGCGCGCGGCGATCCTCCTCGGCGACTTCCTCTACTCGCGCGCGTTCGCGCTCGCGACGCGCGTGGACGGCGCGGCGCGGATCCTGTCCGACGCGACGCACACCATCTGCGAGGGCGAGCTCCTCCAGGTCTCGAGGGCGCACCGGCCCGATCTCCCCGAGGCGGAGTACCTCGACATCATCGCCAAGAAGACGGGGGCGCTCTACGCCGTCGCCTGCCGCCTCGGCGCGCAGCTCGCGGGCGCCGACGGGGTCGCGGAGGGGCTCGCGCGCTTCGGCGAGCGGATCGGCATCGCCTTCCAGATCGTGGACGACTGCCTCGATATCGCAGGCGACGAACGCGAGGTCGGGAAGTCCCTCGGGACCGACCTCAAGAAGGGGAAAGTCACCCTCCCCGTGATCCGGTTCCTCGCACGGCTCGGGGATGCGGATCGGCGGCGCGTGGAAGGGCTCCTGCGCCGCCCCCTCGCCGGGGAAGAGGAGCGCACGCTCGCCCGCGAGATCATCGCGAGCGGGACGGTCGAGGATGCCCGGAGCGAGGCGAAGGCCTTCGTCGAAGAGGCGCTGGCCGTCCTCGCGCAGATCGGCGACCCGGCGCTCCGGACCCCCCTCGAGCGCCTCGCGAGGTTCATCGCCCGCCGGCGGTTCTGATCCTCTGTTCAGGTCCCTCGTGCCGGCTTCCCTGAGAGACGGTCGATCACGCTCCTGCGAGCGGAAGCTCCGATCCCGAGGAGGACGAGTCCTCCGACCACCAGGATGACGATCCCTCCTTCGATTTCCCTCGTCGCGGTCGCGAGCAGCAGGGAGATGACCAGGCAAGCGATCTCGATCGCCGCGACGCTCGCGATGCTCCCGGCGATCGCACCGGCCGGGGATCGCGCGGCCAGAGAGATCCTCATCGGGATGAACAGACCCATGAAGATGCTTCCGGCGCCGATCGGCAGGAGCGCGAAAAGCATCGCTCCGCCCGGAGGCAGGCTGATCGCGCAGCCCAGGTGGAGGAGTCCGAGCGTGATCGCCGGCGCGAGGACGGGTGCCAGGATGGAGCGCACCTTGCCCGCGACGATCCGCCCGGGCGCGATGCCCGTGAGGACGATGAGATCGAGGAGGCCATCGAGTCGATCCCGTACAAAGGCGAGAGCGGAGCGGAGGACGATCGCGAGCCCGAAGAGCGGCCAGAGGAAGAGCGAGGCGCTCGCCAGGAACTCCTCCACATCCCCGGGATATCCTCCGGCTCCGCTCGCGACCTGGATCGCGGCGGCGCCGCAAAACAGGCTCGCGCACGTCCCGAGCCCGATGGTCAGGATCCGAAGGGGCGAAGCCGAAAGCCGTTCGGCCCAGCCCACGGGATCTTCGACCGGAGCCGGCGAGGTCCTCCTGTTCTGAATCCACAAACCCGCCCGCGGCGTTCCGGTCCGCGCCGTCCCTCCCGGACCTGCCTTGATCGCCGCGCCGAACAGGGCTGCCGATGCGGCGAGGTGGATCTCGAAAGCCGAGAGCGAAGGGATGAGCGGCCAGACGATCGGCGGGACGAACCATGGTGTCGCCGTAGGCCGCGCGAGCTGGAGATCGCTCGTCCAGATCACCAACAGGATCGCGTTCTCGACGATGAGAGCGCCGATCGTCCATGCTGCGGCCGCGAGGCTCGATCGCGCGCGCGATGAGACGAAGGTCCCCAGCGCCGACGCCCAGACGATCTGCGCGCCGAGCCCTCCCGCGAGCCCTGCGATCTCGCCCCCCTCGACGCCGCCCAGGACGGCCGCCGCCGCGAGGAAGGGGATGCCCGCAAGCGCAGCGTACGCGACCTCGAGCAGGCGCGGGACGACCTTGCCGATGATCCATCCCGCGGGCGAGACGCCCGCGATCCGGAGGAGATCCTCCGTCCCCATCTCGCGCTCCTCGACGATGAGGGACGATGCGAGGATCGCCGTGAAGGCGAGGACGACCGCTCCCTCGATCGAGGCGATGACGGAGAAGGCGGCCCGGCCGATCATCCCGAGAGGCGCGGAGCCCGCGACGAAGAGGAACGCGGCGAGGAGGAAGAGGACATACACCGCCCGGACGATGCGCATTCGCGGCAGGCGCGGGATCGAGGCCAGGTCGCGCCACGCGAGCGCCGCGCCCGGGACGGTCACGCCACCTCTCCGTCCGTCAGCGCGAGGAAGGCATCCTCCAGCGTCAGGATATCGGGTTCGAGTCCCGTGAGGTGGAGCCCGCGCGCGGCGAGGTGCCCCGCGATCTCTCCCGGATCGGTCACGCCATCGGCGAGCCGGATGCAAACGAATCCGTCCGCCCCCTCGACCGCTGCGACGAACGGGGCGCCGCCGAGCGCCTCGACCGCGCGCCCCGGATCCTCGCGCACCCGGACTCGCCAGGATCCGCGCCGCGCCAGGAGACGCGCGAGCCGGCCCTCGAAGCGGAGCTTCCCCTTCTCGATGATCGCGACCCTGTCGCACAGCTCCTCGAGCTCGCTCAGGATGTGCGATGAGACGAAGATCGTCTTCCCCATCCGGGCGAGCTCGCGCAGGAGTTCCCGGATCTCGACCCGCGCGCGCGGATCGAGGCCCGACGCGGGCTCATCCAGGAAGAGGACCTTGGGATCATGGACGAGCGCTCGGGCGAGGCTCAACCTCTGCTTCATCCCCCGGGAGAGGGCCGTCGCAGGCTCCTTCGCCTTGGAGGTGAGTTCGGTCAAGGCGAGGAGGTCATCGATCAGGGCCTCGCGCTTCTCCGCCGGGATTCCATAGCACGCTGCGAAGAACTCGAGGTACTCCCGGACGAGGAGCCCCTGGTAGATCCCCGCGTAGTCGGGCATGTAGCCGATGAGCTTCCGGACGGCCTGGACATCGCCGGCCGTCGAGTGGCCCAGGACGCTGACCGTGCCCGAGTCGGGGGCGATGAGGGTCGCCGCCATCCGGATCGTCGTCGTCTTGCCCGCGCCGTTCGGGCCGATGAAGCCGAAGATCTCGCCCGCTCGCACCGAGAGCGTCAGTCCGGCGACCGCCGTGGTCGCGCCGAATCGCTTCGTGACGGCGTTGAACTCGATCGCGTTCGCCGTATCCATGCACGACTCCCATCCGGATCAGTCCACGCCCGCGCCGCGCACCTTGAAGGACGACCGTTTGATCCGCGCCCCCGGCAGATCGATGCCGCCCGGCGGCGGACCGGAGGGCCGCTCCTCGGCCTCCCCTTGCCACTCGACGTAGAACGCGCGCACCGTGTCGAGGTGGAGCATCGCTCGCAGGCGCTCCGCCTCGCCTTCGAGGCGCACCTCGTCCGGCTCCCCGATGGAGAAGATGCCCTCCGACACCGGCCGAATGCGCGCGCGCCTCCCCGACGCCTCGAGGTCGAAGACGCGGGTCCGATCGGCGTGGATCTCGATGATGCCCCGGGCCAGGAAGCGGCCGGATCGGGCATCCCAGTCGACGATGAGCGCCCGCCCGACCTCCAGGTCCCCCGCTCGGATGTGAAGCGCGTAGAGCCAGGACGCGACGCTGAAGGCGCCGAGGATGAGGGGGTATGTGATCCACGCGAGCCGGGGCCGTCCGATCCTCCGGATGAGAGCGGGCTCGATGACCCCGACGACAAGCGCGAATGCGAGGACGATGGCGACGAAGAGACCGACCCGGACCCTCCGCTCTTGTGCAAACGCCGATCGACCGGCGAGGGCCGTCCATCGGCTCATCGCATGTTCCTTCCGGCCGGCTTCACCGAATCCGGCGAGCCCCTCGACGGATTCAAACGCGACCGCGGGCTCCGTCTCGACGGCGATCACCTTCCCGCTCCCGAGGTCGCGAGTCCAGACGCCGTCCGCTGCGCGCGCGAATCCCTGGGAAACGAGGTCGGCGTCTCCGATCGGTCCGAGCAGGTGATCGGCCGGGAGGGAGAGCGCGGCGCCGCCGCCCGCGAGCGAGAGGACCAGCGCGCCGCCCCGCAAGGCATACTCGTGGAGCGCCTCGATCTGCGCGGGGCTCGCGCCGAGGATGTCCGGAGGGAGGAGCCAAACGGCGTCGGCAGGCTCGAGCGCTCGCCCGTCCGCCGGAAGCTCGCCGATCGTCGCGACGGAGAGGGACTCGCGCTCGACCTTGGGGAGGATCCGCGCCGCGCCGGCGGAGCGTGCGAGGAGGGCAGTCTTCTCTTCGAGTGGGCGGAGCCCGAGGGGGACGGACAGCGTCTCGCGGCCGAGTCCGATCAGGCGGGCTAAGTCCGGGGCGAAAGGCGTGGGATCGAAGATGTGGATCCGGTAGATCCGCTCGGCGCCCGCCGGCAGCTCGATCCGGCGCAAGAATACGAGTCCCGGCGCGGATCCGAACAACCCGCCGGACTCGATCCGCACCTCTCCCGAGAGCGGAGGCCCATCGTTCCGGAACCGGAGCGCGATCTCGCACCACCGGTCCGGCCGGACCCAGCCGTCGAGCGCGGGTTCGGCCTTGACCTCGATCCCCGCACCCGCGGCTGCGATGACGGCGGCGGCGATCATCCCCATTGCGAAGCCAGAAACTCCCGGCGGAGGTTTCCCCCTCCGCACACTCAAGGCCGCAACATCATGCGCGAGCGCTCTTCCCCCCTGAAAGGGGGGACCGTGGGGAACTACGCGGGACCCTTTCATCCCGCGTACGGACCGATGAGGTCGGTCACCGTTCCGATGGCCCCAGGCTCTCCGACCGGACAAGGGTACCAGCGACCCTTGCCCTCCCCGTTGCGATGCCGACCGTCGTTATCATCGCTGAGGATGCCGGCACTGCATGCCACCCTCTTGCCAGGATATGCGCGCCGGCGGGCGGCTTCAAGCACCCGATCCCCTTGACTCCGCCCCGGCGCCTCCCCAACATCACCCGCGGTTCTGGGCTCCCGGAGCGAAACGATGGCGAAGATCCAGGTACTGCCGCCCCTTCTCGTCAACCGCATCGCAGCGGGCGAGGTCATCGAGCGCCCGGCATCGGTCGTGAAGGAGCTGGTCGAGAACGCCATCGACGCGGGGGCGGCGTCGATCGAGATCGAGGTCGAGGAGGGGGGGAAGAAGAGGATCTCCGTCCGGGACGATGGCGGCGGGATCGATCCCGAGGATCTCCCTCTCGCCTTCCGGAGCCATGCGACGAGCAAGCTCGCGTCGGCGGAGGACCTCGATCGGATCGGGACGCTCGGCTTCCGCGGCGAGGCCCTCGCGAGCATCGGAGCGATCGCCGAGGTCCGGATCGTCTCTCGCACTCCGGCTTCGGACGCGGCGTACGCGATCGAGGTGAGGGACGGAGAGATCGGCGAGACACGGCCGGCGTCCGCTCCGCGCGGGACCTGCGTCGAGGTCCGGACCCTCTTCTTCAACACGCCGGCGCGCCGGAAGTTCCTCCGGGCCGATGCGACGGAGTTCTCCCACATCGCCGACTGGGCGGTGAGGCTCGCCCTCGGTTTCGATCGGATCGGATTCCGGCTCGTCCGCGATGGCACGGAGGTCTGGCGCGTCGGTCCTACGACGGACCTCCGGGCGCGGATCGGCGCGTTCTTCGGGAGGAAGCTCGCCGATCGCCTCGCGCCCGTCTCCTTCGACGGCGGCTGGCTGCGTGTCCGCGGGCATGCGGGGTTGCCGGACCTGCACGCCCCATCGCCTCGGATGCAGCACGTCTTCGTCAACGGCCGGTGGGTCCGGGAGAAGATCGCGCTCCACGCCCTCCGCGAGGCGTACAAGGGGAAGCAGATCCCGGGGCGCCATCCGATCGCGTTCCTCTTCCTCGACGTCGAGCCGGATCGTGTCGATGTCAATGTCCATCCGACCAAGACGGAGGTCCGATTCCGGACGAGCGATGCGATCCACCGCGCGGTCTTCGGCGCGGTCCGGCAGGCGATCGCGGCGGGCGATCGAGGCCCTGAGATCGAGGTCGGATCCGCGCCGCGCCCGCAGGGCCAAGTGCTGCCGGGGCTGCCGCCGGCGCCAGCGCCGCCGGCGGCCCCGCCCGCCACGGATCGACCCCGCCCGGCCGCGCGACCTCTTCCGGCGGCCCAAGAGGACGACTGGGTGTACCGCCCGGCGCCGGGGCGAGAGGCCCCGGCACCGGCGGAAGTGGCCGCGGAGGTCGCGGAGCTTCCTCTGTCCGATGCGGGCGAGGGGCCACCTCCGCACGGGCTCCAGGTCCACCGGGCCTTCCTCGTCTGCGAGTGCGAGGACGGGATCGAGATCATCGATCAGCACGCGCTCCACGAGAGGATCCTCTACGAGGAGATCCGGCGCAGCCGGGACCGGGATGCGGGCTCGCAGCGCCTCCTCTTCCCCGAGACCGTCGAGCTGTCGCACGCCCTGATGGCGCTCCTCGACCCGGTGCGGGAGGCGCTTTCGCCCCTCGGATTTGAGATCGAGCCCTTCGGCGAGTCGGTCGTCGCGATCCACGCCATCCCGCAGGGGATGGAGCCGGGAGCGGCGGCCGAGGCGGTCCGCGGGGCCTTCGACGCCTTCCGGGCGGAGCCGTCGCTCGACCTCGGGGAGAGGGCGGAGCGGGCGTTGCGCCTCGTCGCCTGCAAGAGGGCCGTCAAGACGGGACAGGCGCTGACCGATGAGGAGATCGCGTATCTGCTCGCGCGGCGGCGGGAGGCGGAGGATCCGCGGCAATGCCCGCACGGCCGGGCGGCCTCGGTCCGCCTGAGCCTGCGGGAGCTGCGGAAGGGCTTCGACCGGAAATCATGAGATTCTTCGAGGGGGCCGGATGCCGGCGAAAGCGGAAGCGAGCGACGTCGCGGTGCGGGACCTGCCCGGAGGGATCCGCGTCGAGGTCCACCCGACGGCGAAGTTCAAGACGATCCTCATCGAGGCCCGCCTCTGCGCCGACCTCGATGGGGACGTCA
>Ga0194112_10011885_pt1 | contig 10719 bp, 10 predicted proteins | sample TA2MahC400mmetaG_FD_146191 | JGI IMG/M metagenome (GOLD analysis project Ga0194112, IMG submission 146191) | Freshwater microbial communities from Lake Tanganyika, Tanzania - TA2015016 Mahale Deep Cast 400m | ecosystem: Environmental > Aquatic > Freshwater > Lake | place: Tanzania: Lake...
CCTCGTCCAGCGCTCATCCGTGTTCAGGATTTTCATCAGAAGCTGCATCAGTCCCTTGATAGTAACGACTTCCATCAAGATGGCTTCCTTATGAATGATGATCAGCCTCTTAAGATATTTTTTGATCATCTCCCCTTCCCCTGCTTACTTCCATTTCGGTTTAAGTGACAAGCTATCACAATATTCTGTGTTGTCAAGGGAAAAACCGCATTAAAACGCTCCTGTTTTTTGGTGAAATACTACGGCGGTCATGGGTTGGGACAACCCAAATGGATGAAATGATTTGGTTTAAAGACTGATCAGATTTTCAAATATGAACCAAGTAACTCCAATCTAACATGGGGTTTAATGGATATTAATATTACTATTAAGCATTCACCTTTTCCACCAAATTCCACCAAGACAATTTGCAAAGTGTATAGTTTAGCTTTGCTCCCAAGCGCTCAAGTGCCCTCGATTTCTCCTTCAATTTCCTCGGTAGGTTCCATGATAAAAGCTACCGGATACTCAATCCTTATTGGCCTCGACACTCTTACCCCCTCCCTGCCCTCCACTACCTTGTCTCATGTTGCGGCCTGACCCCTTTTATTTTGCTTAAATACGAAACCTTTTAAAATTTGGTCCCTCCACTTTTCCTTAAATAAATTTTGAAGGTTTGACCCCAGGTTTATTGCTGTTTAAAACTCACCGGAAGTCGGATTTATCGGCGATCCGGTGTAGCCGTTTGGCCTTCTTATTTCTGCCCTTGGTCTTCGCGCAACGATTCTGATAGGTTTGCTTCAATTTCCCTTAGTTCCCTGTCTCGGATGCACCTCCATCGAGCAATGACTATCTCAGAGAAAAGAATTATCGCAAAGAACACTGCGTAAGAAGCCACTCCAACCCAACGACTCTGTGATTTCTTCCAGTAGATAGCCAACGTTAACCCTATGGCTGACGCTACCATTATTATAATTAACCGTAGCTTCATTGGCCTTCGAATGAAATATGTTTCTAACACCTCAACGCCAGCTGCATATAACTTCGCCTGCACGGCGAGCTTTTGATTCTCTAAATCTTCAGACAGACGGTTCTTGCTTTTATTGATGGCTTCCTGGATCTCTGTGTTCAGGTAAATTGTGGAAGGTATCAAAATTACACTGTATGCCGTTAAGATAATCCCGTAAGAAAGAGGACTGCGGGCAGCAAAAAGAAGGGCGGTCAGAAGGACAGCAAAAAACAGAATCATCAGTGTCTCTTTGAGGCTCGAGGGAGGAACGAATCGCTCAGGATCAAGCCACTCGAACAATAGGTTGAGTTCTCTTTGGGTAGCCCATATCCACAAAAAGATCAGGATACCAGTAAGGATAAAAAGAGCCAAGTATGCGTAATTCAGCAGATCCGGTTGTATGGCTTTTATGCGTTGAACTTCAGACACGAAAAGCCCCAATCCGAGGGAAGTAGTTACGATTCCGATACCCCAATTACGGGCATTAGTTATATCCCTACTGCGCTCGCGCAAGTGACCGGGTTTATATGTCACGAATGACTCCTCTTCATCTTCAGCCCAACGCCTAAAATCAGCCGACGCTGTCCACTTTTTCAGGGGGGGAAGTACTGAGTCAGCTGCATGGGCTTGTTAGCCTCCACTAGAGGGGACCACTGTGGCTATTTCCTCAACAATCGCTTGTCCGCTTAATACCTGAACGTCATCCTGATTCCCTTTCTGGGATGGTTTAAAGGGTCTAATTGATCCATGTTCGTTGCTCAAAGCGATCTCTATTGCCTTGAGCAACGCGTCTCCGCGGGAGGCTCCTTCGACACTTGTCGAAAAGTAGCATAGTGTATCGCGTATTCTACTTGGCCCAACGTGTCTTGCAAGAGTGCGATCTATGTAGGGAAGAGCAACTTTATAGTGACGCACCATATTAGCGGTTGCCCTTCTCTGGTCCTCCTTATGGGTGCTTTTGGGCAAGACCTTTTCGTATGAAATAATCGTTGTAATCACTACAAAGACTATGATCACTAGATGAATTACAAGTCGGGTGTTTGCTTTGAACTTTACGCCCACAGGGTCAAGAAAGGAGCTGATGACTACCAAGACCACGTAAGCCATCATGATTACAGCCATCCAATCTCTCAACTGTGCAAAGAGCAGGATGGCAACTCCAGCTGAAGTATAGACAACTTGTAGGCTTACATAGAAGTAGTTCCTCCAGTTGTACTTTTCTGGCTCGTCTTTCACTAGCGGAAATGTCTTGAAGAATTGAAGAACAATGATGAGGGCATACAATATCAAATAGTAAATGGCGCCAGGTTGGGTCATTTCGGGCCTCCCTTAATACCTTAATTGGTGGAAATTCATATGCACAGCGCTAACGAGTCTGTAGACAAAGTCAATTTTTTAAAAACTGCTCCTTCGGCTGGCTCGAAAATAAAAATTTACCATTTTCTCTCACCAAAGCTTTTCCCACTCCTTGATGTAATATCCTTATTCCAATGATAGAGTTCACTTCGAAATACCCATCCGTGTGAAAGACTTGGGAATAAATTTTGAACCAAAAGAATTGGGGTCACCCATTAAAAGGCACCTGTCAAGAGAAAAAAGTATTCCTACCGTAAGAGGAGTATCTTCTTCCCCTTCCGTCGTTCGTATCGGAGTGGGCGAAACAAATCGATAAGAATCGGGGGCAGGTCTATTTTCTCAGCGTTCACCTTTTCCACCAAATTCAACTTTTAAATCTGAAACCTAGCATTTTATCTTTCTGGTTTTTGAATATTTCACGTCATGTGCATTATATTCCATTCTGCCCATAATTCCCTCTGGATGCGACGTCTCTCTTCTATTGGAAGGCGTAGGTAAACCTCAAATTCTTCCCGTGCTTGATTGAGAACTATTTTGTTCTCGTCCCTTTTTTCTATGGGAAACTTAGATAGACCTACCCACGTTGGACCCATGTGTTCGTGGACTACTGCATGGCAGAGATCGCATAGGGTTACAAAGTTTTCTAGTTCATCAGATCCTCCTTTACAACGACAATCAATATGATGAACTTCTAATCTCCCATAATTGATTGGCGAAGAATCTCCACAGAGTTGACACTGCTCCTTATCCCTTTTCCTTGCCCGTTTCTTTTGAGTCCTTGGACATGCCATAACAATTTATCCCTTGCCATGAAACTCAAGGTGCCGAGTTTTCAAATCTGAATCAATTTAATTCACGAGACTCCAAATGCGGCGAACTGCAATTTTTTGGCGTTTACCTTTCCACCAAATTCCACTAAAACAATTTGTAAAGTGTATAGTGTTGCTTTGACCCCAATTGTTCTCACTTCAAGACTCTTTAATCAAATATCCTGCAACTTTTTTATCACGTCATTAATAGTCAATTTTTCGCTCTTGATTACGTAATATTTTTGTTCTAGTTTCTCAAGAAAAACATACAAGAAATTTACATTTTTGATTACTAAACGATATTCATCGATTAAATTTTCTATTACCCTTTTGATTTCAACATAATGTTTATCCGACTGTAAGGATATTGCTGTCAAAGCATCCAAAACCACGCGATCTAATCTATGAAAATCATCGTGAACAAAATCTTCTTGGTAACTTATTTTCAGTAATTCGATAAGAAATGGTACTGATTCAAGGGTCCGCAGAGATAGAAGAGGGGAAGTACTAAAGGATCTTTCGGTGAATTTTCTATGTTTTTTTGTCCATTCAACATAATACTTCAAACCTTCTAAATCTTGAATTTGAATCAAATAGGCTGATGCCTTAAATTTCTCATCCTCATTGCCATTTAGGAGAATATCTAAAAGAAATGTTTGGGGATAATTGCTATTAAGTTTAATGAGTTGCTCAACAACACTCCATTTAAAGTCATCTTTAATCTGAGGCAATATTTTTTCTAACTCAAACATACTTCCAAATAAATCACAGAAAGTTTCTAAAGCAACCTCACGGACCTCCATACCCCTGTTGGGGTTACGAATCTCCTGCGAAATAACCGGCAACGCTTCTTTAATATTATGCCTTTTGCAATAGTCAATGTGGTTTTTTAAAACGTCGTTATTCTGAATCGGTTCTTGCAAGTTTTCCAATATCCTTGTAGTCATATCAGCCTCATCCAATAATTCTTCTAGATAAATAATTCCAAGCATTTTATGCCCTCCAACCCAATCAAAGGAAAGCATATCTAGCAATACACTTTTGGGGTATGTAAGATTTAATCTTCTTAAGAAATACCACAGATAAATGGCAACTCGACTTGTGCTGAATCGACCGTCTGCCCCCGTTACAAGAACTGTCTTGAAATCGATCTTATCTAAATTCTTCTTACACCAGTTGGCTATCCAATTTTGCTGCTCTTTTGAAATGACTAATTCCTCATGACTTGTAATATATTCATACAACTTGCTAATACAAAAGAAATCCCAATCCCAGCGGTTCACAACCTGAAAAATATTTTCGACCGTTTTACCCTGATCACGAACAACCTCTCGTAGAGTATGCATTGCTAAGTCAGAAAAGTATGGATTGTCCCAACGATGAGTCTCAATATTCAAAAGCTCCGTACTTGTCAAAGTCTGTTTTTGTTCAGTGTCAAAGATCAGCTTTGTCTGGTCGAGAAAACCTTGTTTGTCAAAAAGCAGATTAATATCACGTTGCCTCCGCTCTTTCCTTTCTCTATCAAAATCTCTCTTGGGTGGGAGAACAAACTTATTTTGAAATTTCTCATTAATAAGTTTATTGAAAGGCAAAAATAAATCAGGATTTTCCCAAGAAAGACAATTTTGGAAGGTCCAGACATCACTTTCTGTAACGTTCTGCTTTTCATACTCCTGAACAAACAACTCAATGCTCTTTTCGTCGGCTAAAGCGGCGAGAATAATTAAATAGTCACTATTACTGATCTTTTTTGAATAAACCTTTCGAAATGCTTCAAGCCGTGTTCGTGTTTTGTCAAAGAAACCGGTAAGCTGTTTTCTTTGTTTCTCCATATGCTCAGTTACCAAAATTGCCAACAGTTCCAAAACCGTTTCAAAAAGTTTGCGGTCTTCTGAGTAGGCAACTGCAGCTTTTTCAGTAAAAATCAAAACACTTTTTTCCAAAAATACATCATCCAGGTCTCTAGGATTTTCTTTAAAATAGTTAAAGATTTTTCTTATTGCATCCGGTGACTTAGCTCTTTCAAGTCCAATTTTTAAATACCAATGTTCATCACCAACTCTTGTCTCTCTAACTGTCCTCGAAGGTTGTAATCTAACATATCTGATTCCTTCTAAGAATACGTCTATATTTTCATCAAGGTAATCGCTATTCAAAATGAAATAATATAGACCATAACGTACCCAATCATTATTCGAAGAGCGCAGTTTAGATAATATTTGATCAACGACCTCCCGTGAGTTGAGTTTTAAATCTGCCAAGGCCATGAGCGCGCGATTTTGAATACCTCCACCCTGGTCTCTATCAAGAGCACATTTTATCAAAAGTTGACAAGTTCGCTCTCTTTGTTTATATGGAATCTTTGATTTACTTAGCAACTCAATTACATTACTAAGTGTTGTGTAATGCTCTACATTTTCTGCTTCTGTCAATAAGAAATCAATAACTTCATCGGATTGTCCGAACCGCATAAGTTCCGTATAGCTAAACTTATCGCGGTCTATCCAGATTTGTTTCTCCTTATATTTACTGAAAATTTCTTTGAAAATGCGAACTCTGTCGGTAAATTCAATTTTATCAGGCTCAAACTTCACAGCGATTTCGGGTTCGTTCTCAATAATCCAGCGGAATAAATCACTGTTATTAGAAATACTGACAAGGAAAGAAAGGGTATTTACCCAAGATGGAATTATCTTTTTATAATCTGGCTTAAAAGAGATGAATTCTTTTACAACCTCAAGCGATTGGCTTGAGAGAATTCTTGCAGCTAGATACTCTTGAAAGTTGTTATGCTCAAACTGCCATGTCACTGTTTCTCCTTCTTGCTTTTTCCATGCCGTGCAATATTTAAGCAGTGTTCGTAAAGACTCATTCGGTTCAAATTGCTCAAATTCCTCATCGGTAATATAATTTCTGCCTAGAGTTTCCATGCCTAGCGCAATTCGCTCAAGAGTTCCAATTATTGCCTTTTGTTTGTCATGCAATTCTACCGTTGCTCTAAAGTGTTCCGCGTCCAATTGCATTCGGGCGAACAATAATTGTTCAAATATCTCGGCTTTGCTTTTGGGTAATGCACCGCTACTTTCAAAAATTTCAATCAGCCGAGTTAGGTAGAACGGTATTCTTAAGAGATCTTGGAGCTGATTCTTAATAACCGCTTTGTTAAACGCCTCTTGCATGTTTCCCTAACCTCATATCGATATACTTTTCTATCTCTGCGTGGCTCAGATCGAGAAGTACATAGGAATAAAAGCCGCTCAATGTGCCTGATGCCTGTTTGGTTTCCGATTTATAAAAATTTGTTCGACAGGAAATGATAATATGTGAGTTTGGGTGTCGTTCAGAAAACAATTCAATTTGGCGAATGGCGTCGTTTTTATTTTTACTTTCAATCTCATCCAATCCGTCAAGAATAAGAAGTAATTGACTATCGGGGAGCCCACTCCAATTGGGTGGAAGCAAATCGGATATATTTTGGTTCACATATTTGTTAAGCGGTAGAAAATATGGGAAAAGAGGGGAATCATCGTTTGAAAAATGCGATGCAATCCACTGTAGCTCTGTTGTCTTCCCGCCTCCAGCATCGCTAAGAAGGACAACTCGCTTGCTCTGCTCAATGATGGATAGAAGGTCCTGGGAAAGTTCATCTCTTAAGAAAAGGGTTTCCGCGGTATATTTCTCCGCGAGAATTACATTTCGCTGTAAATATCCCGGAGGTTCTGAATATTTTATTTTTGCAATACTGCTTTTCCCGAATGTTAATACATCAAACTTCTGTACAATATAAGATAGACTCTTGAATATCTTTTCTCGAAATTCTTCTTTATCCTTAAATTCATCATAAAGCCCATGCCCTTTAATCTTTTCTCTAAACTTAATTACTTCACCGAATTGATCCACCTCATACAAGCTCATTGGATAAAAGTTCTCAGTTTTAAAATAGACCTTAATGATTGGCCTTTTAGTTTCCTTCATCCGCTTGAAAGCGTCTTCAAATTCTCCTTCAGTCGGTGTAAAACCATCTGATTTCTTATCTCCAAAGCGTTTCCAAAAAATACCGATGTATATGTCATAGTCATATTCTGCAATTTGTTTGTCAATTACAGATTGTGCACCTTCCCCCGTAATTAAAGGAATGACATCTTTTCTCCATTCAATAACCTTAACTTGGACACTTCTGGATAAGCTCAGAACATCAGTGATTTGACCACAAACATCCTTGACTATCTGCTTTTCGCTCTCAACGTCGCTCGGACATGAAACAAAAACGTTTATTTGACGAATTTCTTTAGGCATTTTAGTCAATACTCTCAATCAATAAAGTTTTGAATCAAGGTTGTCATTAAAAATTGTCACTTATTGCTGTAAAAGGATTCGCTTGATCCAAAAAAACCTAACTGACAAATTAGGACGCTCCCAATTTTTTAACTTGAATATGGCAAAATGCTCTCAAGACAAAAACATGTAAGCTCTTGCACTTTTCCCCAGCGTTCACATAGCTTGGGTAATGGACATTTTTGGCACAAGATAATAATCTGGTCTTTCGATACTTCTAAGGTCCCGGCTTGCTCATGCAATGTCAGCAACTGCTTCAAATACTTTCCAGCAACTAAGCGATGAAGTTTATCTTTCTCCTTTAGACCAAGCCATTCAAAAACACCCTTTTCTCCTCTTGAGGCATTGCATTGCTGACAGGCAAGAACAACATTATCTGCGGAATCGTCCCCTCTCCTACTCCGAGGAATCAGATGATCTGTTGTTAAATCAAAAGTCGCGCGGCAAAATACGCACTCCTTGTAAAGCTCTTGCTCTCTTTCCCATTCACGCATGGTTCCAGAGATGGTGATTTCTCCGTCCCGAAGCTTCTTGAATCGGTCTGTTATGAATCCCCGCTCAAGCGACTTATAAGCAGACCTCGAAATAAGTTTGGCATATTCATAAAGTATTTCTTCCCGAATTGTCCTTACATACGGTGGGGGCATTTTTACCTTCAATCTAGTATCTAATCAATGGGGGTCAGGTCTATTTTCTTACCGTTCACCTTTTCCAACAATTCTACCAAAAGAACTAAACACATAAAATAGGGAAGTGTCCCTAATTTACTACGCACCTAATAATCGCTTTTGAAGCAACGTCTGCATGTCACGACGGCCATTAGCAATCAGCAGAACGTAGACGTTCTTATCTATGATTTGGTAAATGATTCGGTAGGGTTTGAAGAAAATCTCACGGAATTCACGAATCCCGAGCGCCAACAGTTCTTTAGGAAAGGGGCCTCGTTCGGGGAATTCGGACAGTCTGGAGAAGGCTCTCTCGATCTTCTGTAAAACGTAGTCCGCTTTTTGAGGTGTATCGTGCAAAGCAATATAGTCATAAAGCTCATTGAGGTCACATACGGCATCATCGGTCAGGAAAACCGTAAACGGCATCAGTCAGACTCCTGTCGTTTGCGCAGTTCTTTGATCACATCCTCAGCGACCCGGACCTTGCCTTCTACGATCTGACGGGTCCCGAGCGCCAGAATCTTCAGGAGAGCCATTGTTTCCTGGGTTTGTTCGTAGCTCCTAATGTCCTGTATGACCACCTTGGCTTCGCCGTTCTGGGTGATGGCCATTGGCTCCTGATGCTCGTATAGCTTCCTGACAATTTCGGCGGCATGAGCCTTCAGGTAACTGATCGGCTTAATCTGAGTGGATAGTTTCATGGGGGATTCCTCCATTTCGAGTATATGACCAAATATAGTCCGTAAACAGGTCCACTGTCAAGATTGAAGATGGGTGACGGGGCCAAAACTATTTTCTTAGCGTTCACCTTTTCCACCCATTTCCACCTATATTGAGGACCTGTTCCTGCATTCGTTTCACATTTCGACAAAATCCTCTGTCAAATCTCAAGGCCAGGCAACAATTCTCTTGCCGAAGTTATGATAGTATCTTGCCCTTGGGTTCTTCGGCTATTTGGATTGTGCCAAAGGTATTTTCATATTTAGAAATGTTGTCTTGTAAGGCTGCAAGAATTCTTTTCATGTGGCCCGGACTGACGATGACCCTTGCAGTAACGGCGCCTGCCGGTGGCGCAACCATTAGAAAATCAAGGATGAACTCTTCTTTTGTATGGGTCACGACCATATTGTTTGAATAAACGCCTCCATGAAGATTAGGAGGAAAATTGATTTTAATATCCTGTCCGTCCGGCATAAACACCTCCTCTTAAAATAGGAACTCATCTCCAATGTTTATCAATATTTTTGACGGGGGCAAAATCTATTATCTTAGGGCGTGTAAAATAATAACATGAACAAATATAATTCAAAATTACGGACGGATGCTATAATTCCACTCCCCATGAAACTTATGAGGCTTCAGTTTAACTCGCTCCATTTCCGCATCCGATACCTTAATCTTGGTAGGATATTTTCTCTTATCAAGCTTGGCTTTTATGCGAAGACCATTGCGCGTCGATGTTTTCCCAATCAGCTTTACAATCACCTCATGGCTGACCAGAGGCCTCCCTCGCCAATTCATACTGATGTGCGAGAACAGCCTATGTTCTATTTTATTCCACTTGCTGGTCCCAGGTGGAAAATGACATGTGGTAATCCGCAAACCGGTCTCGGTTGCCAACGACTGCAATTCAACCTTCCACAGCCGAACCCGATAGCCATTGCTCCCCCCTCCATCGGCGCAAATCAGCAATTCCTTGGCATCCGGGTAAACCTCTTGCCCCATACTCCACCACCAACGACGGATACTGGCTACCGCAAAACTCGCTGTATCATGATCACATCCCACATTGACCCAGCCCATATTCTTACCGATATCATAAATCCCATACGGAATCACCTTCGGCGACTCGGGGGTCGCAAAATCATGAATCTCTACTTCTTGGGGCTCCCCCTTGCGCTCCCACTCTCTCCCCCCATTCTTGAAGTTCCCCACCAGCTCTTTTTTCTTCGTATCCACCGAGATCACCGGCTGTCTCCGCTGAAGAAACTCCTTTACCCTCGTATTGATATAGTTAAATTGCTCATTCCGGTCCCCATGATGAGCCCCCTCCAAGGTCTTCGCGTTGGCCTGCAAACTATAATCCAGACGATGAAGCAACTCGGCCACCGTCATATGACTTATTCGATATCCTTGGCGCACCAATTCGCCAGAAAGTTGTCGCGTACTCTTGCAAGTCCATCGCAAAGGCGACATCGGATCTCCCCGAGTTACCGGATCAACCAGAGATTCCAGCTCTTTCAGCAGATCAGGATGATACACCTGTATCCCTTTACGCCCCCCACCGGGCTTGCGAATCCGCTCGGAGACATGAGGAGGCGATTCGATCTCTTCAAGGGCTTTATGAATGGTTCCACGAGATACGCCTGTAGCTTGGGCCACTCTCGAAACCCCGCCCCAACCCAAGGCCTTGGCTTCGGCAGCCAACACCAATCTCTTTTGCCTTTCGTTGAGATGAGGCAACACATTTCTCAATTTGGTAATAAGTTGTTGGGCTGTAAGCATGCATACAATTTACCACATTTAGCAAAATTGTTCAAGTTATATTTTTACAACCCCTTAG
>Ga0194112_10011886_pt1 | contig 10719 bp, 8 predicted proteins | sample TA2MahC400mmetaG_FD_146191 | JGI IMG/M metagenome (GOLD analysis project Ga0194112, IMG submission 146191) | Freshwater microbial communities from Lake Tanganyika, Tanzania - TA2015016 Mahale Deep Cast 400m | ecosystem: Environmental > Aquatic > Freshwater > Lake | place: Tanzania: Lake...
AGTCGTGCGAGCCGGAGAAGAGCAGGGCGGGCGCCGCCACCTCCCCCGCCGCGGCGATGGCCGAGGGGTTCGTCTCGGCGGCGGCCAGGTTGAAGACCGCGGCGACCGCCGGATCGCCCCGCGCGGCCAGCAGGCTCGCGCCGCCGCCCATCGAGTGGCCGGCCACGGCGCCTGCCGCGGCGACGCCTCCGTAGAAGATCGATCCGGGATCGCCCGCCTCTTCCTGGAGAGCCAGGAGGAGGAACGCCAGATCCCTGCCGAATTCGGCGTGGCTGGGGAAGAGATTGCCCTCAGTGCGCGGCAGGGCGACGATGAAGCCCTCGGGCACGAGTGCCTGCCAGAGGTAGGCGTAGCGATCGTAGGCCATCAGGTAGCCGTGCCCGAACGCGACCACCGGGAATCCCGCCGGCCCGGGATCGGCCAGGGGCACGTCGTCGCCGGCCACCTCGGCCGGGTAGAAGATCTCGGTCGGGACCTGGCGATTGTTGCGCGCCGGATCGACGAAGGTGCGCGAGGTGTGGCCCACGGCGAGGCCCTGCGCCGGAAGAGGGGCCAGCGCCGCGCACGCCGCCAGCAGGAGGAGCGAACGGCAGCGAATTCGACCGACAGAAGCGGGGATGGGGCGCATGGGAACCTCCCTTTCGGGCTCGGAGCCGGACGGGGCCTGAGCGGGCCCCTCGCCCCGCATCGCGGGTCCCGGCAGGAAGCCCCTGAATAGTAACGGATCCCCGAGCGGCGCGCGCCCGGGGATCCGCTCGCGGATGCGATCAGGCCGCGCCTAGCGGCGGCGGCGGAACTTCAAGCCGGCCAGCGACAGCAGGCCGAACCCCAGCAGCCCCAGCGTGCCCGGCTCGGGCACCGTGTGGAGCATCGCCTGTCCGTAGGTGCCTGTCGGCTTGAGGTAGCCGGCCGTCGAGGACTTGCCCACGGAGGCGGCCAGAAGCGAGTTCGCCTCGGTCACCGTCTGCGAGCTGAGCCCGCCGGTGTAGCGGAAGGCGCCCGTGCCCAGGCCGTCGCCGTTGTCGTAGACGACGTCCCAGATCGCGAGCTGGAGCGCCGACGCCTTGACCGCCGTGCCGGCTGCGGGGGCATAGACGTTGTAGAGCCACGCGGCCCGGCTGCCATGGCTCAATTGATCCGAGGAGAGCAGCTCGACCTCGTACTCCGTCGGCAGGCCGATGAAGTTCTCCAGATCGACGCAGAACGAGTAGCCGGAGAAGACGCCGTCGTTGGGCGGCAACGGATTGCCGAGCGTCCCGCCCAGGTAGGTGGCCATCTTCCCCGCCCAGACGCTGTAGTTGTGCCCCTGGAAGTGGATGTGCGCCGGGCTGGCGCCCAGTCCGTAGTCGAGGCCCAGGACGAGACCGGAGGCCGGGGCCGCTAGCAACGCGGCCAGTACCGCCGCAGCGAGAAGCCTATGGAGTTGCATGATGTTCTTCTCCTTCACGGCTGCTTGCTGTAGTTCAACCAACATTAACTCTATCCGAGAGTCGAAGCATCCGTCAAATCTTTTCTCTCCCAGGTGCTCGGGCTGGGGAACCGCTTTCCGCAACCCCGTCACACGCCCGGGGAGCGCCGCCCCGAGTGCACGAATGCGAGAACCCTAGTGTGGGCAACCGGTTGCGGACGATCCGGCCAGTCGGGCGAGCCGCTCCGGGGGCGCGGGAGCCCTCACTCGCCCCCGCCGGAATCGATCCGGCAGACGGAGAAGCGGTACTTGCCCGACGCCGTCGGCTCGATCCGCTCCACGAAGGCAACCTCGTGGCGCATCCGTTCGCCGAAGACCTCGCGCACCCGCCTGCCCAGCAGAGCCAGGCTCTCGTCGGTGAACCGGGCCTCCCGGACGACGCGCAGCAGCAGATGGTCGTAGCGGTCCTGGACGATCTGGGCCTGCTTGATGCCCGGGATGTGGATGATGAAGGTGTCGAGGATGGAGATGCCGAAGACGGGCACCCGATCGGGCGTGAAGAGGAAGTCGGCCTCGCGCCCCGAGACCTCCCGCAGTCTCGGCAGCCCTCGGCCGCAGGGGCAGGCCCCGGCCTCGGCCACGCCGTAGTCGCCGATCTCGTAGCGGATGAGCGGCATGGCCCGGTTCGACAGGTCGGTGAGGATGAGGGGCCGCGGCAGGTCGGCCCGCTCGCCGGCCAGCTCCACGAACACGCCTTCGGCAAACTCGTGCAGGCCTTGGTGCGCCTCGCACTCGGAGGCGATGATCGACAGCTCCTCGCAGCCGTAGCGGTCGAACACGGGGGCGCGGAACACCTCCTCGATGACCCGCCGCTCGGTCGGCGAGAGCACCATCGCCGTCGTGATCACGCCGCCGAAGGAGATCTTGCCGCCCCGATCCCGGACGTGCTCCGCCAGCCGGAAGATCGAGTGCGCATGGCCCATCAGGACGCGGGGGCGCTTCGCGCGCACCTGGGCGAGGAAGGCCTCGATGTGCGGCGGATCGAACCGCAGCGTGTCCAGGTAGAATGCCCGGGCGGTCATGGCGTTGCGCAGGCGCGCCCTCAGCGGCTGCGCGGCGGAGGTGTCGCCCCAGACCGCCGCCAGCCGGTCGCCCGGGAAGAGCCCCGCCCAGCCGTTGTGCCGCTCGGTCGCCGCCTTCTTCAGGCTCATGGCGGCGCGGTCGATGTCGACGTGCACCGGAACGCCCGTCGATCCTCCGGTGCGCTTGTGGACGACCTCCCCGCGGCTATAGCCGTCGGCGAGCGTCGCCCCGAGACCGTCGCGGATGTCGTCCTTGGTCAGCAGCGGCAGCCGGGCCAGATCGGCGAAGTCGCGCAGGTCCCCCGGCTCGAAGCCGCACGCCCGGAAACGCCGCCGGTAGAAGGGGTGCCCCGCCGCGGCGGCCACGATGTCGCGCAGTCTCGCCAGCTGCAGGGCCCGCAGCTCGTCGGTCGACAGGAACTGGCTCGCCGCGAGCGCCGTACGGTGGCGGCGCAGGTCGTAGCCGTCGCGCCGCAGGAAGGCGTCGTGGGTGACATGCTTGACCAAGGCGGCGACGAGATCCACCGAACCCCCTCCCCCCTGCTCTAGCCTCCCGCGCCGCTTCCGCCCCCGCCCCCGCGCGGCGTCCGGGCCCAGTCCCCCTCGTCCCGCCGGAAGAGCCCGGCCAGGGCGATGGCGAGGAGTCGCAGCAGCGTGGCCGGGCAAACCAGCAGGAGACCCAGGCGCCGGCGCGTCAAGCCGAAGTGCAGGGCGCCGAGCCCGACGTACGCCGCCAGGAGCGCCAGGGGACCGGCGGCCGCGGCGAGGGGCAGCGGAGGGCGGCGAGCGGGCTCGGCGAGCGCGGCGGCGAGCGCCAGCGCGAAGGCGAGCAGGGCGACGAGCGCCACGAGAGGCCGGCTCAGCAGGACCAGCGTCCAGCCCACCTCGATCCAGGCCGGGCGGCGATGCCGCAGGCCCGCGACGATCCAGGCCGGCCCCTGCCGCCGGGCGAGCTTCAGGTTCCCGCCCGCCCAACGCGTCCGCTGCACGCGCAGCTGTGCCTGGCCGGCGGGAAAGGGGGAGCGCACCGCGGCCTCGGCGACGAAACGCACGCGGATGCCCCGTCGCGCCAGCTCCAGGCTGTACTGGGCATCCTCGACGATCGAGTGCGCCCGCCAGGGGAGTCGGCGCAGCAGGTCGCGATGCAGGACCATGCCCGTTCCGCGCAGCAGCACGAGCCCCCCCCACCGCGACTTGGGGGCGTAGAAGAACTCGTTCTCCATGTGATTGCCGAGGGCCAGGGCGTAGCTCGTCGCCGATTCGTCCGGATTCGAGGCGACGTTGTTGAGCTGCAGGGCGAGGTCGCCTGCGCCCAGCAGGCGGTCGGCGGCCCGCAGCGCGTGACCATCGATCTCGCAATCGGCGTCGAGGACGAGGATGGCGTCGTGCCGGGCCAGGTCGATGCGCTCGAAGGCGTAGCCGAGCGCGTGGCCCTTTCCCGCGCGCGCGGGGTCCCGGCGCTCGAAGCACTCGACGCCGCGATCCCGGGCCACCTCGGCGGTGCGGTCGGCGCAGTTGTCGGCGACCACGTGGACGGCGAAGGATCCGGCGGGGTAGTCGAGCGCCCGGCACGAGTCGAGCGTCCGGCCGATGCCCTGCTCCTCGTCGTGGGCCGGGATGACGATGGCGAAGGAGGATCGCGCCTCGCCCGCGAGCGCCGACGGACGGGGGCGGCGCGGGAGGGCCGCGACGGCCAGCGCCCAGAAGGTGCCGGCCATCGCCGTCCCCGCCAGGACCGCCGGCGCGGCGCACGCCGCCAGAATGTTCTGGATCGGGATCATGGACGGCCGCCGTCTCCCTGGCCGAGGCCCCCCTCGCGCCGCGGCCCGCGGAGTCGCGGCGCGTCGAGAAGACCGCGCCAGAAGCCGAGCAGGAGCCCGGCGGGAATGACGAGCAGCGACACGGCGACGCGCGCCGCCTCGGCGCCGAGGCCTCCCAGGCGCAGCCCCTCGACCCCCGCGGCCAGGGCCCAGCCGCCGAGGACGATCGCCGCCACGGCGCCGGCCGCCCGCGCCCCCCACCCGATGAGGATCGCCGGCAGGAGGAGGCACAGAGCCGTCGCCAGGACGAGCGGCCAGGGCACTTCGCGCGGATGCCGCGCCATCAGCCGCGCGCGCCCGCGCCCGTAGCGGGTCATCTGGCGCAGGAGGGCGCCCGGGCTGGAGCGGGGGCGATACTCGACGGCCAGGTCGGGATGCAGGTAGGCGGGAAGACCCGCCGCGGCGACGCGGCAGTTGAACTCCACATCCTCGCAGGCGTCGAAGCGCTCGTCGTAGCCGCCGAGCCGCTCGAGACAGGCGCGCGTGTAGGCCGCCCCCGCCGAGCGCGGGTCGCGCGGGCCCGGGGACCCGCCGAAGATGTCCGAGGAGGGGTGGTGGCCGAGCCGCGAGTGGCGCGCCGCCGAGATCGCCCGGGCCCACTTGCCGTCGGCCAGGCGGATCAGCGGCTGCGGGCGGCAGAGACAGGCCGCCCCTGTGGAGGCGAAGATCTCGATGGCGCGCTGCAGGTAGTCGGAGCGCGGCAGCGCGCAGTGGCCGTCGAGGAACAGCACGTGCTCTCCGCGGGCGGCGCGGGCGCCGGCGTTGCGTCCGGCGCTGCTCAGGCGGCGCGGATTCCCGATCAGGCGCAGCTCCGGATGGTCGCGCATCGCCGCGCGGACGATGTCCGGCGTGCCGTCGCTCGATCCCCCGTCGACGACGAGCACCTCGAAGCCCCCCGGCGGCGGCGTCTGGCCGAGGATCTCCGCCAGCAACCGGCCGATGTCGCGCGCCTCGTCGAGCACGGGAAGCACGACCGACAGCGCCAAAGGCCGATCATCCGCTGGAGTTGGATTCGCCCTGCCCATCGCCGGCGGGTGTCCCCTTGCGGTAGCCGTAGTAGTAGCCCGAGTCGCCGTACCCCAGCCCCGTCTCCCGCAGGTTGCCGACGACGAGCCCGAGGATGTTCGCGTCCATGCCGACGCAGATGTCCCGCGCCCGGGTGAGCATCGGCCGGGTCGTCTTTCCCGCCATGGCCATCAGGATCACGCCGTCGGCGAAGGGCAGGACCGCCGAGGCGTCGGCCACGGGAACGAGGGCCGGCACGTCGATGAGCACGAGGTGGTAGTCCCGGCGGAAGGTCTCGAAGGCCCGGGCCAGCTCCGGCGTGCGCAGCAGCAGGGCGGGGTCGTCGCCCTCCGCCGGCGGGAGGACCAGGTCGAGGCTCGCCAGGCCGGTGTTGAGGATGCACTCGGCGAGCGGCAGCTCGCCCCGGAGAGCGGCGCCGAAGGGGCGCGGGACCTTGATTCCGAAGTGCGTGTTGAGCCGCGGCGCGCGGAAGTCGAGGTCCACGGCCAGGATCCTGCGGTCGGGATGGAGCGCCAGCGCCGCCGCCAGGTAGGCGACGGTCGTGCTCTTCCCCTCGCCCCGCTCGGCGCTGGTGACCACGAGGACGCGCAGGCCGTCGCGCTGGCTCCTGCGCCACAGCCGCGCCTCCAGCTTGTGGATCTCGGTGGCCAGCAGCCAGTCGTCGTTCAGCCGGTCAAGGATTCGCATCGCGCACGCCTCCCGGATCGATCACCTGCACCGGCACCCCGACGACGGCCCACCGCTGCAACACGCGGCCCCGGACGGCGAAGAAGCCCAGCGTGATCAGCAGCAGGCCCGCCAGGGCGAGGGGAACCCAATGCCGCCGCGGCCAGCGGCGATGGACGGCGAGGCTCGTCAGCAGCGGTGTCGTGCCCAGGATGGGCTCCGGCACCACCCGGGCGAAGTCCTCCATCGAGCGCAGCACCGGATCGAGGACCTCGCTCAGGAAAGCGACGCCCGCCCCCAGCAGGGGGCCCAGGAGCAGCGCGGCGAGCAGGATCCTCGTCTTGTTCGGGCGGCTGGGCTTCAGCGGCAGCGGCGCCGGGTCGAGGACCTCGATCCTCACCCCCAGCTTGGTCATCTCCACCGCGCGGCTCACGTCGCTGGCGACGAGCTGGGCCTGGAACGACTGCAGGAGCCGTCGGCTCGTCTCGACCTCCTCCTCCAGGCGGGCGCGCTCGATCTCCCCTCCCGGTCGCGACTGCGCCTGGCGCCGGTACTCGGCGATGGCGTCTCCGAGCAGGGCCGCCGCGTCCCGCTGCGCGTCCAGGTCGAGCTTCGAGAAGATGTAGCCGGTGAGGACATCCAGCGCCTCGGCGCTCGCCTCCGGGCAGTGCCGCGCCGAGACCAGCTCGACCTGCTGGAGCAGCCCCCGGCGCAGCGCCCCCAGCGCCCCGAGAGGGGGCCACTCCCCCGTCTCGATCGCCTCGGCGGACAGGCGCCTGCGCAGCTCGCCGCGCAGGGCGTCCGTGAGGCTGCGGCCCAGCTCGACGACCTCGGGATCCCGGAGGACCGGATCGGGGTCGATCGCCGGGCCGAACGGCGAGAGCGTCTCGGCGTAGGCGTCGAGGCGCAGCCGCGCCAACGCCGTCTCGTCGGTGATCCGCCGATAGAGCGCCTCCGCCGGAACGAGCATCCCCTCGCGGATCGTGCCCGACCGCAAACCGCGCTCGATGGCCGACAGCTGGTGGCGCTCCAGCGCAGCCTCCGCCCTGCGCAGCTGTTCCTGGTAGATCAGCAGCTGCTCCTTGCCGAACTCGTGGGCCGCGCGGATGCGCTCCAGCGACTCCTGGCTCGAGGTGTCGACGAAGAGCTCGGTGATCCACCTGGCCAGCGTCTGGGCGAAGGCCGGGTCGTAGTCGGCGACGACGACCCGGTAGATCCCCGGCCCGTCTCGACCGAAGCGGATCCGCGACTGCAGGTTGGACACCAGGATGCGGATCGCCATCTCCTCGACGCCGACGCCTGGCGTCTTGCCGGCCTCCTCCTGCGCCTGCTGGCGGATGACCGGGTCCTCGGCCATGCGCAGCAGGCGGATGACCCGCTCCAGGAAGGGACGGCTGCTGATCCTGCCGACCAGCCTGGCCATCCGCTCCTCGTCGGCCCCGAAGCGCCCCGTGGAGCGCAGGGAGCCACCCATCAGATCCTGCAGCTCTCCGGCAAGGAGCTGATTCTCCTGGATCATCAGCGTGACTTCCGACTCGTATTCGCTGGGCACGAAGGCCAGGGCGATGAGCGCCGCGCAGAGCGTCGCCGCGGTGCTCACCAGGATGACGCCCTTGCGCCGCCAGAGAAGCCGGCCGTAGTGCTTGAGATCGACCGTCCTGTCCATCGAAGCCGTCATGTCCCCCCCCGCGCCGGGGCGGCCGGCGCTCGCCGAGAGCCGATCACCGGGAGAGCAGGATCAGGCTGACCGCCACGGAGAGCAGGGGAGCGAATCGCCCCACACCGCCCATCAGCTCGTCCCAGGTCGATCTCCTGCCGGGCACGGTGATCGTGTCGCCGGCCCGCAGTTCGATGTCCGCCGCCGGGCGCGCCGAATCGAGATAGCTCTGCAGGTCGAGCCGGTAGGCAACCGCGCCCCGCTCCGTGGGCCGCGTCAGGCGCACCCGGCTCAGGTCGGCGTTGGGCAGGCCGCCGCCCGAGGCGGAGATCGCCTCGACCACGCTCGCCGCCGCGCTCAGCCGATAGGTTCCCGGCGCGCGCACGGCGCCGAGGACCTGGAACCGATCCCCGGTGACGACGCTGCCGACGAGCGAAGGCACGAGGACCGTGTCCTTCGGTCGCAGCGACGGCGGGGGCTCCTTGTCGGCATGCTCGACGCCGCGCGAGAGGTCCGCGGTCACGGTGCGCTGCCCATCCCCTTCGGCCTCGTCGCGGATGATCTGCACGCGGGCGAGATCCGCCTCCGGCGTGGCGCCGCCGGCGTTCAGGATGACCGACCAGAGGTCGGGGATCGAGCGGAATCCGTAGCGGCCCGGGGCGCGCACCTCGCCGACCACTGTGACGCTGCGGCTGTTGTACTGGGCCACGGCCACGACTACCTCGACGATGCTGGGGTCGAGCAGTCGGTAGCGCTCGGTCAGCAGCGGCGTCAGCTCGGCCAGCGTGCGGCCCTTGACCTCCACCTCGCCGACCAGCGGGAGACGGAGCCGGCCGGTCGGATCCACGGTCGCCGCCCCCGTCAGCTCGGGCCTCTGCCAGACCTGGATCTCCAGGACGTCGTCGGGGCCGAGCCGGTAGTCTCCCTGCTCCGCGCCGCCGGCGACGGCCTGCGCGAGCGCGGGGCCCGCGGCCGCGAAGGCCAGACCGTGAACCAGTAGGACGGCGAGAAACCGCATCATCGTATCCTCCCCACCTTGTCCCGCAGCGCGGCGCAGAACTGCGCGAACCGCTCGGCCTGCTTCTCGAAACTGAACGACTCGGCCGCCCGCGCCGCCCCCGCCCTGGCCAGGGCGCGGGCCCGAGCCGGATCGGCCAGGGCCGCGGCGATCGCCTCCGCCAGCGCCCCGGCATCGCCCGGGGGCGCGAGCCAGCCGGTGCGGCCGGGATCGATCAACTCGCCGACCCCGCCGACATCGGTCGCCAGCACCGGAGCGCCGGCGGCCATGGCCTCCAGGACGACGTTGGGCATCCCCTCGGTCAGCGAGGGATTGACGACGAGATCGGCGGCCGCCAGATAGGGGCGGATGTCGGGCCGGAACCCGGCGAGCACGACCCGTCCCTCCAGGCCCCCCGAGGCGATCTGCCGCGCGAGGGCCGGCGCCTCCCGCCCCTCGCCCAGAATCACCAGGCAGATGGGCGGGTCGGCCCCGGCCAGCAGCCGCATCGCCTCCACGAGGCCGCGATGGCCCTTCTCCGCGCTCAAGCGCCCGGCGGCGACGAGGACTCTCGCGCCCCGGGGCAGGCCGAACTCCCCGACCGGATCCGCGGGGGTCGTCTCGCCCGCGCTCTCGACGCCGTTGGGCAGGACCTGGATCCGGTCCCGCTCGACCCCGCGGCGGGCGAGCAGCTCGCGCGTCGCCGCGGAGACGCACAGGAGGCTCTCGAAGCGGCGCAGGAGCCGCCGATCGAGCCACTCGTAGGCCCTCACCCGCCGGTTCTCGGCCGTGTAGCCGCGCACCATCGGCACCTGCAGGACTCGCGCCCGGCGGCGCGCCAGGTAGCCGACCAGGTTCGACTTGTATCCGTGGGTGACGAGGATCTCGGCGCCGCAGCCGGTCAGGAAGCGCGCCAGCTGCCCCGCCGCGGCGGGGCTGAACGGGGAGCGGGTGTCGACGAGGAAGGTCTCCAGGCCGCGCGCCCGCGCCCGCTCGATCACCTCGACCGAGGGCCGGTTCTCGCGGAACGAGCCGACGATCGCCCTCCACCCCCGCTCGCGCAGCCGCGCGCTCAGCTCGACGATCTGCTTCTCCGGGCCGCCGGCGAAGTTGCTGGCGACGAGATGGCAGACGACCCCGCCCCGGGAGGCGAGTTCCGCCCGGCCGGCGGCTCCGGGGGGGGCGGGCGCGCCGCCCGCATCCGCCGCTGCGGAGCGTGTCGCGCGCACGCCGCTCGCCATGGGTCCCATCGGCCGATTCTCCCCCGTCGTCCGCGGCGCGCGCTACTAGCGCGCCCCCCGCCCGAGGATCATCACGCTGATCGTCTTCAGGATGATCTTGATGTCCAGGAGCCGGGAGCGGTGCCGCACGTAGAACAGGTCGTACTGGACCTTCTTGCGGACATCCTCCACGCTGCCGTCGTAGTCGCGCTCCACCTGCGCCAGCCCGGTGATGCCCGGATGCACGCTGAGGCGCTGCGTGTAGTCGGGGATCTGCCCGCGCAGCTGCTCGACGAAGCGGGGCCGCTCCGGCCGCGGCCCGATCAGGCGCATCTGTCCCTGGAGGACGTTGATCAGCTGCGGCAGCTCGTCGAAGCGCAGCTTGCGCAGGACGCGGCCGACGCGGGTGATTCGCGGGTCGCGCGCGCTCGCCCAGACCGGCCCGGTGTGCTTCTCCGCCTCGGGCACCATCGTGCGGAACTTGTAGATCAGGAACACCTGGCCGTGCCCGGGAGTCCGGCGGCGCTCGGCGGGCTCGGCGGAGGCCGCTCCCCCGGGCCGGCGTCGACGCTCGAGCCCGACGCGCTCCTGGCGGTAGAAGACGCCCCCCGCGGGGGGCTCGAGCTTGATCGCCAGGGTGAGCAGCAGCATCAGCGGCGAGGCGATGATGAGCAGGACGAGCGCCGCCAGCCGCTCCCAGAGCCCGACGCTCCCCGCGCGGCTCGAGGCGGGCAGGCGCACCGCGGCCTGCGGCGGGGGGAGCTTCGTCCAGGGGGCGAAGCTGAACCCCTGACTCGCCGCCGGAGGCCCCGCGGGGCTCTCCCGGCCGCTCTCCTGTCGTCT
>Ga0194112_10011892_pt1 | contig 10716 bp, 10 predicted proteins | sample TA2MahC400mmetaG_FD_146191 | JGI IMG/M metagenome (GOLD analysis project Ga0194112, IMG submission 146191) | Freshwater microbial communities from Lake Tanganyika, Tanzania - TA2015016 Mahale Deep Cast 400m | ecosystem: Environmental > Aquatic > Freshwater > Lake | place: Tanzania: Lake...
GGGGAATCCAGATTTTTCTGTTCGACGACCAGCGCATTTTCCTTGGCGAAAAAGAAATGCCCATCGACGACCTGAAATCCGAACTTCGCCTGATGCTCTTCAACGAGCCCGACCGCAGCATTCTGCTGCTTTCGGCGGAGAAGGTCTCCGTGCAGCGGTTGGTGAATGTGATGGATGATGTGTATCTGATGGGCGGAAAGAATGTCGCCGTGGCGCAATGGGACCCCGCGTTGGGTGGACCGGATGTGACGGTACCGGCAGAAGAAGCGGAGGCATCCGATGCAAATCAGCCGCTCTAAGCAAAGTAAAAGCGAACTGCCCGTTCTGCCGATGGTGAATGTCGTCTTCTTGCTGCTCGTGTTCTTCCTCGTGGCGGGAAGCATCCAGAAGGTCGAGGTCGTGCCCATCGACCCGCCCATCGCAGAAAGCGGGAAAGTACTGGACGAGGGGCATATCGTCATCGCCCTTGGGAAATACGATGAAATCGTGCTGAATGATGATTTGGTCACGGAAGAAGACCTTGTGCCTCTGCTGACGAAGCAGCTCAAAGACCATCCCAACCGTATCATCACCATCAAGGCGGATAACACGCTGCCTGCGAAGAAGCTTATCCGCACGATGGATTATGTGAAAGCGGCGGGCGGCCAGAACCTCTCCCTTGTGACGCAGGCACCCTGATGCAGCAACGCCACGTCGACGGATATTACCTGAACAATAGCCATTTCTCGGCGATGCTAGTCGCCGCGGTTCTGGCGCATATGGCCGCGTTCCTCGTTTACATGATTCTGCCCAAAGATGCGGTGACCAAGATTCCTGTGCATGTGCTGAACGTGAAGCTGGGAGGGGGGGATATGAGCACCCTGAGCGGGGCGAGCGGGCCGGGAGAAATGCTTTCTCCGCGTGTGATGGAATCGGTGGAATTCCAACCCCAAAAGCCTTCCAAATCCGCAGTGACCGTTCCCGAACAGGTTAAACCGGTCAAGAAGGTTGTCCCTAAACCCGTCAAAGCACCGGAAGTGCCGAAAGCACCTGAACCGATGGTGGAGGAAGCGGCTTCCGAAGCGGTCGAGGAAGTGGTTTCCCATGCGCCCGTGAATCCTTATGCGGCGGCATCGCGTCCTTCGCAATATGTGCGCAGTGGCGTTCCCGGCGCGACAGGGCAAGGCGGCGGACAGGGCTATGGCGTGGGATATGGCAATAGCGTCAGCGCGGATGCGGAAGTGATGCAGCGATACACCCAACAGATCTCCCTCTGGGTGAACCGCCATAAAAGCCTCTTCACCAGCAAGCTGCAACCAGGCATGAAAGGCAATATCATCGTGCGGTTGCAGATAGACCGCGCAGGGAATATCCGCCAGTTCAAGCTGGATAAAGCCACCGGAGTGCCCGCTGCGGATGCCGCCGCCATGGCAATGGTGCGCGCGGCGAACCCCGTTCCGCCTGTGCCCCGCAACCATCCCGGAGGAAATCTTTTCGAGTTCCTCATTTCCGTAAACTATGCAGCGCCGAGATGACCATGCCCCAGCAAAAAACTCTCATCGTCACGGGCGGCGCAGGATTCATCGGTAGCACTTTCGTTGGATTGGCGGTGAGCAAGGGTTATCATGTGATTGTGCTAGATGCGTTGACCTATGCGGGTCATCGGCAGAATCTCGCGTGGATTTCACCCCAAAACGGCAATGGCAGTTTTGAACTTCAGGTCGGCAATATTTGTGATGCGGCCTTTGTTTCACGCCTTTTCGCAGAGCACAGCCCCACGGCGGTGGTGAATTTCGCGGCGGAATCGCACGTCGCTAATTCCATCACGGGGCCGCGTGCGTTCATTGATACCAATATCATCGGCACGTTCACGATGCTCGAAGCCGCGCGTGGGTTCTGGAACGGATTGGAGGATGCCGAAAAAGCTGCATTCCGTTTCATTCAAGTGTCCACCGACGAGGTCTATGGTTCGCTGGGTGAGACAGGCAAATTCTCTGAAACGACTGCCATGCAGCCGAATTCGCCCTATTCCGCTTCCAAAGCGGCGGGAGACAATCTCGCCCGTGCGTGGCATGAAACCTACGGTCTGCCTACCATCGTGACGAATTGCACGAATAATTATGGCCCGCGCCAGTACCCTGAAAAACTGATTCCTTTGATGATAACCCGTGCCCTTTCCGGCGAGAAATTGCCGATTTATGGCGATGGGAAGAATATCCGCGACTGGATTCATGTGGAGGATCATTGCACAGGCGTGCTGCTGGCTCTGGAAGCGGGAGAGGCAGGAGAATCCTATTGCTTCGGGGGCGATGCCGAGCGCAACAACAATGAAGTGGTCGAGACCCTCTGTGATATTCTGGATGAGGCGCGGCCTTTGCCCAATGGCAGAAGCTACCGCGAGCAGATCGCCTATGTGGCAGACCGCGCAGGGCATGATCGCCGCTATGCCATCGACGATGCGAAAGCACAGCGTGAACTGGGTTTCACCCGCCATTACGATTTCGCATCCGGCCTGAGAGCCACGGTGGAATGGTATCTTGCCAATGGCGAATGGATTGAGGCGGTGACAAGCAAATCAGGAGAAGCGGCATGAAGGGAATCGTTCTGGCAGGTGGGGGAGGGCGTCGTCTTGCCCCGATAACCAACGCCATCACCAAACAGGTGCTGCCGGTCTATGACAAGCCGATGATCTATTATCCCATCTCCACGCTGATGCTGGCGGGAATCCGCGACATGCTCATCATCAGCACTCCTCGCGATGTTCCCGTTCTTCAAGGACTGTTGGGCGATGGCAGCCAATGGGGCGTGAAGTTCACTTATAAGGTGCAGCCCGCGCCGGAAGGCATCGCGCAAGCGTTCATTCTGGGCGAGGAATTCATCGCAGGGGATCCAGTCTGCCTTATTCTCGGCGATAATATCTATCATGGTTCGGAACTGCCGCAGACGTTGCACAAAGCATCGGAATTGAACGAGGGGGCATCGATTTTCGCTTATCGCGTAGTCGATCCACAGCGTTACGGCGTGGTCAGCTTCGATAAGGAAGGCAAAGCCCTGTCTATCGTAGAAAAACCCTCTGCACCAAAATCGAACTGGGCGGTGACGGGACTGTATTTCTACGATGCGGATGTCGTCGAAATCGCCAAGAGCCTGAAGCCTTCTGCGCGGGGTGAGCTGGAAATCACCGATGTGAACGCGGAATATCTGCGTCGTGGGAAATTGCAGGTGCATAAACTGGGGCGCGGAACGGCGTGGTTGGACACGGGCACACGGGATTCACTGCTTTCGGCTGCGCTATTCGTGCAGGCCATCGAGTCCCGTCAGGGGCTGAAAGTCTGCTGCCCTGAGGAAATCGCGTTTGAGCGCGGGTATATAGATGAATCGCAGCTTCTGGTGCTGGCAGAGGAACTCGGCCAGAGTGAATACGGACAATATCTGAAGACCCGCGTTTTGGAAAGCAGGGAAGGCTGATGCCGACCGTGCAGCGCATCGCCGTGCTGGGTGCGGCAGGCCAGATTGGCCGTGCGCTGGTGCAGGTTTTGGGGGAGCGCGCTTTGCCGCTGCCGCGTGCCGATGCGGATTTGCTTGATATTCCTGCGCTTCTTTCCAAACTTGAGATGCTGAAACCCGATGCGGTCATCAATGCGGCGGCCTACACGGCGGTGGATGCGGCGGAAGATGATGTGGAGCGTTGCATGGCCATCAACGCACAAGCCCCCGCGAAGCTGGCGGAATGGTGCGCGGCGCGTGGTATTCCTTTCGTCCATTTTTCGACCGATTATGTCTATGACGGCAGCGGCGAGAAGCCGTGGCGGGAGACGGATGCAGCCAACCCCCTGAACCGATACGGAACCAGCAAAAAGCTGGGTGATGAAGGTGTGCAAGCGGTGGGTGGCAAGCATCTCATCTTCCGCACGTCGTGGGTCTATGATGCGGTGGGGCGGAATTTCCTGACCACTATGCTGCGGCTGGGCGCGGAAAAAGAGCAGCTTCGCGTGGTGGCAGACCAGTTCGGTGCGCCCTCTTATGCGCCGCATTTAGCGGTGGCAGTCGTTTCTTGCTTGGAAAAGGCGATGCAGATGGACGCCTTCCCTTACGGTGTGTATCACATGGCGAATGCGGGTGAAACCAGCTGGCATGGCTTCGCACAGGCGATTTTCGCTTCGGCGGTGGCCGCAGGCGCTCCACAGCGTGTAAAAGATGTTGAGCCAATCCCATCTGTGGCATATCCTACACGCGCGGGAAGGCCTTTGAATTCCCGTCTGAACTGTTCAAAATTGCATACTGTGTTCGGAGAGCGTCTTCCCACGTGGGAGCAGGGACTTTCCGATGCCATGGAGTCGTCAAGTGCACGCCATCGCCTGCCCGATTGAAGGATTGTTATTGCTGGAGATCAACATCCACAAGGATGATCGCGGCAGCTTCTCTGAATGCTACCGGGCGGAATCCTTCCGTGAAATCGGGCTTCCCAGCCAATTCGCGCAGGATAACCATTCCCGCTCTTTGCCCGGTGTCCTGCGGGGATTGCACTACCAAACCGACCCCGCGCAGGGCAAGCTCGTGCAGGTCATCCGCGGGCGCATCTGGGATGTCGCCGTTGATCTGCGCCCCACTTCATCCACCTTCGGGCAGTATTACGGCGTGGAGCTGACCGACAAAAACGGCCTCCAGTTCTGGATTCCTGCAGGGTTCGCCCATGGATTCGTCGTGCTCGGCGATGAACCGGCGGATGTGTATTACAAAGTCACTGCGCCATATAACCCTTCCACTGAAGGTGGAATCCGTTATGATGATCAGCAGCTTGCGATCCGCTGGCCGCTGCAGGATGTCAAAATCTCGTCGCGCGACCAAGGCCTGCCGAGTTTCGAGCAATACCGCAAAAACACGCCGCAATGGCGTTAACACCATAGCATTAGAATAGCGTATCCATGGAAAAGCATACCAGCGTTGTCATCGTCAGTTATAACACCGGTGCATCCCTTTGGATTTGCGTTTACCGCACCTTGCAGCTTGACGGCGTGAAAGAGGTCATCCTCGTGAATAACGGCAATGAAGCCGCCGTTGAACTCCGCCTGCGCCAGCTTGAACAGGACAACCCGCGCTTTACCTTGGTCACGGGGCAGGGGAATGTCGGTTTCTCCAAAGGCTGTAATCTGGGAGCATCGCAGGCGACGGGGGATTACATCCTCTTCCTTAATCCCGATGCGGTGATGATGGATCGTGATGCGCCTGCCAAACTCGCAGAGCTTTTCCGGCTCGATACCCAGCCGCCCATCGGCCTTGTCGGTGCCATCCTGCGCAATGATGATGGCAGCGAACAGCGTAGCAGCCGCCGCAACATCATCACCCCCGTCAATGCTTTGATAGAAGGCAGCGGCCTTGCCAAGCTCCGTGGCCTTCCGCTTCCGGTCATCAATCTCGACCACACGCCTTTGCCTGATAACCCTATCCCCATCGGCGCGGTTTCGGGCGCATGCATGATGATGGAGCGTGAACGCTTCCAGCAGATCGGCGGGTTCGACGAGGAATATTTCCTCCATGTCGAGGATATGGACATGTGCCTGCGTGTGTATAAGGCGGGTGGGTCGGTTTGGGTCACCCCGAATGTCGATGTCCTGCATTACCGTAGCACCAGTCAGGTGCAGGCATTGTTCGTGGAACGCATGAAGACAAAGGGTTTCCATCGTTATTTCGGCCTGCATTACCACCTTTCGCCCATCACCCGCATCCTCGCGCAGATTGCTGTGGAACTTCGTCTTGGCGGAAAAATTCTTCGCTCCCTTGCGGATGAGATGCGCAAATATCCGACCTTGACGGAAGCGGCGGGCATCCGCCGCGTTCAGGCCATCGTGCGCGGGATGAATGAAGTGCGCGGCACTGAGGAATTCAAGGGCAACGGGCGCACCATCCTCGTCACGGGTTCCAGCTCCACCGTGGGGCTGTTCACCATCGGGCGATTGCTGGCGGATGGCTACCGCGTCGTGGCGTTGATACATAAAACAAAGATAGGTTTCTTCCACCCCAACCTCGCTTGGGTGCAGGGCGATTTCGAAAAACCACAAGAACTGGCAGAAAACCTTCAGCGCTTCCGTTTGGATGGCGTAATCCACTGTGCTCCCATCTGGATGGGCGCACCGCTGCTGCCGATGCTCTCCGGTATCGGCGCGAAAAAGGTGATCGCGCTCAGCTCCACTTCGCTGCTGACGAAGAAGGAGCAAAGCAGCAAGGCCGAAAAGAAAGTCGTGGAGAAGCTGGAAGCTGGCGAACAGGCGATGCGCGAACAAGCGGCATCCCTTGGTCTGGCTTTGACCATTCTCCGCCCGACTATGGTTTACGGCGCAGGGCTGGATAACAACGTCGCTCGTGTCGCGCGTGAGTTCGACGAAAAAGGCAAATTCTATCTGGAGAAGCCCGCGAAAGGTCTGCGCGCACCCGTGCATGCTGATGACCTTGCGCTGGTCGCCATCAATGCCTTCAATACCCCGGCGGCGGATGGCCAGACCTATAGCGTGCAGGGCGGTGAGAACGTCAGCTATCTGGCGATGGTCGACCGTATCGGCAAGGCGTTGGGCAAGCCTTACCGCATCAAATCCATCCCGCAGCTTGCTTCCTTGTGCGCGGCATTCCACCCGCTTTTCCCGAAGAAAGTGCCGCACCCCTCGCTTGCATTGCGCATGCAGCAGAATCAGATATTCCCTGATCCGCGCATTCAGGAACAGCTGGGCGTCACCCTGCGCCCGTTCCTTTCCGGCGGCATCATCGACCTTGGCCGCTGCTCCGAAAGCATTTGCCGCCAGTTGCTAAACATTTACGTGGAAAACGCCGTGTTCTTCAATGGTACGTTGAAAGCTGCTCCGCAAACGCCGGAGAACCTTCAGTCATGATGCGCATCGCCTATGTGAATGGACGATACGTTCCCCACGCGGATGCTGCGGTTTCCGTGGAAGACCGTGGCTATCAATTCGCCGATGGGGTCTATGAAGTCGCCACTTTCTACAATGGTATTCTCGTGGATGGTGGATTGCATATCGACCGTTTGCTGCGCTCCCTTTCGGAGTTGGGCATTCCACAGCCGCTCTCCAGCCGCGCGGCACTCCAGCATGTCATTTCCGAGACCATCCGCCGCAATGGTCGCGCCAATGGCTATATCTATGTGCAGGTGACGCGCGGCGTCGCTTCCCGCGACCATGTCTATAAACGCGGAATGCGCCCGTCTTTGGTGGTCACCGTTTCCCGCGAGAAAAAGGTGCAGGCAAAGGAGATACAGAACGGCACGGAGGTCATCACCCGTCCGGACATCCGCTGGTTGCGGCGGGACATCAAATCCATCGCTCTTTTGCCGAATGTGTTGCTGAAGAATGAAGCGACCGTGCTGGGCAAACGCGAAATCTGGCTGACGGACGAGAATGGCTATATCTGCGAAGGGGCGGTCTCGAATGCCTATATCATCACCAAAAAAGGCGTGCTGGTGACCCGCGAAGAGGGAGTGCATCTGCTCTCCGGCATTGTGCGCCACCGCGTGTTGGCACTGGCGCGCGAAGCGGGCATCAAGGTCGAGGAGCGCGCCTTCACGGCGAAAGAAGCCGAAAGCGCGGCGGAGGCTTTCCTGAGTTCCAGCACGGGGCATATCGTGCCTGTCGTGCGCGTGAACGATAAACAGTTGGGTGACGGCAAAGTCGGCGCAACCTTCAAGCAGCTTTTCGCGTTATATGTGGATTCAATCGAAGTGGATACGGGGTATCGGATATGGACAGTGTGAAACTCGCATGGCCGAAGGCCGTCATTTTCGATTGGGATAATACCTTGGTCGATACCTGGCCGGTCATCCATGATGCGATGGAAAAGACCTTCACCCATTATCAGCTTGTGCCGTGGACGCTCGATGAAATACGCACCCGTGTGGTGCACTCCATGCGCGATTCCTTCCCCAAGCTGTTCGGAGAGAAATGGGAAGAGGCAGGCAAGCTTTATCAGGGGTTCTACCAGTCGAATCACCTGAACACCCTGCAAGTGCTGCCGATGTCGGAAGAAGTGTTGAAGCTGTTGCAGGAGAAGGGCGTGTATGTCGCCGTTGTCAGCAATAAGAAAGGCCCGACGCTGCGCAAGGAAATCACCCACTTGGGCTGGGACAAGTATTTCACGAAAATCATCGGTTCCGGCGATGCGCCGAACGATAAACCCCATCCTGATCCCGTGCACATGGCACTGGAAGGCAGCGGCATCAAAGCGGGCAAGGATGTGTGGTTCGTGGGCGATACGGTGGTGGATTTGGAAGTAGCCAAGAACACGGGCTGTGTGCCGGTGTTATATGGCCAGGTCGAATCCGAAGTGGTGAACGAGCAGCTCCGCCGCTATCAGAGCTTCGATGTGCATCACCACTCCCACACGCATGAAGCATTCCTGCTATATCTACGCAGCCTTATCGGTTAATCGCGCCATCAGGTTAGTGTGCTGCTGTTGGTAATTCGCCAGCGTTTCGCGCAGTTTCTGCTTCGCGGGTGCGCTAGGGTCTGCCAGCGTCAATTCCAAATCATGCAGCGTGTCTATGAAGCGTTTCAAGCAACGTGCCACATGGGCGTAGCTGAGCGAGATATTCTGCAGGTCTTCGCTGGGGTCGGAAGCGATGGGGGCGGTGAAATCCTTCAACCCCGTGCCAGAATAGGGTGCAAGATGCAGCTTATTCTGCATCTCGAATTGGTTGACCACCGAAATCATCGCACCCGCCGCCAGCAGCGGGAAATAGCGCGTGGCGACATACGGGCTGTCTTCGGACACCGCGCCATGCACTTCGCCGGATTTGAATTCTTGCGACATGTGTTCTAGCGTGGCCAGCACATGTGCCAGCGCGTGGCGCACGGGTTCTTGGTTCGCCAGCACGATTTCCGTCCATAGTTTCGCATCCGACCCGCCGATGCGGATGAAGCGTCGGAAATTCTCGTCTGCGCCTTCTGGCGGCAAGGATTCATCCGCCAGCACATGGCAGGCGGCATAAGCCATCATCTGCGGCAGGTGCGAGACATACCCATAAATGATGTCGTGGTTCTCGGCGGACATACGCTCCGCGCGAGAACCGACGGATTCCCATAGTCTGGCTACGGCTGCCACGGCGCGCGCAGGGGTGACATTCTTTTGCGGGGTCAGCACCACCAGTTTGCCGTCGAACAGGTCGGCACGGGCGGCTTTCGCGCCATGGGTCGCCGCACCCGCGATAGGGTGGGCAGGCACGAGCACCGCATGGCCGGGAAGCTGCGGCAGTATGGCCAGCACGGCTTCCTGTTTCACGGAACTGAGGTCAGTGACAACCACATCCTCTTTCAACGCAGGGGCGATGGCTTTCGCCACTTCCGCCAATGCCGAGACGGGCACGGCAAGCACGACGATATCCGCGTCTTTCACCGCTTCTGTCGCACTGTTCGCCGCATGATCGATATGCCCGCGTTCTTTGCAGAATCGCAGGGATTCGGCATCAGTGTCGAATCCGCTGATTTCGCCCACAGCGTTTCCTGTTTTGAGTGCGGCCGCGAAGGATGCACCCATCAGGCCAAGGCCGATGATGGCGATGCGCGGAGATGTCAGCAGCACATCATCCGCATGGTCGTGATGGTGGTGATGGCCGGCGCAGCCGCCGCCGTGGCTATGATCGTGGTTGCAACCCATCAGAACAGCTTCCTCAAAGAGGCGATGACCGCCTTGTTCTCGTCTTCCGTGCCCACGGTGATGCGCAGGTATTCCGGCAGGCCGTATGCGCCGACATCGCGGGCGATGATGCCATCCGCCAGCAGGGTCGCATTCGCATCCTGCGCGTTTTTTCCGGCTTCAGTGGGGAAGCGGATGAGCAGGAAATTCGCTTCGCTCGGCACGACCTTCAGGCCGAATGCGCTGAGCGCAGCCGCCAGTTTGGCGCGCTCAGCGTTATTGTGTTGCACCGCATGGGCGGTGTATTCCACATCCTTCACAGCCGCAATGCCTGCAACCATCGCCGCGGAAGACACATTGAACGGGCTTCTAATGCGTTGCAGCGCGTCCACCACATGGGCGGGGGCGTATCCCCAGCCGAGGCGCAGGGCGGGCAGACCATAGATTTTCGAGAAGGTGCGCAGCATCACGGTGTTCTGCGTTTCTTCCACCAGCTTCGCGCCAGCATCATAATCCGCCGTTTCCACGTATTCCGCATAAGCGGCATCCAACACCAGAAGCACGTTTTCCGGCAATCCGGCGCGCAGACGGCGCACTTCGCTGTCGGGCAGCAGCGTGCCTGTGGGGTTGTTCGGGTTGGCAAGGAACACCAGTTTGGTGCGCGGGGTGACAGCCGCGAGAAGCGCGTCCACATCCGCCAGTAAGTCGCTGGTTTCTGGAGCGGTCACAGGCGTTGCACCATGCGCCACGCTGTAGATTTTGTACATCAGGAAGCCGTATTGGCTATACAGCACTTCATCGCCTTCGCCTGCATAAGCGTGGATGAGCAGGTTGATGAGCTCGTCAGAACCCGCGCCGCAGACGATGCGCGAAGCATCCAGTCCGAAGACTTCGGCGATGGCTTCACGAATGCCAGCAGCCGAACCATCGGGATAACGGTGCAAATCGGCATATTCACGATAAGCCGCGATGGCCTTCGGACTGGGGCCGAGCGGATTTTCATTCGACGAAAGCTTGATGACGGGCTTTTCAGCACCTCCGGCTTTCGATTTCCCCTGTTCATAGGGTTTGATGCCGAGAAGGAATGGCTTGGGTGAGGGCAAA
>Ga0194112_10011894_pt1 | contig 10715 bp, 10 predicted proteins | sample TA2MahC400mmetaG_FD_146191 | JGI IMG/M metagenome (GOLD analysis project Ga0194112, IMG submission 146191) | Freshwater microbial communities from Lake Tanganyika, Tanzania - TA2015016 Mahale Deep Cast 400m | ecosystem: Environmental > Aquatic > Freshwater > Lake | place: Tanzania: Lake...
GCTGGATCACGCCGGGCGTCGCCTCGGTGCGGGTAAGTCCCGGATGGACGACGTTCACGTTGATCCCGTGCGGCCCGAGCTCGACCGCAAGGTTCTTGGTCATGGCGACGATCGCGACGTTGCGCATCGAGCCGATCGTTGTGCCGGCGTTCCTGGCCGCAAGTCCACTGATGTTGATGATGCGACCCCATCCGGCCCTGGCCATGTGGGGGGCCACGGCCTGGGCGCAACGAAGGTAGCCCATCACTTTGACGTTCATGTCCTCGTTGAATGCACCGTCGGTGATGTCAGCCAGCCCGGGCACCGGACCCTGTCCTCCGGGTCGCGCCGCGTTGTTGACCAGGATGTCTACACCGCCCAGCCTGCCTGCGGCGATGCTTACCATCTGCCGCACCGATTCGGTCGAGCCGGTGTCCGCGACGATGGGAATCACCTTGCGGCCGGATTCGCCTGCCAGCTCCCGCGCGGTCGTTTCCAGCGCTTCGGCGTTCCGTGCACAGATCGCGACGTCGCAACCCTCGGCCGCAAGCACACGCGCGATCGCCTTCCCGATCCCCCGGCTGCCGCCGGTGACCAGGACCCGTTTTCCGGATAGTTCGAGATCCAATGCGCTCATCCCTTCGCCTGCGGTCGGAAACAAGACCGCGATTCGCGCAGATAATACCCGCCCAGACCTGTCCAAAGTCGTTCGGCTGGAGGATCCGATGAAGATTGAAGCTCGGCTCAAGGAACTTGGAGTAGAACTCAAGCCGCCGCCGCCGCCCCAGTTCGCGTTCGTGGGGTGCCGCCAGGTGGGCAATCTGGTGTTCGTGTCGGGGCACGGACCGCGGCGTGCCGATGGCACCTGGATATCCGGTCGCATGGGCGAAGGGATGTCGATTGAGGAAGGTCAGAAGGCGGCGCGGCAAGTCGCGATCAACATGCTCCAAACCCTGAAGGGGCATATTGGCGATCTGGACCGGGTCAAGCAGATCGTCAAGCTACTCTGCCTCGTGAACTCCACGCCCGGCTTTCGCCAGCAGCCGCTGGTGGCGAACGGTGCCTCGGAGTTCCTTTACGAGGTCTTTGGCGAAGCCGGCCGCCATGCGCGGTCGTCGGTGGGGATTGCGTCGGTGTTCGAAAACATACCCATAGAGATCGAGATGATCGTCGAGGTGAAGCCGGCCAGGCGGTCTGCCTTGAAGTCGTCCGCAACCAGGCGATCATCCAAGCGCTCATAGGCGGCCCGCACTTCGATTCTGCCAGGGGATGAGACATGAAGATTGTCGACGTGCAAGTTATCGCTTTCAGCGTGCCAACCCGCGGCGTTCGGACGAAATGGGGGTACGTGACCGACATCGACCGGCAAGGCACTGGGGTGCAGCGGATCACGCGAATCGTGACCGACAGCGGCGCTGAGGGCTATTCGGCCGGAGGAGCGCATAGCTATTTCTATGGCGCGACTGCGGCCGAGGTCGAGCAGATCGTGAAACCGCTGCTGGTTGGCGAAAACCCGCTCGACCGGGAGCGGCTCTGGCAGTGGATGACGATGAATCGATCCGGATTCAGCGAGGCGCTGGTCGGGAACATCGATTGCGCACTGTGGGACCTCCTCGGCCGAATGGCCGGTGTACCGGTCGCAAAACTGCTCGGAGGCTACCGGGAACGTGTCAAGGCCTACGCGAGTTCGGGACCGAACCTTGGTCCGGCGGAGGTCTACGTCCAACAAGCGCTCGAATGTAAGGCGCGCGGCTACCGGGCCTACAAGATTCACGCGTACATCTACTGGGATCCCCTGCGCAACGAGCCTGCGCCGGGCATGCCCGCATTCCCGCGCGAAGACATCAAGGTCTGCGAAGCGGTACGCGAAGCCGTCGGCGGCGACATGGTGCTCATGCTCGATCCGTGGGGCGTGTACAGCTATGAGCAGTCGCTCTGGGTCGGCCGGGAGTTGGAGCGCTTGGGCTTCTACTGGCTCGAGCATCCCATGGACGAACGTCGCATCGAGCCCTATCGGCGGCTATGTTCGGAGCTGGACATCGCGGTGTGCGGACCCGAGCTCGCGACTGGCAGCCACTACTCAAGGGCCGAGTGGGCGCTGCAAAAGGCATCCGACATTGGACGTATCGACGTGAACTTCGGTGGAATCACCGCCTGCAAGAAGGCGGTCGACATGTACGAGTCGCTCGGGATCCCCTGCGAGATACACGTGGGAGGCTTCGGCAACGCCCAGATCCTGGGCGCTACCTCGGAAGAGACCTGCGAGTTCTTCGAACGAGGACTCCATTGGACCGGCGAGGACTACGACGTAACTCCGCCCTACTTGAAGTCGCCGTGCGATCCGATGGACAGCGAGGGGTACGTGCACCTCCCGCAGGGCCCGGGACTCGGGATGGATTTCGACTGGGACTACATCAACGCGCATCGGGTCAACGCCTGAGAGCGCGCGTGAGTCAGAGGGATACGGGATGAATCAGAGCGCCAGAGAGAAGGTCGTCACGATCGACACGTCGTCGGTCAAGTTCGGCGCAGGTGCAACGGCCGAGGCGGGATACGAGATGAAACGACTCGGCGCCCGAAAGGTGATGGTCGTCACGGACGCCCGCGTGGCGCAATTGCCGGTTGCGCAAACCGTGCTCGACAGCCTGGAGGCGGCCGGCCTAGAGGCGGTGCTGTACTCCAGGACGCGGGTTGAGCCGACCGACGAATCGTTCAGGGACGCCATTCGGTTCGCGCTGGAAGGCGGATTCGACGGGTTCGTGGCCGTTGGCGGCGGGTCGAGCATCGACACGGCCAAGGCTGCCGACCTCTACTCCACGTACCCGGCAGATTTTCTCGAATACGTCAATGCCCCGATCGGCAAGGGCCGGCCGGTGCCCGGGCCCATACGCCCCCTGGTGGCGATCCCGACGACGGCCGGCACTGGCAGCGAGACCACTGGCACCGCCATCTTCGACCTGGTGGAAATGAAAGCGAAGACCGGCATCGCCCACAGGGTCCTGCGTCCCGCTGTTGGCCTCGTCGACCCCGATAACACCGCCACGATGCCGGCCATGGTCGCGGCATGCAGCGGATTCGACGTCCTCTGCCACGGAATCGAGTCCTACACCGCCCTTCCATTCGTCGACCGCGCGGCGCCCGAGAACCCGGGCGCGCGCCCTGCCTACCAGGGTGCAAACCCGATCAGCGACGTCTGGTCGATCAGGGCGATCGAGATGGTCGCGAACAACATCCTCCAGGCCGTGAAGGACCCTGGTGATCGCGCGGCGCGTGAGCAGATGCTGCTGGCGGCGAGCTTCGCGGGCGTAGGCTTCGGGAATGCCGGGGTGCACCTCGCGCACGGCATGTCCTACCCGGTCTCCGGACAGGTGCGCGAATACGTTCCCGACGGGTATCCAGACGACGAGCCGCTGGCGCCCCACGGGCTAGCGGTCATCCTGAATGCCCCCGCGGTCTTCCGCTTCACCGCACCGGCCAACATCGAGCGGCACCTCCACGTGGCCAGGCTCATGGGTGCGGATGTGTCAGGGATCGGTCCCGAAGAGGCCGGTGAAGCGGTGGCCGATGCCCTGGTACAACTCCTCAGGAGGCTCGACATGCCGAATGGACTGAGGGGAATCGGGTACGAGCCGCGTGACGTCGATCGACTGGTGGCTGGAACGCTCCCCCAGAGACGAGTGCTCCAGCTTTCTCCCCGCCCGGTGGATGCTCATGCCCTGCGCCAGATGTTCCTGGACTCCATGACCCTCTGGTGACGCCTCAGAAGTCGTGAGACCTGCGAAACCACTTGGAGATTGAGTGCCGGTGCGACGAAGCCCCGTGCAGGGTCACGTAGCTCTATTTGAACGACGAAGCGGCGTCGTGACCTCGAAGAACTTGCCCCGGTCGTCGTGGTCGAACTCTTTGGAAGTCGGGGTGGCGGTGGCGGGCCCGATCATCGAGCACTTGTCAGCTGGTGCGGCGGGCTTAAGGGACTCGCACAGTACACCGGGGTACTGCACAGGGTGTGGAGAGAAGTCCGCTACGTCCTACGATAAGCCGCTGTGCAATGACTGCTACTTCAGGGCCTGGCGCGCCAAGACCCCTGCAGCTAGGGGATCGCTTCACCCGCGAGCGCTCCGGTCAGGCGTCCGCCATCGAGGGCAAGCCGCCCGTTAACCGCGACGTAGGAGATCCCTACCGGCGCGACCGCCGGATCCTCGTAGGTCGCACGGTCGTTGATCCTGTCCGGATCGAACACGACGATATCCGCGAAGTACCCCGCCGCGATGCGCCCACGCTGTTTCAGTCCGAAGCGCCGAGCCGGATTGTCGGTCATGCGTTGAATCAGCTGCTCGAGGGGGTCGCCGGTCCGCCTCCGCAGCCTGCCAAGGATCTTCGGATAGGTGCCATACGCCCTAGGATGGGGCTTTCCGCCGACCGGGATCGAGTCGCTTCCGACCATGTAGTCGGGCCGACGAATCAGGGTCATGACGTCGTCTTCCATCTGACGCCAGATGCGTGCGCTGCGAGGCGGGGCGACCAGCAGGCCGCAGACAAGCTCCTCCTCGAGCATCACTCGGCACACCATTTCCGGGACGGACTCGCCTGCTTGCCTGGCCGCCGTGCGCCAGTCCATTCCTTCCAGAGCGCGATTCTTCGCCGATCCGATGTAGGTGAACACGGTGTCGCCGAACGTCTCACCGTACCGCTTGTCGAGGTCAGCGACGATCCTGGCTCGGTCCCGCCGGTCGGCCAGTCGACGCATGACGGCGGCCGGGCCTCCCTCGACCGCCCATCCGGGGAGCCTGCACACCGGCATGGTCGACCCGCTGGGGTACGGATATGCGTCGAGAGTTATGTCCAGGCCCCGTTGCTTGGCCGCGTCGATCTCGGCCATGATCTCGTCGGTCCTGCCCGCCTGATGGGGGGAAGTGCGCCAGTGCGCCAGATGTACCTTGACACCTGACCGGAGCCCGATTTCTATGACCTCGGCGGCGCCTCCGCCCCCGTGGCTCGCCACGACCTTGCACAGCTAGATCAGCGAAGCCCACGGCGTCCAGGCGGATCGCGCTGTGCGGGACGAGCGTGACCGTGTTGACACCGCACTTCCGGTGGTAGTGCGAGCGGAACGCCGTGATCGTCGCCATGTCGAGGTCCTGGGGTGGGACGCCACAGAGGCCCGACATGTACTGGCCGTAGGCCCGGTAGTTCGCCGCGCTCATCGGCGCGTATGAGAGCCCGTCCTGCCCCAGGACCTCCGCAGTGACGCCCATCTGAACACCACTGGGATGGGCTGGCTCATTCAGCAAGGCTGCGTCGGTCTTCGCCATGCGGCCTTTCTCACCCTGTGTGACAGCACTCATCAAACTGACGGCACCCACGCGTTGCCGGGCGGTTGGGGAACCCCAGTTTCGATTGGTAGGCAGCGTCGGCGCCATGCGCGTCCAGGGGAATGAACATGATTGAAAACCGGTCTTCGAATCGATTTGCCAACGTGGCGCTTACGACCGCCGTGGTCGTGCTCGGGGTGCTACTCATAGCCGTGATCGTGCTGGTCACGGCACGGGCTAGGAGACACTTTTCTCCAGACCCTTCCGGAACCGGTTACGCAGGAGGCGGATTTTCAACCAGGTGCGCTTTCATGGCAGCGATGTAGCTCGACACCTTCGCCGGGTCGGCTGCGGGAGCCTTCTTGGCCGCTACCGCTCGATACAGGTCTGCAGCGCCCCAGGCTGCGGTGTCCGGCCGGTCGGAGTAGCGCGGTATCAGGTGGGCGTGCATGTGGGGAAAACTCTCCCCGAAGGCCACCACGTACACGCGCGCCGCACCAGCCAGCTTCTCGACAGCGGCCGCCAGGTGATGAAGTGTCGGCCCGAAACTTCGAGCCTCCCGTTCGTTGAAACGCGCTGGACCCTGCACGTGGCGCTGCGTGTGAAGCATTGTCCAGCCCGCAAGCGGATGCGGCGGCGGGGCATGCCTCACCAGCCAGAGCGCGTTTTCGAAAATCACGCCGCCATCTACCGGCACGTCACCGGCGTTCTGTTTGCACACCCCGCATGACGCATCGTACGAGCTGTGTTTCACGTTTTCCCCCTCGGTGATCTAGTACCACTTCTGCTTTTCGACGACATTGATGAGTGGCTTTCCGGCCGCGAAGCGACGGGCGTTCTCCAGGATTATCTGGTACCTCCGCTCCTCGACGTGCGTGCCGTCGCGTACCGCCACGTGCGGCGTTATCAGGACATTCGGAAGGGCCCAGAGACGGTGATCGGCCGGAAGGGGCTCGGTCTCGAAGACATCCAGGCCGCAGCCTGCGATGACGCCTTCCTCGATCGCCGCGGTCAGGTCCTCGAGCCGGGTTGTCTTACCGCGTCCGATGTTGATGAAGTAGGCCGTCGGCTTCATCAGCCTGAAGCGCTTCATGTTGAACATGCCTTCGGTCTCCGGCGTATGCGGCGTCGTCGTGATCAAGAAGTCGGCGCGCGGCAGGACTTCGTCCAGGCGATCTGGCCTCAACATCTCGGCGATTCCGGGCGCCGACTCGATCCTGGGATCGATACCGATGACCGTCATGCCAAATGCCGCGCACAGCCTGGCGGTTTCTGCGCCGATGCCGCCTACGCCGACGATGATTACGGTCGCTTCCCGCAGGTAGACGTACTTGTGGGCAGGCGCATCCTTGTTCCACTCCCGCCTGGCCTGCGCCTGCATGTAGTACGGTAGGCCCCGTGAGAGCGCCAGCAAGAACGTCATGATGTGGGCGCTGATGTGATCGCTGTAGATGCCCCTTGGATTACAGATCACGACGGGATGTTCGATCAGCTCCCGGTAGTAGTAGCCGGCGAACGGCCCGGCGTCGGGGTTTTGCAGCCACCGCAGCTTGCGGGCCGCCTCCAGCGCAGCCGGTGGCACCCAGCCGAATGCGCAGTCGGCGTCGACGATCTGCTCCAGGGCCTCCTCGTCGGTCTCGGGCACCGCGACCGAATAGTCGGCGAGCGAGTCGGAGAGCCTCCTGGCCCACTCACGCTTCTGGTCGGTCTGGGGCGGCATCATGATGAATTTGGGCATGGTCGACTCCCGGCGGCAACTGCTGGGCGCAGATTACATCGAAAGGCCGACCACGTCCTTCAGCCCAGCGACTCGCGCCGCAGGTCATCCGGGGTCCGACCCTGCACCAGCCCCTGGAACGAGGGGTGGCGAAGCCGGCGGTCATGAGCCACTCGGCAAACGTCACGCTGGCGAAGCAGGCAGGCCGCACCGAGCGCGCGCCCGGTTCGGGGACGGTGCTATCGCCGGTGGTGGGAGGGGTCTCGACCACGAGTGGCTCGTCTGCCGCTCTCAGCTTCCCAAGGTCCCGCTCCGTGAAACCGGTACCGCCCCCTCCCGCAGTAGCGCAGTCCGCCGCCCCCGTAAAAGCCCAGCAGTAAGGCGCCAGAGCCAGCACGGCCGCTTCCGGCGCAAAGCGGTCCATCCAGTCGTCTCCGACTGCGAGTCACGAGGCGCACGTGGCCGTTCCTCACGTGGCATAAGTTCGATAGCCGTCGTACTTGTTTCGTGCAGCCATCCGTCCCCTGCCGGCGCTTCTCTGGCCAGGGAAGCGAGCTGAGGCGAAAGGTCCGCAGGCGGCACGCCTTTCCTTGCTCCGGCGAGCTGCGCGACGTCGAACGCGCGTGTGCGGACGCGCCCTTGAGTACTGCCAGGCGCCTTCGCCCGTCTCGCCCGTTTCTGGCCCGAGGTTCGATTTTGGTCCAAGCCGGTCTGCCCTGCCCGATTCCAGCCGCTCAGTGACCGCCAATATCTCCGGAACCCGCTGTGCGACGAGTAGCAGGCCGCGCTTGACGCCGATTTCGACACCGACGGATGATGCTGCGACCGGAGGGCTATGTGGACGGAATACACGACCTGGGCGGAATGCAAGGGTTCGGCCCGGTCATCCGTGAGCAGAACGAGCCCGTGTTTCATGCCGAGTGGGAAGGCGCAGTCTTCGCGATGATGCGTGCTGCCCGGGCGCGCAAGATCTTCAACAGCGACGAGATGCGACACGCCATTGAACGGATGGACCCCGCGGAGTACCTGGCGAGTAGCTACTACGAGCGCTGGCTGGCGGCGCTGACGCGACTGCTTGCTGAGAAAGGGGTGGTGACTGAGGCGGAGACAGGCGCTCGTCCGGCCAACCGAGCGCGGCGGCGCGCGCCGGCTGCCGGGGAGTCGCAAGCGGTTGTGCTGGACCGGTACTCGACTGCCCAGAGCTCGTTCCGTTCGTCAAACGCAGCGCCCGCCTTTGCCGTGGGGCAGACGGTGGTCACATCCAATGAACGCAAGCCCGGGCACACCCGGCTGCCCAGGTACGCCCGCGGCAAGCGTGGCGTGATCGCGGCCCAACGCGGGACACATGTGTTCCCTGATGCCAGCGCCCACGGCCTTGGCGACGCACCCCAGCCCCTCTACAGCGTCCGTTTCGAGGCTGCCGAGCTCTGGGGAACCGGCGACGTTGACACCGCCGCCCCGGTCTACCTGGACCTGTGGGAAAGTTATCTGGCCACCGTGGCCGGCCCGGGAGGCGACCGTGGGTAAGTTCCATCCCAACGTCGACAAGTATGTGGTCTCGCGGGTGCGCGCCCTGGAATCGATCCTGCTCGACCGCGGGATCCTCCCGGCTGACGCCGTGGATCGAATCGTCCAGATGTACGAATCTGACACCGGGCCGCAGTACGGCGCCCGCGCGGTGGCAAAAGCCTGGACCAACCCGACCTTCAAGAGAAGGCTGCTGACCAACTCCACGGCGGCGCTCTCCGAGCTCGGTCTCGAGTACGACCAGTTGATCGTGGTCGAGAATACCGACGCGGTACACAACCTGGTGGTGTGCACGCTGTGCTCCTGCTATCCCTGGCCGGTGCTCGGGTTCCCGCCCAACTGGTACAAGTCGCCGGCGTACCGCGCAAGGGCGGTGAGTGAGCCGCGCGCACTTCTAAAGGAGCTTGGCCTGGAGGTTCCATCGGAAAGGGAGATACGCGTCTGGGACAGTAGCTCCGAGATGCGCTACATGGTCTTGCCCCAGAAGCCCGATGGCGTCGACGGATTCACCGAAGAAAGGCTCTTGCCGCTCATAACCCGCGACAGCCTGATCGGCGTCGCAACGCCCCTTCCGGCCGGTGGCGCCTGACGCTCCCCATGTACGAGCGCCGACGCAACATCGTCCTGAGTGCCGACGGGCGAAGGGTCAACGTCGCCCGCTTTCGCGGTCATCTCTTCGTGTGCGGCAGCGGATGCTGCTGCGGCCAGACCGCCGACGGGTTTGCGCCCGTGCCAGCCGACAGGTTCCATCAGGAGTGGGAGCGGCGACGTCTGCGGAACGTGGTGCACCTGACCGTGGGTGGGTGCCTCGGCCCCTGCGGACTCGCAAACGTTGCCATGCTCCTGTTCGACGGCAAGACCGTCTGGTTTCACTCCGTAAACTCCGGCGGGCTTGTCGACCGCATCTACGACTATATCGAGACCCTGTTAGCGACGCCGGAATTCTCCCAGCCGTCGGGCCGGCTCGCATCCCACGTCTTCACTGCATCGGCCTGGCAGCCCCGCCCGGATGGACAGGCTGTGGACGATTTCAGGCCGCGCCGCTTGTTTCAGGCCGGCATGAGCGGGGATTGTGAGCGAGCGCCAGTGCAACCCGATCTTGATGACCCCGGCGTTCAGGAGGCCGTCGCGCTCATGGACGGCCCGGCCGCGCTCCCTCGGAAGAATGGCGAACTCGTGTTCGAAGAGCGGTGGCATGGCAGGGTTTTCGGGATGGCGATCGCCCTTCAGCAAAGAGGCATATTCGAGTGGGAGGAGTTTCGCCAATCACTGATAGGTCGAATCCGAGAGATGGAGCACGGCGAGAGGTTCGTCTATTACGAGGCGTGGATGGCAGCCCTCGAGGACGTGTTGGCGGCCAGGGCGCTCGTGCCGACCGACTATCTGAACGAAGTGACCTTTCAGTACGAATTCGGGGAACGCGATGACGTCTATTAGGCGGCCGGCCCACGCTTCGTGAAGCTCTTCAACGCGCTTTCCGGCCGCAAAGAGACTGACACCAGCGACACGCTGAAGCTGTACGTGGCGGGATCACGCCGTACGACACCACCCACCTCGGTCACGCCTCCACGCATGTTGCGTTCGACGTGCTGGCGCTGTGCCCGCCGCCCCGGATTGCCAGCAGCGTTCCGTGGTCCCGAGCCCTGTTGCCCTTGGCGGCCAGGTCATCGGCCGACGCCGGTTGCAAGATCTTTCCCGGGCGCCGGTCGATCATGCCGTTCCAGACGCGTCGTCCCGTCTCGCAGCCGATTGTCCGGGGGCTGAGAACCCGCCCCCTGACGACGGTCGCCCGAGAGGGAACCTCTTGGTCACCCAGGTTGGACCTCGAGTGGCGAGCACCTGTGAAGTCGACCTCCCGAGTACCGCCAACAATCAGTCTTGCCGCCTTTCGCCCGCGAACGTGTTCAGAACGCCGGCGTCCGGCCCTCGCTCACTCGTAGACTGCCTTATCGACAGTGTGACCCTCGATGTACTTCCAGTCGATCGTCACGCCCATTCCCGGTTTCTCCGGTACTGCGACATGCCCGTTCTTGTCGATAGAGTCGATCTGGTCGGCGTAACCGTCGGTGTAGATCGTTCCTCCGAACGTGGGGACCTTCGGGTGTACCAGGCCCATCTCGTAGTAGTTCGAGTTGCGCGTGGCGGCCATACAGTGCCGTCGGCTTGGGCCGGGCCCGTGG
>Ga0194112_10011897_pt1 | contig 10714 bp, 5 predicted proteins | sample TA2MahC400mmetaG_FD_146191 | JGI IMG/M metagenome (GOLD analysis project Ga0194112, IMG submission 146191) | Freshwater microbial communities from Lake Tanganyika, Tanzania - TA2015016 Mahale Deep Cast 400m | ecosystem: Environmental > Aquatic > Freshwater > Lake | place: Tanzania: Lake...
TCCTCGAAGCCGAGGAATATGGCGACGAATGGTTCATCGAGCGCTTCCGCCACGGCTATACCCAGGACGGCACCACCAAAATGCCGGCCTTTGGCGACGTTTTGGGCCAGAAGGCCGCCTGGGCTATCCGCACCTATGTCGAAACCCGCCCCGAGGATGGCGCGCTGGACGATCATGCTGCCCGCCTGCATGAGGTCCGCGACAGCCTGGCAGCCGGCCAGGGCGATGTTGCAGCACTTCAGGCAGAACTGCAGGAAATCGCGGCTTCGGTGGCGACGGCTTCGGGCGCGCCCGTCGCCGACAGCGTGGTGTCGCGTGCCGCAGCCTCTCTGGCGGCCGCGCCTGAGGATCGGAAGACCGCGGCCGAGATCCTGACGGTCGGTCTTTCGGCCTCGCACTAGGGGACGGCAGACATGCGTGATGCCCTTGCGGTGCTGGTCATGGTCCTGGGCCTGGCCGGTGCCGGCCCCGCAACGGCCGCCTGCGAAAACTATGTGCCGCAGGCCCGGCCGCAGAACACCTTTCCCCAGGATGTCGGTCGCAGCCTGGACCGCATCGTGGAAGAAGGCTGGATCGAGATCGCCCTTTACGAGGATTTCGCCCCATGGTCCTTCGAAGTCGGCGGCAAGGCGCAGGGGATCGATGTCGATCTGGCGCGGCTGATCGGGGACGAGCTGGGGGTGGAAACCCGCATCCGGCTGGTCCAGGCCGGCGAAACGCTGGACCAGGACATGCTGAACTATGTCACCCGGGGCGCCGCCGTCGGGGGACGGGTGTCGAACCTGTTCATGCATGCGCCCTATGATGTGGACTATGCCTGCCGGATGGATCAGGTCGTGTTCACCGGCATCTATGCCGAGGAACATCTGGCCATCGCCTACCGGCAGGCAGACTATCCCGACAAGGCGCCGGTTCCGGCCTATTTCCGCTATGACACCGTGGGCGTGGAGAACGACGCGATCTCGGATTTCTACCTGACGTCATTGGTGGGCCAGGCAGGCGACAACATCCACCGGTACCCTTCTACCGCAAAGGCGATGGAGGCCCTGGCCCGGGGAGAGGTCATGGCCGTGATGGGGCCGCGGGCGCAGCTGGAGCATGGCGCGGCCGAGGATGTCGTGGTTCATGAGCCACCCTTTGTCGGACTGGAGCGCAGCAGCTGGACCGTCGGCCTTGCCCTGTCGACCCAGCACCGGCCGCTGGCCTATGGGGTGGACGACATCATCGCCGCCGCAATTGCCGATGGCCGGATGCAGCAGATCTTTGACCGGCATGGCGTAACCTGGCAGCCGGGGCTGCGCTAGACGCTAGAGCGTCGTCAGGTCACCCTTGTCGTCCACCAGCCGGACGGCATGCAGGTTCAGCGCATCGGCTGCACGGGCGATCCCGTCGCGGTCCATCAGCACGAAGGCGGTCGAGGCCGCATCCGCCAGCGCGGCGCTGTCTGCCTCGACCGAGACGGTGGACCAGCGTGGCGGCTGTCCCTGCGGGCCCATGATATGGCCCTGCCCGTCCGCCAGGATCATCGCGCCTGGCGCGGAGGTCGCGACGGCGCGGCCCCTGCGCAGCGTCAACTGCCCCAGAACGCCTGCCTGCGGGTCTTCAAGCTCCAGCCGGAAATCGCCGTCCAGCGCCCGCGCCTCGCCCAGATCAACCAGCACCTGGCCAAGGCGCTGCCCGGTCAGCATTCGGATGACCCGGTCCGTGGCCAGTCCCTGTGCGATGCCGTTCAGCGTCAGGGCCTGACCGGGCGCCAGGCGCAGGCGCGTCCCCTGCCGCCGCAGCCCGCCGAAGGGCTGCAGCGGCACCCCGCCCTGCCCGGACACCCGCTGGCGCCACAGGACCTGCACCGCCGGATCGAACAGTCCGTTCGTGGCACGATGCACCCGCATCGCCAGATCCAGCGCGTCGATCATGGTCTCGGAGACTTCGGCCGCACCGTCCCGGTTCAACCGCGTCAATTCCGAGTCGCGGTACAGCGAGAACACGGCTTCAAGCGCGGCGATCTCGGTCCGGACATGGGCCAGCAGGGCAGCGGGCGCCTCGCCTCCCCGGATCAGGATACGGGCGTCTGCCCCCAGGGCCTGCCCCTGCCATTCCGCGGCCGCCCCCAGTCCGGGCGCCAGCGCGGCCCCCGCCAGGATCGTCAGCACCTGCCTGCGCCCGATCATGCCGCCATCCTCCGTCCGCGCGCCTTCAGGATCAGCGGCACGCACTGTTTCGGGTCGTCATGGATCGTCACGCAGTCCAGGCACTGGAAGCACTCCGAATAACGGATCTGCCCCTTGGGCGCGATGGCGTCATAGCGGCAGCGCACACGGCACAGCTGGCAGGGACTGCCGCATTCCGCCCGCCGCGGGATCCAGCGGCGCAGGCGCAGCAGATCCCCCATCCGCATCAGAGCGCCAAGGGGACAGATCGACCGGCAGAAGCCCTTGAACCAGACCATCGACACGACCAGCCAGCCAATAGCCCAGACCGCATAAGGCCAGGGGCGCAGGAAGTGCATCGTGACGGCGGTCTTGAAGGGCTCGATCTCGGCCAGGGTCTCGACATGGGCGGGCGCCAGAAAGGCCGTGGCAACCAGGCCGGCCAGCGCCACGGGTCCCGACCACAGCAGGGCCCGGCCGACCCGGCGCGAGGGCCGCCATTGCGGCAGGCCCAGCCTGCGGCCCACGTGATGGGCAAGTTCCTGCATGGCACCGTAAGGACACAGCCAGCCGCAGAACAGTCCCCGTCCCCACAGCAGAAAGCCAAGGATCGCCGCGATCCAGATCAGCAGCGAGAATGGATCGTAAAGCAGCACGTCCAAGCCGCCGCCCTGAACCGCCCCCCGGATCACCGCAAGAGGAGTGACGATGGACAGCTGTCCCTGCCCCCAAAGCCCCACAAAGCCGATCATCAGCGTCAGGACCGACAGCCTGATGGCGGTGAAATGCCGATGCGCGGCCAGCCGGCGCTGGTTGGCCAGCAAGGCCAGCAGCACCCCAAGGCCGATGACCAGCGCGATCAGGTCGGCCTGGCGATTGCGCAGCGCCTCGAGCCAGGGGGCAACCGGCGCCTGTCCCTGGGGCGACAGGAAAAAGCGTTGCGGCAGGCCCATCGTCAGGGGAAACTCGCGCAACCCGGCCTCGGGCTGGAACATCCCGTGCTGCCGTTCGGCCCGGACAACCAGCTGCCAGTCACGCGTCGGGTCAAAGCCAAGGCGCCGGTCCAGGCGCAGCACCATGCGGGTGGCGTCCTGCAGCGGCGCGGGCAGGTCAGGATGCAGCTCGGCCAGCACATCGGCATCGCGCAGCGCCAGCGGCAGGCCATCCTGCGTGGCACCGATCAGGTCGGGTGCGGTGTTGCGCACGAAGTCGGCGCCGACCAGACCGTGCCGCCCCGCCTCTATCAGCAGCAGCAGCTCGTCGTCGGGCGACAGCTGGGTCAGGCGGCGGATCTCGGCCAGGCTGTCGGGGGCAAGAACAGCTGCGGCAATGGCGGGTGGGCCGATGTCGATGGCCCACAGGTCCAGAAAGCTGCCCTGCGGGTCCTGGGCCGCCTCGGGGTCGTCATCCGCCCAGATGCTGCCCGCAAAGGCCTGGTCGACCTCGGCATTGGTCACGCGCAACTGACGGACCAGCCCCTGCTGCATCAGTGCCGGCCAGTCCAGATCCTCGGAATGGTCCGGATCGGGACGTGGCGGAGGTCCGGCGGCCAAGCCCTGCATCCGCTCCTTTGCGACGGCCAAGGTTGCCGCCAGGATCGAGTCATGGGCGATCCGCACGCTGGCGGTCGCTTTGGTGACGCCGTCCAGATATACCAGATCGCCGCCTGTCCCGCCGCCGTACGGGCTGCCCACCACCAAGGGCTCGTTGATCGAATGGCCGCGATATTGCGACAGGAACTGCCGCAAGGGAGCCTCGCCCAGGCCGGAGACAAAGATCGGCTCGTTATGCTCCAGAAGCCGCGTGTCGATAAAGGTGCCCTCGCGGTCCAGCATCACCAGGATGTTGATCGGCTGACCCGAAAAGCCCGGCAAGGGCGCAAGGGGCCCGGTCTCGAACACATATCCCGCCTCGCCGCCGCCCGAATTCAGCAGGCTCCAGACCCCCTTGTCGTTCAGCGGCTCTCCCAAGGCATAGGGCGCGGCAATCATGCTCGACAGTGCCTCGCGCGACAGGGGTTCGGCGCGAAGGGAGAACGGGATCAGCAGGAACAGCAGGAACAGCCAGCGCATGGCGACAGACTAGCCGAAACCGGCCTGCCGCCCATCCGACCAAAGTCGAGCCCGTCAGCCGCGCGGCCGCGCCGAGCGCAGGTCGCCCGCGATCTGTCGGAACAGCGGCAGGTCGGGCAGCTGCTCCAGCGTGACGCCCAGCTTGCGTTGCCAGTTGGGATATTCGTCGGTCGTGCTGGGGATGTTGACGGGGCTCACCTCGCCTGCAAGATCCTCCAGCCGCACGGCAAACAGTCGCGACGGCGCGGTGGCCAGCATGGCGTGAACAGCCGCCACCAGATCGTCGGGCGCACTGTCGGTTCCCGGCATGCCGTCCGGCCACCTGCCCTGCGCGGCCAGATCGCTCAGCAGCTGGGCGCGTTCCGTCCGGCGAGCTTCGGCCTGCTCGGTCGCGGCCTCTTCGCTGATCAGGTCGTGGTCGTGGCGCAGCGTGATGTCATCGCCCCGCCACCAGCCCTGGAACGTCGGCAGGTCATGCGTGGACAGGCAGGCCAGCGCGTTCTGGGGATAGTCGGCCGGCGGGATGAAGCCGTCGTCGTCGCGTTCGAACAGCAGGATCCGGTAGGACAGGATGCCGACCTCGTCCATCACCTCGCGAAAACCAGGCGGCACGTTGCCCAGATCTTCGCCGATCACGATGGTCCGGTTCTGGCGCGAGGCCTGCGCCAGCGCGGCCAGCATGTCGGCGATCGGATAGCGTGCATAGGTGCCCTGGGCGGGCCCCGCGTCCTGCGGGATCAGGAACAGCTGCCACAGTCCCATTGCATGATCGATCCGCAGCGCACCGGCCTGCTGCGTGGCCTGCTCCATCAGCGCCGCGAAGGGTGCCGCCTGACGGGCCGCCATCGCGACCGGTGACAAGGGCGCAAGGCCCCAGTCCTGCCCCGTTTCATTGAAGTAGTCGGGCGGCGCGCCGATCCGGATGCCCGGCACCACCAGCGGGTTGCCCCAGGCGCCCGAACCGTCGGCGGCCTCGCCCACGGCAAAGTCCAGGTAAAGCCCGATGCTCATTCCGGCGCGGTCGCAGGCGGCGCGCGCCTCTGCCAGCTGGCGCTGCGCGATGTCCTGCAGCCAGCGATGGAATTTCAGTTCCTCTGCATGGCGTTCGGCAAAGGCTGCCACCTGCTCGCCCTCGACATCCTGCCAGTCCGTTGGCCAGGCCGTCCAGCCCGCGCCATGTCCCTGAGCGACCATATGGGCCGAAACCGCCTCGAACAGCGCGTGACGGCGCAGGTCGGCCGCGCCTTCGGCCAGCACGGCGTCCGAGGCGTCGGGACCTCCGGCCTCCTGCCAGATCCGGTGCAGGACCGGCAGCTTCAACGCGGCCACGCCCGCGTAATCGACCAGATCCCCGTCCCGCAGCCGGGCAAGGTCCGCGGCATCGGCCATGTCGGGATGAAAGCCGGGCAAAAGATCGACCGCGACATAGAGCGGGTTCAGGAACCGCCGATTCGAGGGCGAGAACGGGCTGCAATGCCGGGGGTTCGATAGAAACAGCGCGTGCAACGGGTTCAGGCCGATGAAGTCGGCCCCCACGCCGCCCAGAAGCGCGGCCAGTTCCTTGAGATCCGCGAAATCACCGATGCCCCAGTTCCGCGCCGAGCGGACCTGGTACAGTTGCAGGGCAACGCCCCAGGACCGCCCGTGGCCCTCGGGCAGGTAACAACGGGTGCCGGGGCGCGCTTCGAGCCGATGCTGCTCGGTCAAGGGTCCGGGTTCGCCCTCGCGCGCGCCGAAGGCGTCCAGCAGCGCCTGCAGCGTTTCAGGCGGGGCCTTGTGGGTCGTGCCGCCCATGCCTTCGTATTCCGGCTGGATGCCGTGGCTTTGTGCGCGCTGTTCGAGATCGTCCAACCCATTCTCCCTTGCCGGTTTCCCCTGGTCCGTCATGCGGCGTCAGGGGTCAGAACGATGGTGGCCAGGGGCGGCAACGTCAGCCGCAACGAGTTTTCCTGTCCGTGCCAGAACGTGGCGTCCGTTTCGACCGGACCATGGTTGCCCATGTTCGAGCCGCCATAGCGGGCGTCATCGCTGTTCAGCGCCTCGCGCCAGCGCCCGGCCAGCGGCGCACCCACGCGATAGTCATAGTGCGGCTCGGGCGTCAGGTTGCACACGACCAGGCAAGGGGGCGAATCGTCGTCCGACTTGCGCAGATAGACCAGCACGCTCTGGGCAGCGTCACTGGCGTCGATCCATTCAAAGCCCGCAGGATCGCAATCCAGCCGATGCAGCGCCGGCTGGTCGCGGTACAGGCGGTTCAGGTCGGCCACCAACTGCTGCATCCCCTTGTGCAGCGGGTCCTCCAGCAGGTGCCAGTCCAGCGACTGGTCATGGTTCCATTCGCGATCCTGCGCGAATTCGCCCCCCATGAACAACAGCTTCTTGCCCGGATGCGTCCACATGAAGCCGAAATACGCACGCAGGTTCGCGAATTTCTGCCAACGGTCGCCCGCCATCTGCCGGATCAGCGAACCCTTGCCGTGGACCACCTCGTCATGGCTCAGCGGCAGGACGAAATCCTCTGAAAAGGCATACACCATTCCAAAGGTCAGGTCGTTCTGGTGGTGGCGCCGGTGGATCGGGTCACGCCGGAAATAGCCAAGCGTGTCGTGCATCCAGCCCATGTTCCACTTGAAGCCGAAGCCGAGGCCACCGTCATCGACCGGACGGCTGACTTTGGGAAAGGCGGTCGACTCTTCGGCGATGGTGATGGCGCCCGGATGGTCCTGCCGCACGCGTTCGTTCACGTCCTGCAGGAACGAGATGGCCTCGAGGTTTTCGCGCCCGCCATACTGGTTCGGGATCCATTCGCCTTCCTTGCGCGAATAATCCAGGTACAGCATCGAGGCGACCGCATCCACGCGCAGCGCATCGACATGGAACCGGTCCAGCCAGTACAGCGCGCTGGACTGCAGGAAGTTCGACACCTCGCGCCGGCCGAAGTTGTAGATCAGCGTGTTCCAGTCCTGATGGAAGCCCTGCCGGGGATCGGCATGTTCATAGAGTGCGGTGCCGTCAAAGCGGGCAAGTCCATGGGCATCCGACGGAAAATGCGCCGGCACCCAGTCCAGGATCACGCCGATGCCCGCCTGATGCAGGCGATCCACCAGACCGGCAAAAGCCTCCGGGCTGCCAAAGCGGCTGGTGGGCGCAAAAAGGCCGATCGGCTGATAACCCCAGGAGCCGGTAAAGGGATGTTCGCTGACGGGCAGGAACTCGACATGGGTAAAGCCCATCTCGACGACATAAGGCACCAGCAGGTCGCCGATGGCGTCATAGTCCAGGATCTCGCCCTCGCCGCCGCGCCGCCAGGAACCCAGGTGCACCTCATAGATCGAGATCGGCGCCTTGCGATCCTGCCGCTCGCTGCGTCCCGCCATCCAGCCGCTGTCATGCCAGTCATGCTTGACCAGGCCGTGGATGATCGAGGCGGTCTCGGGCGGCTGCTCGTGCGCGAAACCGACGGGATCGGACTTCAGCGGCATGCGCTCGCCATGCGCGCTGACGATCTCGTACTTGTAGATTTCGCCTTGGGCGAGGCCGGGGATGAACAGCTCCCAGACGCCGGGGCCGATCCGCTTGCGCATCGGATGGCGCCGGCCGTCCCAGGCGTTGAAGTGGCCCACCACGCTGACGCGCCGGGCATTGGGGGCCCAGACCGCAAAGGCCGTGCCCTCGACACCTTCATGCGTGATCGGATGCGCGCCCAGCTTGTCGTAAAGGCACCTGTGGCTGCCTTCCGCCAGAAGGTATTCGTCCATCTCGCCCAGCACGGGGCCGAAGCGGTATGGGTCCTCGGCCTCCCATTCATGGCTGCCTGCCGACATGCGCAGGCGATAGCTGCCGTCCGGCGCGGGTCCGCTGAAGAACCCCTCGGGGTGGACACGCTCCAGCATCGTGTCACCGTCGGAGGTGACCGCGGCCACTTCGGCTGCCTGCGGGGCAAAGACGCGCAACTGCCCGTCATGGCGGCCCAGCACGGCAAAGGGATCGTGGTGGTTGCCGCGCAGGATTGCCTCGATGTCCGAAGACTTCAGGCTGTCGGGAAGGGATGCTGTCTCGCTCATGTCGCCTCGTTCAAAAGATCGAGGATGCCGCGCAAAGGCAGGCCGACCCAGGTCGGGCGGTTGCCAAGCTCGTATCCGGTTTCATAGATCGCCTTCTGCAGCAGAAAGAGATCCAGCAGCGCCTGCGTCGTCGCCGCGTCGTCAGGCAGGTTCGGCGCGCCCGCCGCATGTTCGCGATAGGCGGCCAGGAAATCCTCGGCTGCCGAGCGGCGCCACTGCTCGATCCGTGCAAGGGCGCGTTCGGTGCCGGCGGGCGCGTCGTGGCGATGACGGGCAATGACCGACAGCGCGGCATAGTCGAAGGACCGCAGCATGCCCGCCACATCCCGCAAGGGCGAGGATTTCGCGCGACGCTCTTCAAGGCTGCGCGCTGGCTCGCCCTCGAAGTCGATGATCGCCACGTCGTTCTGCGCCAAAAGGACCTGGCCCAGGTGGTAGTCGCCGTGGATGCGCGACAACTGGCCCGAAGGTGCGGCCTGCCCCGCGGCACGGATGCGCGACATCAGCTCGTCCCGCCGATCCAGCACTTCGCGTGCCAGGGGCGCGGCGTCCTTGGGCAGCTGCCCGGCCGCCTGTTCCAGCCGCTCCAGCAGGGCGGCGGCTTCCTCTTCAGCGGTTGCTGTCCAGTCGCGCAGGTGATCGGCGGTCAGATCCTCGGTCGCAAAGGCCGGATCCTCCGTCGGTGTTGCCAGCGCCACATGCAGCTGCGCCGTCCGCTCGCCCAGCAGGCGGCCGATGCTCAGCGGAAAGTCGAACGCGGTTGCGGTCACTCCCGGCTCGTGCTCGGACGGCCAGGATTCGTGCTCGGTGAACTCCAGCAGCAGCGCGTCCAAAATGCCGTTCCACGCATCGCCGCGATTGGCGACAAAGGCAAAGGCGGCGGCCAGCACGGTCCGATCGTCGGCCTCATGCGACACCTGACCCAGATAGCGTGGCGTATGGGCATAGCCCGCCGTTTCGGTCAGAAAGCGCGCGACCTCGACATCCGGCTGTTCGCCACCGCGCAGGCGACGATACAGCTTGAGGATGATCTTGTCGCTGAAGGCGATCGAGATGTTGGACTGCTCCACCCCCAACTGGCGCGGATCGCCCGGTTCGGTGATCTCGCGCAGCGCATCGCTGCCGACAAAGCGCAGCGCGCCCTTGGACAGGTCATCCTTCATCGCCTGCAGGAACAGGCCCGGCAGACGCTCGTCATAGGCGCCGTCCACTAGCGCGCCGACGCGAGCGGTGTGACGGATCTTGGCAAGCGTATAGGACAGCTTGGGTGCACCGGGGCGCATGTTTTCATCGCCCCACCGGGCCGACAGGGGCAGGAAGTAGCTGTGCTGACCATCCGCCAGCGTCACCTCGACCGAAACCAGCGCGTGATCGGCCTCAAGCTCGCCCATCGGCACCATGCGGACCGAATGGATCGTCTCGTCCTTGCTGGCGAACCAGCGTTGCAGCGGCAGCCACTGCGGCAGGACGTCATCCTGGAAATGCGCGCCTTCGCGGCCCTTCAGCGCCGTCTGGACGCGCCCGTCGCGCGTGGTCAGCGTCATGAACTCGGGCAGGATGTCGGGCAGCTGTTCGTGCCAGGACGGCGACTCTTCCTGATCGCCAAGAGCGAACCAGTAGAAGCCGTAGGCCGGCAGCGTCAGCATGTAGGGCAGGTCGCCGATCGGCGGAAAGGCAGAGCGCCCGGTCAACTCGACGGGCACCTTGTCCCGGTGGCGTCCCAGTTCCAGTTCGACCGCCTGCGCGGCATCCGACAGGTTCGCGACGCACAGATAGGCCCGCTCCTCATATTCGCGGATATAGGCCAGCACCTTGCGGTTGCGCGGGTAAAGCAGCGTCATCGTGCCCCGACCGAAGGCCGGGTGCTGACGGCGGACGGTGATCATCCTCCGCATCCAGTTCAACAGCGATGACGGGTCGTCCGCCTGCGCCTCGACGTTGATGACCTGATGGCCATAAACCGCGTCGATGATCGCAGGCAGGTAAAGCTGCTGGGGCTTGGCGGTGGAAAAGCCGGCGTTGCGGTCGCCCGACCATTGCATCGGCGTGCGGACGCCATCCCGGTCGCCCAGGTAATAGTTGTCGCCCATGCCGATTTCATCACCATAGTAGATGATCGGCGTTCCCGGCATCGACAGCAGCATCGAGTTCATCAGCTCGATCTTGCGGCGGTCGTTCTGCATCAGCGGCGCCAGTCGGCGGCGGATGCCGAGGTTGATGCGCGCGCGCGTGTCGGCGGCATAGGTCTGCCACAGATAGTCACGCTCCTCGGACGTCACCATTTCCAGCGTCAACTCGTCATGGTTGCGCAGGAAGATGCCCCATTGGCAGTTTTCCGGGATCTCGGGCGTTTGCCGGATGATGTCGGTGATCGGATGCCGGTCTGCCTGCGCCAGCGCCATGTACATGCGCGGCATCAGCGGAAAGT
>Ga0194112_10011914_pt1 | contig 10703 bp, 5 predicted proteins | sample TA2MahC400mmetaG_FD_146191 | JGI IMG/M metagenome (GOLD analysis project Ga0194112, IMG submission 146191) | Freshwater microbial communities from Lake Tanganyika, Tanzania - TA2015016 Mahale Deep Cast 400m | ecosystem: Environmental > Aquatic > Freshwater > Lake | place: Tanzania: Lake...
CGCGAGCTGGCCGAGGAGTGGCGCCTCGACGGGGTGCGAACCCGCGACGACCTCCTCGCCGCCACGGGCCTCGACCCCGACGGAAGCGCGGGAATCGCGTGGGCCCTCTGGGACCCGTCCTATCGCCCCTTCGATGGGCTGAACGAGGACAACTTCGTTCTCGTCCTGCCCGTGAGGGATGCGGCACGGGCCGAACGCCTGGCCGCCGAGCGCCTTCTGCCCGAGTTCCTGCACGGGTCGAGGGGCCTCTGCCGGAGCGCCATCAGCCGCATCGAGGCGGCCAAGTACGCCTGGAAGGAGCGGCACCCGGACAGGGCGGACGCCACGCCGACGTGGGACGACCTGGCTTCGGCCAACCCCGGCCTCAAGCCGCTCCTCTGCCCCGCGGGCGGCGAGTACACCATCGGCACGCTCAAGGAGCAGCCCGCCTGCTCGCTCCACAAGGGCGGCGCGGCCCCACGCCCGGAAGGCCCGCTCACCCGCGAGCAACTGGGGGAGAGGAAGGTGGGCGATGTCACACTCGTCGGCGGCCGCAACAAGGGCACCGGCTACGCGCTCGCGGCGGGCCACATCGTGCTCTCGAACAACATGAACGTCCTGGAGGCCGCGGTGGCCGCGGCCGCGGGCGGCGGCCCGCGCGCCCGCCTGGCGCCCCAACCCGCCGGCGCGGCTGACGGCCGGGCCTACCTCCAACTCCGCGTCCTCTTCGCCGAACTGCGCCACGAGGTCCAGCGCTGGCAGCAGCGCGAGGGCTCGGTCGCTGCGCCGCGCCTCCTCAAGCTCCTCGATTCCGCAGGCGGCATCACCGCCGACGTGCGGCTCGACGCCGCGGTCGCCGCCGCACTCTCCTGGGCCATCGAGCGGAACGAGGCGACCCAACCGCTGCTCGACACCCCGCCCGCGAAGCTCGAGGCCCTGGGGCTCGTGCCCGACTCCGCGCTCCTCGCCGTCGGCGGAAACATCGCGCACCTCGTGTTCAGGACAATCGCCGACCTCGCAGCGTTGGGCGACGACCGGGAGCCGATGCAGCTTCACGCGGTCACGCGCCTGCTCGCCGCGGCCAGCGCGGGCGACGGCGCCTTCGCCCTGACCAGGGACTCGTTTGGGCGCGAGATGCCCTTCAACCTCCTCTTCATCCTGCGGGTGCGCGATGCCGAGACGATGCGGGCGACGATCGAGGTGCTGGCCAACCTGGTCACGCGCGCGGGCCGCCGGGAGAAGGCGGTGCACGAGCGGGTCGAGGCAGGCGGCGCGGAGGTGTGGCAGCTCGGCCAGAAGGAGGAGGGGGTGGTCTACTACGCCTTCCTCGGCCCCTTCGTCGCCGCCGCGACGAAGCTCGACGACCTGAAGGCCGCCATCGAGCTTCAGGCGGGCCGAGGCAAGGACGCACTCCTGGCCGGCGAGCGCTTCCGCCGCCTCGAGCTGCCCGAAGGCCCGGCCAACCTCGTCGCCGTCCTCGACATGCCCGCCCTCATCCTCCAGGCCACGCGCGAGGAGAGCCGTCGCCGAATCGAGATGGAGAACCAGGCGTGCCTCGCCAATCTCCAGCGCAACGAGCAAGTCGTCGAGGAATACCGCAAGGAGAAGGGACAGCTCCCCCCGAGCATCGAGGAGCTACGGGGGTTCGCGCGCGACCCGAAGCGGCGGCGCTACTTCCCAGAGCAGTGCGTGGGCCATCGCGCGGCAGCCAAGTTCGCCTACGACCCGGCGACCGGCAAGTTCGCCTGCCCGCGCCACGGCACGGCGGCGGAGTTCAAGCCGACGCCGCCGGACGTCCCGCGTCGCCTTCGCCCCGAGGAGATGACCCTGGCGGCCTTTGGAGTCTCTGCCCTGCGCCTGCGGATCGAGGGCGCGCGCCTCGTCGGCGAAGGCCGCCTGGCCCCCGCGCCGCAGCAGGTCCCCCAGGCGGGAGAGTTCTGAGTCCGTTGACCGGGAATGCGGCTTTCGTCTCAATCGTCCTCGTCCTCGTCCTCGTCCCTCCTCCTCGTCCTCGGCTCGCGGCCCACGACGCCAGGAGGATCGAGGACGAGGGACGAGGACGACGGACGAGGACGATAGGCGAACACCCCCGGCCACGCGCATCCTTGACAACCTCACGACATTGTGGGTGGCGGGGGTGAGCGGGCTGGTGAAGCGATAGGGGCACGTGGGGGGCTCTGCGTCGGGTGTGTCCGCCGCGTAGCCCCCGAATGGGGGCGACCCAGCCGTAGCCCAGGGCGACCGCAGGGAGCCCTGGGTGCGGCGCCGCCCTACGCCGGAGCCCCCGAATGGGGGCGATTCAGACCGCCATGAATCGCCCCTTTCAGGGGCTCATGCGGGGCCGCACGATTCCCAGGGCTCCCTGCGGTCGCCCTGGGCTACGGCTGGCTCGCCCACTTCGCGGGCTAACAGGAGAGCGTGACGCGCGCGTTGGCGGGGATGAATGGATGGATGGGTGGATGGGTGTCCGTCACCCATCCAATCATCCATTCATCCAACCATCCCCTCTTGTTGCGACCACAGAACGCGTCAGGAGAAAGCAATGGCGAAGTATCGCGTCGCTCAGGTCGGCTGCGGGCCGAGGGGGAAGCGGCATATCGAGGGGTTCCAGCGGAACCCCGACCACTTCGACCTCGTGGCCCTCTGCGACATCAATGAGGAACGCCTCGCCGCTGTCTCGACGGAGTATGGCGTCAAGACGACGTATCCCGACGCCGGGCTGATGCTCACGGTGGAGAAGCCCGACATCTTCTGCTTCGTCACGCCGCCGAGGATTCGCACCGAGCTGGTCGAGCTGGGCATCCGCCACCGCGTGAAGGCCATCGCGTTCGAGAAGCCGATGGCCACCTCGCTGGCCGAGGCCCGCCGCATCCGCGACCTGTGCGCCCAGGCGGGCGTCAAGTTCATCGTCTCCCACCAGCAGAAGTACGGCGAGCAGTGGGGCAAGGCCAAAGCCGTCTACGAGCGGGGAGAGATCGGCGAACTCGTCCGCATCCACGCCTCGTCGCGCGCCTGGCTCTCGCAACTGGGCACCCACCTGGTGGACTACATTCTCTGGTTCAACGGCGGCGTGAGGGCCAAGTGGGTCGTCGGCCACGTCCACGGCCGCGAGGGGCTCAAGGACAGCCATCCCTCGCCCAACTACACCGAGGGCGAGATCGCCTTCGAGAATGGCGTCCGCGCCTTCGTCGGCTTCGGCTACCTCTCGCCCCAGTGGCTCGCCAAGGAGAACTTCTGGACTGACAACCGCGTCACCCTCTACGGCACCCACGGCTACGCCTGGGCGAACACCGACGGCGACTGGGCGGCGTTCACCAAGAAGTCGCGTGGCAAAGTCATCGGCGAGGCACTGCCCCGCTGGCCCGAGCAGGAGAGCAAGCTCCTTCAGGCCCCCTACCTTCGCCAACTGGCCGACTGGCTTGACGACGAGACTAAGGTTCACCCCTGCAACGGCGACATCAGCTACCACGGCTTCGAGATCATGGCTGCCCTCATCCTCAGCGCCCTCGACCACCGCCGGGTTGACCTGCCGCTGAAGGACATCCCCGCCGAGGACGAGATTGCCCGCCTGGCGCGCGAATTGCCCGAAGCCTGACGCTTTTCTCTCGTCCCGATGCTCTGCGTCGGGACGCCATGTCCCGGACGCTCCGGCGTCCTCTTTGCCGTCGTTGGCAGACGCGCAGCGCCCAGGGGCGCGGAGCGTCCAAGACAGCGCGTCCCCACGCGGGAGCGTGGGGGCGAGGAGATGCGGTTGCGAACACCAGTGTTGTGCCTCAGGGCTCCGGGGCCAGCTTCTTGAGAATCTCGTCCGCCTCCTTGGCCTCCTTGCCGAAGAGGGCAGCGGCCCTGCGGGCGACGTCGAGGAGGGCGCGGCGGTTGGCACTGTTCGGGCGCTCGCGGAAGCGTTTGCCGAGTTCATGGAGGGCGTAGCGGTAGGCGGCGAAGTTCTGTTTCGGGGCGATGTCCAGCAGCTCCACGTAGAGGTCAACGCCCCGGTCGTGCACGGGGGCGGCCTGGGGGCCTTCGCGCGCCTGGCGCAGCCTCCGAGCGAGGGTGGCGTGGGCCAGGGCGGCCATCTTGCACGCATTGGCCAGGTACTTGAACTCCCTCACCCCCTTGAGCTTCTTCCAGCATTCCTCGATGACAGGAAGCACCTGGGTGGCCTGTTCGATGGCCGCGTGCTCATCGGCGCATATCAGGTAGGCGGCGCGCAGGCGTTGGTAGAGCACGTAGGGGTAGGCGGCGGCGCCCTCGATGCCCGGATAGGTCTGATCGAGATTCTCTGTAAGGTCCAGGACCCTGCGGGGCTGGTTCACCGTCTCCGCCAGCAGGAGGTCGCAGTAGAGGGTCATCGAGTGGGCAGCGATGTTGGCGAGGCGTTGGCGCTCCTCGGCGCGCTCGGAGCGTTCTGGCGGCGGGGGAATCTTGATGCGGCGCGCGCAGGCCCCGCTCAGCAGCGCAACGCACAGGGGCACGATCACGCAAGCTGCTGCCCTCATGGCTTGTCCTTGGGGCCTCCTGCCCGGCCCGGCCACCGCAAGCGGCCTCACGCCACATGAACATATCACTTGCCGGCGTGCGTTTCAAGGGGGAGCAGAAAAGGGGACATTCTCCTTTTCTGCCCAAAGGGTTGGCGGCGATTCCGCGCGCAAGTCCGTTACTTCACCCATCACGCGTTCTCCTCCTGACGACACGGTATGGGGCTGTCCACTGGCGCTTGCTCCGGGCGGGGGCCTGTCCTATAATGGCGCGCCGGGTGTGGGCGACCTGGCGGGCGAATGGAACCGGGGACGGTTGGTCATGGCAAGAATCCAGTGCTCGTGCGGCCGCGCCTACTCAGTCCCCGACGATAGCCTGGGCAAGCAGGTGAAGTGTGCGGCGTGCAACCGCACGTTCGTGGCCTATGCCGCGGCGCCCCCGAAAGAGCGGGGAGAAAAGGGGACATTCTCCTTCCAAGGGGACATTCTGCTTTCCGCCCCCAAAGGGGGCGCCGAAGGCCGCTTCGCGGGAAAGCAGAATGTCCCCCTGGTGACGAAGGCCCGTCCGCCCAAGGCCCCGCCACGCAAGCCGCCGGCGAGGCCCGTCGCCGCGCCATCGAGGTCGCGCCTGGGCGAGCTGGCCGTGGCGCGCGGCCTCCTCACCCGCCAACAGCTCAGCGCGTGCCTGCGCTACCTGGAGGACATCCGAAGGCTCCCCGGGCAGGAGGACCTCCGCCTGGGCGGTGTGCTGGTGAGCAAGGGGTTGCTGACGAAGGCCCAGGTGAACGGCCTCCTGAAGGAGCAAAGCGGGGACGCGGCGGCGACCGCCGCGGCCGCCGTGGACCTGTCGCCACGCGCGCTCGCCGCAGGACAGGCGGTGACCGACGAGCAGCGCGAGGCCGTTCGCCGCTCGGTGGATGCCGCGATGCAGAAGCAGGCGGAGCGCGAGGCGGCCACGACCGTCGAGGCCGCGCGCGTGGGCTTCCTTGACCGCATCCGCCGCACCCACGTGGCCATCGCGGGCGGCGTGGCGCTCGCCCTGGTCCTCGCCTTCATCTTCTGGCCCGACCCGCCGGCGAAGCGGGTGCTCGTGGCCTACCTCGAAAGCTGCAACGAAGATGCCGTGAGCCCCGACCGGTCGCTGGAGATTGTTGACCTCAACCTGAGGATTCGCGAGTTCGGCGACGTCAGGCTCCTGCCCTCGGCGAGCTACGACTTCACGGAGGAGCTGGCCGCCTTCGCCAAGGAGCAGGACCTGGCGGACGACTGGTGGGAGTTGCTCGGCGCGGTGCCGATGCCCGACGGCAAGTATGAAGCCCTCGATCGCCTGGTGCCCGCGCTGCCGGAGGAGCTGACGCCGACCAAGATCGGCTCGCTCCAGATCACCGTGCAGCCGGCCACATGCCACATGGTGAGCAAGCAGGGCGGCATGGCCATGTACGCCGAGGGCACGTACCGCTTCCTGGTGCTCAAGGCGCACAGCCCCATGTGGCAGATCGGCTGGCAGGTGGCCGCGTGCGAGCCCGTGGCCCTGAAGGCGGCCAGGTAGGGCCTGTGAAGGGGCCGCACGGACCTGCACGGACGAACACGGACGGGCGCATGTGAGGGCGGAGTCCGCCTGTCCGTGTGGGTCCGTGTGCGTCCGTGTCATTGCTTCACAGGACACGTGCCGCGGGCCGGCAGAAGCCCCAACGGGGATGCCGTGCCGCCGCCATCGGGAGGCCGTGGCTTTGGCGGTGCAACCTGCGGCGGGGCAGGGAGTTGTGGGCGGGCCGATTTGCACTTGAAATTTGAGGCCCAATCTGTTAGCTTCTCGTCAGTCGGCGGCTGAACGGCATCACGGAGCGTGCCCGTGCCTGAGGGACCTGTCCTCGTCGGCATCCAGGGTTTTGTACAGGGCGAGGAGTTCCCGCTCTGGCGGGGGGCCACTGTTGTCGTCGGGCGAAGTCGTGGGTGCGACATCTCGCTGCGGCGCTGCAAGGCCTGGCTCGCGCTGGCCCCCGAGAAGCGCGGCGAGCAGGCCGACTTCAAGAGCGTCTCGCGCAAACACGTCCGCATCAGCTTCCACGGCGAGGACAACATCGAGATCGAGGACCTGAGCTCGAACGGGACGTTTCTCGACGGGCAGCGGATCACCCGCGTGGTGCTGCACAACCTGGCCGAGCGGAGCCACGAGCTGCTCCTGGGCACGCAGGAGAAGTTCCGCCTCGAGTGGAGGCCCCAAGGCTAGGCGGCTCCCCCGGGCCGCAGTTGGCATGGACATGACGGACACATTTGCCTACCGAGGCGGCCACCTGGCGTGCGAGGCCTGTCGCGCGGAGGACATTGCGCGCGCCGTTGGCACCCCCTGCTACGTCTACAGCCGGGCGGCCATCGAGGCCAACGCCCGCGCCCTGGCCGACGCCTTCGCGCCGGCGAAGCCGCTCCTGTGCTACTCGATCAAGGCCAACGGCAATCTCGCCATCCTCAAGCTGCTCAAGGACTTGGGGCTGGGCTTCGACATCGTTTCGGGCGGCGAGCTGGACCGCGCGCTCCGCGTGGGCGCCGACCCCGCGAAGGTCGTCTTCGCCGGCGTGGGCAAGACCCGTGCCGAGGTCCGCCAGGCCCTCCAGGCGGGCATCCTCATGTTCAACGTCGAGTCCGAGCCCGAGCTGGCCGCCATCCAGGCCGTGGCCGCCGGCCTCGGAACCCAGGCCCGCGTGGCCCTGCGCCTGAACCCGGACATTGACCCCAAGACTCATCGCCACATCACGACGGGCAAGAGGGAAACGAAGTTCGGCATTGACTTCGAGTCGGCGCGCGCCCTGGTCGCTCGCATGCCCCAGTGGCCCGCCGTCCGCCTCGTCGGCTACCACGCCCACATCGGCTCCCAGGTCACAGACCCGCGCCCCCACGCGGCCTCGCTCGCCAAGCTCATTGCCTTCGCCGGCGAGTGCGTGCCCCCGGGCGGCGCAATCGAGTACGTGAACATCGGCGGCGGGTTCGGCATAGACTACGTGCCGGGCCAGGCGCCGCCCCCCTCGGCCTTCGCCGAACTGCTCCTGCCCCTACTCGCCCAGGCGGCCAGGCCCTTCAGGCTGCTCATGGAGCCAGGGCGCTTCATCGTGGGCAATGCCGGCGTGCTCCTGACGCGGGTGGCCTACGTGAAGCGGAACAGCGACGGCCGCCGCTTCGTGATCCTGGACGCGGCGATGAACGACCTGCTCCGCCCCGCCCTCTACGACGCCCACCACCGCATCTGGCCCGCCGCCAGCGACAGCCCGTTCGAGAGCGACGGCCTCGCCCCCGCCGACGTCGTTGGCCCCGTGTGCGAGAGCGGCGACACCTTTGCCAAGGAGCGCCCGCTGCCCGAGGTGGCCGAGGGCGACCTCGTGGCTATCTTCGGCGCCGGCGCCTACGGCTTTGCCATGAGCTCCAACTACAACGCCAGGCCCCGCCCCTGCGAGGTGCTGGTGGACGGCAGCCATCATCGCGTCGTCCGCCGACGCGAGTCGTTTGACGACTTGGTCCGACTGGAGACCCTGTGAGGCCCCGAGCCACCAAGGAGGATTCCGGGATGCTCACCCTACGAGCACGCGCCGCGTTCAGCTTCGCCACCGCCCTCGCCATCGCCGGCTGCGTCGAGGTCGAGGTGCGCCGCACCCTCGCGCCCGACCACTCCGGCCGCGAAACCGTCACGCTGCGGGCGCCAAAGGGCGCTCGCACGGACGCCTTCCCCGGCCTCTTCAGCGGCGCCACCTGCCAGCCGCCGACCACCCAGGCCGACGGCGAGCGCGTGACGCGCACGGCCGAGGTCGCCTTCCCCGACGTCGCCGCCTTCCGCCACCAGGCCGGCTTCCTCGCCTCCGCCGCCACCGTCGCGCCCACTGCCGACGGTGGCGTGGCCTACCGCGAGACGCTGACGAACAGCTACCGCAGGAACATCGAGCGCGCGCCCTCGGACGAGGCCCGCCAGCGTCTCGCCGCTGAAATGGATGAGGCCAGGAAGGGCATCGCCGGCGCCAAGCTCACCTACACCATCCAGTTCCCCGCCCCCGTCGCCAAGTCCAACGCCGACCGCGTCAGCGGCTTCGAGGCCACCTGGGTGCTCGACGCCGAGAAGCTCTTCGCCGGCCGCGCGGTCGAGCTCACCGCCGAGTACCGCAAGGCCCCGCCGCCCGCGGTGGCCGTGGCCGCCCCTGTCCCGGGCACGGCGCCGCTCGCGGCGCCCGTGGCCCCCCCGCCGCCCGAGCCGCCGAAGCCCCTCGCCGCGCCCAAGCCCGCGCCCCCCGTGGCAGCCCCCGCGCCTAAGCCCGTCGAGGTGCCCGTGACGCGGCCCAGCTCGCGCCTCGAGGACATCCTGCTGGCCCAGGCCGAGGAGCCGCCGAAGGCGAAGGCTGACGAGGAGAAGCCCGCACCCAAGGAGGAGCCGCCCGCGGAGAAGGAGCCGCCAAAGAAAGCCCCCCCGAAGGCCGCACCGCCCAAGAGAGTCCCAAAGAAGGAAGAACCCCCCGAACCCGAGACCCTGCCCGCCGAGCTGCTCAAGAGGACCCCGGCCGACCTCGCCGAGGCCGCCGGCGACGACGCGACGACCGCCGCGGTCAAGAAGCTCTTCCGCGACGCCATCGTCCAGATTGACCTGCGGAAATACGACAAGGCCGCCGAAGACCTCCAGAAGGCCATGGCCCTCAAGCCCGACTCCATCCTCATCTCCAACCTCTACCAGCAGGTGATCACCAGGTTCATTGACGAGGCGATCACGAGCAACAACGCAGAGCTGAAGGCCCAGGCCGAGGCCCTCCAGCGCCTCGCCTACAAAGGCCGCCTCCGCCAACTCCGCGACCCCAACCGCGTCAAGGAACTCATTGACGCCCTCCGCAGCAAGAAGTTCCTCCCGCGCACCTTCGCCATCGAGGAACTCACCCTCGCGGGCGACTACGCGGTGCCCCACCTGCTGAAGCTCATGATAGACAACCCCGACCCCGAACTGCGGGCCTATGCGCTCCACATCATGTCCCGCATGCGCGGACCAGCCGTCCCAGCCATCTGCGAAGCCCTCAAGCACAACGACCCCATGGTCCGCCAGATCATCATCCTCGCCCTCGAGGTCATTGCCGACCCCCGCTCGGTCCCCTCGCTCCTCTGGCTCGCCCAGGAGCCTGACGGCCATCCCCTCGTCGTCGGCGCCGCCAAGCGCGCTCTCGCACGCATCGAGCCCGACCCCGCCAAGCAGCAAACCCCCGCCGCCGTTGCCTTCCGCGACCTCGCCAAGGACTACTACGACGGCAACCGCAAGGTCCTCCCTGCCCACGTCTACGAACACCTCGTCTGGCGCTACGACCCCGAGGCCAAGGTGCTGGCCTCCGAGACCGTGCCCCAGCACCTCTACGCCCCCCGCATGGCCGAGGAGGCCTGCCGCAACGCACTCCTCGCCAGCCCCGACTACGAGCCAGCCGTCCCTCTCCTCCTGTGCGCCTGCTTCGCTCAGCAGAACCTCATCGAAAGCTTCTACATCACCCTCGCGGCCAAGGAGGCCCAGACGGAGGAGGAGAAGGCCGAGGCCGAGCTCGCCAAGCCCCTCCGCGACCGCCTGAGCATGGCCCCTGCCATCGCCCAAGCCGCAGGCCAGAAGTTCCTCTTCGCCGCCCTCCAACTCGCACTCCGCGACGCGCGGGCCGACATCGCCCTCTCCTGCATCGGCGCGCTCCGCGACGTCGCCTCCGAGGCATCCCTCCCTGCCCCGGGTCCCTCTCCCGAGGAGCTGGCCAAGGCCGCGGCCGAAAAGGCCAAGCCGGCGCCCCCCAAGCGCCGCCGCATCTTCGACTGGTACGGCCCGCCGCAAAAGGAAGAGCCGCCCCCGCCGCCCCCAGTCGTCAACCCCAATAGCATCCCGCTCGACGGCGCGCCCCTCATTGACGCCTTGAGCTACCCAGACCGCCGCGTCCGCTACGCCGCCGCCGAGGCCATCGTCGCCATCGGACCCACCCACGTCATCCGCGACGCCCCGAAGGTCATGGCCAACCTCGCCCAGGCCCTCTCCGAAACCGCCTTCCACGTCGCCCTCCTCTTCGAGGAGGACGAGGGCCGGGCCGAAGAAGTCCGTCCCCTTCTCACCGGGGCAGGCGTCCTCCCAGTCCTTGCCCGCACACAATCCGACGCGCTCGCCGCGGCCCGCGAGATGCCGCCCAAGGACATCCTGATCCTGGGCGCCGAGATGAAGAAGGTGGACGTCGTCGAGGCCCTCGCCAACCTGCGGCGCGTCTACAC
>Ga0194112_10011915_pt1 | contig 10703 bp, 12 predicted proteins | sample TA2MahC400mmetaG_FD_146191 | JGI IMG/M metagenome (GOLD analysis project Ga0194112, IMG submission 146191) | Freshwater microbial communities from Lake Tanganyika, Tanzania - TA2015016 Mahale Deep Cast 400m | ecosystem: Environmental > Aquatic > Freshwater > Lake | place: Tanzania: Lake...
AGAACAGACTGCTCTGATCTACCGGAACGCGCCGATCATCGATTCGGTCCGGGTTGACTCAGTGACACCTGAGTATGTCAAACTGATCGTGTTCTGGACCGGCGCCGACCCGGAGCCTGCTTGCTTCCATATCGGCGCCAAGCGTCCGCCGGACGATCAGACAGACCGCCGGACACTAACGCACGACGCCGCCTGTCAACTGGTCCTCTCGCTTCAGTCCTTCCTTGGGAAGACCGGAGACCACGCAAAGGTCTACCTCTTGACCGAGGGCGGGCGACAGAAGCTGGTCGGACCGTCCGCCGATAACTACGTCAGCCGACTCAAGGGCAGGTAAACGTCATGCGCGCGGCACTAGGTCTCTGCCTGCTCCTGGCCTTGGCCGGACCGGCCTGGGGACAATGCGCAAGCGAGCTCGCTCTTACTGGGGCGCGGTGCTTTTTCCCGATCCAGTTCGAGCAAGGCCCGCCCTTCAGCTCCTGCGGCACGGGGCTGGTCGACGACACTCTGTCGGCCGCTTTCGAACGCTTCGATATCACCGATTACTGGATCTACATCGACGAGACGATCTCGGACTCGCCGAGCGCAACGTTCCCAACCTGGGCACAGCAAGTGCCCGGGGCACGCTTCATCCTCGGGGAGACCCACGGGAACGAGGAGGGCTTTGTCCCGGCCCTCTGGCTGACGACCGCGGCCCGCGAAGCCGCCTACCAAAACTACCTCGGCTGGATTGACGCCGTAGACATGGAGAAGATCGTCCAGAACGGGCATCCGGCGATCTTCATCTTCGACACGGCGATCGAGAAGTACTTCGGGAGGGAGATGGACCAAGACGCTCTACTCGTCCTGCTCTACTGCTACTCCGACGCCCTGAAGATGACCTGGCTTCACCGGCTGGGATCCGGATCCAAGGGTCGGTCCTTCCTCGGCTACGGCGCTGAGACTCAGAACACCCAGTGCTACAACCTCAGGAAGATCATCACGGGTTTCGGCTGCCTCCGATTTCCCTCGAACAGCGGGAACCTGGACGAAGTGCACGACGACACCTGGTTCATGGCCGCCTACGGCAACTTCCAAAACCGCATGTCCTGCCGGGAGAGCTGTTGGGACTGGGCAGCGAAGTTCGTTGATGTCGGCGCCGGCAATGGACACTATTATTGGAGCGCACTGAACGAGAGCGCGGCCAGTCGCTATGTCCTGAGAGGCTATGTCTCGATCAGCGGCTTCGACCGACCGGACACAATCACCATCGTTTCCGGCATGGGAACAAATGGCTATGGTCGCGTCCGGTCCTACGCTTATCCGGTCGGGCGTCAATACGTATTCGGCGACATCGTCGAGATCGACGCACAGGGCGTACTGACACCGTCGCGGATCTTCGACTGGTCCGCCGATAGCGACCGCTGGGCCACGCGACTGGCGCAGCCCGACCTGTCGCTCGACCCGCTTGATCCGGAGCCGGCTAGCGCCGTGCTCTGGGAAGTGGTCGGAGACGAGACACGACCGGTGGACACCCGGTGGCAAGTCGATGGAGACAGAATTGTGCCGACCGACGGAGTCTTCAAGGAACAGCCGGACAACCCACCGCTCGAGAATTGTGGCGATGTGGTCATCTACGGACGGTCGTCAACTGACATTAGCCGCGTCAAGACGCAGGTCACGCAGTATCGGAGGCCGGACGACTATGACTACCTCCGAACCCGCTGCTTCATCGGATCCTCCAATCCGGTAGACGCCCGGAACGCACTGCTGGCCACTCTGGCTGGCAACCAAGCCTGGAACGACTGGTGCGAAGACCACAACTGCGGCCAGTACTTTCCGCAGAACCCCGGACCGAAAGTCATCATCGTTGGTGACAACGAAACGACCGGGGTGCTCTCAATGACTTACGCGGACGACGCGGTCCAGACCTGCCTGACGACCTGCCGGACATACCAGGACATCGTCGACGTTTTCGGCGGCGACCACAAGCCGGACGCCGGCCTCTCCGTGGTTGCCGGCAGCACATCTGTGGATATCGGCCGCTGGTGCGAGTATGCCGATGACTACAACCAACGACGGTTCGTCGATCCGCAGCGCCGGGCCCGGATCTTCCTTGATGACTCCGTGGCCGGGCAGGCCAACCTCGCTCTGCGCGACCGCCATGAACAGCTCGCGGCCCAACTGACGAACGCCGGTAGTCCCGCCACGCTCTACCGCGAGTCCGCCTTCCAGACGTACGCCCAGAGAGCAGCGGCTGGAGTCGCGGCTCTTGATACCGGCGCTGAGGACCTTTGGATTACGGGTTACGAAACCGCGGCTTACTGGTGGACCGACTTCTTGAACACCAACAACTGCCTCCAACCGACGCGCCAGCAACGGCTATTCGTCCACGCTCCCAGCTGCCAGACGGTAGCGAACTGGTATCCGGAAGGCTACGATCGGACTCTGGCCGAAACACTGGCCGGAAACGACCCTACCAAGACCTGCCTGGCCGGCTCGGTCGGACAGCTTAACGCGGACTGGGATCCACGCCACCTCTACTTTGAGGAAGTCTGGGCCAACACTCTCCTGACCGCACCTGCTGGCTCAGACTACGCCCTTCTACTCCGGTCAGCGATTCGGACGACCCAGCTCCAATTCCCCCGATACGGTCGCGGCATTGTCCTGCTCGGCGCTCACTTGATCACCCCAGAACGCGCGACGAGCGGGACTCTCGAGCCGGAGACCATGCCGGATGGAACGAGAATCTGGGCTGCGCCGAGTCCGAACGGTACCCGCATCCACTTCTGGCTCGCTCGAAGTACCGACGTTCAAGTCAAGGTATTCGATGTGGCCAGCCGGTTGGTCAGCACGCTGCAGGACGACCATCTGGGACCCGGTGAACACGTGGTCACGTGGTTCCAGAGGGACCTGAACGAACGGCCGGTGGCAACGGGCATTTACTTTGTCCAGCTTGTGGCCGCTGACGGTGCGTCTAAGAGCGTGAAAGTTCTTGTCTGCCGCTAGCGACAGCATGACGAATGGGCGCCCCTCGGACGAACACGCTTGGCGCGCCCGACAAGCACCGCTGTCTCCTTCCATCGAAACCGACGTGGTCGACGGATCGCGATGATCTGCTAATCAGGAGGCCGACTATCATGAACCGATCAGTTCTTATCATCGCGCTTGCTCTGGTCCTGGCAGCACTCGCACTCGGCTGCACTCAAGACCAGGCAATCGCGCCTCAGCCCACCCTACCGGATAACACCCTGATTGGCCAGGTCGAGCTCGTTCTGATGCTGGAGTTCGATCAAGGCTGGGATCTGGATCTGAACCGGACGGCGCCTCGGGAGACCCTCGTCATCAGCGATCCGGCCGAGGCAGCGGCAATCCTAGACCGCATCGACACGGTCTGCAGCAACGGATTGTCGTTCGACCAAGGCTTCAATACCGCGCTCTACAATGAATTGCGATACGGTCACGCACGCCCGCTCCCCTCCCAGCCGGCCGTGAAGCGCGTGGCTTGGGGGAAGTTGCGACGGCTCTGGTACTAGTTCGGTACGATGCCTGGAGGTATCGTCCGTTCCACGCCATCGATCGCCCAATGAGGGCGCCCTCGGCTAATCCGAGGGCGCCCTCTTTCCTTCAAACGGAAGTTCTTCCCTCGGCAGCGTCTCATCTACTACCCGGATTGGGACTTAGGTTCGGTTGGGGGCGAGGCGTTTATGGCTACAGGTCAAGTTCCACCTCCAGCAGCTCGAGGGCGCGCTGTTGGAGGGTCGTCGGAGTCGTGAGCATGTCGAAGGTAGCAGCGGCTGGAGCCGCCTTCGGATGAACACGGTTCTTCACGATGGTCGCCAGGTCCTTCAGCAGGGTCTGGAAGCTATGGACCGGCAGGCCCTCCTCGGTTCGCCGGGTTTGGGACTTGCTGCGCGCTCGCAGAGAGCGCTGCGCAGGCGCGACCACGGAGGAGCGGAGAACCGCGGCCACGGCCTTGTCGTCGTCATCGAACCGGATCGGAGCCAGGGCTCGCTCCATGTGCCACTCGACATAGTAGGCGAGCATGCAGAGGAATACATGCGCCCGCACACGGTCCGCCAGGTGGTGGTAGATCGGTCGGATCTTCAAGTCCACTCGCTTCAGGCTCCGGAACGCGCGCTCGACGGCAGAGAGGTTCCTGTACGCCCGAACCGTGTCCTCCGATTCTAGGACCCTGGCGGGAACACTCGTGCGAATGACGTAAAACCCGTCCAGAGCTGCTTCCTCCGCGATGCTCTCTGCGTCCCGCGCGTAGATGAAGCGACGGTCGGCGATCTCGATGCGGAAGTGCTTGCCCGCCTTGTAGCTGTTCAAGACCTTGCCGACCCGAAGACCAATCTGCTCCTTGCCATTCAGGGGACGCGTGGTTCCCTGTGTGGCAGCCACGATCACGCCGAGCTTCTGCTCGGTCTCGCGCAGAAGATCCTCGCGCTGGCGGCTGCGCTCTCGTGCGAGCAAGGGGCTACGGCAGCCGATCAACCGTTCTCCCGGTTAGGCCGTATCCCGAATCTCCGCGAAATCCCTCTGATCGAACAGTGAAAGCTGCAGCGATCCGCTCTCTACAAGCATGTGGATCTGTGGAGCCCGCAGCGCGGAGATCCAGGCCAGGCCTTTCACCGGCCGCAACTCTTCTCGGATCCGCGCCTCCGTGATCAGCCCTCGATCCCCCACAAGAACGACCCGTTTCAGACCAAAACGCTTCCGCCCCTTCTCGATCTGCGACGACAGGGTCGTCGGATCGCCCGTGTTTCCGTCGAAGACTTCCATTGCCACCGGACACCCCTCGGCTTGGCAGAGCAGCCCGACAACGATCTGGGGCGATCCCTTGCGACCATCGCGCGGATGGCCGATCTTGTCCAAAGGACAGGTGCGCCCCTCGAAGTAGGTCGACGTCACGTCGTACAGCACCAACGTCCCGTCGGAGAGGTGCGGTTTCGCCAGAGCCCTCTCGATCTTCCTCTGCCGCGGCGGCAACCAGTCCATCGTTTGGTAGAGCTCCTCGGCTTCGGCGCTTTTGATGTGCTCATTAGGGAAACCGATCCGACACGTGTGGCTGAGCAGCTTGCCAGGCTCTGCACGGAGACTGGCCTCGCGGACAGCATCGTTGCGACAAGAAAGTCAATCCGTCGCGGGAACATCGTCATGGCGAAGGTCTTTGTACGGTTGCTCAACGACGATGCGCTCGTGTTCTTTGTCACTGCAGAACGTCCTCTCCTTCTCCCGGAGATGCGCATCTATAGCGACTCGCGCAGCAAGACCTCTGCCCTGTTAGACGTCATCGACATCCTGCAAGGCCAAAGAGATCATCTCCGCATCTTGAATGGCAAAGTCGTCGACGAGCTCGGCGGGAAGTGAGGCGCGCCATGAGACGGCTCCTTGCGGTCCTCCTGGCGCTGCCGTGCATCGCCTGGGCAAACCACGCCGTCCCCCGCGGAGGGTACGTGAACGGCCGGTACAAAGGAGGAAACACCATCATCCTGCGGGCGCCGGGCCATCGTGATCAGCCAGATCGGGCCATCGTGATCATCTAGATCGGTCTCGTGATCGCCTGGATCGGACCATGGTGATCGCCCCCGGGGGCCGCCACTCTGGCGCAGGGAGGGGTTTGCCGGGACCGGAAAAGCAACGCAGGATGATCGACTCGAGTCGAAGCGATCTAGTATGCGTTGGACCGCTTGACCGCAGGGGCCCGATCCAAGCCCAGACGGCAAGGGAACCCACTCCGGCCTAATGATGTTGCCATTTGGTACCGAATATGGTACCATCCTGGCATGGAGTCAGGATGACTCGGCATGAAAAGCTGCTCCACAAGGCACTCGCCAATCCGGCAAGTCTCAGATTCGCTGAGCTTTGCGCCCTCGCGGAGCAGTTGGGCTTCGTCCGTGATCGAACAAGGGGTAGCCATTTCATCTTCAAGCACCGGGGGCTCCTGCGCCCACTCAACTTCCAGGATGTGCACGGGGACGCCAAGCCGTTTCAGGTAAGGCAGTTGCTGGACGCTGCTCGGGAACTCGGCCTAATCGATGAGGAGCCATAGAAGCCATGCCACACTACAGCATCAAGGTATCATGGAGCGAGCAGGACAGCATGTTCGTGGCCGTCTGCCCGGCCCTTGGGAACATCTCCGCTCTTGGAGACTCCGCCCGTGAGGCAGTCGCTGAAATGGAGCAGGCTATCGAACTCGCCTTGGAGACCTATGCCGCCGAAGGCTGGCCCACTCCAGAGCCAGATGCCCTCGAGGAGCACAGCGGCCAGTTTCGCTTGCGCCTCCCTCGCTCAATGCATGGCTGGCTGGCTCACGAGGCGGAACGCCAAGGAGTCTCTCTCAACACGTTGGCTACGACCCTGCTCGCTCATGCCATGGGAACGGCGGAAGCACGCATGACTTTCACCAGGGAGATCGAGACCACACTCAATTCTATGAGAGCCATGATGGTCTCCGCCATGCGCACTGCCATGTTTGAGACTGCGGATTCATCCACCTCGCGGGGAGGCGAAGTCCAACCTGCCGAGTACATCTACCAGGGTTCCCCGTCGCGCACTTTCTCGCTTGTTAAGAAGGCTGGATAGAACAGGAGACACGCCATGCCAGTTCTTCAATGGGCGCTTACCTGCAATCGAGTTGTTACTGATACAGAAACGAATTCCGTCAGCTACATCGACGCCCTCGAGGCCTTTGCCGTCTCGAGTTTCCCCATTCCCTTCCCCCCGATCTGCGTTTCCACCCTTTGGCGCCGTGAGAGAGAGGAGGACACGCTCCATGCGCGCGTCCGCATTCAGGACCCGGCAGGTCAAACGATCCTGTCCGTTGAGCCAGACTCTCCAATCCCGCTAACCAAGAAGCGCCACCGTCTCAACGTCATTCTTGGCGGCCCTGAGATCCACGGGCCTGGTGAGTACCTGATCATCGTTGAACAACGTGCCGGCAAGACCGCCAAGGTATGGAAGCAAGAACATGTTCTTCCGATCGATGTCACTCACTTCACCCCCGTCCAGCAACAGAAGCGAAAGCCCAAGGAAGAAAAGAGGCGCCCCGACGCCACGAAAGCGCTCCGACAACGGCATACAGCGGTTGCCGCTTCGCGGCGCCGCTGATGCCGGGTGTTATCTACACTTACCGGGGTGTGTTTCATCAGCGCAATACGGGGTCGACAGACCGCCCCCGACTTTGCTCTTCGCAACGACTTGGAGGTTGAGATGAGAAGACCATGTCTGATCACGACACTGGTCGCGCTCGTCTTAGGAGATGCTGGACATCCGGCGGATCCAGGAAATCGACAAACAGTACTTCGACGGCGGGAATCACTGCAGTGTCACGCACTACTGCTGGTACAACTGCAGCAGCAGTCTCAAGCCCAGGCGACGGATCTCCTGAACGACGAGCTGTCATCACCGCAGTGCGACCCGGGTGGGGAGATCCGGACTCAGGATGCCCGGACCGGGGGCGCGATCGGGCTGGCACAGCCGTCAGGGATGCGCTTGAACACTCGCCGCCAGGGGCGTAGCCTTTCCGAATTGTGAAGATCCTCGATGAACTCAATCGTCGCGGCCTCATAGCCGGCTGCACCGACCCGACGAAGCTGGCGGCCCGCCTTGGGGCCGAACCGATCACGCTGTATTGCGGCTTCGATCCCACCGCCGACAGCCTGCACGTTGGCCACCTCATGGGTCAGGTCACCCTGCGGCGCTTCCAGCTCGCCGGGCACCATCCCATCCCCCTGGCGGGTGGGGCGACTGGCTCCATCGGCGATCCCAGCGGGAAGACCTCGGAGCGCCCGCTCCTCACCCGCGAAGTGCTAGAACACAATGTCGCCTGCATCAAAGAGCAGCTCCGGCGGATCCTAGATTTCGAGTCCGGTCCCAATCCGGCGCGGCTGGTGGACAACGCGGTCTGGACCACTTCCCTGACCTACCTCGATTTCCTCCGCGACATCGGCAAGCACTTCACGGTCAATGTCATGGTGGCCAAGGAGAGCGTGCGCGCGCGCATGGAGGAGGGCGTCGGCGGGCTCAGCTACGCTGAATTCAGCTACATGCTCCTCCAGGCCCACGACTTCTACCACCTCTTCAGGACCTTGGGCTGCGAGCTACAGATCGGCGGCAGCGACCAGTGGGGGAACATCACCTCCGGAATCGACCTCATCCGCCGCAAGCTCGGCCAGGGGGCCCATGGGCTCACCTTCCCCCTCCTGACCAAGGCGGACGGGAGCAAGTTCGGCAAGACCGAGAGTGGCGCCGTCTGGCTGGACCCGCGGAAGACCAGCCCGTACCGCTTCTACCAGTTCTTCATCCAAATCGACGACGCCACGGTCATGCAAAACCTGCGGATGCTCTCCCTTCTCCCCCTAGAGGAGATCGAGGTCATCGAGGCGCGGCACCATGAACGGCCGGAGACCCACGAGGCGCAGCGTTCCCTTGCCGAAGCCATGACCGACCTAGTGCACGGCAAGGACGCCACCCGGGAGGCAGCCCGGGCCAGCGAAGTCCTCTTCGGGGGCAGCCTGGAGGGGGTGCCTGAAGCGACATTCGACGAGATCGCTGGCGAAGTCCCCCGGTACGAGGTCGACACGGCACGGATGAACGGATCCGGCGCCTCCCTGGTGGAGCTCCTCGTCGACGCCGGCCTCTGCCCCTCCAAGGGGCGAGCGCGGCAGGATATCGAAGGTGGAGGGGTCTACCTGAACAACGTTCGCCAGGGGGCGGTCACCCGGAGTATCACCACAGAGGATCTGCTCTTCGGGCGGTACGTGCTGCTGCGAAAGGGAAAGAAGAACTACGTGATGGTGGTGGCGCGGTAGGCTCTTTCGCCCTACCTAGATCCGGGGAAGTCCACGGGCGGGCCTAACTTCAGTCGCCCTACGGGCCCCCTCCGGTCCAGCCAGACCAACCCTACTATGGGGATCCGAATCTAGGGACCGCGTGCATCCGCAGGGAAGGCTTGGGTGAGTGCGACGACGCGACAGCACCTCCGTGGAGCAGAGCGGAACTGTGGAACCGCGACCCTGTTCCTTTGGACTTCACTGTGCCTGAGCCAGAGGAATTCACAAATCCTCCAGCGACCACAATTGCGAAACCCGTATGGGGTATCAAGGTCTGGCCGAAACCGGCGCGCACGGATGTTGCGATAGAAGACTGGGGCGGGGCGGGCATCAGGAGCATCCGGTTGTATGGTGTTGACGGGCGTGTTTTGGGTCCACGAAGGTTCCAGCAGGTCGGGCAATCCGTGACGATAGATATACGAGCCATGCCTGCCGGACTGCTTTATGTTGAAGTCTGGAGGAGTAACGGGTCAAAGGAGGTGGAAGGTTGTGGTCATTTATTAGAGTCGTCGGCGCATGTTGCCTCATTGTACTACTCCCGGCAATGGGGAGGGGGGGGGACGGGTTCAGAAATATGGACGCAAGACAGTTGGCTGCCGGTCTTGACGCGCTGGAAGGGCGCGCCGGGAAGGAGGATGCGTCGGCACAGGAGCTGCTCGGTCTGGCCAGGCAGGCGAGAGAGATACAGCAGCAAGCTGACGTCTCATCGCCGGATACGATGTCGACCCTCTCGAAGAGAGCCGGTGGCAGCACCATGCGATTCGCTTCGCTAGCGGTGAGGAGCGTCGTAAGAACAAGCCCCGGCGATCGAACCAGAGTTCATAGTGCCGGTCACATGGATAGCCTCAACGAGGTTTGGAGCTTCACTGCTAACTACGTTCTGTCCTTGCTCGAACGATGGCCCCAGTACTGGAACACCCCGATCGAAGAGACACGAATGGAGGAAATCTGGCTGCCAGCGTTGCTGGTGTCTTGGTGTCGCACCGACGAACTGGGTGGGGACGACTGGGAGATGGGTAGGATCGCAAACCCCAGGATAGCGACTCTTCCAGAATCTGTGGCGACCTGTTGCCTTGGACCAACAGCCTGTAACCACCTTTGGAAGGTCGATTGCCGCCAGGGTCTGCTGGCCGAAATGGCCAGATCACCGGAGCGCGATTCCCTCGTCGAGTATCGATTTGCTGCTGAGTTCTGGAATGCGGTAGGAAACCACGAGAGGTTCAGCGAATACGACATATTGATGGCGGCCAGCAGGACTATAGCCTTCTTCGGACACATGGTGGGCGTCGCACGAGACAGGGACCTCGACGGGGTGCCGGGCAAGAGGATCCCAGAGCCTGTTGCGCTCGATCTCATGAAGGGTGCCAAATCCCTCTGGCCGCCCGACAGCAATCCATTTCAGACACTTCCCGGACTGCGCAACCCCCGCATTGGCATGGATAATAGGATCATGTGCGATCTCCTCATAGATCCGACTTGCGCCGACTTCGTAACGCAGGAAATGAGGCACGACTTCGAGTATCTCGCTGGCGGGGGCATCATCGTTCGATAGGATCCGTACCGAATCTCGTGGAAAAGGAAATGGCGTAGGTCGCGGCAGGGACGGTCCTTGCGGACCGCCCCCCGCCCGGATCCCAGCGAACGGCATTACCGCGCTGGGCTCATGCCTAGAGTTCGAACGTCAAACCTCGATGTTGGCCAGGGACGTAGGGTCCGCACGGGTGGAATCCAGGAGTCAGCGATAGTCTGACCCATCCACGTAAGCGATCAATCCTCGGAGTATTCTCTTCCCTCCTGGTCTGAGGTACACCCTTTGTGGACGGCAGCATCCGCCGCCGTCGACGAGGGGCATTTCAGCAGGAGGTGTTTCGATGCAGGTGATGGCCA
>Ga0194112_10011916_pt1 | contig 10703 bp, 10 predicted proteins | sample TA2MahC400mmetaG_FD_146191 | JGI IMG/M metagenome (GOLD analysis project Ga0194112, IMG submission 146191) | Freshwater microbial communities from Lake Tanganyika, Tanzania - TA2015016 Mahale Deep Cast 400m | ecosystem: Environmental > Aquatic > Freshwater > Lake | place: Tanzania: Lake...
ATCGAGCAACGCAAAAGGAAAGCGCCGCGCGGACAAGCCGACGAGGACGCGCTGACCGCAGACATTGTCGCGCTTGCCAGCCCGGACGGGCGCTGCGGGTACCGGCGCATCACGGCCTGGATCGTGAAGGCCAGGCGCGTCGAGCGGATCCGGCGAGGGACTGAGAAGGATCACGAAAGGCTCCGGTGGCGCCTTTTCCCCCCGAAGCTGAAGGTTCCCCGAAAGCAGCCCAGGAAGGGCCGGCTCTGGCTGAACGACGGGTCGTGCCTCCGTCTGCGGCCGGAGCGGGCGAACCACGTCCGGTCCTGCGCCCCCGTCGAGAGCCGGACCCATGACGGGCGGAAGTGCCGCCTGCTCATGTCATTGACGAGTTCAGCCGGGAGTGCCGGGCCATCAGGATCGACCGGAAGCTGAACCCGACCGCGATGTTCGACGTCCTGGCCGACCTGGTCATCCTGCGAGCGGTGCCCCGGTCACCCCAGGGGGGCAGGCCAAGCGTCAACGAGCCGGACCATCTAGCGTTCTGATTGTACTGGAGATTGTCTACCTCGAAAAGGACCAGTCATGGACGGCCTGAACCACGCCAGGTTTGCCGGAGGCTGATTTTCGTTGGTTGCGCGGGCATAGGTTGATGTTCCGGAACTGCATGGGAATTGGCTTCGGCTTCGGCCGGCGGGATGCTCACGATCGGCTCCGGCAGGCGGCGGTTGTTGAACCGGTCCACCCCTTCGAGCATGGCCTATTCCACCGCTTCGAAGCTGCGCCAAGATCCGCGGCGGTGGAGGACCTCGGCCTTGAACAGCCCGTTGATCGTCTCGGCCAGCGCCTTGTCGCAGCCTCGCCAACACTGCCGACCGCTGGCTCCATGCCCGCTTCCGCCAGCCGCTCGCTGTGGCGAAGGCTCGGATATCGCGAAGCTGCGATGCCCATGATGAACCAGCCCCATGCCCCAGACCCGATGGTTCTCTTCAGGGACCCGCAGGATCCCGGGGCGCCGCGCGTCGTCACGGCGCGCCCGGTCTGACTGTCGCGCCGGGTCGGCCCGCAGCAGACTGACGCCCCCTCATGCAATTGGTGCAACAGGTCCGGATGCGGGTAACAGCTGGTCCCATTGAGACAGTTTGGTTTCCGTAAGGCAGCCTGTTATTGTATGAGCTATTTGATGGAGCCACCTAACTGGTGATGCCGAACTGATAGGACTACTTGATGTGCAATGAATCTCAGCCAACCCGTCATCTCACGCGCCGCGCGCTGCTGGTTTCAGGAGGTGCCATGGCGGCTGCAGGCGTCATGGCGCCTGCGCTTGCACAGGAGCAGAGAGGCAAATCTTACTTGCCAAGGCCGGTGCCGGTGAAGGATGGCTACGCAGATATATCCCCTGATGCGGCTTTGGAACTTCTAAAGGAAGGGAACGAAGCCTTTCTTGCTGGACGCCAGCCGCGTCCCGACTTTTCATCCGGCCGGCGGCTTGAACTTGCCGAGGGTCAGGCGCCCTTCGTGGCTTATGTGACCTGCTCGGACAGCCGAGTAGCGCCGGAGTTGCTGTTCGGGCGAGGACTGGGAGAGCTTTTCATTATCCGCAATGCAGGCAATACTATCGACACCGTTGCCTTGGGGTCCGTCGAATATGCGGTGGCGGTATTGCACGTTCCTCTTGTGGTCGTGATGGGTCATGAATCATGCGGCGCAGTGAAGGCGGCGATGAGGGTGGTGGCGGAGAACGCCCATTTTCCAGGTACGATTGGCCAGATGATCGAGCCCATCATACCGGCAGTGCTTGAAGCGCGCGATGCAGCAGGTGATCCGATGGAGGCGGCAGTGCGTCAGAACGTCCGTCGCCAGGTTCGGCAGTTGCGTGAACGCGCCAATCCTCTCATGCTTGATCCCCAGAAGGCTGGAACACTGAAAGTTGTAGGAGCCTATTACAACTTCAAAGACGGCAGGGTCGAGTTCTTTGACCGTCCGTGACAACTCAGCAGGCATTTTCGATCCGGTTCCTGTCATCCACGACAGGAGATGCCGCACCTGCCGACGTCGATGGCTGTGTCCCTGCAGATGTTGTCGCCGAAGTGCGGACCGCCAAGGGCGAGCTGTATCTTCTTGCGGCAAGTGACAGCACCGGCAAGTTCGCCTTTGTCCGCCTTCTGAGACAGCAAGCGGCGATGCAGTGGATAGGGCGACTACCCCCGCTTGATGACTTCCTCTAGCGCCTGTTTTTATCCTGCGAATGTAGCCGATGTTGACTCCGCCCGACTGCATGGCGGCCAAGATCTATCGCCCACGGCCGCTGTCAAACCCGTTGTCACAGACGTGGCCCAAGGGCCTGCCGGTTTAGTTCAGCCGGTAGCCCATTCAATGCATTCAAAGTCGCTTGGGTCGTATTCAATGTCGCGGATCAGTAAGTCACTCGGGTGATCGAGGCCTGTCCAGCAGCCATCAGGTCTTCAGGGACTGCGGACAGGCACAATGGTTGACGCCTTCTTCATTCAGAGCAGGTGGTAAAGAATCCAGCGTTCAGGACAAAAGTCCAAAGTCCTCTTGTATCCGGTCTGTCACCATCCATATGGAAGGATAAGGAAAGGCGAAATCATGGCAACTCCCTCACCGGCGCGCGTCGCTGACACTGAAAAGATCACCATCAACCTTGGTTTTGTTGACCTTGGCCGCATTGACCTGCTGGTGCGGGAGGGCTTTTACGCCAGCCGCAGTGATCTGATCCGCGCCGCCATCCGGGCGCAGCTGGATCGCCACGATGCGGCCGTATCGCCTACCATCATCCGCGAGGATTTCATGATGGGCCTGCGGGACGTGTCCCGAAGCGAGCTGCAGTCCCTGGCCGACGCCCATGAAATGCTGGACCTGCGCGTGATCGGACTCGCCCGCTTCGCCAGCGATATTCCCGCCGAACTCATTCCCGCCACGATCCGTTCGATCGAGATTCTTGGCACCATTCAGGCAACCGGCGAGGTCAAGAAGGCCCTCGAGGCCTGTCGCCACAGCAAAGGACGCTGAACCATGACAAAGCCGATGCACATGAACATGACCGAGATCACCAGGCTGATGCGCTCGGGGCAACTGTCCGAAGTGACGCAGATGATCCAGTCGCACCTGGGATCATCCGCACCCGCCGGTTTGGCAACAAACTCGGCCCTGCCCTCGATGCCCGCAGAAGCTCTTGGCACGCTTGCAGGGATGAAGGGCATGACGGGCCTGCCTTCCATGCCGTCGCAGGGTTTTGAGGCGCTTGCCGGATTGAAAGGCCTGGCAGGGCGGCAAGGACTGCCGGGACAGGGTCGCGGCGACATGATCCTGCCTGAAGGAGCGCAATGGCTCTGGAAAACCCATCAGGCCGCAGGATTCTCGCGTGAATTCCGGATGTACGTGCCAGCCTCCCTCCAGGAAGGCGCCGATCCCGCAGGGCTGATCCTGCTGCTGCATGGCTGCACGCAAGATCCCGATGATTTCGCGCGTGGTACCGGGATCCTTGAAGCTGCCGAGCAACACCGTGTTCTTGTGATCGCTCCGGCTCAGCCTTCACAGGCCAACATGAACCGTTGCTGGAACTGGTTCGAACCTCGGCACACGGCCGCGCAAGGGGGCGAGGCTGCCTTCCTGACCGACCTGACGCGCACGATCGGACATGAGTTTGCCATTCCGCCGGATTGCCGGTTCGCCATGGGTCTTTCCGCGGGCGGAGCCATGGCTGTCACCTTGGGCTCAGTCTTTCCCGAGGATTTCGGCGCCGTGGGCTGCCATTCGGGCTTGCCCAACGGGGCGGCCAGCGACATGGGATCGGCGTTCGCAGCAATGTCACGCGGCGGGTCCGACCAAGGCAAAGGGGTTGGATGCCGGCTGTTCGTGCTGCATGGGAGTGCTGATCGGACCGTTGCCCCGGCAAATGGGCAGGCGGTCCTGCAGCAGTCGCTGCGCGTACAGCCGGGGCTTCAGCGGCGTGCTGCGGCGGCAAAGCTGGAGGGACGCAATGTTCAGGTCACGCGTTACCGCGACGCAGATGCCGGGCTTCGGATTGAGTCTTGGGTCGTTGACGGCTTGGGCCATGCTTGGTCCGGCGGTTCGTCGGAAGGCAGCCACACCGCCTCCGGGCCCTCCGCAACCAATGCGATGATGCGGTTCTTCCTTACACCCGGGCGGGCGGCCGGGCAGGATACTGTCAACTGAAACGCCAGCAGGCTCCAGATGCGATCGGACTGTCAGGTCAGACGGAGAGTTCGACGGAGCTGTAAAGGTGCAAGCACATGTGGCGCAAGGAGATGCTCCTGCGCCACATGACCTCTAGTGTGCCCATACCTACCACTTTCCAGAGCCAAAGCATCTAGCACCCGCAGGATTGCACTGCCCTGGAGAGCAAGAGGCCCGGTCAGAGATGATGGCACTGCGAATGCGACGATCCTACCTTTTGTATCCATGCCAACATGCGCAGCGCCAGGGGAAGAACGCCAAGCTGATCTTCAAATGGCGCCGCAACCCGCGCTATGTGCCCGAAGCGGGACTGGAGCCGGATGCTGCTCCTTTCCTGCCGGTCGAAATCGTCGATTGCGCCGCGCATGACGATAGTAGAACCACCACGGATGCCATCCCTGCAACAGGCGAGACGCCGCCGGAACAGCTCCGCTTCGCCGCACTTACGACTCCGGTGAGCACTGGGCCATTTGATCGAGCCGACGATCACCGGTAAGCCGATGCCCGGCAGCCTTTGTCCCCGCTTGCGCGAGATTACTGGAAGATGCCCACCCGAGGAGCTGGGCGGAACCTCAAGATACAAGCGCTTCCCCAGCTGCATCAGCAACCCGGAACATCCCAACCATGAAGAAGCGGCGGAACGGGCAGGCAAGCCGTTCGATCCAAATACCCCGGACGCCTGTAAACTCCGCCTCGGTGTCCTCAAGCTTGGAAAAGAGGGAAGCCACCCACCATCTGAGCGGCTTCGACGGACGATGGCGAAGAGGGTGCGGTCGGCAGATCATCTAGATTGCTCCGACATTCCCGGATACGTGCGGCGCCTCAGCTGCCACAGGATTTATCTTCCGCCGTTGATCAACGTCCGACCATCGCAGGATAAGACAGTGGATGGATCAAGTTGTCGCTACCACTGGAGTGCTCCACTGAAGTGGTCCAGCCATTGGGGTAGAGTTATCCCGCTCAGGAGGACCAGAAATGGCAGGAGAGCGAGACAGGCCCGAACAGACCTTGCTGAGTCTTCGGCAAGTTGAAGTGTTGCAGGGGCACCAAACGGCAATTGCGGACGCGGTACGCCAGATCGGCGTGACGAAACCGACGTATTGCCGCTGGCGCAGGCAGTATGGCGGCACGAACCCCGATCAGCTCAAGCGGCTCAAGGAGCTTAAGACGGAGAACCAGAGGCTGCGGCGCGCGGTGTCAGACCTGATCCTGGACAGTGAGGCGCGAGCCGCCACTGGTTCAAGATCGTGCCGAACGATCCTGAGCGAGGCGGGACGGAGGAACTTCTGAGCCCTTCGCGCCATCGCATGTGCGGCAGCCTTGGCATATCCGAGCGCCGCGCCTGCCGCACACTCTGGCAGCACCGATCGACGCAAGCCGCAAGGTTCCCTGCGGCGCACCGGACGAGGAACGGCTGACGGAAACCATGTCCGGTCCCATGGCATCGTCCAGGACCGGACGCAGGACGGGTGACTGTTCCGCATGCTCAATATGATGGACGAGTTTACGAAGGAGGCGCTGGTGATCCATGTCGGGCGCAGGTTGAATTCTACCGCCGTGGTTGACGCCCTGATAAGCCTGTTCATCATGCGGAGGGGCCGCCCGAGTTCATAAGGTCTGACAACGGCGCGGAATTCATCGCCAGGAAGGTGCGCGGCCGGATCGGAGCAATCGGCGCCAAAACCGCCTTCATCGAACCGGGCTCACCTTAGGATGGAGGAGGGTCAGAAAACAGTCCGGCGGACTGTTTCCCCGACCACGGGCTACTGCGAGAGCTCAACGCCCGGTTCCGTGACGAGCTGCTGAACGCCGAGGCCTTCTACTCGCTCAAGAAGACCCAGATCCTCATGGAGCGATAGCGTCGCCACTATAATACGATCAGGCCGCACAGATCCTCGGAATATCGCACGCCCGCACCAGAAGCATTCAATCCAATGGACCATACAGCGGGGGCAGTCCACCACCAGACGTCAGGTCGTAGCGTCCCTTACTTTCCGATTCCCAAGGAGTAGCTCAACGTCCGGCTGATAGCTTCACCGCCATTGAATTAAGCGCATCGTAAGAAGTCTCTGCTACGCACCTCTGGACACATGCTTGGAGTGCCACGATGAGGCTAGCTTCACTATCTATTCGGACCAAATTGGTGCTGGCCTCTGCAACGTTGACCAGTTGCGCGGTTCTTTCAGTTATTGTCCTGACGATCAGCCTGATGTCGCGTGCATCCAACGATGAGGCAGAGGCACGGGCGCGGGCGTTGATGGGAGAATACAACGCGACCGTCACGCAGGAGCTTGATGTCGTACTAAGCACGTTGAACGCCGCCGCCGCCGCCGTCGAAGGATCGCTCAGGGCAGGGACGGGGCGCGCACCTTTCGGCGATATCGTGAAACAGATCCTGGCAACGCGTGATGACTTGCTGGGGATGACGTTGGCTTTCGAACCCAATGGTCCCGATGAGGATCGGGCACATATCGGCGATCAGTATGCCGATGCAATGGGCCGCTATGCGGCGTGGTTCTACTATGAACAACCGGGTCGTATGGAGGTCGAGGTGCTGGACATGACCCGCCCGTCCAGCGCCTTGCAGTGGTACCTGCGGCCCCTGCAGGAAAACCGCCCCACGATCACGCCGCCTTACAATTATCCTGTAAATGGCCAAGACGCGCTGATGGTTACCATGAGCAGTGTCATCCGTCATCAAGACATGAATGTTGGGATCATAACGGCCGATATGCTGCTTCAAAGCCTGGCATCCCGCATTGCACAGCTGCGTCCATTCGGAGACGGCACCATCAAGCTCGCCAGCGACACAGGCACGTGGATCACTCATCAGGATTCAAGTCGTCTTGGCACGCCCTTGACGGCCGCCGAACAGGAATGGTTGACAGGCGCCGATATGCGTCATGTCGATGTGGATGGACAGCCCACCCTGCTGTTGACCAGCAGCGTCCGCTTCGCAGGTGTGGAGGAGGCCTGGACACTGGTCATGACTGTCCCGCGCGCGACGTTGCTCGCTCATGTTGTAGCGACGCGTGACCGCACCTTGATGCTTGCGGTAGGCCTGCTTGTCGCCACCCTACTGCTGGTGGGATTCAGTGCCCAAGCCATCTCACGGCCAATCGAGGCCATGACGCTGGTCATGCGGTCGCTTGCTCAAGGCAAGACGGACACTGCCATCCCCTATTCCACGCGTGGGGACGAGATTGGTGCGATGGCATCGGCCGTTGCGGTCTTTCGCGACAACACCCACGAGGCCCGGCGCCTGGAGGCCGCTGCGGAAGCGAGCAGAGCCGAGGCCGAAGCTGCAGCGACCGCGGAAGCCAAGCGCCAGCATCGCGTCGTTTCCGAAATCGGCGAAGGGCTTGACCGTCTGGCAGCGGGTGACATGACGCACCAGATCCAGAATCCCTTACACGACCCCTTTCCTCAGGCCTATGACAGTCTGCGACTGACGTTCAATAGTGTCGCTTCCCAGTTGGCAGGCACGATGCAGCGCATCGCCGCCGTCGCCGGACAGGTGCATGGCGGCGCGGACGAGATCAGCAACGCAGCCGGGGATCTGTCCAGCAGGGCCGAAACACAGGCCGCGACTCTGGAGCAGTCGGCCGCAGCGCTGAACGAGATGAACGAAAGCCTGCGCCAGACAGCTGACAGTGCGCGCGAGGCTGAGGTCGCCAGCGGCCAGAACCGCGCAATCGCGGAGGAAAGTGTCGCGGTGGTGCGCTGCGCTGTCGAAGCGATGCAGAGGATCGAACATTCGTCCGAGCAGATTTCCCGCATTATCGATGTCATTGATGATATCTCGTTCCAGACCAATCTGCTTGCGCTGAATGCCGGTGTCGAGGCGGCTCGCGCCGGCGAGGCCGGACGCGGCTTCGCTGTGGTGGCGTCGGAGGTCCGCGGCCTTGCACAGCGCGCAGCCGAATCCGCACGCGAGGTTCGGACGCTGATCTCTGACAGCTCTCAGCACGTTAGGGCAGGCTCTGCGCTCGTCGGCCAAACAGGGGAGGGGCTTGAGCAGATCCTTCAACGTGCTGCGATCATCTCGGACCAAGTCGGCGGCATCTCGGTTGCGGTCAGAGAACAATCGATTGGGCTGGCGGAAATCAATGCAGGCGTGAACCAGTTGGACCGCGTCACTCAGCAGAATGCGGCAGTTGCCGAAGAAGCGACGGCCGCGTCCATTTCCCTACGTCAACAGGCAGAGGAATTGACGCGCGAAATTAGCATGTTCAACGTTCAAGGCGGGGCGGCGTCCCATATCCGACTGATTACGCCGAAGGATGCTCCTGCCGCTGGTGTCCGGAAAGGGCGCGCCGTTGCAAAGCAATCTTTGCAGGGGGTTCAGCTACACGAATTTTGATTCCGCTTTCATCAACTCTCAGGAAGATGGCGACAGCCGCCACCAGATGATTGTCGCTTTTCGGCTTCAAGGCCACTTATCTGCCGTAAACCCTGCTCTGTCTCCCACCCCGGCTGCTCAAGCCAAAATTGCCACCTGGAAAACTGATAATACAAGTGACGCTGCACAAGAAAAACTTTCCCATCAATGAGGCTATCTATTACCTCCTGCCAATGCCGAGGAGTTGATACAGGATCAACGCTGCCAGCGTTGCAGTTCCAATGCCTCCGATTGCAAAGCTGCCGACCGAAAAAGAAAAATCCCCCGAGCCGAAGACGAGTGTGACGCCCACAGTGAACAGGTTTCTCGGGTCAGAAAAATCTACCTTGTTGTCGACCCACAGCCGGATCATCGCCGCAGCGATCAGCCCGAAGACGGCGACTGCTAGGCCTCCTAGGACCGGCTCGGGGATGGTACGCAGCAGCATTCCGAACTTGGGCGAAAAACCAAGTATGATGGCGACACATGCCGCAATCACGAAAACAAGAGTCGAAAACACGCGCGTCACCGCCATGACACCCATGTTTTCCACATAGGTGGTGACGCCGGTGCCGCCAGCTGCGCCGGAAACCATGGTGGCTATACCGTCGCCCACAAAGCCACGCCCGATATAGGGGTCCATGTTCTGGCCCGTCATGCCGCCAATCGCCTTGATGTGGCCCAAATTCTCGGCGACCAGGATCAAGGCGACTGGCGCGATCAGCAGCATGGCGGACGTCTCGAAGACCGGCCGGTGGAAGGTCGGCGCGCCGAACCAGGGCGCAGCAGTCAACGCTGCGAAGTCGATAGCGGGCAATAGACCCATGCCGTTGCCCAGGACCAGCACCGCAACATAGCCGACCACGATCCCCAGCAGGATCGACACCCGCTTGGTCGCGACGGTGCCATAGGTCGAAAACAGTGCGACAGACAGCAAGGTGAGCAGCGCGACGCTTGTATGCGCCCCACTCCCCTGAATGCCCTGGACGCCGACCGGGGCAAGGTTCAGGCCAATAGCCGCACCAATTGCGCCGGTGACAGCGGGTGGCATCAACCGCTCGATCCAGCCTGTGCCCGTTGCCATGACGATGATGCCTATCAGGGCGTAAAGCGCGCCAGCCGCAATGATCCCGCCAAGAGCGGAGCCAATATTCGCATTGGCTCCGGTGCCCGGATAGCCGGTGACTGCAATCACCACGGCAATGAAGGAAAAGGATGAACCAAGATAGCTGGGCATCCGCCCGCCGGTGCACAGAAAGAAGATCAGCGTGCCGACGCCCGAAAACAGGATCGCCAGGTTAGGGTCGAAACCCATCAGCAGGGGCGCCAGAATGGTTGCACCCGACATTGCCACCAGATGCTGCACCCCCATCGGGATTGCCGCAGGCCATGGCAGGCGTTCATCGGGCAGGACGACCGCGCTGCGGGTCAGCGGCCACTGGGGAAAATAGCTCATACTCGGCTCCCTTGCGGAGATGGCACTTTGGGCATTGACCGGCCTAATGTGCCAAGCGTGCGCTACCAGCAAGTAGGATCTGTCCGAATTGGCTGCGGGATCGGAGCCAGTTTGAGATGTTGGCGCTGTTGGTCACGGCGGCATATTTTTGGGGCAGATGAGCTACTGCCCATGTCCTTGGACCGGATCTGCCTAGGCGCCAGTCCAATCGCTCGTAAGAGCCAGAACAGAATGGTGGCTGCGAGGGCGATAGCGGAGAGTAAAGTCTCCGGGGATCGGTGGTATCGAGTGGCGGCGCGCACTGAATCCTTCATCCGTCCGAACATGTTCTTAATGCGGTTGCGCCGCTTTTCGTGTGTGACCGTCTTCTTACAGGACGATCTGTCGAGGATGTCCAAGCTTCAATCTTTTTCCTCAGTGGCCACTTGCAGCCAGTCTGCATCATGGCCTCGACCCGCAAGCAGCCAATTGGCCTGTCCCGCCGGCATAAGTTCGTGGATAGCAGAACGGAGATACAGAAGGGCCAGGATTCATAACAATAGAGCGTGTTGCGGTTTTCCCGATTCAGGATACCCCTGTGGCTTGATCTGTGATTCCCTGCCTGCATGACAGGTGGAGGGATGATATGGGCAGACCGCATCCTATGGCACTCCGAGAGCGCGTTGT
>Ga0194112_10011921_pt1 | contig 10699 bp, 11 predicted proteins | sample TA2MahC400mmetaG_FD_146191 | JGI IMG/M metagenome (GOLD analysis project Ga0194112, IMG submission 146191) | Freshwater microbial communities from Lake Tanganyika, Tanzania - TA2015016 Mahale Deep Cast 400m | ecosystem: Environmental > Aquatic > Freshwater > Lake | place: Tanzania: Lake...
TTGCGGGAAGGGCGGCAACATCAGGGCAGAGGTGGCGCCTGCGGGCGTGAGGGCGCGCGATCGGGCAGATCGCGGCGCGGATAGGCATCGGGCCGCAGCGGTTCCGGCAGTGGCGCGGGTCGCGCCAGGCGCAGCCGTGCCGCCGGATGACAGCGGCAGGCCCGATCGCCCCGGCCGCGGCACAGATGTGCAGGGCGTACGGGCGCCTTGCGGGCGCAGCAGGCGGGACGGGGTGCGGCGGTCATCTCCAACAGATGTGCCCCCACCGCCGCCCGGTCAAGATGCAATGCCCACGCGGCGTCGTGAGTTGCGGCCGGGCAGGGTTTTCCTGTATCGGTGCATTGAATGAACCGGACGAGGACAACCGCAATGAACCGCCGTCAGATGATCCTGCTGGCCCTGCCGCTGGTCGCCGCGCCGTCACTGGTGATGGCGCAGGCCGCGCCTGCCGCCGCCCCTGCCGCAGCCGACCCTTATGCGCCGACGGAAGTGGCGATCCGCGATGATTTCGAGGTGGGCAGCATTGTCGTCGTCAGCCGCGACTTCTTTCTCTACCACGTGACGGCCCCGGGCAAGGCGGTCCGTTATGGCGTGGCCGTGGGAACGGCCGAACTGGTCTGGAAGGGCAAGGCCACCATCGGCCGCAAGGTGGAATGGCCCAGCTGGCGCCCCACGAACGAGATGATCGAGCGCAATCCGGACGCTTATGCGAAATATGCCGACGGGATGCCGGGCGGGCCGCAGAACCCCTTGGGGGCGCGGGCGCTGTACCTGTACAACGACCGGGGCGAGGATACGGCCATCCGCATCCACGGCACCACTGATCCCGGCTCGATCGGACGGGCGGTGTCGAATGGTTGCCTCAGGATGCGCAACGAGGCGGTGATCAGCCTGTTCGACCAGGTGCCGGTCGGCACGCCCGTCTACGTCTTCTGATCTTGACCCTGCGACTGAGCAGCGTGGCGGACCCCGCCCTGACGGGGTTCGACCAGATCATCGATGTCCGCGCGCCTGCGGAATATGCGGAGGATCACCTGCCCGGCGCCATCAACCTGCCGGTCCTTGACGACGAGGAGCGGGCGCGGGTCGGCACGATCTACAAGCAGGTTTCTCCCTTTGACGCGCGCAAGATCGGTGCCGCCCTGGTGGCGGTGAATGCCGCGCGCCATGTCACCGGCCCCCTGGCCGGCCATGGCGGCGGGTGGAAGCCCCTGGTCTATTGCTGGCGCGGCGGCCAGCGTTCGGGCAGCTTTGCGACGATCCTTGGCCAGATCGGCTGGCGCGTGGGCCGGATCGAAGGCGGGTACAAGGCGTGGCGCGCACTGGTTGTCGACCGCGTGCAGAATGGCCCCATCCCTTCGCGGGTGATCGTTCTGGATGGCAACACCGGCAGCGGCAAGACGCAGATCCTGGCGCGACTTGCGGCACGTGGTCATCAGGTCATCGACCTTGAAGGTCTGGCCAACCATCGGGGCAGCCTGTTCGGCGCCATGCCCGGCGGCCAGCCCAGCCAAAAGATGTTCGAAGGGCGACTGGCGCTGGCGCTGGAGGCGCTGGATCCCGCGCGTCCGGTCGTGGTGGAGGCCGAAAGCAGCCGCATCGGCAACCTGAACCTGCCCAAGGCGATATGGCAGGCGATCTGCACCGCCCCCCGTATTCAGTTGGACATCCCCGTTGCGGCCCGCGCCGCCTTTACCGCCGCCAGCTATCGCGACATGGTCGAGGAGCCCGCGCGGGTCACGGCCATTCTGGACCGCCTCGCATCCGCGCATCCGGCCGAACGCATCTCCACCTGGCGCGGCCAGCTGGCGCGTCAGGAATGGAGGGCGCTGTCCGAAGGATTGCTGCAGGATCACTATGATCCCCGCTACCGCCGGCACCGCGAACGGCATGACGACGGACGCGGCCGGAGGGTGGCACTGGAGGGCCTGACCGACCTGGAGGCCGCGACAGGTGCCGTGGAGGCGGCAGTGGAGCAGGTCGCCGCCAGCTAAGGCAATCCGCACGGACATCTGCCATATCGAACATGCCAAGGCCCAGCCACAGACAGCGACCCCGCCCCCGAACCGGATGCTGCGGGTGGCCGTGCGGATTGCCGGACCCGGAGAGACGGAATGTCCGAGCCGGTACATGCCCGTCATGAATGAGACATGAGACTGCGCGACCAGGCTGTGGCGAATCTGCTTCGATCACTGGCGCATCCTGATATCAAGGGGGCAGGCCGCTGAGCCATGGCGAGGTGGCGTTCGAAAAGGCGGCCGAAGGTCAGGACGGTCTGGCCAGGTGCTCGTCCCCCAATTCGTCGCGCAGGAAACGGCGCAGGACCGCCTCCAGCTTGGCGGCCCCCAGCGGTGCCATGGCCTTGGTGTGGTCGTGGCTGATGGCCTCGTCCGACAGCCCCGCGCCCATGTTGGTGATGACCGAGATGGCCGCCGCGCGCAGGCCCAGAAAGCGCGCCAGGATGATTTCCGGAACGGTGGACATTCCCACCGCATCGGCCCCCAGGATGCGGGCCGCGCGAATCTCGGCCGGCGTTTCGAAGCTTGGGCCGGAAAACCAGCAATAAACGCCTTCGGGCAGTTCGACCCGCTCGGCGCGGGCCGCGGCCAGCAGCGCCGCGCGCATCCGGACGTCATGGGCATCGGTCATTGGAACGAAGCGTGCATCAGTCGCCTCGCCGATCAGCGGGTTCGTGCCCGCGAAGGCGATATGGTCGTTCAGCAGCATCAGTCCGCCAGGCGGAATGTCCGTCCGCAATGAGCCCGCCGCATTGGTCAGTATCAGCCGCCGGCACCCAAGGGCCGCCAGCACCTCGAGCGGCAGGCGCATCACGTCGGCCCGCCCCGATTCATAGTAATGCGCCCGTCCGCCCAGAACGGCGACCCGCCGCCCCTCCAACCGGCCGATGACCAGTTGCGGGACATGGCCTGAAACGCCGGCATGTGGAAAGCCCGGCAGGTCGGAATAAGGGATGGCCGTGCCTTCGACCTTTTCGGACAGGTGGCCGAGGCCCGATCCCAGGATCAGGCCGATCTCGGGAGCTTCCTCACCCGCGCGGTCGCGGATGAGTGCGGCCAGTTCAACGCTCCTTGACATAAGGCTCTCCGCCCGCGCGCGGCGGGATGGCGCGCCCCACGAAGCCCGCCAGGATGACGACCGTCAGGATATAGGGCAGCGCGTTCATGAACATCGACGGCACCGTGATGATGCCCAGGTCCAGGTTTGGGTAAAGGTTCGCGATCGCCTCCAGCAGGCCAAAGAGGAAGGTTGCGAACAGCGCCTGCCACGGCCGCCACTTGGCAAAGATCAGTGCCGCCAGCGCAATAAAGCCGCGGCCCGCCGTCATTTCCTTGACAAAGCCGGCCGACAGGCCCGTGGCCAGATAAGCGCCCGCGATGCCTGTCAGCACCCCGCAGATCGCAACGGCCGTGTAGCGCAGCCGTGTCACCGATACGCCGGCCGTGTCCACCGATGCCGGATTCTCCCCGACCGCCCGCAACCGCAGGCCAAAGCGCGTGCGAAACAACACCCACCAGGTCAGCGGCACCATCGCAAAGGCGACATAGACCAGAACCGTCTGCCCCGAGATCAGACCCGAATAGATCGGCCCCAGCACCGGCACGCCGCGCAGCGTTTCGGCAAATGGGAGGGTGATCGGCTGGAACCGCCCTGTCCCCGTCAGCGCCGGTGTGCGCCCGCCCAGGCCAAAGGCGTTCTGCCCCACCAGCACCGTCAGCCCCGACGCCAGGAAGTTGATCGCCACGCCCGAGATCAGCTGATTTCCCATGAAGGTGATCGAGGCCAGCCCGTGGATCAGCGACAGCGACAGCGATCCGGCAATCCCTGCGGCCAGCCCCAGCCAGGCGCTGCCGGTCAGATAGGCGACCGAGGCTGCGGTAAAGGCCGCCATCAGCATCTTGCCCTCCAGCCCGATGTCGAAGACGCCGGCACGTTCGGAATAAAGGCCCGCCAGGCAGGCCAGCAGCAAGGGCGTCATCAGCCGCAGCGCGCTGCCGATGCCCTGCTGGGCCGCGGCGCCGTCGGCCAGGGCCCAGATCACGCAGATGGCCAGCACGATGACCGCGATCAGCGAATCCTTGAGGATCATCTTGCGGCCCCCTTGTTGCGCCTTGCGGCAAGGAAGACGCGCTCCAGCGGCATTCGCACCATGTTGTCCAGCGCGCCCGTGAACAGGATCACCAACGCCTGGATCACGATGATCAATTCGCGGGGGATCGAGGTCCAAAGCGCCAGTTCGCCCCCGCCCTGGTACAAAAAGCCGAACAGCAGCGCCGCCAGGAAGATGCCAAAGGGATGGTTGCGGCCCATCAGCGCCACCGCGATGCCGATGAAGCCCGCACCCTCGACCGCGTTCAGGACCAGACGCTCGGATTCGCCCATGACGTTGTTGATGGCCATCAGACCCGCCAGCCCGCCCGAGATCAGCATCGCGATGACGGTGATGCGGACCGGGTTGATGCCGGCATAGACGGCACCGGGTTCGGACTTGCCCAAGGCGCGGATCTGGTAGCCGAGCCGCGTGCGCCAGATCAGCGCCCAGACCAGGACGCAGGCCAGAACCGCCAGAAAGAAGGTCACGTTGACCGGCGTGTTGCGGCCCCAGTCCATTCCCAGACCGGCCGCGATCTCGGACAGGCTGGGCAGGTTCGTCGCGTCGGGAAAACGGGCCGAGGCGGGGTCCATGCTGCCCACCGGGCGCAGCAGGTTGACCAGCACATAGTTCAGGGCGGCGGCGGCAATGAAGTTGAACATGATCGTGGTGATCACGATATGGCTGCCGCGCTTGGCCTGCAGGATCGCGGGGATGAAGGCCCAGGCGGCTCCGAACAGCGCCGCCCCGATCATCGCCGCCGGCAGCGCCAGCCCCCAATGCGGCAGCGGCAGGTAGAGCAGCACCAGCGCCACCCCAAGGCCCCCCATGGCGGCCTGACCTTCACCCCCGATGTTGAAAAGGGCGGCGTGATAGGCGACCATCACGGCCAGGCCGGTAAAGATGAAGTTCGTTGCGTAATACAGCGTGAACCCCCAGCCATAGGAGGAGCCGAGCGCCCCTTCGACCATGGTCGTCAGCGCCTCCCACGGGCTTTCGCCGATGGCCAGGATCACCAGCGCGGAAATCCCCATCGCCAGGATCAGCGAGATCAGCGGCGTCAGGATGACATCGGCCCATTTCGGCATCTTGTCCATCAGGCACGTCCTTCCGGCAGGTCTGTGACACGGGCCGGGCCGGGCGGCACGCCGTCGCTGTCCGTGACACCTGCCATCAGCAATCCCAGTTCTCCGGTCGTGGTCTGGCCCGGCAGGCGTTCGCCCATGATGCGGCCGTCGAACATGACGGCCACACGGTCGGACAGGGAGAGGATCTCGTCCAGCTCGACCGAGACCAGCAGGATTGCCTTGCCCGCGTCGCGCAGGGCCACGATCTGCTTGTGGATGAACTCGATCGCGCCGATGTCCACGCCGCGCGTCGGCTGGCCGATCAGCAGCAGGTCGGGATTGCGCTCGATCTCGCGCGCCACGACGATCTTCTGCTGGTTTCCGCCGGAAAAGTTGCGCGCCGCCAGGTTCGCGTCTCGCGGGCGAACGTCGAAACGCTCCATCTTGGCCTCGGCGTCACGGCGGATGGCGTCATTGTCCATCACCCAGCCCTTGTTGAATTCGGGCGCGTCATGCCAGCCGAAGGCGACGTTTTCCCAGGCGGCAAAGTCCATGATCAGCCCCTCGACCTGCCGATCCTCGGGGATGTGGCCGATGCCGTCGCGGCGGCGCTGCCCGGCGTCGCAGCCGCGCCCGGACAATGGAAGGGGGGCACCGTTCATCCGCACCGTGCCGCTGATCCTGGCGCCCTTTGGAGGATAACCGCCCAGGATCTCCAGCAGCTGCGTCTGGCCATTGCCCGATACGCCGGCCAGGCCCAGGATCTCTCCGGCGCGGATGTCGAAACTGATGCTGCGCAAACGCTCGACGCCCTCGGCATCGACCATGGCCAGGTCTCTGACCTCCAGCACCGGGGCCTGCGGACGGGCAGGGGCCTTCTGGACGTTCAGCAGCACCTTGCGGCCGACCATCAGTTCCGCCAACTGCTCGGGGCTCGTCTCGGCGGTCCTGACCGAAGCCACCATCTCGCCCCGCCGCATCACGCTGACATTGTCGGTGATCTCCATGATCTCGCGCAGCTTGTGCGTGATCAGGATGATCGTCTTGCCCTCGGCCTTCAGCCCTTCCAGGATGCGGAACAGGTGGTCCGCCTCGGCGGGGGTCAGAACGCCGGTCGGCTCGTCCAGGATCAGGATATCCGCCTGCCGGTACAGCGCCTTGAGGATCTCGACCCGCTGCTGGTGGCCCACGGACAGGTTCTCGACCGTCTCGTCGGGGTCCACGTTCAGCTGGTATTCCGCGGCCAGCCGCTTCAGGACGCCGCGCGCCTTGGACAGCGACGGACGCAACAGCGCCCCGTCCTCCACCCCCAGGATGATGTTTTCCAGCACCGTGAAGTTCTGCACCAGCTTGAAGTGCTGAAACACCATGCCGATGCCCGCGCGGATCGCGGTCTGGCTGTCCGCAATGGTGATCGGCCGGCCATTGACCAGGATCTCGCCCGCGTCGGGCTTGTAGAAGCCGTAAAGGATCGACATCAGCGTCGACTTGCCTGCGCCGTTCTCGCCGATGATGCCGTGAATGCTGCCCTTGGGCACATGCAGGTTGATGTCACGGTTTGCCTGGACCGGCCCGAATGCCTTCGAGATGCCGCGCAGTTCGATGGCAGCGGGGGCGGCCGCGTCCGACCGCCCCCCCATCAGGTTGCCTGCGGCGACCATTATGCCGCCGGGCAGGTGTTGTCGGTCATGTAGTCATGCACCTCGACCTCGCCCGAGGCGATGGCGGCCTTGGCCTCGTCAATGGCGGCCTGCATTTCGTCGGTGACCAGCTCGTCGTTGTTCTCGTCGATGGCCACATCCACGCCGCCTGCGGCCAGGTCCATGACCTTGACCCCCGGCTCGATCTCCGCACCGGCCGTGAAGGCGTCAAAGACCGCGTTGTCCACGCGCTTGACCATCGAGGTCAGCACCTGGCCCGGGTGCAGCGCGTTCTGGTTGCTGTCCACGCCGATGGACAGGATGCCTTGGTCAGCCGCCGTCTGCAGCACGCCGATGCCGGTGCCGCCCGCCGCCGCATAGATCACGTCCGCCCCCTGCGAAACCTGCGCCCGGGTCAACTCGCCCCCCCGCACCGGATCGTTCCAGGCAGCCGGGGTGGTCCCGGTAAAGTTCATCAGAACGTTGCCCTCGGCCTGGACCGACTTGAACCCTTGGGCAAAACCGCAATGGAACTTGTGGATCAGCGGGATGTCCATGCCGCCGATAAAGCCGACCGTGCCGCTTTCCGAGGCCATGCCTGCCATCACGCCTGCCAGATAGCTGCCCTCTTCCTCGGTGAAGACGACCGACTGCACGTTGGGAGCTTCGACGACCATGTCGATGATGGCAAAGTTGGTCTCGGGATAATCGCCTGCGATCTTGGTCAGCACATCGCCAAAGGCAAAGCCCACCATGACGATCGGATTGGCGCCCGCCTCGGCCAGGCGGCGCAGGGCCTGCTCGCGCTGGGCCTCGGACTGCATTTCCAGTTCCCGATAGCTGCCGCCCGTTTCCTCGACCCACCGCTGCGCGCCCATATACGCCGCCTCGTTGAACGACTTGTCGAACTTGCCGCCCAGGTCATAGATCAGTGCCGGTTCGGCCAGCGCCAGGCCCGCCGTCAGCACCGTCAGAGCCGAGCCTGCCAGCAGCGATTTCATCAGGGACATTCGAAACCTCATCCTGTTTTTGCGGGCGATTCAGCGGGCCCGGGTGTCGCCTGATTAGGGCGTAATGGTCCCGGCCGGTCAACCGCCTTCTTGGGTGGCACGCAGCGTCAGACGCATCACGATGGCGTCCGTCGCAGGGCCGTAATACCGCCGCCGGACACCGGCTTCCAGCCAGCCGGCACGGGAGTAAAGCCGTCGTGCCGCAAGGTTGTCCTGGGCGACCTCCAGAAAGGCTGTGTCCGCGCGGCGGTCCTGGCAGGCGCGCGCAAAGGCGGCCAGCAGACGCTGTCCCGTGCCCTGCCGCCGCGCTTCCGGCGCCACCGCAAGCGTCAGCAACTCTGCCTCCCCGGCCAGCGCGCGGCCCAGCAGGAAACCTTGCGGCTCCGTCAACAGAAAGCTGCCAACTGCGCCAAGGGTCGAGGCGATTTCCGCCTCCGTCCAGGGGGGCGGCCGGGTAAAGCACCGGGCATGCAGCCGTGCCAGGGCATGCGGATCGGGTGAAAGGGCGGTTGTCACGGCAGGATGCGCGGCGGCGCTTCCCGGGCCGGAGCGGCATCGGCAGGACGCAGATACAGCGGCGCGGCGCGCGGCAGGTCCTGATCCGCACGCGCCAGCGCGACGCGCGCCACCCCCTCGGCCAGCGCGACCGCCGGCGCAGCCGGCACGGGGCCGGGCGGCAGCGCGCCGGCCGCAGCTTGCTGCGGCCGGCTCTCCCGATCCCGCTCAACGCCTGCTTCGAAATCCTCCCAGATCACTTGGTCGCCCTTGCCTGCAACGACGACCCTGCACGGGCGCGTCAGCCCCCAGGCGGCCGCTTCCGTGACGCTGACGCCGATGGCGGGGATGCGCAGCGCCAGCGCCAGGCCCCGCGCCGCCGCCACCGCCACCCGGATGCCGGTAAAGTTGCCCGGCCCGATTCCCACGCCCAGAACGTCCAGATCCCGCCAGCCGATGCCTGCGCCTGTCAGCATCTCTTCCAGCATCGGCATCAGCCGCTCGGCCTGTCCGCGGGACATGTCTTCGTGGCGCAGGGCCAGCAACCGATCGCCTTGCAACAAAGCGGCCGCGCAATGCGCGGCCGATGTGTCAAAACCCAGGGACAGCCTGTCAGGCAACGGGGCGCACCTCGACCACCTCGGGGATATAGTGCCGCAGCAGGTTCTCGATCCCCATCTTCAGCGTCAGGGTCGAGGACGGGCAGCCCGCACAGGCCCCCTGCATGTGCAGATAGACGATCCCACGGTCGAAACCGTGAAAGGTGATGTCGCCGCCATCCTGCGCCACCGCCGGGCGGACGCGGGTGTCCAGCAATTCCTTGATCTGGCCCACCACCTCGGCATCGGGACCGTTATGGGCGGCATGACCCGCGCTTTCGGGGGCTGCGCCCTCGATGGCCGGGGCTCCCGACTGGAAATGCTCCATGATCGCGCCCAGGACCTGCGGCTTCAGGTGATCCCAGGAAAGCTCGTCCGATTTCGTCACCGTCACGAAATCGCGACCCAGAAAGACGCCTGCCACGCCCTCGACGCCAAAGATGCGTCGTGCAAGGGGCGAAGTGGTTCCGCTTTCGGGCGAAGGAAAATCGGCAGTGCCGCTACCCAGCACGGTTTCGCCGGGCAGGAACTTCAACGTGGCGGGATTAGGGGTGGTTTCGGTCTGGATGAACATGGGCGCGCTCCTTTGATGCCTGATATGGCTATGCCCAGGGCGCGGGTCAAGCAGGCTGACCGTCTCGGCAACAGTCAGGTGATCGTGTCCAGCCGCTCCTTGGACATGTCGCCCGGCACCAGCGTGATCGCGCAGGGCAGGGCGGTCGGATCGCGCAAAAGCCGCACCAGGATCGGGTTCTGGCTGCTCTTGTCCGAAGAAAGGCCCAGAATAACCACCCCGATTTCTCCGTCCTCCGCGACATGGGCCAGAAGCTCTTCGGCGGGATCGCCTTCCCAGATGACCAGCACCGGCTCGACGCCCGGACGGGACCGCATCCACTTGGCAAAGACTTCGAAATGCGCCTCGATCCGCTCGCGCGCCTCGGCCCGCATCACGTCGGCCACGCCAAAGCCGTGCTGGATCTCGTCGGCCGGTATGACCGACAGGATGACCACGCCCGCCTGCGTCTTTGCCGCGCGCATGGCGGCAAAGCGCATGGCGTTCAGGCATTCCCGGCTGTCGTCCAGAAGGACCAGAAATTTGCGCATCGCGTCCGCTTCATGCCGTTTCAGATGCCGCCAGAGTGGCCGAACTGCCATGCACGCGCAAGGGATTGAGCGGAAACCCGTCGCTGCTGTTCCCTATCCGCGCGGCATGTGCTAGCGCCGATGGGACCCACGACCTGTACAGCGGACTGCATTGTGACGATTCACCATGACTGGGACACGACGGACGCTGCGCGGCTGGAGGCGCTGACCCGGCCGCAGATGGCCTGGTTCATGGGCGAGGCGACCGCCCCCGGCGTCAATCCCATGCCCCGGTCCAAGCGCGCCTTCGATATCTGCCTGGCCTTGCTGCTGTTGATGCCGTTGTCGCTGGTGATGCTGGCCGTGTCGGTCGTGCTGCTTGTGCTGCAGGGGCGGCCGATCTTTTACGCCGCCCACCGGATGCGCGGGCCGAACCAGCCCTTCACGCAGTGGAAGTTCCGCACCATGCTGTGCGAGGAAGATGATTTCGGCGCGACCGGGGCGCACAAGAACTGGCGCATCACGCCGATCGGGCGTTTCCTGCGCCGTTCCCGCATCGACGAACTGCCCCAGCTGTTCAACATCCTCCGGGGCGACATGAGCTTTGTGGGCCCGCGCCCGCCGCTGCGCGAGTATGTCGAACGTTTTCCCGCCGTCTATTCCCAGGTGCTGCTCAGCCGCCCTGGTGTGACGG
>Ga0194112_10011934_pt1 | contig 10690 bp, 5 predicted proteins | sample TA2MahC400mmetaG_FD_146191 | JGI IMG/M metagenome (GOLD analysis project Ga0194112, IMG submission 146191) | Freshwater microbial communities from Lake Tanganyika, Tanzania - TA2015016 Mahale Deep Cast 400m | ecosystem: Environmental > Aquatic > Freshwater > Lake | place: Tanzania: Lake...
TCGGTCAGCCAGAAGACCAGCTACGTGGTGGCCGGCGAGGAGGCCGGCTCCAAGCTCGACAAAGCCCGCACCCTGAACGTCCCCGTCATCGACCAGGCCCGGCTGCTGAAGATGCTGACCAACGGTTCGCCTTGATCGGCCCCCTTCTTCTCGGTTTTTGGTCACGCTGGGGAAGAACGCCTTGAATTGGCGAGGCTTCCCAAATCGCCCGGCTCGGAGCCAGCCCGGCGGTACAGAGCGCCTTAAGACGGGACTTCCTCATAGGCACGGCTAACCAGCCGCTGGAGCTTGCGAAACTGAGGCGCCGCGAGTTCCCCTGGATCCAGAGATCGTGCCCGCCACAGACACGCCAATTCTCAAGCCCGGGCCAGCACCTCATCCTCCCGCGACCAGTTCGGCGGGCTTCCATCGCGAGATGACGATGCGTGTCTTCCCGCTTGGTTCGGGAACCAGAGCCTCGGCCCATTCCAGTTCCGCCCGGCAGGGGCGCCCGGCGAGCGCGTCCATGGCGGCAGCCAGTGCCGCGGCGGCCCTGGTACGCTCGAGATCCTCGCCAGCCACGGCTCGGATCACGAACTGGTCGCTCGTCATCTGGATCACTTGCAGGCGGTCGAGGCCGGAGGCCACCCGCAGCTTCCTGACCGCCTGAAGCGCATGCACGGACCTCCCGTCGGCGAAGTGGACCATGTCATCGGCGCGCCCCTCGAGCGAGGAGATCACGGGCACCGTGCGGCCGCAGGGGCAAGGCTCCCCATCCAGGATGGCCACGTCGCCCAAGCGGTAGTTCAGGAGCACCATGGCGAAGTTGGTCAGGTTCGAGATGACTACCTGGCCGTGCCCGCCGGGCTTGACCTCCCGCCCCTCCTCGTCCACCACCCGCAAGGCAGTGGCGTCAAGGCTGAGGTGAAACCCGCGCCACAGTTCGCACTGAAAGCCGATACGCAGCGCTTCGGCGGCCTGATAGGTGGACACCACCGGGACTCCCATGACGTCCTCGATCAGCGCGCGATCCGAGTCCGCCATCAAGTCGGCCCCGTAGACCACAACCTTGGGGGCCAGCCGCATGCCCCTCCGATGCGCCTTGCCGAACAGCACCCCAAGGTATGAACCGCAGCCCATCAGTACCATGGGCTGGAAACGGTTGATTTCCTCGATCTCTTCTTCCACCGGCGACTCACCAGGCGTCAGCGTCTTGCGCTTGAGATCCACGGCGCGGGGCGTCCAGGGTTGGCTTTCCAGGAATGCCCGGATCTGCCCGTGAACCGCGCCCTCCCGGGCCAGGTGCAGTCCCCGGTAACCGAATGTTCGCCCGGTGAAACGGGCCAGCACATGCCGCTGGCGAAGCCCGTGGGCGAGGGCCAAGAACAGCGCCCGCGCGTCGTAGTCGATGGCTTTCGAGCCGCCGGTAGTTCCGCTGGAGTGGATGGTCAGGACATCCCGGCCCGCTGCTCCAGCGGGGCGGAATCGCCCGGGCTGCCGCGCGTAGACGGCGCTGTCAGTCAAAGGCAGTCTGGCCAGATCCTCCGCCGTCCGGATATCCGCCGGAGAAAGCCCCCGCTCCTTCATCACGTCCCGGTAGAAAGGCACGTTCTCGTATGCATGGCGAATGATGGCACGCAGCCTGCGGCGCTGAATGCTGATGACCCGCTCCAGGGGCCAGAAGGGAAGCCCTATCTCAGCGGCTGCGTTGGCCAGCGTGATGGCGCTCTACCAGGCCCGCCGGACGAGGCTCGGGATCACTTCCGGACCTCCCCCAGCGCGGTCAGCAGGCTCACTGTGCGGCACTCCCACCGGGCGCCCCCCGGCGCCTGCGCCCGTGGCCTTAGGCGATGCACTTGGCGGTTCAGCCAGCGCCAGCCCAGCTTCCGGGCGAGCCCCACCGACAGGGCCGGTACCAGTCGTGGCCCGTGGAGGATCGCGACGGTGTCCAGCACCTTGAATCCCGCGGCCTCCAGTTCGGCCACCCGCTCGCCAGGCGCAAATGAACGCCCCAGGAAGAAGCGCACCAGCCTCAGCAGCGGGTCGAGAATGCCGTGGCGGTTGCCCACGCTCACGATCAACCGCCCCTCTTTCCCGGCACACGCCCAGGATTCCCCGGTAGCGGCAGGCGCTCCTGGTGTCTGACGGAGAGCATTTCTCGATCCCCCAGTATAGCCGCGAGCCTGGCCCAGCGCTTCCGGCGCGTCTGGCGCTGGCTGGAGTATACTGAGCGTCACCCCCAACGGCACGATGGCACGCCCGGACTCCCAGCATATGAGCGACCCCACAAATGCATCGGTCGAAGACCGCTACCCTCTCTCGCCGATGCAGCAGGGGATGCTTTTCCAGAGCCTCCGTGCCCCCCAATCAGGGGTGGATATCGAGCAACTGGTGATCTCGCTCCCTGAAGCTCTGGAGGCGTCGGCTTTCCAGAAGGCCTGGCAGGCGCTGGCGGCGCGGCACGCGGTACTGCGCACGAGTTTCTCCTGGGTGGGTCTCGAGGAGCCGCTCCAGGAGGTGCACAGCTCGGTGACCGTGCCGGTTCAACTGGAGAACCTGGCCGAACTGGACAAGGACCAGCAGCGGGCGAATCTGGAGGCCTTTCTTCACGAGGACCGGCGGCGCGGGTTCGACCTCAGAGCAGCGCCCCTGATGCGCGTCGCGGTGTTTCGCCTGGGCGCGGCCCGCTATCGGGTCGTGTGGACATTCCATCACATCCTGCTGGACGGACGCTCGATCACCGCGCTGGTGCGCGAGTTGTTCGCGCTCTACGAGGCGCTGCGCCAGGGAGCGGATCCGCCCCTGGAGCGGCCGCGTCCCTTCCGCGAGTTCATCGACTGGCTCAGGCAGCGCGATTTCGCCGCCTCCAGGCCCTACTGGCAGGCCCTCCTGGGAGGGTTCACCGCCCCTACTCCGTTGGGGATCGACCGGGGCGTCACGGACAGGTCATCGCGAGAACCGGGCTTCGGGAGCCAGGAGATGCGGCTGCCGGCCGCGCTGGCCGGCGCGATGCGGGCCTTCGTCCAGGACCACGGACTGACGTTGAACACGCTGATTCAGGGCGCCTGGGCGATCCTGTTGAGCCGGTATAGCCGGGAACAGGATGTGGTGTTCGGCGCCACGCGGGCCTGCCGCCAGTCCACTGTCGAAGGCAGCGACTCGATTGTGGGGCTGTTCATCAACACTGTTCCGGTCCGGGCCCGGCTGTCTTCCACTACGGAATTGATGCCGTTCCTCAAAGAGCTCCGGTGGCAGTCCTTGGCGGTGCGGCCGCACGAGCACACACCGCTGGTCAGGATCAAGGAATGGAGCGACCTGGCCCCGGGAAGACCTCTTTTCGAGACCATCGTGGTCTATGAGAAGTACCACAGGGACTCCGTCTTGCGCGCGCAGGGTGGGGCCTGGCTGCGGCGCGAGTTCCGGATGCTTCAGCAAACCGGCTACCCGTTGACTCTGGCGGTGTACGACGCGGAGGAGCCGCTGGTCTTGCTCGAGTACGACCGGCGGCGCTTCGAGGATGGCGCGATCAGCCGGATGCTCGGGCATTTCCGCACCCTGCTGGAGGACATGGTTTCCGGGCGGACTACACGGGTGGCGGAGCTGCGCCTGCTGACGGAGGCCGAGCAGCGGCAGTTGCTGTGGGACTGGAACAACGCCCGGCGGGAGTACCCCCAGCTCGGCGTGCACGAGTTGTTCGAGCGGCAGGCGGCGCAGAGCCTGGAAGTGACGGCCGCGGTGATGGAGGGCCGGCAGATCACTTACGGTGAGCTCGACCGGCGGGCCAACCAGGTGGCGCACCAATTGCTAAGCCTGGGGGTGGGACCCGAGGTACGGGTGGGCATATGCACGCAGCGCTCGCTGGATATGCTCGTGGGCATGCTGGGGATACTCAAGGCCGGCGGCGCCTACCTTCCCCTGGATCCCGCCTCTCCCGCAGAACGGCTCCACTTCATGCTGGTGGACGCGCAGGCCCAGGTGCTGCTGGTGCAGGAGAAACTCGCGCCGAAGTTCCGCGCCGCGGCCGTGCCGGTGGTCGCGCTGGAGGCCGCTGGGCGGGGCTTCCCCGAGCAGAAGCCTCCGGCTGGCGCGAAGCCGGGCAACCTCGCCTACGTGATGTACACCTCCGGGTCCACCGGAAAGCCCAAGGGTGTCGAGATCGAGCATCGCAACGTGATAGCGCTCCTGCATTCCTTCCAGCCGCTCGTCTTCGAGGGCGAGCGGCGCATCGGCACGAATGTGGCCTCCTTCAGCTTCGACACCTCGGTGGAGGAGATCTTCGCGCCGCTGTGCTTCGGGGGAACCGTGCACATCGTCCGCCCGGAGCATAGCACCGACGCCCGCTACTTCGCGCGCTACCTGGTGGAGCAAGGGATCAACTTCAGCTACATCGTGCCCGACATGCTGGAACGGGTGGCCGCTGAGCTGGCGAACCTGCGCGACCGGCTGAAGCTAAGGGGTCTGGTGACCGGCCTGGCCCCCAAGCGGCAACGCCTCTTACAGCCCTTCCGGGATCTCTCCAGCAGCCTGCGCATCCTGAACGCCTACGGTCCCACTGAAGTGACCTACGGGGCCACAGCGTTCGAGTTCAAACAGGCCAGCGAGCCAGACCGCGAGGTGCCCATCGGCCGGCCCTTTGCGAACTACCAGGCATACGTTGTGGACCCCGAGCTTCAGCCCGTGCCCATTGGCGTGGCGGGCGAGCTTCTGATCGGGGGCGCGGGCGTGGCGCGGGGCTACTTGAACCGGCCCGAGTTAACCGCGGAGAAGTTCATTCCGGATCCGTTCTCCGGCGAGCCGGGCGCGCTGCTCTACCGCAGCGGCGACCTGACCCGTTACCTGCCCGACGGCAATCTCGAGTTCTTGGGCCGCCTCGACACGCAGGTCAAGATCCGGGGCTTCCGCATCGAGCCCGGAGAGATCGAGGCCGTCTTGGCGCAGCATCCGGGCGTGCGGCAGGCCGTGGTGACGGTACGGGAAAGCCCCGCCGGCGACCGGCGGTTGCTGGCGTACGTCATCGCCAAGGAGGCCCAGGAGCTATCAGCCGCGAGCCTGCGCAGCTTCCTGCGGAGCCAGTTGCCCGAGTACATGGTGCCGGCTGCGTTCCTGTTCTTGGAGAGCGTGCCGCGGCTGGTCAGCGGCAAGACCGACTGGAAAGCCCTGCCCGAACCCGACTGGAACGTCTCCGTGCGCGAGGAGGCCCTGGTGGCGCCCCACGACGCTCTCCAGGCCCGCCTGGTGCGGGTTTGGGAGAAGGTCCTGAATGTGTCGCCGGTCGGGATCAGGGACGACTTCTTCGAGCTGGGAGGGGACTCGCTGCTGGCGGTTTCTTTGTTTGCCGAGATGGAGAAGACCTTCGGCACAAACGTCCCCCTGGCCACCCTCTTCGAGGCGCCCACCGTCGAGCGACTGGCGGATCTGCTGCGCGGCGAGGACTGGGTTCCCTCCTGGTCCGCGCTCGTGCCGATCCAGCCGCAAGGCTCCCGGTTTCCCTTGTTCTGCGTCCACGCTCACGGCGGGGATGTGCTGTTCTACCGCGAGATGGCGCTGCATCTCGCACCGGACCAGCCGGTCTACGGCCTTCAAGCGCTGGGGCTGGACGGCCGCCAGCCGCCCTTGCGCCGCGTCGAGGACATGGCGGCTCACTACCTGAGAGAAATCCGCACGGTGCAACCCGAGGGCCCGTATTTCCTGGGCGGCTTCTGTCTGGGCGCTTACGTGGCCTTGGAGATGGCCCGGCAGTTGGAGGCCCAGGGGGAGACGGTGGCCCTGCTGGCGTGCTTCAGCACCGACGGCGCCTGGAGGAAGACCAGTACGTTCAGCCAGAGTATCGCATACCATATCGCCAACCTCGCCTCTCTCGGGTGGCGGGACACTGTCGCATACATCGCCGAGCGGGCGGGGTTCCGGTGGCTGCGAGTCCGGCACACGCTGGGCCGTATGCTCTGCCGGTGCTTCCTCGCCATGGGCCGACCCTTGACTCGCGCTCTGCGGCGCATCCACGTTTTCGAGGCTAACTATGCGGCCAACCGCGCTTACTCGGCCGGCCCGTATGGCGGCGCGCTCACGTATTTCCAGGGTGCGAATGACGCCCACCGCCGCCCCGACTCATTCTGGAGTGAAGTGGCCACCGGCGGTGTGGAAGTGCGCGAGGTGCCGGGAAAGGGCGAAGGCATTTTCCGGCCGCCAAACGCAACTGTGCTGGCACGCCGGCTGAGATCCTGTCTCGAAGAAGCCTGGCGCGGAAAGGCCACGCCTTGACACCCAGCCCGGTCGTCTATTATCAAGGTTCATCACATGTGGGAACAACACTACACCCCGATCGCCGGTAGTCTGGGCCCGTCGGCGCTGGTGGCCGCCCTGCCCATCTTCGCTTTACTGCTGCTGTTGGGAGTGCTGCGCAAACCCGCCTGGATGGCGGCTCTCTCCGGGCTGGGGGCCGCGGTTCTGGTGGCCGTGCTCGGCTACGGCATGCCCGGCGCAACCACCCTCAGCGCCGTCGGCTACGGAGCGGCCTTCGGGCTATTCCCCATTGGCTGGGTGGTGTTCAACGCCATTCTGCTGTATCGTGTGACGGTCGATACCGGCAAGTTCGAAATCGTCAAGGACTCGGTGGCCAGCCTCACCGAGGACCGCCGCCTCCAGGCCTTGCTCATCGCCTTCGCCTTCGGGGCGTTCATCGAGGGCGCAGCCGGGTTCGGGACGCCTGTGGCGGTCGCCGCCGCCATGCTTACCGGCCTGGGCTTCTCGCCTTTCTACGCCGCGGGCATCTGCCTGCTGGCCAACACCGCGCCGGTGGCCTTCGGCTCGATTGGCACACCCATCCTGACCCTTAGCAAAGTCACCACGCTGCCGCTCCAGGATCTTAGTTCCGCGGTGGGACGTATCTGCGCCCCCATCTCGGTGATCGTCCCGGTGTACCTGGTGGCCGTGATGGCGGGCGGCCGGGGGCTGCGCAAGGTGCTGCCCGGCGTGATGGTGTGCGGCGTCTCCTTCGCCCTCACGCAGTTGCTGGTGTCCAACCTGCTCGGCCCGGAGCTGACGGACATCCTGAGCTCACTGGCAGCGATCGGCTCGCTGGTGGCGCTGCTGCGATTCTGGAAGCCCAAGGACCACTTCGTGCTGGAGGGCAACCATGCCCCCCAGGTGGCTCCCAAGCGGCACTCCGCCTCGGAGTTGCTGCTGGCCTGGGGCCCCTACGTTCTGCTGGTGGTCTTCGTGCTCACCTGGGGCCTGCTGAAGGCCCAGCTCGGCAAGACCACCATCTCGTTCGCCTGGCCGGGCCTGCACGAGCGCATCCTGCAAGTGCCGCCGGTGGTGGGGCAGGCCGCGCCTTACCGGGCCATCTATGACTTCGCCTGGCTGGCCGCCCCCGGCACGGCCTGCCTTTTCGCCGCCCTCCTTTCGGCCGGGTGGCTGCGCATGTCCCCCGCCGCTTTCGGCCGCGTCTTTTGGAAGACCTGCAAGCAACTGGCTCTGCCCGAGCTGACCATCGCCTCGGTGCTGGCCCTGGCCTTCCTGATGAACTACTGCGGCGCCACCGCCACGCTGGGTCTGGCCTTCGCCGCCACCGGCGCGCTGTTCCCCTTCTTCAGCTCGCTGCTGGGATGGCTGGGGGTTTTTCTCACCGGCTCGGACACCTCCGCCAACGCGCTGTTCGGCAACCTCCAGCAGGTCACCGCCGGACGGCTGGGTTTCAGCCCCGTGCTCATGGCGGCCTCGAACTCCTCGGGCGGCGTCATGGGCAAGATGATCAGTCTCCAGAGCATCGCCGTGGCCGCCGCCGCCACCGGCATGGCGCGCCAGGAAGAGGCCCGGCTGTTCCGCTTCACCTTGCGGCACAGCATCATCCTGGCCTCGGCCATCGGCCTGGTGACATGCTTCTACGCCTACGTGGCGCCGCAGCTTGTGCCGTGAGTGGGCTATGCTCAAGACTGTGGGTCCCGACCGCTCGCTGCAGCTCGCGAGCCTGGGGGCGACGTAAAAGAGCCACGAGCGTTAGCGAGTGGTCTGTGCTTCACGGAATCGTAGCTATGCTGAAGGGAACATCTGGGCGGATCCTCCTGATGGCGTGCGTGGCGTGCTGGGGCTTGGCCTCCGCGCAGGAGCCGTTCAACAACACCGTCCTCAGCGGCAGGTACCATTTCGTGCAGTTGCTGGCTACCCCCGCCCCCGCTGAAACACGCACGCTGGGCGGAACCATCACCTTCGACGGCCGCGGCGCTTACACCTACGCCGCCGAAGGGACCTCCGGCGGGCAGGGCAACTACTCGGTGGGCGCCGCCGGCAACGTTACCCTCACCAGCCCCATCCGCGCGGTCGATTACCTGAGCGCCTACCTCGCTTCGGACCGTGACGTGCTCCTGGGCGCGAGCACCTTCGCCGCCGGCTCCACCTACGATTTCTTCGTGGCCGTGCGCGCCCCGGCGGCGAGCGTGACCAACGCACTGCTCAACGGCGCATACGTGGGCGCGTGGCTGGAGCTGGCGCCCCAGGTGCGGAAATCGGGATTGGTCTCGCTGGCCGCGGCGGGCAACGGCCAGTTCTCCCGCGTTTCCGTCACCGGCCATGCCTCCGACGCGGGCGGGCGCTCCGTCACCCAGTCCGCCGCCAACTCGAGCTACACCTTGAGAGCGGGTGGCAGCGGCACAGCGTCATTTGGCGCGGCCTCCAGCCTGCTGGCCGGCGATCGCGAGATCTTCGCCTCCGAGGGAGGCGGCTACCTCCTGGGGCACCTGACCGGGCGCGGCGTGCTGCTGGCGGCCAGACAGGCCGCCGGAACCGCGGCCTTCGAGGGCCGCTACTGGATGGCTGAGCTACAGGTGGACGGCTCCGCCTGGAGCGCCGCCGCGGGTTCGCTGCGCGCGTTGGGCGCCGGACGCGCCGTGCTGTCCCAGCGCATCCGCATGGACGGGCGACTGCTGGACTACGCGGGCCTCAATTCTTACGCGGTGAACCCCGACGGTACCGGCGCGCTCGCCCCGCGCCTCGATCCCCGGCTGGCCAACATGGCCCTGGCCGCGCCCGGGGCTTTCCTGGGTGCGCAGATGGGGCCGCTGGATGCCAGCACCACGCAGTACGGCATCTTCCTCGGCGTGCGCGCACCGGCATTTCAAGGCAGCGGCGTCTTTGTCGATCCTGTCGGCGTGGTGAACGGCGCGTCGTTCGCCGGCTGGCCGCACCCGGTGGCGCCGGGCGCCGTCGTCTCGTTGTTCGGCTCGGGCCTGGCGGCGCGCGAGAGCATCTCCGCTACGCATCCGCTGCCCACAACGAAGATCGACGACGTGACGGTGACGATCAACGGGACACCGGCGCCCCTGTACTTCGTCTCGCCGGGCCAGATCAGTCTTCAGGTTCCCTACGGGCTCAAGGGCAACTCGGTCACGGTGCGCGTCAGCAACAGCCGGGGGGCCTCCAACGAGGTCCAGGCCCCGCTGGCGGCCACGAGCCCCGGCGTGTTCCTATGCGGCGACTTCCGCGGCTGCGTGTCGCACGCCGACGGCTCTCTGGTCAGCCCACAGAACCCGGCCCGGCCCGGCGAGACGGTCATGATCTGGCTGACCGGATTGGGTGAGCTGTCGCCCACTGTGCCCACCGGCGCGGCCCACCCCGCAGCACCGCTGGCCTGGGCCGCAGAAATGCCCATCAGCGTGCTGTTCGGCGGCGAGCCGTCACCGCGCGTGCAATTCGCCGGCGGGGCACCCGGCTTCGCGGGCCTGAACCAGATCAACGCCACGATTGCGGTGAGCGCGCCCGTGGGCGCCAGCGTGCCGCTGGCCATCCTCACCGGAAACGCTTACACGGATTTGGTCGATATTCCCATCAGCAGGTAGGAGAAGTTGCTATGTTCTCTCGGAGAGAAGTCTTACGCGCCCTGGGCACAGTACCCGCCTTTCTGGCGCCCAAGGGCATCGGGGCTACCGACCTGCCCTACCGCCGGCTTGGAAAGACCGGGCGCTGGGTGGTTCCCTATGGTCTGGGCGGGCAGGCCTCGCTCGAGCGCACCGGCGGAACCATGGACCGCCCGGACATCATCGTGCGGGCCATCGAACTGGGCATCAACTACCTGGATACCGCCAACGGCTATGGACCCAGCCAAGGCTACTACGGCGAGGCCTTCGGCCGACTGGGCCTGAAGCCCGACAGCCCCGGCTACAACGCCGCTCTGCGCGAGCGGCTGTACGTCGCCAGCAAGACCACTGCGCGCTACTCCCTGAACCGAGCCCAACCCACCGCCACCACCGCCATCGACGATCTGAAGCGCTCGCTGACGCAGATGTTCGGCGACGGCAGGGGTTACATTCCAGAGGGGGCGTACCTGGATGCGTTCCAGATCCACAACCTGGGCAACCTCCAGCAGGTGGACCAGATCTGGGAGAACTTCTCCAACCGCGGCGACCGGAATCTGACCCGTCTGGGCGCGCTGGCCGGGCTGCTGGACTACCGTGACGGCGCCAACGTCACCGGCCTCAATCCCGATCATCGCCGCTGGATTCGCCACATTGGCGTCACCGGCCACAACTCCTCGGTGATGACGCCTTGCATCCAGCGCGACAGCGAGAACATCCTCGACACGCTGCTGACCATCCTCAACGCCAACGACCGCCAGTACGCACCCAACCAGCACAACGTCATCCCGGTGGCCGCGGCGCGCGACATGGGCGTCATCGCGATGAAGCTGTTCGCGCAGGGGGGCATCTACACGAACCCCCGG
>Ga0194112_10011936_pt1 | contig 10689 bp, 8 predicted proteins | sample TA2MahC400mmetaG_FD_146191 | JGI IMG/M metagenome (GOLD analysis project Ga0194112, IMG submission 146191) | Freshwater microbial communities from Lake Tanganyika, Tanzania - TA2015016 Mahale Deep Cast 400m | ecosystem: Environmental > Aquatic > Freshwater > Lake | place: Tanzania: Lake...
ATTGACATTGTTGATATAGCGACTTCTCACGGCTCCCATGAGGAGTTAGCAATCGCCGCGGCAGAAGCCGGCGCGCACGTCGTATTGGAGAAACCGATAGCGCGCACGGTTGCAGAAGCTGATAGGATGATAGCAGCAGCAGCAAAGCAAAAAGTAAAATTAGGTGTGGCACACAATCAACTCTTCACACCGGCATGCAGAGAGACAGTGCGAATAATTTCCGCAGGCGTGATAGGCGAGCCTTTCCTCATACGGACGGAGGGTCTAAGTAGCAGTCATGTTGTGGGGCGCGGTAAAGACCAGAACTGGCGCACTACACAGGCCGGCAGTGGTGGAGGGCCTTTGATTGACAATGGATACCATCAGTTATACCGCGCCCGCGCGTGGATGAATTCACCGGTCAAGGGGGTAACGGCTCGGATTGGCACTTTCTTCCATGACATTGAGGTCGAAGATTTAGCTCTGTTGCTTCTTGAACACGAAAACGGCGGCATCACTTCGTTACAGACGGGTTGGTGCGCTCCCAGTGGGGCCGTGGGAATGGAGGAGATTTTTGGCAAGAAGGGGAGTATCAGATTCGGACAATCGGGAAGCACGCCAATAGCGATATGGACTACGGAGACGAGAACATGGGAGAAACCCGAGTTGGAGACCGAAGAACCTGACCGACTGGGATTCCCTACCTTCTTGCAATTATATCTGGAAGCTATTGAGAAGGATGGGCCAGTTCCAGTCAGCGGGGAAGATGCACGCGAGATATTGAATATAGTCACATCAGCTTATGAGTCAGGACGGACGAGGAAGACTATTGATTTAGTCTAACAAAGGTGAGAATTAAAACGCCTGGTGTGAGTTATCTGAAAATCACTTGTAGAGCCTGCCTTGAGCAAAACCGAAGAGGTGGGTGCCCATCTTACGAATTTTGGGCGTTTTAATTCACACAAGGCGTTAAGTCTCCTTGGTCATTGAGTTGAAGCACAAACTTACCAATTCTTGAAAGCATACACCCGTGTCCCGAAAATCAACCCTCCGATGCTAAAAACGCTGCCCACGACAAATTCGCTTAGTACCATACCAATAAACAGCGGCACAGCCTGGCGATAGGCTCTCACTCCGCCGTGACGCAAAAGAAGCCATTTGATTATACAACTCACTAACAACGACGCCCAAATCCAGTTCATACACCAATCTGCCGCGCCGGAGACGGCGTAACCCACAGCGTGGAACGGCCACCAGAACAAACGCGTGCGCATCAGTTGTAAAAAAATGCTGAACAACATCCCGACGCCGATGAAGCTGACCGCTGGATAATCCGTGCCGCTGGGGTAAGCAAGCCATCGCTGCAATCTGTTGAATGATTCCCAGCCCGTCCAACCGCTACCGCCGAATCTATAGGACACGTCTAAATAAATCCAGAAGGATGCTAATAATCCTACCAGCACGGCAAGGCTCATGGCGAACGCCAGCCGCCGGCCATCCATCCGCGCCCTTTCCGCTAATTTGAAACCTTCGAGTTGATGTGGCATCGGATGGGCACGGTGCGCGCGGTTGAAGGAAAAGAGGAAAGTCAAAATCGTTAAATTTGCTCCTCCGAGTTTGCGAGTGCCTACTGCGGCAGGAATTGCGTAATCTGGCCCCATGAAATGCAGGTCATGCGCCGGCGCGCCTGATTCTGCCCGCATCCGCGTGATGCCGACTGACAGAGCATAGTAGACGGAAAATGCCAATAGAATCACCCAGAGAGACATACCCATCTTCAAAAAGAAGAAGACGATGAATGCTATGCCGCTCAAGATGCCGAGCAATGCCGTTCGATAACGCAGAGGTTCATTTTTATCATCTTCGGAACGAAATATGGCGGCTTTTAAAATGCCTTTGATATGATTCCGGCTCGCCCAGAGCGCGAATAACGAAAGTCCAATATATGCGCCCAAGGATTGTTCTCGGTCGTAGGGAAAACCTGGGAGATTTCGCAGGCCGAGTATCGCTGCAAGAATCATCTGCGCTTTGCGAAATAGGTAGAAAAACCAACATGAAAATGACAAATCCAACGGCATGAAGTAACCCAATCCGATGATGAACGGGTAAAACGCAAATGGCGTCCAACCGATGGCATTCCACGGTTTCTCGGTGAAAAAGATACTGAGATTTGTTCTGATAACCAATTGGGGAACAGCCGGGAGAAAATAATTCAGGCCGTTTATCAAGTCAATGACGCCGACAATGCCAAACGCTAACCAGAATAGCCGGTCTTTGAAAAACGCCGTATTCCCGCCTTCAATGGTAAATTCGTAGGGCAACTGTGCGATGGGATATGCGAGTTTTTCGCGTTCTGTCCACTGGCGTCTGACCAGAACATTGGCGCAGAGCATGACGAACAACAACGCAAAGAAAAATCCCGTCCACCACAAAACCGGCAACAGCCAGGCTTTAATTTTATCAGCGGCGTAAAAAGTCGAATCCCCATTGTAGTAATCGGTTAAAACCGCTTTATCCGAAACCATCAACCAGCGGGGCAAATACCGCCAGAACAACTCCTCCCACTCATTCTCCGGCGACGCGAACCAAAACGGGTGTCCGAGCATCGGCATCAGCACCTGTATCATATCCGTTGCGCACACCGCGCTTGCGAGGTTGAGCATCACATATACCGTCAGCAACTCACCCTGACTAAACGCCCATCGCGTAAGCCATTTTTGGGCGGCGAGATTCAAACATGCCAGGACGAAGAGGATGAAGACAGCATTGAAAAACATGGACATCGTTGTGGGATATTGCATCCACCAGACACCGGTCTCCATGTGGAGAATCCAGTAATTATTGAGCGGAATCAGCGCTAACGAGAGCAGAAGCGCCCGCACCGTTACGCCGCGGGTTTTTGAATTTTGGTTCATACGAAGGTAATAGAGAGTGACAAAAATGAGGCGCCTACATAGCAATCTCTCAAAAACCATATATTCTTCTAATCAGTTCATTGAGAGACGATTCATAATTCTCAGGATATTTTTTACCCTATGGTTTCAACAGCCGTATGAATCCAGCTTGGTCAAAATGAAGGTCAGTGGTCAAGGCTTCAGTAATGCCGCGCTGATTCATGGCGACAAAACTAGCACAGTCAACGAGGCTCCATTCCTTGTCCTGTCGGTTCTTGAGCAACTGCCACGCCGCTTCGTCCATTGCGAGGTCAATATGAATGATTTCAACATGCGGCGAAGTTTTCAACGCCTCAATGAACGCAATCACCCTAGGACGGGGAATGCGGAGTGGACTGCTCATCAGCGCGACTAATTCGGCAATAATGTAGTTGGTAGTAATGACCTTGTGTCCATGCTGTCGCGCGGTAACGATACAACGTGGCAGCAAGCATATGATAAGCTTGCGTTGGGTCAACTAAATGCCCCCAGAAAAAAGTGTCCGCAAACAAGTCAGTCATTTTACTTTTTGCCTCAGTGTTTCTTTTGATTAAACTTTTCTTTCTTAAAGAAAAGTTTGGTTACTCTCCTTAACGTTTCTCCTCGCGCATCTCTTCCATCAAGGATTGCCCGAGGTATTTGTCATGCCGGTCTGCCCAATCGGGAATATCGCTAAAAAACGCTCCGATGAACTCCTCTAAAGGGTCATTGGCAAATGTCTGGACAACGACTGCCAACCACTGGATAGCTAATTCTTCAGGATGTTGCCCTGTCTGTTCTGCTGTTTTGAGCAGAGGGTTATACACTTCATCCGGCACTTCCAACGTCAATGTGTGTCCCATTTCCCATCACCTCCCCCAACATTGATTCTTCCCATAAGTTCAAGCAAAAAATATACCAGCGTTGAATTTAGCAAAGCCCCGGCTAGTTCGATTACCTTGCGATTTAGAAACTTCCCATGGAAAAATATATCACCAACTCAGCAATAGCTTTATTTATCGCCATCGCTTGTTTTTTGAACTCCTTAGAGCTGTAGGTGCGTCTGATTTCCTCAAGGGATTCTCCTGCTCTTTCCCTAAAATAGGTTAGCAGTTTCTGCTTTCTTACGCTTAACGACTTATCAATAGTAATCATGTCAACTTCCCAAGGCTTTATTCCTTAGTGTTTCTTTTGGTCAAACTTTTTATTCCAATTATTTCTTATGATGGAACTTTCCTTTCTTAAAAAAAAGTTTGGAAGAAAAGTTTGGTTACCAAATTGACTTAGCATTACACTTCGATAAAAACCAGCCACCCACGACCGGGTTCGATTGGAATCGCATCGGAAGGTTTGAACGATGCCGCCTCCTGAAAATCTTTAATAACCGGAGCAATTATCCTGGCTTTGCTCGCATCCAACCCCAGAACCTGCCAATCGATATTCAGTCGGCATTCGACCGGGGCTTTAGCCCAACTGGCAAGGGCAACCAGGACTCTTTCTGGACGGCGATACACCGTCGCGAAGACATCTTTGTGGTCTGTTTTGACCGGGCATTCAGACGTCCAATAGCCTATCATATCGGCTTCTTCAATGCCAAATTCATCGCACACTTTCCAGATATGTTCCGGATTACCCGCCCACGGCATGCGCGCGGTCATGCCATAAATCATGCCGCGCCAGGGATTGCCACCGCCTTGAAGCATCTCACCCATCTGACCATAAGGAATACCAGATATTTCAATCAGCCAGTAATCCGGCGATTCGTTGTAGTCGAAGCCTTCGCCAAACCAAATTCGGTCGAAGTAAGGGAAATTTTCTAGATAGAGATTAGCGCAGTTTACAAAACCAGCGCGCTCGTTGAAATGATTCCAGGAGTGAAAATCAATCAGGCAACCTGGACGCAACCTATCCATCACCTTGCGCACCCGTTTCATAACTTCACGTCCATAAGCCATATCGTCGATGTATAGACCGTCAATCTCCACGTTTTTAAGTAGCCAGGCCAGACCATCGATATAATAATTGTTCCAGCGAGATGCACCGTTGGTGATAATGGCGGCGTCTTGCCAATTCGCGTCGTACCAGGCGCGCAGGTAATCACTCTCTAAATGCTCTTGTAGCCAGGAATATCCACCGCCCGGTTCTTTTACAAAGATTTCATCCCCCAGACTGCGTAGTGCCCACATCTCGACCACATGATTGCTCAACTCCCGCACCGTGTAGTAGATTTTGGCTTTCAGCCCTTTGTCATGGACATATTTGATATAGTTCCGCATTTCATTAGTACGAAGAAACGGATAATTGATGTAGGGATTAGTCTCATTGGCATGGTGGATATTGATGATATTTGCGCCTGCCTCTAAAGCTTTGTCCGCTTCACCGTATTGATGGTAATATCTCTGCTTGAAATGCTTGACCGTGTCAATCGGCTTGAACGGAGTGAGCAGCAGAGTAAAATCAAAATGTAGTTTCTCGCCAGCTTCGATGAGACGCTCTCCGCTGTATGCCCGGATAACAACCTGATTGTCTTCCTCTTCCCTCACCTCACAGCCGCCTCTGCCATTATTTCCCCAACTCGGCGGCAAGTTCAGGGGTTTGTGTCGGTAGTAGATATTAATTAAGGGACGCGAGTAATTTTCGCCTTTGAGTTTGAGTTGGAGACTAGCGTTGACATCGCCTATCCATAGGCTGTCCTGTTGCTTGCTATCAACGTCCCATTTCCAGTCCAGGGATTGAGGCCGGTTACCTCCCTTATATCCCATACCCATAAAGTATTTTGCCACATCGCGCGGCAATGATATCTCAAGGCAAATGTCACGGACGGAAACGGTTTTGTTAGAGCTTAAGGTTAGGTTATATTCGATGTGCCCGTCAAATTCCATCTGCGCCCGGCACTGCAACGTAAATGAACTTCCAGTTGAACTTTCGTGGCCTTTGCTTTGGGATTCCCAGGCCACAGTTCCAGGTGTCTTTTTAATGATGTCTACTCCACTGCCAGACCACGCTACTCTTCCACTCTTGGTCTGCACAGAAAAGTTGATAGGTTGTGCTAACATTTCACGGCCTTCATCTAGCAGATAGGTCATGGCCGGCGCAAATTGGCTCTGGATATTTCGGGGCAATCCAGTATCACCAAGACTCACCGACCGTCCCAGGCATTCTATCGTCCGTCCGTCTACTTTTAAGGGTGTGTACGGTGCTACCACTTCGTCATCCAATCCCAATGTCGAATCTAACCAGCGCAGGCGAGAATGTCGCCACAGTTCGCTATCGCCGTAATCCTCAAGTACCTGTTCCGTCACCCGCAGACACAACACCAATTCCGACGCAGGCGCATCTTGGGGAATAATCTTTAGCCTGGACTCATATTCACCAGCTACCGCATCCATGGGAATCTGCACTCCGAACCATAGCGCCCGTATCTTTCCCCGCTCCACCTCAAACTTTTTCTCAAAAGGCTGACCAATCTCGTCAATTCCACCAAGATTAAAACAGCGGAATGCTTCAGCAGGAATTGCTTGACCACCGTCTTTCGGTTTCAATTCAGCGAATTCAACCTCTATATCATTGATGGCCTGTCCACAGGCGTATATTCCCACCTGGAACACATAAAACTCCCCGCGTTGCGCCTCACCTTTGAATATCTTGCTCGGACCTTTCTCCATCCACCGCGCCGGTAAGTCATGGGACATGCGAATTGGAAAAGCACGGTCTTCCGGGAAAAGTAGGTAAGCAGACCCCTGGTGGGAAACCAGTAATTCCTGTGTTTCTGCTTCCGTGGCAATCACTTCCATAGGGTCAAAGCGATGGAACTCATCAATAGCCTGGATATCCACCACTTCAACCTGCGGCAAATCCTTCCACTTTTCTTTGGCGAGTTTTTCACTGCTGAGTACGTGTTTCGTAAGCCATTTCTTATCTGCTTTAGATATAGGTCGAGCGTAAGTTACATCTGGCATGTACTCCCAGCCAGAAGTCTCATTGGGCAGATAATAAACATAATATTCACCTGGCGCAGTCCGCGGCTCAAAAACCAAATCACCATATTCGCGGTTTATATTTACCGCTATGACATTCTGTATCTCCTCACCGGTTTTGGCATCAACGATAATGATGGCTTTATCCTGTGGTTTTTGGTCACGCCTGCGCCAGGGGATATGCGCCCACGCCGCTTCAGCTTCATACACCACCCTAATCCGAATTCTGTGGTTTCCATACCTACTGTCCCAGGGTTCTGATGCTACACTGTAATCTGCTATTTCTGTAGTTGTTTTCATATTTTTTATCCACGAATTTTCGCTAATATTCGCTAATATTTTTTATTCGTGTAAATTCGTGAAGATTAGCGGATGTCAAGACTTATTTAACAACGCAGTAGCCGAACAAAGTGCCGTGTTGATATTCAACACCCTCTATGAGCACATTTGCCATATTCGACCACTCACTTACCCACTTACTCACTTACCCACTCACCCCCTCTGGGTTGCAAGCCCTTTTGGAGCGATTCCTGCATTTGTGAGATTAAATCGTTAGGAATTCCCGCCATTTCATAGAGAGCCGTCATCGGACCTGGTCTCTCCTCTGCCCACAACCAGGCTGGCTTTAACCAGAAACCGGGTAGGACAGTCGAGAATACTTTCTCGTCATCTTCGGTGGCAAACAACCTGTACGTGCCTTCTTCGTCAAGCTGGTAGAAATCAGCGCGCTGCCGGTTGGGGCGGGAGTCGATGACCCAGTATTCTCGCACTCCGCCTGCCTGATAAGCCCGAAACTTGGCATCTCGGTCATGGCGCACGCTGCTGGATGAAATGATTTCAATCACAAGGTCTGCTGGTCCCTCCAGCCTATCCTCCGTCAGACGAAAAAGGTTCTCGCGCTTCAGCACCATAATGTCAGGTTCCCACGCCGGGCCGCTTTCCTGCAAACGCATTTCAAAGGGAGCAATTCGAACAACTCCCAGATGGAATATTTCGACGAAGAATGCTATCGTTCTTTCCAGAAATTCAACCAGTGTCTGGTGTGGGTCTTTTGGTGGCATATGAATAATCACCTCCCCGTCAATCCACTCGGCATGTATGTCCTCATTAGCCCATTCCCGAAACTCTTCGTAGGTCATTTTCAAGCGAGCTGGTTGCGCTACGCCAACCGGTGGGAAATCGAGCGGCGTAGATGTTGCAACAGGTGTTTCTTCAGTCGTCATGATTTAATCCCTCCTTCCATTTGCTTCGTTTTGTTCGCAATGACATTCATGGCGATTTCAAGCTGAAGGCCCAAATCAAGGCGTTTGAGCAGCGAATTCTGAACATCAAAGGCAATCAAGTCATTGCCGAAAACGAGCGCTGGCTCACACGTCACACCAAACAAGTTTCTCCGTATCATTAGTTGTTAATACTATCGTTTCAGGGAAGCTTTCTGAATCAGGCATGTTTCAAAAAATAGTTTACATTTCGATGCGTGTTACGAGTTTCGCGTTTCGTGTTAAATAAAAATACGCAATACGCAACACGCAACACGTTTCACGTCCCCCTTACCAAAGGGGGCAAGGGGGTTGTGGTAAGGGGGACCGCTGAACGTATTGAATACTCCGAAACCCTATACGGATTTATGAGATAAACTACTAACCGATTAACAGAGGCTTCAACGCTTTAGCGATAATATATTCTTCTCCCTCGTTTAGGGTATAGGCGTTAATCGCGATAGTATCATTGCCAGCAGCACCGACTTTGATTCGGGGAGTACCTGAGTCAAGCGCACTGACCAACTGTTGCGCGTTCTTTCCCAACGTTTTGGAATCAAAGACTACGTGGAGGCTAGACAAGGTATGACTTCTACTTGGGACCACCTTAGTCGACACGTTTTTGATGCCCTCAAGCTCTTTCGCTATGGCGGTATACCTCGCGTCCTGTTCTTGAGAGCGCTTCTCATGGTCGGTAGCGAACCATATATCAATAGCCGTCACAAGTCCGATAATTTCTTGCCGGTCTAACTTCATCCCTCTCCCGATTGGACGAGGGCCGATAAACCCATGGGCAGTTACCTCCTCAATTAAATTCTTCCTGCCACACACAAACCCCGTGGAGTGCGGTGCATTGAAGTATTTGCCGCCGAAGCAGACCAGGTCAGATGACCGGGCATTACGCAAAAAGTAGTCAAGCGGGTGAATCTGGGCGGCGGCGTCAGCAATGACAGATACATGGTGTGCGTGGGCTATCTCAACAGTCTTCTCCAAGGGGACGGCGTTGCCCTGGTCAGGCTGAACCAGGTAAGCAACCGCTGCCGTGTTAGGGCCGATAGCGCGCTCTAATTGTTCTGGGGTTGCTCCATTTTCGTCTCCTACAAACAGAAGCTTGCTACCCGGCACGGTGAAGGCTCTGTCATAGCCGTATCGCTGTCTCTTCTGGAGAAGAATTTCGTTCTTCATTCCGGTGGTATCCGGGAGTTGCTCCCTCTTGCCCGGGTTATTGCAGGTCATAACGGCAGCGGAAGAAAGGACAAGAGCAGCATAGCAGCCCGAAGTGACGTAGGCCGCCTCAACGCCCAGGAGGGAAGCGATGTGCTCTCCAGACTTTTTCAACAACTCCTCCATCTCTACGAAACTTATATCGGCCTCTTCCATGGCCTTCTTCACTAACGAGGAAGGCGTGGAGCCACCAAGTACAGTTTGGTTCCCCACCGCATTAATTACCGGGCGTGCACCCAATTTTTTGTATACGTTACCCCAATTACTGTCAGTCATTACAACCTCCTAATTTATTATCTTAACTTTGGCATGTTTCAAACTTTCGCAAAAATTAGTTGACAAAATGGCAAAGTGGCAAGAGGGCAAGACGGAGAAATAGCAAGACGGCAAGGTGGCAAAACGATAATTTTTATTTAGCCGTTTAGCCGTTTAGCCGTTTAGCCATCTTGCCCAATTACCATCCGCCGAAATGTACCCACCCCTACCCCTCTACCCATCCCCAACCCCTCCCAAGAGGGGAGGAGGGGACTATTTTCTGAAACATGCCAAAATTTTACCAAATTTTCAACTTCATGGCAACCAAATTTTTTATTTTCCCAGTGTGCAGAAGCAAAGACTTCTGCACTCCAAATATAGAAAGTTTCTTCTACCAATCCCTTCGTCCTACATACAAGCTGCGATTTTCCAACGGCAGTGTCACTCGTTTTCCACCTTGTCGATGAGATTCAACGAAACCGAGAATCATCTCCTGGCTGCGGCGCGCAAGTTGAATATTCCCCCGTGTTTCCCCTCCTGTTGAGATAGCTTGTATCAGGTCTTTGATACAATTAACTGTTCCACGGTCAGGCTGGATACCTGCAATAAGATATGGTTGTTTTCCAGACATGCGGCATTGCAAAGTTGAGCCGTTGTCGAAGGCGCGGAGTTTGCCTTTTGAACCGCTCACCTCAAACTCATAGCCGCCCGCGGCGAGTTGATAGCCAAGCACGCCGTTTCTGAACTTCACATATCCCATCGGTATGCCGGGGTCGGTGTTGAGACGATTTCCCTCCCAATCGGAAGCGTTCGCTGTAATCGCGCCTTGCACAAATTCGATTTCTGCATCACCGGCGAGATACATCATCATGTCTGAAGTGTGCGTATGCATCCATTGCGCCGCGCTGACACCACAGTGACAGATGACACACTGAAGCTCGCCTATCTCCCCACTTGCTATAAGTTCACGCATCTTCCAATACAGCGGCTGGTAGCGGCGATTCGTCCCGTAGTTGAACTTAACGCCATTCGCTTCGCATGCCGCCACCATCGCATCTGCCTCTTCCATTGAACAGCAGAGCG
>Ga0194112_10011938_pt1 | contig 10688 bp, 6 predicted proteins | sample TA2MahC400mmetaG_FD_146191 | JGI IMG/M metagenome (GOLD analysis project Ga0194112, IMG submission 146191) | Freshwater microbial communities from Lake Tanganyika, Tanzania - TA2015016 Mahale Deep Cast 400m | ecosystem: Environmental > Aquatic > Freshwater > Lake | place: Tanzania: Lake...
GAATTTTAAAAAAAAGGGGCAAATTTTCACGGTTCACCATTATTGATCCAGTAGATTTAATTCTGTAGGTCAATAGCTTGATTTTAGGACATAATGACTGGCGGGGCCCTTGCCGCGTTTTGCAAGCAATCCTTTGTCAGTTAATTCTTTAAGTTTGGCTTGGGCTGTGCGCAGAGGAATGGAAAGAATCTCGGCAACACCGGGACTTTTAATTTGCCCCATGGTGGCGGCAAAATCCATTAACTTTATCTCGTCGCGAGATAACAAAACTTGATCAGTTGTAGCAAGTTCTTTTTGAAAACCAATGGAGAAAATTTGCTCTTTGACCTGCCGCGCCTCAAACAAAAAACCATTGGTAAAATATTCTAACCAACCTGTTAAATCTGCCCCTTCTCGTGATGGGTATGTTTCTCCAGTTTGCAAAACAGCAAAATAGGCTTGACGGTTTTGATTGTAATAATTTTCTAAAACCAAAATTTTTCTGAAATCGTGGTTATTTTGATAAAGATAAAGTTGGGTTAAAAGCCGGGTAACGCGGCCGTTGCCATCAGTAAAAGGGTGAATGGTGGCAAACTGATAATGAAGGAGTCCGGCGGCCAAAATTGGGTGAGGTTCATTTTCTGCATGCGCTTTTTTTGCCCAATGGCATAGTTCATTAACAAGCTGGGGAACTTCTTTTGCTTTTGGCGCGGTGTAGACAATTTGTTCTTTTTTTTCAATCTCGTTAACGACAAAAACATTCCCAGGGCGAAAGGCGCCGCATTTTTTAGGTTCAACCAAACCATTTATAACCAAACGATGAATTTTTAAAATATTTTTAACATCAAAAGTTTTTTTGTTTTCCGCCAATTTATTTACTTCGGCGAGAGCTTTTTCCAAATTTTTTACCTCTTTAATTTGATTTTCTTTGGCTAAAATTTTTTGGCCGCCGAGAACTTTCTCCACTTCAAATTCCTGCAAGACATTTCCTTCAATACTGGTTGAGGTATGAGCGATTTTAATAACGGCTTTGCGGCGAAGTAGCGCTTCTCTTTGCGGCAAAACTTTCGAGCGTTCAACAATCGCCTTGATTTCAGCAATTTCTGTTAAATTGCCAAGGATTCTGGGGGTAATGGCAAATTTTGGTTGGAACATGTAGCCATTATAGCATGCAGAAAAGCCGCCGCCAATTCCTTAACCCTTAGGGTTAAATCTACAGAAACCCTAAGGGTTTTTCCTTGGCGGCGATAACAAATCCCGCAATAATCACGCAGGAAATCGCGCAGGAAGTTATCCATTCTCCAGTAACGCGAGGGCGGCGACGGTGTCACCAGGAGAAAGATTGATAAGGTGGACGCCTTGAGTCTGGCGGCCAAGAGTAGGAACCGATGATAACGGCAAGCGAATGACCTGACCTTGGGCGGAAATAATAAGGAGGTCGGTTAGTTGGTTTTCTGGTTGTCTAGTTTTCTGGTTTTGTTCTTTGGTTCTTTGGTTTTTCAGTTCTTCAGTTTCCTTACTCATCAGTTCTACAAGCCTCATGTCCACAATTTTCCCTGTTTTTTCAGTTACTTTAGCGGTAAAAACTCCTTTCCCGCCGCGGACTTGTTGGGAGTATTCTTCAACCGGCGTCATCTTCCCATAGCCATTTTCGGTGACAACAAGCAGATTTAGTTTTGAGTTTTGAGTTTTGGGTTTTGAGTTTTCTATCGTATCCATTCCAACTACTTCATCGTCTTTACCAAGTTTTATTCCCCTAACGCCCCTTGTTGCCCGACCCGTGGGGCGGATATCTTTTTCCGTAAACCGAATCGCCTTGCCGCCGGCGGTGACCAAAATGACTTTATCATTACCTGATGTTTCTTTGACGGAAAGCAAACTATCGCCCTCGTCTAATTTTACAGCAATAAGGCCGGAAGAGCGAATGTTCTCATACTCCCCCAAAGGAGTTTTTTTGACAAGACCGTTTTTGGTGGCGAATAAGAGATAGTTGGACATGAAGCTAATTAATTTTCAATTTTCATTGAATTTTCAATTTTGCAATTTTTAATTGAAAATTGTTGCATTGAGAATTGATTGTAAATTGAAAATTGAAAATTGATAATTTACTCACCTCCTGCTTTCATCGGCAAGACACTTAGAACCCGCTCATTGGCCTCAAGTCCAATGAGATTGACCAAGGCCTGCCCTCTTGCCGTCCTTCCCGCTTCAGGAATATCATAAACGCGGCTGCTAAAAACTCTTCCTTTATTGGTAAAGAAAAGTATTTCGTCATGAGTCATTGTTGTTAATACTTCGGCAACAACATCTTCTTCCTTGAGTTTGCCGCCGGTTACCCCTTTGCCGCCGCGGCCTTGCGTGCGGTAGGTTGTTATTGGCACTCTTTTAATATATCCGCCGCGAGTTAAGGTTACAATCACTGGCTCATTTTTAGTTAATTCTTCTTCGGCAAATTCGCCGGGTTTGCCTTTAACAACTTTGGTTCGTCGTTCGTCACCATATTTTTCTTTTAATTCAATTAATTCGTCTTTAATAACTTTCATGATTTTTTTCGGCGAGGCCAAAATGCTAGTTAATTTCTCAATCAGGGCGGTAATTTCGGCCAGTTCATCAAGAATTTTTTGCCGCTCCAGCGCGGCCAATCGCTTTAATTGCATATCTAAAATTGCTTGGGCTTGAATTTCAGTTAGGGAAAATTTCTTAACCAAATTAGTTCGCGCCACCTCCGAATCCTTGGATTTTTTAATTGTTTCAATTACGGCATCTAAATTGGAAAGAGCAATTTTTAAACCCTGCAAAATATGTTCTCGTTGGCGGGCTTTTTTAAGCTCAAAATTTATCCGGCGAACAACAACAACTTGCCGATGGGAGAGATATTCCAAAAGCGCTTGTTTTAAGTTAAGGGTTTTTGGTTCATTGTTAACAAGCGCAACCATATTAATATGGTAAGCTTGCTGCATCGGGGTATATTTGAATAAAAGATTTAAAACTCGTTGTGGCGTGGCGCCGCTTTTTAGGTCAATGGCAATTTTAAGCCCGCTTCGGTCTGACTCATCGCGCAAATCGGCAATATCTTTAATTTTGCCATCATTAACAAGTTCGGCGATTTTGGCTACCAACAATGCTTTGTTCTGCTGATAAGGGAGTTCAAGAACCGCAATTTGGAATTTACCCGCCGATGAGGCGGACCGACCCGCCTTTTTCTCAACAATTTCAGTCTTGGCCCGCATTAGAATACTGCCGCGGCCGGTTTCATAAGCTTGCAAAATGTCTTTTTGGCCATAAATAATGGCGCCGGTGGGAAAATCGGGACCATGGACAAATTGGGTTAGTTGTTCAATAGTAGTATCACTCTCAATTTCAAAGCGGTTTGACGGTTGGTCGGTTTGACGGTCTGCCTGTGCAGACAGGTTGGTCGATTTTAGCTGTCTAACCGTCTCGCCGTCTAACTGTTTAACTTTCGCATTTTCAATAATAAAAACGAGAGCATCTATAATTTCACCTAAATTGTGCGGCGGAATTCTTGTTGCCATTCCAACGGCAATGCCGTCACCGCCGTTTAGTAAAAGATTGGGAGGTTTGGCCGGTAAAGTTTGCGGTTCTTGTTCAGAGCCATCAAAGTTATCAATAAAATCTACTGTTTCTTTATCTAGATCATGTAACATTTCATCGGCAATCTTTGTTAACCGCGCCTCGGTGTAACGCATTGCCGCAGGACTGTCGCCATCAATACTGCCAAAATTTCCCTGTCCATCAACCAATGGATAACGCAAAGAAAAGTCCTGTCCCATCCTGACTAAAGTTTCATAAGCCGCGGCATCGCCATGAGGGTGGTATTTGCCAATGACTTCCCCAACTATGCGAGCGCATTTTTTGTAAGATGAGGTATGCGAAAGTCCCAGTTTGTGCATGGCGTAAAGCACGCGGCGATGCACAGGCTTAAGGCCGTCTTTGGCATCGGGAATGGCGCGCGCCACAATCACTGACATCGCATAGTCAAGGTAGGAGCGGCGCATTTCGTCGGTTATTGAGGTTGGTTTGATTGTGCCGTAATTGGTTTTTTCCATAAGTTATAGGTTACATAGGATAGGTCCAATGGGACTTATACATCAAGAGCGGCTTGATTCGCATGGGACTGGATAAACTTTCTTCTTGGCAGCACTTCTTCGCCCATGAGCATGGTAAAAGTTGCGTCTGCTTCCGCCGCATCTTCAATCGTGATTTGCTTTAAGATACGTGTTTGAGGATTCATTGTCGTTTCCCAAAGTTGTTCCGGATTCATTTCGCCAAGTCCTTTGAATCTTTGAATCTTGAAGTCTTTACTTTCTGATCCGCCTATGGCCGATTCCTTTTCTTCATCAGAATAAACATAAGCCACTTCCTTACCTTTTTGGATTCGATATAATGGTGGTTGAGCAACATAAACATGACCTTTTTCAATCAGACTTTTCAATTGTCGAAAAAAGAAAGTCAAAACTAAAGTGGTAATGTGCTCGCCATCAACATCAGCGTCATTCATTAAAATTATCCGCTGGTAGCGAAGCTTGTCCAAATTTAAATCTTCGGCAATACCCGTTCCCAAGGCAACAATCAAATCACGCAGTTTGTCGTTCTTTAAAACTTTGTCCAATCGCGCTTTTTCCGAATTAATTGGTTTGCCGCGCAAAGGTAAAATTGCCTGAAATTCGCGGTCACGGGCTTGTTTGGCCGAGCCGCCAGCACTATCGCCTTCAACAATGTAAAGCTCAGAGTGTGCGGGGTCCCTTTCCTGACAATCAGCTAATTTTCCCGGCAAAGACGAACTTGCCAAGGCCCCTTTCCGCTGGACTGTTTCTCGAGCTTTGCGCGCCGCAAACCTGGCCTGGGCTGCCAAAATTGATTTACCAATTATTTTTCCTGATTCCTGAGGGTGTTCCTCTAAATAAGCCTGCAAACTACTACCAAGAATGTTTTCTACTGCCGGCCGCACTTCGGGATTGCCAAGCTTAGTTTTGGTTTGACCTTCAAGCTGTAACTCTGTCGGCGCCATTTTCACAGAAATTACAGCGGTTAATCCCTCTCGCACGTCTTCGCCGGATAAAGATGATGTTTCGTTTTTAAGTAGTTTATTTTTGCGGGCATAATCATTTAAAACCCGAGTGAGTGCGGCCTTAAAGCCTGTTTCATGACTGCCGCCGTCCGGCGTTTCAATGTTATTAACAAAAGACAAAAGGTCTTCGTGATATTCCTCGTTGTATTGGATGGCAATTTCCACATTAATGCCATTTTGGTCGCGGTTAATATAAAACGGCGGGTCATTGAGAGTGTCGTGGGCGCGGTTTAAATATTTGACAAAGGATTTTATTCCTCCCTCAAAGTAGAACTGGTAGGTGGTTGGTGGTAGGTGGTTGGTGGTGAGGCGTTCGTCAACGAGATAGAAATGCAAACCTGCAGTGAGGAAGGCGTAATTGCGAAGTAATCTTTTAATCCGTTCATGGTCAAAAGCATTAACTTCCTTAAAAACCGCGGGGTCGGGGTGGAAAGTAAAAGCAGTGCCTGACTCAAACTTTTGCAATAACGCCTCGGGCGAACTTTTGTCTATTAGTTCTTCGGGCCCCCCCTCCATTAATTTGCTTGCTGGTTTGCCTTTTTCGAAAACTTGTTGGTAAATTTTGCCATTTTTCTTGATTGTAGCTTTGGTTTCAGAAGAAAGGGCATTAACAACTGACATTCCAACGCCATGGAGGCCGCCGGAGATTTTGTAAGCTTCGGCCGTAAATTTGCCGCCCGAGTGAAGAGTAGTCATCAGAACCTCGAGGGCGCTTTTTCCATATTTAGGCATTAAATCAACCGGAATTCCGCGGCCGTTATCAACAACCGTAGCGCGGCCGTCGCCATAAAGATATACCCAGATTTTATCGCAATATCCGGCCAGAGCTTCGTCAACGGAGTTATTAATGATTTCCGTAAGAAGGTGGTGGTAGCCGTCTTCACTAGTATCCCCAATATACATGGCGGGACGGCGATGCACCGGGTCAAGTCCCTCTAAAACAATAATTGATGCAGCATCGTAGCGGTCAGTAACTTTTGGCATATTTTAAATCAATTATACTATTTTTTGGGGTGATTTGAAAGCTAAGATATCACAAGAGCGAAAAACTCGTCAAGTGGTTTTATGGATGAACCAGAGAAAATTTGCTGTCAGGAATTTTAAAAAAGGGGCAAATTTTCACGGTTCATAATTATTGATCCAGTAGATTTAATTCTGTAGGTCAATAGTCATTACGAGGCGAGGATTTTTGCAAAAATACTCTTAATTCATGCAGAACTTGATCCGGAGTTAAGGCCGATTTAATAAGATAGCCGGATGCGCCCAAGGAAAATCCGTCTTTGATAATTTGGTCTTGTCCTAAATTGGTAAGCATTACAATCTGCCCACATTTTGCCTTTTCTTCATGGGAAAGTTCACGCAGAATAGTCAGGCCGTCTTTTTTCGGCAGCATAATATCAAGCAAAGTTAAGTCAAGGCCGCCGGCTTGCATCTTTTCCAAACCAACTTCACCGTCATCGGCAACCGTAACCTCGTATCCTTCCTGTTCAAGCAACTCACGATAAAACTCGCTTAAAAATTTGTCATCTTCAATAATTAAAATTTTTTCGGACATACCTGTCACCTCCTTGGAAATCAGATACTACATGGTTTCCGCAAGGACCAGCCTTGAAGAAGCCGAATTTCACATTAAGGTTGGCTTCTTGACCTCTGCAAGGTTCTGCAAGGACCAGCCTTGGAGAAACCGATTATTTGGCCACTCGTAAACTAAAGGTAAAAGTACTACCCTTCCCTTTCTGCGACTGCACCCAAATTTTACCGCTATGCAAATTAATTATCTTTTTGGCAATATAAAGGCCCAAACCAGTGCCCCCGCCACTTTCCGCCATCGTGGCAAAAGAATGTTCCAGCCTGCCAAACTTTTGAAAAAGTTTGGGCAAATCTTCTTTACTAATCCCCGGTCCAGTATCGGCAACAGACGTTTCCACCATTTTACCACGCCGACGAAGGGAAACAATGATTTTGCCTTTTTTCGGCGTAAACTTTAGAGCGTTATCCAAAAGATTGGTTAAAACCTCTCTAATTTTATCATTATCAGCTAAAACCTTGGGCAGGCTTTTACTTGGTTTTTTTAATGATAGATTTATTTGCTTTTCTTCAGCGCGGACAGCAAGCTCGGAAACAACTTGGAAAGAAAGATTTGCTAAATCAATTGGTTTGACTGTCAACTGGACACGGCCGGCATCAATCCGAGAAACAGACAACATATCTTCAACCAGTCTAATCATGCGGTCGGAAGAAACATAAGCTCGCTCAAGATATTTTTTTAATTTGGGGGTTAAGTTATTGGCTTTATTTAATGCCATCCAAAGATAAGATTTAACCGAGGTCATTGGAGTCCGCAATTCGTGGGAAGAAATAGAAACTAACTCATCTTTCATTTTGTCCAATTCCCTTAAACGAGCATAAGACTTCTGCAGCTCTTCATGGGCAGTTTTGATTTGATAAAGAAGCAGGGCGTTTTCCAACGCGATGCCTGCTTGGTCAACAAAAGCTTCCAGGAGTACCTCTTCTTCCATAGATAACTTTTCATAAGGCGTAGGTAAAGCAAAAATAAGCGCGCCTAAGGGTTTACCCTTTGAAGAAAGTGAAAACGCAACCAAATGGGCAAAATTTGCACGCTTTTGGAATTCTTGAGCCACTTTTTGACTTACGCCCGGCACAAAAAAATCAGCCAAATCATCAGAAGCAAATGGTTTTCGCTCTTTGATGGCTCGCGCCAAAAGGTTTGAGGGGTCAAGGTTTAACTCAAAACTAATTTTGCTCAAAGGATGAGATAAAGATTTAATCGCCCGTTTGATGGCCGGCGTTTGCGATACAACTTTGGCATGGAGCCTTTCCTCATCGTCAAGTAAAAAAAGAATGCCACCCAAATGCCCCAATTCCCAAGAAATAGTGTCAACAATTTTTTGCGCCATTTCAGAAAGGTCAAGAGTATTAATGATAATTTCATCCAAACGGCGAAGCACTAATAAGCGCTTATTTTTGGCGGAAAGGTCAGCGGTTGCCGCCGCAATTTCCTGGCGCAAGGTGCGGTTAAAGTTTTGCACTTTGGTGTAAAGAGATGCGTTCTCAATGGCAATTCCAGCTTGGTACATTAAGGTTTCCAAAGTGGCAATATCTGAAGAGGTGAAGGCGTCACCGCCTTTCTTTTCGCCCAAAACAATCATTCCTATAATGCCTTGAGAAGAAGGCAGGGGAACAACAACGGCGGTTCCAATTTTCTCCATTTCTTCAACAACATGGGCAAGTCTTTGGCGCAGTAAGCCCTCGGGTTTTTCGCTGATTTCTCTTCTTAGTTCGTCACAAACCAAAACCTGTGGATTAACCCGCAGCTGTTCTAACAATAAATTATCTTTACTCCAGGAATAGTCTTTCAAATTTTCAAAACCCCGCGCTTCAATCTCCGGATCACCGTTTTCTTCATTGCCTAACAAAACAAAACCAACATAGGAAACCCGCATCACTTTTAGCAAAGTTTCCTTGATGCCGTCAAGCAATTCTTCCAAATCCAAACTCTCCGCCATCATCTTACCCAAGTTTTTAAGGAGTTCTTGATGTGAGTATTCCCGCTGAAACAAAATTTTATCAGTAATCGCCCGAATACTCTTTAGAATTGGTTCATAAAAGGCGGCGGCAAGAAGGCCGAAAATAAAGGCAGTAATTACTCCTTTCTCCCAATTCATTTCACCAAAAATTAATCTTAATATCGCCGTCAAACCTACAAAGAACCCCGCCAGCACCAAAACCAAAATCAACCTCACCAAAGCCGAGCGAACTGCAAGTCGTACATCCAACAATCTATGTTTAATGATGGCATAAAACATTACCGCAATAAGTGCAAGATATGAAATTGGCCCAATCCAGATAAGATTGTAATTTCCTAAATAAGGCAGAACTACATTAAAAGGGAAATTAAATGCGGCAGGAATAATAAATGAAAACAAAATAAGTCTAATTTGGGTTTTTTCGATTCCTGTCACTTGGGTTTGTTTTTTAATTAAATTGTAAACAGCCGCGAAAATGAGTGCTGTCAAGTAAACCATCCAGACAACATATGCCGGTCCCAAACGGACCAAGTTATAACGAACAGAAGTGTCCACGCTCTTGATAAATAGACTGGTGAAGAAAAGAGTATACGGAAGAAAAGAAAAAGAGCCAAAGGCAAGTAACTTTTTTGCAAGCGATAAGTTTTCCCCGCGGCGTGGAAAGATTTCTGAGAAATAATAAAGAGACATTACTCCAACACCACCGGGAAGATATATAAAGTTTGCCCAGAAGCGAGCCCAAAGGGGGCTCGCTTCAATTCTAAATTGGGCAATACCCATAATCCAAAGCGTGTTGCATAAAGATAAAAGGGAGAATGCATAGGTTGCCGGCGTCCTCTTTCGGAGCAGAACGGAAAGAGGCAGAAGAAGTGAGAATCCGCTGATAATAAAAAGGCTTAGGCTAATAGCGTCCATTTTGCAGTAATACCTCTTAACTATTTTAGATTGCAGTTTGGCAATTTGCAAATCTCGCAGACTGTGATATAATTTTTTCCAAATCATAAAGAAAGGAGAAAACCCATGAGCAACTACGCTCTTGCTCTTTCAAGAGAGCAAATCCAATTTGCACTTTCCCAACTTACCGATGTCTCTCTCCTTGAATTACGAGCGAGACAAGAAGAGGCCCGCGAGCGGCTATTACGGTCTCTTGCAGAGGTTAACGGCAATGACGTTAGAAGGATAACTCAGGATGGTACTTGGTTACAAGTTGAGACTCAAGTCCAAAGATACATTGGTCTGTGTCTTGCTGTTGACAGAAAGGATCCAAGGCAAACTTTAGCCCGTTGGGCTTCTCCTTGGCCTGAAGTCCAAGTAGACCGTGCGGTAAATCATACTGCTGAAGCTGGGTTGGAATTGGCAAGATACCTTCTCTGGCTGGGTAAAATCTCTACAGGCACCATGCTAGGAATAATAGAACCTCGTATGGAGCTGTTAAGAGGGGAAGATTGCCGCTATCAGGGTATTGTCGTTGACTGGGGTTGTGGAGGCGATCTTCTTAAGGGTTGGCTTGCCAAACATGGGCAGATGTTTGATGGTCAGGTTTTTGGGATTGACCAAAGCCCTGAAGCATTAACAGTGGCCCGGCAAAAAGTGGATGCGTTGGTGCAGACTGGCATTATCCGGGCTGAACAGGTTCAATTCGTGGAGGCTAACGTTGCGGACTTGCATCTTTTGCCTTCTGAAGTACTGGATGCAAAGTTGCATGTCTCAACTTTACTCCTCCATGAAGTGGCCATCGACCAACAAATCTTACTGTTATTAGCCAACCGTTCCGCGCAGCATGGTTACCGGCACAGTTTGCATGCCGACACTCCATGGTCTCTGGGACTTGCCGTCACTTACCTTGGGACATGGTTTGCCTGCAGAAAACATGCTGTCCCCTCGGATATAGCGCAGCACTTCCTCAACGTTCAGAAAAGAACAATGAGAGAAACTGTTCCCTTAAGATTTCTCAATACAGTGTGGGGACTAGTAGGTGCCAAAGCGCGACGTCTCAAGGGTATTTTTGTGGTTTGCGAACCACAAGAAAACTTTGAGTTAAGAGAAAGTGCAGAAGAAGCGCAAATAGAAAG
>Ga0194112_10011943_pt1 | contig 10681 bp, 15 predicted proteins | sample TA2MahC400mmetaG_FD_146191 | JGI IMG/M metagenome (GOLD analysis project Ga0194112, IMG submission 146191) | Freshwater microbial communities from Lake Tanganyika, Tanzania - TA2015016 Mahale Deep Cast 400m | ecosystem: Environmental > Aquatic > Freshwater > Lake | place: Tanzania: Lake...
CTGCTGTCGCGCTATCGCTTCGCGCCGAGAGGGCCGCGCCCTGAGCCCGTCATGCACATGACCGTGCGCCCCGATCCCGGCGTCAGGCTGCAGATCACGCCGCTCTAGCATTACAGTTGCGCTTCCTCCTGATCTCTGGATCCGGTGGCAGATCATGATATGGATGAGGTCATGGATGTCGGGATTGTCTGTTGAGGAAAGGCTTGATCTGTGGGGCTCGTCGCTTCGGGATGTAATGGCGCGGATGCGGATGCTGTTCACGCAAGAACGGGTTGCGGCGTCGGCCGGGCTGGCTCTCAATGGCCTGCTGGTAGACGAATGTCAAAAGACCGGATGGATGCGGGCAGAAGCTGCCGGCGACAAGGGTCCCTGGCGGCAGCAAGCGATCCTCGGTCGGGTCCCTTGATATGCTGATGCCCTGCGTGACATCGTCCGCGCCTATGCGCTGGAAGCGCTGGCCGATCCTGATGCGGTGCTGGTGCTCGATGAAACCGGCTTTTTGAAACAGGGCTATGCTTCCTGCGGCGTCGGCCGCCAACAGACCGGCTCGGCGGGCAAGATCACCAATTGCCAGATTGGGGTCTTCGCCTCCTATGTTTCGCGCCATGGTCACGCCTTCATTGATCGGGGCGCTTTATCTGCCGAACACATGGGCGGATGATCCCGAGCGGCGGCGCAGGGCCCATGTGCCGCAGGAGCATGGTTTCGCCACCAAGCCCGCGATTGCCCAGGCCACGATCGAGCGGGCACTGGCCGGGGGTGTCCCCTTTTCCTAGGTGGCTGCCGATAGCGTTAATGGTATGGGCGATATCGAGATGGCGCTGCGACGTGCCGGCAAAGTCTATGTTCTCGGCGTCAGCGCAAATCATGCGTTCAATTCCTGGGGCAAGGCTTATGCCGCAGGCGGAACGGCGCGAGATATCGCAGCAGACTTGCCCCTCGACACCTGGAGGCGCCTTTCGGCAGGCATGGGCACCAAGGGCGAGCGTCTTCATGACTGGGCCTTTATCGAACTGGCCGATCTCGACGCCGAAGAATTTGGCGCTGCTTCCAGCAAAGTGTGGACACGAGGTTTATTGATGCGCCGCAATATTGCCGACGGCGAACTGGCCTTCTTTTCCACCTGGTGCCCGCAGGGCACATCCATGAAGGAACTGGTGCGGGTTGAGGGGCACCGGTGGGCAATCGAGGACAGCGTCGAGACCGCGAGAAACGAACTCGGCCTCCATCACAACGAGACACGCTCCTGGCACGGCTGGCACCGTCATGTTTCGCCGGTCATGCTGGCCTTTGCCATGATGGCCGTCATCCGCCATCACGCCAATGTCGCACCGCCCCCAAAAAGGATGCGCCGCCCGCCTCGCCTCAACTGATCCGCTGGTCCGTTCAGGAGGTCCGTCGGATTGCCAACCGAATGGCACAGCGCGAGATCCAGCCGCTCGCGTCATCGCATGGTCCCTTTGGCGAAGGGCTCATCAAGCTGTCGCCAGACAGGCATATCTCAAGATAAAAAAGTAACTGTAATGTTAGCCTTTGCGAACCGCGACAAAGAACAGCCGTGGAAAGCCCAGCAGCACTTGTCCCATGGCAAGCGGTGGATAACGCTCGGACAGGGCCGAGCGGTAGCGGTCCAGGAACCTTGCCTGTGCATCCTTGTCCAGAACCGAGAGGTAAGGGCGCAGTGCCGATCCCGAAAACCAATCGATGATCGCGCCGACGTCCGGCAATTCCACATGATAGACTGTCCGCCAGATCTGCAGGGCGCTGCTGCCTTGCCGCAGCAGCCGATGAAGAGCCTTGGCATCGGGCAGCGCCCGCCGCTGTCGCGCAGCACCTGACAGAGAGTCGCGCCATTCCGGCAAGGCAGCAACCTCACGCATTGCCAGGTGGGAAGGTTCGTCAAGATTGTCGGGCATCTGCACGGCCAGGATGCCGTTCGGGGCCAGCAGACCCAGCAGCCGCGGCAGCAGCCGGTCATGATCCTCGGCCCATTGAAGCGATGCATTGGCAAATATCATGTCGGGAGGCGTTGCTGGCAGCCAGTCCTCGGCACGGCCCTTCTGGAACCGGACCTGCGGAACGGCCGCACGTGCGGCAGCCAGCATTGCCCCGTCGGGATCGATCCCCAAGATCTGCGCCTCGGGATATCGTGCCGCCAGGAGTGCCGTCGAATTGCCCGGCCCGCAGCCCAGATCGACCACCTGCGCCCGCGGGCCGGGCGGCAGTGCGGCCAGAAGGTCGCGGGTGGGCCGCGCCCGATCATCGGCAAAGCGAAGATAGATGTCGGGCGACCAGGCAACTCGGGTCATCCTAGAACAGCCCCAGAAGCATAGCCAGGCCAAAGACCACGAGCGAGAAGCCCCACATCCAGAAGAACGAATACCGCAGGTGGGCGCCGATATCGGCCCGTGCCAGACCCAGTGCCAGCCAAAGGGCGGGGGAGAAGGGGCTGGCAAAGGTGCCGATGATATTGCCGATCACCATGGCATGGACGATCTGATCGGAAGGAACTCCGCTCGGCTGAACCACCTCGAGCACGATGGGCAGCATTCCGAAATAAAAGGCGTCGGTGCTTAGCACCAGCTCGAGCGGCATGCCGATGGCACCAACGATCAGGTGCAGGTTGCCAATGGCCGCATCGGGCAGGACCGAAACCATGGCGACGGCCATCGCCCGCAGCATGCCCGTCCCGTCCATGATCCCCAGAAACGTGCCCGCCGCCAGGATGATCGCGCCCATCAGCAGGGCCGATGGCGCATGCGCACGGATTCGCTGCATCTGCATCTCGACCTGAGGATAGTTGATCAGCAGCACGACGGACAAGCCGATCATGAACACCAGCGCGGGCGGCAGGATGCCTGTCACCAGTGCCGCAATAACCGCAAGGAACAGCGCGCCGTTGACGGGCAGCAGGCGCCGCCGCTCCAGTTCTTCCTCTTCGACAGTTGCGGCGACTCCGCCGACGTCGTGCCCGATGGCTGTTTCGGTGCTGCCGGCTGCACGGATCCGGCGCTGTTCGCGCAGCCCCAAGCCGACCGCCAGGATCAGCAACAGGACCACGCTGATCAACTGGATCTGGATCAGCGGCTGCCAGAGCTCCGTCACATCGGTTCCCGTCACCGCTGCGGCACGTCCCAAGGGTCCGGCCCAAGGCAGCATGTTCGCGATGCCTGCGCCGATCGCCAGCATCATCAGCATCAGGTATCTGCTCATCCCGAGCCGCATGTAGAGCGGCAGCAGCGCCGGAACCGTCAGCAGAAAAGTCGTGGCCCCCGCACCGTCCAGATGCGCCAGCACCCCGACCATGGCCGTGCCGGCGGTCACGGCCACGACATGGCCGCGCGTCAATCGGATCAGTCCGTTGATGATGGGGCGGAACAGGCCTGTGTCCTGCAGCACGCCAAAGAAGGTGATCGCAAAGACGAACATCGTAGCGATCTGCATGACACGCGCCAGGCCGTCGTTGAAAAACCCGGTCAGTGCATCTGGTCCGAACCCCGCCACAAGCGCCCCGCCGATCGGAACAAGCGTGAGAGCCACGATCGGAGACATCTTCCCCAAAAGGAGGAACCCCACGACCAGGACGATGGTCAACAATCCGATGAACGCCAGCATGTGTTTCCTTCCCGTTTCTTGGTATCCGGCTGCATACCGGGACGAACCCGAAGTTCCAAGCAACCTGCCGAACTCGATACCGCTCTCGATCGGTCTGGACCCGCCGCGGCATGTCGACGTGGATCTGTCGCAAAGTTTTGGCAGGTTTGCGCTGGAAGGATAGGTGGCGCGAGATCGGCCGTTCTGAGAGGGAAGAGCAATGAATGTATCAGTCAAAGGTGCTCACCGTCCCAAAGACGTCATCCTGCACGCTGACTTCTTCTATTGGCGTTACGGCGTGTCGTACCGCGACCTCGAGGAGATCATGGCGGAACGCGGTATCAGGGTCGACCATGCCACACTCAACAGGTGGGTGGAGCGCTATGCCGGTCAGGTGGCCGAGGATGCGCGTCGCCGCAAGCGGCCCACTGAAAGATCCTGGCGGATGGACGAGACGTACATCAAGGTGAAAGGCCTGTGGGTCTATCTCTACCGGGCCGTGGACAAGTTCGGAAAGACGCTGGACTTCCTGCTGTCGAAGCGCCGGAACAAGCCAGCCGCCATCAAGTTTCTTGCTCGCGCGATGGAGGTGAACGGCCTGCCGCGAAAGATCGTCATCGACAGGAGCGCGGCCAACACCCAAGGCATCAAGAACATCAACCGGATGTTGAAGCGCTTCGGCTGCTCAATCCCGATCCAGATGGTGCGGATCAAGTATCTCAACAATCTGGTCGAGCAGGACGGCCGTTTCATCAAAAGTCGGATGAGGCCCATGCTTGGCTTCAAGAGCTTCACGGCAGCGGCGTCGACCATCGCCGGGATCGAGCTGGTGAACATGATCCGCAAGGGCCAGTTCCGGCCCGAGCTCCGTCCCTTTCAGCAGTTCTGTCTGCTCGCTGGCTGAAGCCGAGGAAGTCGCTGACCCCTGTATAACGCTGTACGGTTTGCGACAGAACCTTCCGCTCGGGTCGGTTGTCGACAAGGGTGCGGCCGACCGGTTCGGGCAACTGGTCAAGGATGCGACAGGCAAAGGCGCCGTTCTTGCCGCCGGAGGTCGCATCAAGGGCACGATCATCGACGCGATCTTGATCGACAAGGTCACGCCTTCCATGCGCATCTATGACGAGGAATCTTTTGGGCCAGTCGTCACGGTGGTGCGCGTGGGCAGCGTCGACGAGGCCGTCCGGGTCGCCAACGATACGGAGTATGGGCTCTCATCAGCGGTCTTCGGCGGCGACGTCAACCGAGCCCTGTCGGTCGCGCGCAGGATCGAAAGTGGCATCTGCCATGTCAACGGGCCAACGGTGCACGACGAGGCCCAGATGCCGTTTGGTGGCGTCAAAGCATCCGGGTATGGACGGTTCGGTGGAAACTGGGGGATCAACGAGTTCACCGAACTGCGCTGGCTGACCACGCAGACCGGCCACATTCATTGTCCGATCTAGCGCGGATACCTCACCGACAGAAAATCTTGATCCATGATGTCAGCGGTGGCAGCCGCTGACATCGACCTTATGTGACTCGAGACGTGAACTGACGAAGAGAGCTTCAGAGTTCCCGGACATGTCGATCTGCCGTCACACCTTGTCGCGCGGGCTCTGGATCGGAGCCCCAGCCTTTCCTTGAGAACGATCGGCTCAGGAACGTGGGTCGCGCAGCACGAGGGTGGTGCCCCAGGGATCGGTCACTTCCACCGGACCCACATGCTCTTGTGGCGTCAGGCGCTCTGCACGATGCAGCAGCTCAGCCTGCACCTGGGCATCGGCCGGCACGATCTCGAAGCCCAGCAGCCCTGTCGCACCCGTCCCTCTGCGACCTGCACCGGCGCTGTTCCAGACGTTGCCGGCAACATGGTGATGGTAGCCGCCGGACGAGAAGAAGCTCGCCCCCGGCACGCGGTGGACCACATCAAGGCCCAGCAGCCCTGCATAGAAGTCCTCGGCCTGCTGGAGATCCCCGACCTGCAGGTGGACGTGACCAATGATCGTTCCGTCGGGCAGACCCGCCCAGTTCCGGTTCCGGGCCTGGCGCGCCAGGTCCTGCAGGTCCAGCGGCCGCGTGGCCATGTCGACCATGCCGCTCTGCCAGGTCCAGGTGTGGCTGGGCCGGTCCCAGTAGATCTCGATGCCGTTGCCCTCGGGATCGGCCAGGTAGACTGCCTCGCTCACCAGGTGGTCCGATGCCCCCTGCAGCGGCGCCCCCAGATCGGCGGCATGCAGCAGCCATTCCGCAAGGTCGGCCCGCTGCGGCAACAGAAAGGCGGTGTGGAACAGCCCGGCCTCGACGCGGCTGGCCAGGCGGGCGGCCGGGTCCTCAATCAACTCGAGCAGGACGACGGAGCCAACGCCGAGGCTTTGCCGTCGCGCACCCTGCTCGATCACCGAAAGTCCGATGATGTCGCGGTAGAAGCGGCCGATGGTATCCAGGTCACGCACCCGGAGGGTGACCGAGCCGATGCGCAGGGGCGCACCTGCAGAGGTGATGCCGGCGGGCGATCCGCCGGCGGCAAAGGTCCGGCCGGCAAGGCTGGCCGTCAGGATGGCTGCGGAATGGGTCATGATGGTGCGTCTCGTCAGCATGGAGTTTCCGGATCAGCGAAGGGTGGTTCGGGTCACGGGCGTGGGACGGAGGGCGTATGCGCCATCGCCCAGCAGGGCCACGGCCATCAGCCCGCTTATCCAGAGCGCCAGGAACTCCCATCCGCCACCGGCATTGTCGAAGAAGAAGCCTGCGGGCCCATGCACCGTGGCAATGGCGCCCAGCAGGATCGGGATCAGCGCCGGAGCCACCAGGCGCGCATAGATGCCGGCAACGAGGGCGATGCCGCCCGCAAGCTCGGCCAGGATGACCAGGTAGGCAGCAGCGCCGGGCAGGCCGAGGCTTTGAAAGAACTGGGCGGTGCCGGAGGGGGTGAAGACGAACAGCTTCAGCCCGGCATGGGCCAGAAACAGGAGGCCGAGGGATACCCGAAGAAGGGTGGCGGCATAGGGAGCGGTGCGGATGTCGATCATGGTGTCTCTCCGGATCTGATGTGATCCACAGATGCGCCCTGCCGACCGCAATGATAATCCTGTTTCGGAGAGGAACAGTTCACACCGAGGGAGTGAGGCGAATGCTGGATCGGATTACCGGGATGCAGGTCTTCGCGCGCCTGGTCAGCGCCGGATCCCTCTCGGGTGCGGCGCGCGCAATGGGCATGTCGGCCACGATGGCGACCAAGCACATCAACGCCCTTGAGGAGCAGCTTGGTGTCAAGCTGGTGCATCGCACGACCCGCAAGGTCACCTTGACCGAGGCGGGGCGGGATTACCTTGAGAGCGTGGAGCGTATTCTGGCCGAAGTGGCCGAGGCCGAAGCCATTGCCGCCTCGGGCCGGGTCGAGGCCAAGGGCGTGCTGCGCGTGAGTGTGCCGGTTTCCTTCGGCGTTCTGGAGATTGCCCCACTGCTGCCCCTCTTTGCGCAGCGCTATCCGGAGCTGCGGGTGGATCTGGGTGTCAGCGACCGCAAGGTCGACCTGATCGACGAAGGATGGGATGTCGCCGTGCGCATCGGGCAGAACCCGGACCAGACCATGATCGCGCGCCGGCTTGCCCCCTGCCACACCATCGTGGCGGCCGCGCCGGCTTATCTCGTGCAGAACGGAACCCCGCAAACGGTGGCTGATCTGGCGGCCCACAACTGCCTCGTCTATACGCTGGCCAGCGAGGCAGGCTCCGGGCAATGGTTCTTTGGCGCAAACCAGCACATCGCGGTCCCGGTCCGGGGCAACCTGCAGGCCAGCAATGGTGACGTGCTGGTTGCTGCCGCATTGGAAGGACAAGGCGTGATCTGCGAGCCGACCTTCCTTGTCGGCGATCACATCCGGGCGGGACGCCTTGTTGGTGTCCATCTGGACCACCCTCCAGCCGAGGTATCAGGGGTCTATGCCACCTATCCTGCGAGCCGACGCGTGCCTGCAAAGGTGCGCGTCTTTGTGGATTATCTTGTCGAGCAGATCGGATCCCCGCCTCGATGGGATCGTGGCCTGGCACTGTCGGGGCCGTGAGGAGTGCGCTAAGGGGGCGTTTACCACCGCGTACCTGCGGCGCCAGCCTGAGCTCTGAAATGCCCTCGGCCATCGCTTGGGCAGCTATCTCCTGCCTGCGTCCGTGCCCAACGCGCGCGCGGCATTGCCCGGGCGACGACGCTTCTGGCGCAGTCCCGGCGCCAGGCGGCACCCATCGGCCAGCTGGCCATTCCCGCCACCCGTGGGCGGCAGCGTAATCCGGTTCCTGGACAGCAGTTCGAACCTTGCGTGCATCTGGAAGGTCTGCGCCCGCACCAGTCGGTGCCGGGATCACCGGCATCGACCATGTTGGTCAGTCCGTGGCTTTTGACGAGATGCTCAGCTGGATGCTGTTCAACACCTCGATTTTCGAAGGGCTCTGCGCCGCTGAAGATCGGGGCAAACTAGTATCAGGACGTGCAGGCGCGGTTCAACCTTGATGACGGGCTGGTTGCACGGACGCAGGATGCCTCGATCATGTATGACGAGGATGAGGGCGGCCAGTTCCTCCAGCCTTACAGTGGGCCGCGCCCCGACGGCTTCTTCTCCGAGATCGTGCGGCGTCAGGAGAGCTACGGAGGCTATGGCGCCCCGAATGCCCCGTTCCGCACTGCGGCGCATTCCCGCGCGACTTGCCCCGCCGGAATGCCAAGGCGCTAACGGCGTTCTTGCGTCACGGCCAAGTGGGCCAACAGATCCAGCATCGCCTCGTCGGCGCTGGCTTGGCGGCGGGTCAGCCCAACGGCTCCCGTCAGGCTGCCGGCGCCGGTCGGCCACTGCGCCAGATCACCGCGCTCAAGCTCATCCGTGACCACGCCTTGCGAGATGAACCACAGGGTGTCCGACGCTGCAAGGATGCCACGACCTACGGCCAGGGCCGCCGTCTCGAAGGCTGGCTGTACTCCTGCAAGGTTGCGGGAAAGCAGGTACTCGTCGACCGCCCGCCGGATCAGGGCGTCCTGGGGCGGCAGGATCAGCGGGCAAGAGGTCAGCGCGACTTCCGTAGGGCGCCCGAGCAAGGGGTGCGCCGCCCGCGAGACGAGGGCAATCTGGTCCTCGTAAAGGTGCTCGAAGCGCAAGCCCGCCATGTCATCGGCCGCGGGCATTCGGTCGATCATCAGGTCGATCTCACCCGCGCGGAGCAGCCGGACAAGATGCGAATGCGGCCCAGTCTCGACCGCCAGCGTCACGTGCGGGCTGATCTCTCGGAAGCGCAGCGCGATGCGGGGAAAAAGCCGGGTGGCCGCCGTGGGCAGAATGCCGACCTTGAGGCGGGACGCGTTTTCGCGCGGATGCAGAGCGGCCACTCCTGCCTCCAGCGTCTGCAGCGCCGTTGCAGCGTGGCCGCGGAAGATGGCTCCTTCCTCCGTCAGCACCAGCCTGCGCCGCTCGCGGCGGAACAGGGACACGGACAGTAACGTCTCCAGCTCGGCCAGGCTGCGGCTCAGCGCGGGCTGGGTGATACCCTGCGCACGCGCCGCCGCCGACAGATTGCCACGTGCGGCGATGTCGAGAAAGGCCCGGATGTGACGCAGCTTGATGGCGGGGTGCATAATCATCTGGGCATCAACCTTGTCCTGTTTTGCATTACCGCAGCCCTCACAGGCATGATACGTAGCAGGTGGAAGGAGCTTCAATGCAAGCTTTGACACGCCCTTACGGTGCGCTTCATTACCAGGTGGATGGGCCTGCGGGCGCGCCGGTGGTGGTGCTGGCCAACTCTCTTGGCACCGATCTCCGTCTGTGGAATGCGCTGCTGCCCCTCCTGCCGCAGGGGCTCCGCTACCTGCGCTATGACAAGCAGGGTCACGGGCTGTCCGATCTGGGGCAGGCGGACCGTATCGAAGATCACGCCGCCGACGTGGCCACGTTGATCGAAGAGGTCGCACAGGCCCCTGTCGTCATGGTTGGCCTTTCGATCGGGCACTGATCGCACAGCGCCTGGCCAGCGACCGTCCGGATCTGGTCCGGGCGCTGGTCCTGTCCAACACGGCCGCGCGGCTTGGGACACCTGGAAGCTGGCACGACCGGATCGAGGCTGTCACCGCTGGCGGCACGGCCGGCATTGCTGATGCCGTCATGGAGCGATGGTTCGCCCCGACGTTTCGCGCCACTCCTGCGTTGGCCCTTTGGCGCAACATGTTGGCCCGCACGCTGCCGCAAGGCTATGTCGCCGCCTGCCGGGCCTTGGCCGCAGCCGATCAGACGCAGGCGACCCTGGCCCTGCGGCTGCCGGCACTGGTGGCGGCGGGAGAGGCCGACGGCGCCTCGCCGCCGGATCTTGTTCGGGCAACGGCCGAGTTGATCGCGGGCGCGGAATTCCACCTGATTCCTGGTGCAGGGCACCTGCCTTGCGTCGAGGCACCGGCCGCCCATGCGGCGGTGCTTGCTCCCTTTATCGAAAGGCATGCCTGATGAGTGAATTGTCCGAAACCGGCATGGCGACGCGCCGGCGCGTCCTGGGCGCCGATCACGTCGCGCGTGCCGAGGCACAAAAGACCCCCTTCGATGCTCCCTTCCAAGCGCTGATCACCGACGCCGCCTGGGGTCATGTCTGGTCACGCGACACGATCACGCCACGGGAACGGTCGATGATGACGATTGCCCTGCTGGCGGGTCTCGGCAACGATGGCGAGCTGGCGCTGCATCTGCGGGCCACCTCCAACACCGGGGCCAGCCGCGACGACGTGATCGAGGCGCTGCTGCATGTGGCCATCTATGCCGGGGTGCCGCGCGCCAACCATGCCGTCAAGATGGCCAAGGATATCTTTGCCGAAGCCGACGCAGCGAGGACGCCAGCATGAAGCCCGCCGAATTCCACCAGCGCGACCGCACGTGGCATCCGCCGGCGCTGACGCCTGATTACAAGACCTCGGTCACGCGTTCGCCACGGCTGGCCATGCTGTCACTGGAGGGCACGCTGTCCGAGATCACCGGCCCGACCTTTGGCCACAGCGACATCGATCCGATCGACAACGACCTGATCCGCAACTACGCCAAGACCGGCGACCCCGTGGGCGAGCGGAACCTCGTGCACGGACG
>Ga0194112_10011948_pt1 | contig 10677 bp, 6 predicted proteins | sample TA2MahC400mmetaG_FD_146191 | JGI IMG/M metagenome (GOLD analysis project Ga0194112, IMG submission 146191) | Freshwater microbial communities from Lake Tanganyika, Tanzania - TA2015016 Mahale Deep Cast 400m | ecosystem: Environmental > Aquatic > Freshwater > Lake | place: Tanzania: Lake...
CAAATACGACCATGCGAATTGCATCCGCGAAATCAACCTGCTCTCCGATTGGTTCTTGCCAGCGGTGGCGGGCGAGGACGCGGCGCGTCTGGGCAAGGAATTCACGGCGATCTGGGAGCGTATCCTGAAAGCCAACCCGCTGCATGAGGATGTGGTGGTGCTGCGCGATTACCACGCCGATAACCTGCTGTGGCTGCCCGAACGGGAGGGGACTGACCGTGTGGGTCTGCTGGACTTTCAAGACGCGCTCATCGGCGATGCGGCCTATGACCTCGTTTCGCTGCTGGAAGATGCGCGCCGCGATGTGTCGCCGGAAACGGTGGAAGCGGTGCTGGCGCATTATATCGCGGTGAGCGGATGCGACAGCGGCCGTCTGCGCAAGGCCTATGCCCTGCTGGGCGCGCAGCGCAACGCGAAAATCATCGGCATTTTCGTGCGCCTCGGCGTGCGCGACGGCAAGAAGCATTATACGGGCTATCTGCCGCGCGTCTGGGGGCATTTCCTGCATGACATCCAGCATCCTTCACTGGCCGAGCTGAAGGCTTGGGTGGAAGCGAATATCAAGCCAGAATGGCAGACTGCAATCACTCTTTGAATCTGAATGAATCGATAAGCCTATGAATAACCTCGAAGACCTTGAGTTCTTTCCCAAGAAAGCCATCATCCTTTCCGCTGGCCTCGGCACGCGGATGCGCCCGCTGACGGACACGCTGCCCAAGCCGCTGGTGGATGTGGCGGGAAAACCCCTCATCGACTGGTCCATCCAGCTGCTCGCCGAAGCGGGGCTGGAGGAGATCATCGTGAACACGCATTATCTGGCGGAGAAGCTGGAAGCGCATCTGAAGACCATTTCCGCGCCGCGCATCCGCATTTCCCATGAGGAAACGCTGTTGGAGACGGGCGGTGGCATCAAGAAAGCCTTGCCGCTGCTGGGCGATGAGCCGTTCTTCGCCCTGAACAGCGACACCATCGCGCTGCATGGCGCGGCGTCTTACCTGTGGCGTTTGGCGCGCCGCTGGAACCCCGAAGAGATGGACGCACTGCTACTGCTGACGCCGACGACCACGGCCTCGGGCTATAAAGGGCAGGGGGATTTCATGCTGGGAGGGGCGGGAGAGATACGCCGCCGAAAATCCCACGAGACCGCGCCTTTCGTGTTCTCCGGTGTGCAACTGCTGCACCCGCGTTATTTCGAGGGCGCACCGGAAGGGGCATTCAGCATGAATGTGCTGTATAACCGTGGTGTGCATGCGGATGGCGTGCTTGACCGCGTGCGCGGCATTGCCCATGACGGGCTGTGGCTGCATGTGGGCGACCCGCAGGGCAAGGCGGCGGCAGACCGGATCCTGACAGACCCTACACTTTAAAATCCTCACCAAAAGAAAAAGCCCGGCTTTCACCGGGGCTTTCTCATTAGGGCTATATCAGAACCATTCCGTTCCGGGATAGGGCTCGTCGCAGCGGGTATCGCAGTTGCCCTTGGTGGGGTTGATGGTCATGGCCGGATTCGGCGGCATCTGCAATGGGGGACCGGCATAAGGCGTGTAATTCGGCCAGTTATAATGCGTGCCCATCGCGCCCAAGTAGCCATCAGGGAAAGGAATCAGCTGGGTTCCAGCGGGCATGCGGATGTCACCTGCATGGTTGATGACGATCACATCGCCGCCCTTCACGGGTTGGCCGTTGATGACCCCCACGAAGCCAGCGGGGAGGATGGCGATGCCGCCATCGACGAAGTTGAAGAGCGCATCCGTCTTGATGATGGTCGGCTGCGTGCTCATGATGTCCGTCGGGTCGGAGGGCGGGGGCGAGGCGACATAGGTGTCCTCGACGCCGGTGTTTCCGCCGTCGGCGTATTCATTCTGAATCTGGTCGGCGTAAATCAATGAATCCGCTGGTGGCTCGATGGTCACGGGATCATAGAAGTAGATGGTGCCGCCGCCTTGAAGGTGCTCCGGTTTGGGAACGGGGAAGACACCCTCGAACTCCGGCGCGCTGAGGCCGGTGGGCGGGAAGGTATAGACCTCGCCGCCTTTATAGGGTTTGCCCTCGGCGCTGATGTCGATGGTGCCCTGCGCGCGTTTCACTTCGGACAGACAGGTTTCGAAAGGAGGGCAAGCAGCCGAGGGGATGTTACTGAGCGCGACACCCTGCGCCGGGCGGATGCCCCAGTCGCTGCGGGCGACGAGCGGGGGATCTATCCCCAGATCGATGCAGTTCTTGATGGCAATCTGGTCTTTGGTGTTGCCCGCTATGTTGCGCACGCTGGTGTCGGCGTATTTCGCATAGACCTGCGCACATTTGGCGGCGGCTTGATTGGGTGTGAGCTGCGCGGAGGCAGAGGAGGCGGCCATGAGCATCATCAGGCTCACGCCTGCCAGTGCCGATGTGCGGCAGGTTTGATATGGGATGCCTAGAACAGTTTTCATCATAGCCTTACCCTACGGTTCGAATCCATTTCCTTCATCATAGCAGCCGCAGGTTAAAGAAACCTTACGGCCGCTATGATTGAGGCATCAGTTACGCACCTGTTTCCAGGGGCGGTAGATCTTCACGTTGTTCCAATAGTTCTCGATGCAGGTCGCCAAGTCGGGGTTGCCGCACTGGATGTTGTTCACACCCCGTTTGGTCGCCTCGTTGACCAGGCTCTCGGGCAGCACGTTCTTGTAGATGACGCGGTCAGGACCGACGCCAGCCCAGTTCGTGGTGCCGCAGGCATCGGGGTAACGACCATGGTCGTAATCCACAATGACGAGCGAGTCGATGGCATCCGCTTTATCCGCCTTCTTGCTGAAGGTGGCGGTGGACAGTTCGACCTGCGCACCACGGTAGCTACGGATCGCCACGTTGTTGGCCTGCATCACGTAAGCCACATGCGGCAGACGTTTACCCGCGACCACATCCTCATCCCAGACCAGGATGTCACCTGGCAGGGCGTTGTCGAGGCCACCCGCCACCACCGCAGCATGGGCTGCGCCAGTGCCGTCTTCCCCGATATTACGGTAGTAGGGGAAACGGTAACCCGGGGTCGGTTCGGAGACATAGCCTCTCCAGCCGAGCGGGTAGTTGATGGTCGAGGTGTTCAGAGCACGTGTGCCGCTGAAGTAGGTGTCGAGCTTACCGCCGGCCAGCTGGTGGACGAAGTCCTCCGGACCGCCTGCTTTGAACAGACGCTCATAGCGACCGATACAACGCAGGGCGTGCTGCTGCTGGGTGCGTGCCTGATAGAGCTTCAGCTCCATCCAGCTGGTGTTGCCATCCAGCTGGTCAGGGTTACCGCCCCAACCGCCATAGCCGCAGTTCTCCTTCTCGATACCCACGCCGACAAGTGCATCCCACTTGCCTTCGTCGGATTCAGAAAGAATCTGATCCTGCAGTATCTCGCCGACTTCGGCACCGGTGTCCCACCAACGGATGTAAGGACGGTGGTCACGGAAGTGCTCGTAGAAGGTGTAGCCTTCCGGTGCACCGCGGTTGGTCGCCGAGACATCCACCGAACCACCTTCATTGGTGGTGCGACGGCCTTCCCATGCGCCGGGGATGAATTCCTCGACGTTATTCGGGGAATCCGAGGTCCAGCCGGGAGTGCGTGCCTCATTGTCGAAACCGGGGCGTACCTTCAGCATGTTGGTGCTGGCCACAGGCGCGGTGATGTTGAAGCAGCAATCGCCTTTGCGCTGCGAGAAGTCACCATACGAACCACAGCCACCGAAGTTACGGCTCCAAGCGCACTGGTTGACCGTATCGGCTTCTTCGAAGCGCACGGTGCAGGGCTTGTCAACGCAGAGCTTCTTACCTGCAGACGCGATGCCGCCACCCGTTTCCAGACCGGTGATGATGTCACCGCATTTGGCTGCCGCGATGGCACCGCAATAAGGCGCACCGGGGTTCTGGGGTGGGATATGCGGTTGCGGGTCAACGTTGGTGCCACCTTGCATGATGATGAAGTGCAAGTGCGCGCCGGTGGTGCAAGAACCGGTGTTACCGGAAATCGCGATCACCTGACCCTGCTTCACCGTATCACCCGGCTTGAGGTTACACTGGTTGCTCAAGTGCATGTACGCGCTGACCAGACCGTTGGGGTGGGTGATCTCGGTATAGACACCACCGCAACTTTGTGTCGTCACGGTCTTGACCACACCATCACCCGGCGACAGAATCGGCTGATAGGAGATGCCGATATCCAGACCACGGTGGAAGTTCGAGCAACCTGCGCATGGTGACGAACGGGGGCCGAAGGGGCTGGTGACCGGGCCGCAAGGCGCAGGGTTGACGAAGGCCGAGGAACTGTTTGGCATAGGATCTTTCGGTGCATCTTCCTCTGCCGGTTTATCGGGCAGGGATTCGCAATAAGCGCGATCCGCAGCGGTCATCGGAGGCAGAGGACCGACGTGGTTCTCGTTGTCACTGCCATCGCACCAGCGCCAAGCACCGTGGAAGACCATACCCTTCTTCTTGATGTCGAAGCGGTCACCACGTTTCTCGGATGGAGGCTGCACCTTATCCGGCGCATCGATGTTCAAGACCTTGTAGTCCTCATAGTATTTCGGAGGCGTGAGGTCTTCCTTGCCCTCGATATTCAGGGGCAGGGCATACTTACAGATACCGCGTGCGGAGAGCGTACCGTTCGGATCCGTAATACCACCGCCACAGGACTTGTCGAGCGGGTGGATGTGGAACGGCTGGTTCACATCATAAGGCCAATAAGTGGTCGTGTGTGGGTTGTTGCGCGTAATGCTGTTGTTAGGATCATGCGTTTCGAAGTGCAAGTCACCCGAAGCTGGCGCGTCAACAGAACCGACCGTGCCGATCTGCTGGCAGCGTTTCACTTCCGTACCGTTCTTGATCTCCGGCAGGATGCGCGGACCCATGTGGCGGTAGGACGTGTAGACACCAGCCGGATATGCGCCGTATTCATCGCAGTTTCCGGGCGTACCGCTGACGATGCAATAGCCGCCATGGTTGATGTCAAGGTCGCGGGAAGTGTCACTGGAACGATCCACTTTACCGTTACCTGCGGCATAGACCGGCAGACCCACGCTGGGCACACCGTTCATTTCCGTATGGTCGATACCTTCATGCATGCGGACTGCGCCACCACCATAGTTACAGGTCGCCAGCGGGCACCATTTGGAGCCGTTGAAGCCTTGAGCGGCCATGGATTGGCAAGCTTGCATGGTCGAACCGCTCACGGGAGCACCGTTGATACCCCAGTTACGCGTGCAACCCCAGTTCACCCACCACTTGTTGCTGTCGCCCGCACGGTCGGGGGACTGGTGCGGGTTGTCCGGCACAGGGTTGGAGAAGGCAGGGCAGGCCATGTCGCCGTTGACATGGGTCGCGCGGCCATAACCACTGGTCTTGTGGATGGAGCTGAAGTAATTCGCAGGGCATTTCGACGGATCGAAGTTACCGATCGCACCTGTCGGGTTACCGTTGCCGCCGAATACGTCACCGTAATCAGAACCGCTGCCACCTGGCATGGACCCAGTGCCGCCTGCGGAGCAACCATTCATGGTGCCGCCGAGCATGCCACTGACGCTGGCGATGTAGTTGGCGGTTTCCGTCGGCAAGGTCTTCGTGCCGGCGATCACCCACTGAACACAACCGCCACCGCAGTTATATTCGGTGACCATGTGGTTGAGTTTGCAATCAAACTTCTTCGCGGATGCGCCGAAGCGTTGAGCCGTTTTCTCTGCGGCCACCCATGGGTCGAACGGGTTCCAAGGAACATTGTCCAACCATTGGAACATACCCTTCGCGCCGATGGAGTTGGCGATTTCCGCGGTGCAGGACGATTCCTGCGTGGCAATGGCGTGCAACCAGCCCTGCGCAAGGCCGTTTTCCTGCTCCAATTTATAGAGATAATTCAGGAAGTCGGTGTTGCTGGCGGGCTGACCCGTCGCCGGATTGGTATTATAAGAGCCGAGTTTGAAGGTCGAGCAGAGTTCCTTGCCGAGGATAGGCGTGATGTTCTGCAAGCAGCCGCCGAGGTTAGTGAAGCTATACGGGTCGGCGAAGCAGGCTTCGGAGTTCTCGTTCAGGTCGATACGGCATTTCACGCAGCTGTGGAAGCTCGCATCGCGTTTGGAGTAGGTGTTCTGCTGGTCGGCAGCAGGATTATCCGCCGTGCGCGGATAAGACCCGAGGATGATGTCCACGGGTGTTGCCGCGCATTGCACATCATAGTTGGAATAGCGCTCGCGCTCCGTCTCCGCGAAGACGTTACGTGGAGAGAAGGGATGGCTGGGGTCGTTGATGCGCTCATACGGATACTTCGCATAATCATTGAGCGGGGTGTTCGGAATGGCCGCAGTGCGGTTGATCGGGCGGAGGGTGTTATCCTGCGGCCATTCGATCAGGTATTCCTGCCACGCTTTGCTCAGCAGTTCGCCCATCTTGTATTCGACGTTCTGCACAGGCTCCATATGCATCGCTTGGCACTGTTCCATCCACTCGACTTTATTGATGACATTGCCTGCTTTGTTGTAGAGCTCGCCATAGTTCAAGCGATTGCCGTCACGGGCATCGGCAAGGGCATCTTCGTAGGTCTCTTTATCCTCTGCGGAGAGACGGTCTATCTGGCGTTTCGACAGGTAATCCGTGGGGCTAGCGGCGGGGTTACGGCCACCGATGTAGCTCGACGGTTTCTCATAGACCTGCGCGACCATGCCACGACCCAGAATGAACTGGTTGGTGCAATGGGTCAGCAACTGGCGCACGCGCTCAGGATTGATGGAGTCGCCATAGGTGAAGACGGGATCTTCATCGGTACCACCCGCGCGGGTGGCTTTACCACGGAACATCTCCGACAAATCGCGGCAGCCCAACGCCGTGGCGCGGGAATAGTTCTTATGGTCGCGGAAAACGGGCGAGTTGACGCTGCGGTTCTTGTTCGCGCCGTAAAGGTCGCGGCGGGCATCGGGGTCTTCATACAGCGCATAGACAGGGGTCTTCTTGCGCTTGATGAGGCCGCGCGGCTTCACCTGCGGCACGAAGTGACCGTCATATTTCTCGTTGTTCTCCTGCATGTCCTGTTTTTTGGCTTCGCGGAATTTCGGACGGCCATCCTTACCGGTCTGACCGACGCGGCAAACGCGCGTGCCACCCGCGCTGATGTTACCGAAATCGGTGTTCGCCAGATATTCGAGCGGACGGCTGGGGAAACGCATCTTGGTGAGAGGGCAGCTATTCGGGTCTTCTGGGCCGCCACCGGAGAAACGCTCATACGGCATGAAGTGGCCCATGTTCGCCAGAGCCTCGTCGCAACCGATGTCGATCTTCACGTTGGGAGCCATGCCCGGCCAGTTGAGCGGCCACCAGTTATGGTTCTTGTTCATGTCGTTGCTGGCGATGGAGCCGATGCGTTGACCAGCGTTCACCTCATCCCCCACCTTCACGAGGTCGCGGCGGTCAAGGAACATATAGCGCAGGAAACACTGGGGCGAACCATCCTTCAGTTTCAGCTGGATGACGACCGTTCCGCCGTAATCCTTGCCATCACGCGCCTTGCCGGACTGCGCGAAGACGACTTTACCGGGGAACATCGCACCCACGGGCTGGCCTTGGGTCTGGTTACCGTTGCTGAGGGCAAGGCGCACACCCGTGCTGCACGAGTTGCCGGGAGTGCCGGGCATGGATTCCGATTCGGCGAGATCCTTGACGACGCGCCAGCCACCGCAGCTCGCGCCACCGCCACCACCGACGGAGCAATCGACAGGCCAGCTCTGCTCGCAATCACCGGCGGGGCCTTCGTCTTTCTGATAGGCGGGTTCAAGGACAGCATAGGCAGGGGAGGTGGCGAAAGCCACAAGGGGAAGCGCAGCGATGATGCCGAAGGCAATATGGCGGAGCGTCTCGCGCGGTGTGAGGTTTTGGAAAAATCCGCGTTTAGAGGTGCGACTTTTCATGCCTGATCCTGCCATTCATCTTGCCAGGGCTTTGAAATCAGCCCTTTAGCTTTTTATAAAAGCACGGCACCGAAGAGGCCTCAAATGGCTCACCGGTGTGCCGGGCACCCGAAAAAATTCGATATGCGGTCATTCTATCACGTTAATTTGTCAGTTATACGACCTGATAAATGAAACGTAAATGCTTTTTGTTGCACTTTATTAAAAATTGAATATACGCTAGGATTACTAAAATTTTATTAATATCCCTTCCAGTTCTAATCCCCATACCAAGGATTCAAGGTGAGCGAACAGCAGCAAGAAGCAAGCGTACTGGTTGAATCCGGCGAATATTACCGCGAGGCGATGCGCTGGTATTCCACCAAATACCATAGCCCGATAGCCGAGCGCGCGTTGCTCATCATCATCACGGTGGGAGCGGCGGTGGTGACCCTGATGACCATCATCAGCCTGTTCATGGTGCTGCCGCTGGTCGATACCAAGACCATGATCGTGCGCGTGCCGCAATCCCTCGACCGCGTCGCACGCGTCCAGCAGTTGATGACCGACCCGCGTGGCAACCCGAACCATGCCGTGATGGAATGGTTCGTTAGCAATTTCGTGGAAGTACGCGAGAGTTATGACATCGACAAGCAGGAGCGTTACAACGTGCGCGTCTGGGCGCTGAGCTCGCAACCTGTTTATGCTCAGTATTCCGCATATTATAAAGGCGCTGAAAGCCCGACCCGTCGTTTCGAGCGTCACACCAAGCGCTCGGTCAGCGTGCGCGACATCACCGTGAAGGAGGTGGAATCGCTCGGTCGCATAGACGGTAGCCCTGCCGAGACGGTCGATGTGAAGGCGACGGTGCAATTCGAGGCGACCGAGCTAAGCTCCCGTGAAGAAAGAAAATCCGCATGGGTAGCAGATATTGCTTTTCGTTTCTCGAAAATTCATGTAGACCAAATTACGGGTGAGATGACCCCTATGGAATTCAAGGTAACGGGTTACGAAAGCAAGCAATTAGGATTGGAATAAACGGATGAAAACGACTTTTCGCGCCATGATTCTCGCCTGCGTCGCAGGTGTCGTGACCGTAACCATGCTGCCCCAACCTGCGCACGCCCTGCGTGAAGGCAAACCCATCTCCACCGACCGTCGCTTGCACACGATCGTCTACAGCGACAATGAAGTCTACAAATTCACCGGTCATTACGACTATCAGTCCGTCATCGAATTCGAAGAAGGCGAAGAGATCCTCACGGTCTCCATGGGTAACTCCGTGACCTGGCAGCTCGTGCCCTCCAATAATCGCCTGTTCCTGAAGCCCGTTCAGGAAGACGCGATGACCAACATGACCATCATCACCAGCAAGCGCACCTATAACTTCGAGTTGCACGCCGACACCGCGGAAAGCATCAACGACCCCGATCTGGTCTTCGTGCTGCGCTTCGTCTATGGCCGTAACTCCGGTATCGCCGTGAACACCTTCATCGATGCCGTGCCCGATCCGCTGCTTGAGCCAGAAAAATATAACTTCAACTACTCGCTCACCGGTGTCGAGGAAATCTCCCCCATCCGTATCTTCGACGATGGCGAGTTCACCTATTTCGAGTTCCGCGACAAGAACGCCGATGTGCCCGCATTCTTCATGGTGCATTCCGATGGCAGCGAATCGCTCATCAACTTCCGCACCCGTGGCAATTACATCGTGGTCGAGCGCGTAGCCGCGCAGTTCACCTTGCGTAACGGTAAGGACATCGTCTGCGTCTTCAACAATAACCTGCCGCTCCGCACTTCCGGCGAACATCCGCGCCCGATCAAAGAGAAGGAATGGTATTACCGCGAAGATAAGAGCAGCGACCTGCAGGTCGTGCCGAACGGCAAAGGCGGCACACAGCTTCCGACTCGCAACGCCGCTCCGGCTTCAGCTCCTGCTGCGCAGAGCACGGGATATCCGACCGATCCGGATGCTGTCGCTGGCCCACGCACCCGCGTCTATACGCCACCTGCTGACACCAGCAATCCTTCTCCCGCTGCGGCGAAGCGATAAGCGATTGGCAGCGCGTTCGACGACTGACACACCTTTGGGAGGGATGACATGGGTTATGTGATTTTCCTAACGGCTGTTTTCGTCATCGCTGGCATCGTCATCTGGTGTTTCCTGTCTTTCCACAATGTGCTGAGCAATCGCCGTTTCCTTAATGCTGCTTGGGGGCGCATCCATCGTCTGCTGATGGGGCGCAACGAGATGATGGCGCATTTTCAAGAGAATTGGGCAGCTCCCGCCAAACCGACAACGGTAGAAGGTGCAGTGGCGACGCAACCGTCCCAAGCCGATGAATCGCCTTATATCACCGCTTTTCAGGATTTGCTGGCTGAAGACGCCACGGAAGAATGGGATGATGTGGTGCTGCGCCGTGAAATCCGCGTGGAGCTGGAGGATGTGGCGCATAAACTGTTCAGCGATGTGCTCGCCAAACCGGAAATCCTGAATGATGGTGAGTTCAATCGTCTCCGACTGATGCTCGAAGAGAACAGCAAAGCGCTGAACCAAGAGGTGAAAGGCTTCAATAAAATCGTCGCACGCTACAATCTGCTGTTGTTGCAGACCCCGAACCAGTTCATGGCGCGTCATTTCGGCGCATCGACCATCGATAATTTCCCCATCGAGTTCAAGGTGTTCTGACGCGTTCTCGCATCGAAACCGCATCATTCATTGAATTGCTTTTATCTGTGTGCTAACACAGTGCATCGCGTGGAATCCGCATGGAATTCTTCGTCATAA
>Ga0194112_10011950_pt1 | contig 10675 bp, 8 predicted proteins | sample TA2MahC400mmetaG_FD_146191 | JGI IMG/M metagenome (GOLD analysis project Ga0194112, IMG submission 146191) | Freshwater microbial communities from Lake Tanganyika, Tanzania - TA2015016 Mahale Deep Cast 400m | ecosystem: Environmental > Aquatic > Freshwater > Lake | place: Tanzania: Lake...
CAGTCTGACCGGCAACTACGATCCGATCGTCAGCGGCAACGGCCGCTACAACTTCGTGCCGATTGCCTGGGAGGCCTATGCTCATCCATTCTCCTGCTCGCCGCCGATCGTGTATTGGACGGTGATCAACGGGTTGGACAAGCACGGCGACTATCTGCGGCTGCAGACCCAGTTGCTGCCCGACCCGAATTCACCCAACATGGCGATCTTCCAGTGGGCGAAGGACTACTGGGGGCGGACTCTGAACGACACGCCGAGCGTGTGGACGGTCATGCGCGAGCGGCACAACCCCACGCCGTTCTGCAACTTCCGCAACGATCCCAGCTATGCCTATCCGGGCGCGTATTCCTTCTACCCGCAGTTGGGCAACTACAACTTCTGGCTATACCAGGACGATCGGCTTCCTGGCGGCCGCACGGTGGCAGAGACGAACGACAAGGGCGCGGATAGCCGCTACGCCAAGAGCCCGCGGACCGGCGAAGCGTGGACCCATGCCGGCCTGGGCAACTGCCCAACCTCGCAGGCGTACTCCAGCGTGTTCCCGGCCAACTATCCATGCAACTCGACGCCTTACAATGACAAGCTGCCCGCGCTCGCGGGCCAAAACCCCTACAACTTCTACGATCCCTGGACCTGGACTGGCGGCGGCCAGGAGGCGTGGAGCGTTCGCCGCACCGATCAGGCCACTGCTAATCCCTACGTGTGGTTCAACATTGACGACGGCTACATTGACGGCAGCCAGGTCTACAGCGTCACGATCACCGTCAAGTACTTCGACATCGGCGCCGACACCTGGTCGCTGGTCTATGACAGCACGCGAAGCGCCATCACGCCGACGGTGTCCGGCACGATCACCAAGACGGGCACCAATCAGTTGAAGATCGCGACCTTCAACATTGGCGATGGCAAGTTCGCCAACCGGCTGGCCGGTGGCGGGGCCGATTTCGCGATTGATTCCAGGTCGCGCACCGGCGCCAACGACGGCAACGAGTGGATCCACATGGTGGATGTGGCCAAGCGCGCATCGTTTGACCCACCTACGCCGACGCCCACACCCACGCCCACGCCGACTCAGACGGCCACACCCACCGTCACGCCGACCTCCACGCCCACCACGGGCGTTGTGCAGGGCGTGGCGTTCCATGACGCGAACGGCAACTTCTTCCGTGATCCTGGTGAAGCCGGGCTGACGGGCGCGGCGCTGGTGTTGCGGCAAGGCAGCACGCGCGTCTACACCGCGACTTCGGGGCTCGACGGCGCGTTCATCTTCCCGGCCGTGGCCCCCGGCAGCTACATCCTGGTCGAAGATACGCCGCCGCCCGGTTATCTGCTCAACACGGTCATGTATGGGGCGTCGGTCAACGCTAACCAAACGCTGACGTTCGAGATCGGCCATCAGCCTGCGCCGACCGCGACGCCGACAGCCACGTCCACGGCTACCGCGACGCCCACCGCGACGCCCACCGTCACGCCGACTCCGACGCCCACGGCCACGCCAACCGCGACGCCTAGTCCCACGGCCACGCCGACGCCGACGGCGACCGCGACGCCGACCGCCACGGCCACAACGACGCCGTGGCCGCAGTATCTACCACTGCTGCTGAAGCCCGGCTCTGGGCAGTAGCAGCGCCAGGGGCTGGAAGTCCGAAACGTTGTCCTCAGAATCACTTTGCTGGCCTCACGCAAAGGCGCAAAGGGCGCAAGGGATGGTTGAGTTCTTCCAACCTTCTCTGCGTCCTGGCGTCTTTGCGTGAGCTGTCCTGAAAATAGGACGCCCACCGCCTTGGTTTCGAGGCTTCAGCCGGTTTCTGCCGCCGACCACCAAACCGGCTAATCCTAGAGGAGGCTTCGCACAGCCTCGAATCCAGCCCGCTTGTCTTTCATCCGCCGTGGCGCGACGCCCGGCCTGAACAACTGTCCCTATGATTCTTCGAGAGGCTTGCCCATGTCTGTCAGCTCTGCTTCACCGAGCGAGTTCCGGCGCGCTGGCCTGGCCCTGGTGGGCTGCCTGCTGATCGCGTTGGTTGGGCTGGCCTGGCAGCCGGCGGGGCCGGCCGACCGGCGCGCAGAGGCCGCGGCGCTGGCGGATACCGCCACACCCACGGTCGTGCCGGGCGCGGGGGCCATCGCGGGCCACGCCTGGCAGGATCTCAACGGCGATGGGCTGCAAGGCCCCGACGATCCACCGCTGGCCGGCGTGGTGCTGACGCTCTATGAAAGCGCCACAGGGCAGGCGCTCTTCTCGACGACGACCGGAAGCGATGGCAGCTATCGTTTCGCGACCCTGTCGCCGGGCTACTATCGCCTGGCAGCGACCGCGCCGGCTGGCTATCAGCTCACGACGCCGGGCTCCTACGACGTCTTCGTGAGCGTCGGCGCGGTCTTGATGCTGGATTTCGGCGCGCAGTTCGTGCCGACCCACACGCCAACCAACACGCCGGTGCCGCAGTTGGACACCGAAAACGCGCCTTTTGCGATCTGCGGAGGCGTCATCAGCGCGGACACACGGCAAAGCGTCAACCGCGTCCGACAGTACAGTTGCCGGCCGGCCTGGGACGAAAGCGGTCCCGAGTTGGTCTATCGCCTCGAATTCGGGCGCAGCCAGTGGTTCACGGCCGCGTTGCTGTCCGCATCTGCGGACTTGGACCTTTTCCTGGTGCGAAACGGCTATGGTGATAGCTGTGTGGCGGCCGGCGATACCTATCTGACCCACCAGGTGGAGCCCGGCGTTTACTTCCTGGTCGTGGATGGCTATCAGGGTGCGAGCGGTCCCTTCACGCTCCGTCTCGAGTGTCCCCTCGGCATCCAGGCCACGGCTACGCCGACCCGCACGCCCTCGCCGACCTTCACGCCCTCGCCGACCTTCACGCGTGGGCCGACCTTCACGCCCACACCCACGAGCCAGCCGCGGCGGTCCTATCTGCCTGTCATCGTACGCGACTATCCGTCCGCGCCGCCGCAGACGGCCACGCTGTTCTTCCAGCAGGGGCGTGAGGGCTATGGCGGCGCCGCCGATACCACCTTGAACGCCTGGGAGCCGGAGGCCAGCTTTGGCGGCGCAGACCTGTTGCGGCTGCGCTATGATCGTTCACCGGACGACGTGAGCGCCATGGCGCCGGTGCTGCGTTTCGACCTGGCCTTGTTGCCGAGCGAGGCGAATGTGGTGACTGCCTCCTTGCAGCTCTACCTGGTGGAGAAGTCGAACCAAAACGACCTGCGGGGACAGATACATGGGCTCTTGCGGAGTTGGGATGAGGCGACTGCAACCTGGCAGCTAGCGTCTGCGGCCGCAGCATGGACCAGGCCCGGCGCGCACGGTGCAGGGACCGACCACATGACCTGGGCCGCCGATATTCAGCTCATCGGCGATGTGAACCGGTGGTACACCTTCGATGTCACAGACCTGGCGCAGATTTGGGTGAAAAACCCGGCGCGCAACCACGGCCTGGTGGTTCTGGCCAAGGCCGGAACCGGTCAGGCCAGGGTCGAGGCCGACTTCGCCAGCCGGGAATACGGCGATCCCGCTTTGCGGCCTCAACTCACCATCACCTATTGGGTTCCTGCGGCCCGCACTGCGAAGCTCACAGTCTCTTCATAGAGTAGCGATGGTCTGTAAACCAGACGGCCCGGCGTAATGCCGGGCCGTCATGAGCCCGGAGCGGATCGAACGCTCAACCCGCGGCTTAAAAGGCCGCTGCTCTGCCAATTGAGCTACGGGCCCCGCCTGTTGTGGTATGGGAGGGGCTTGGCCCCTGTCCGGCTTGTCGTCACCTTAGGGTGGTGGCAGGCCGCTGGCCGCTTCGAGTTCGGTACGCCGGGCGGCATGTTGATCGATCAGGTCGCCAACCGCCCGCAGTGGGTCGCGATGCAGGCGTCGCAAGAAGCGATGCGGGGCCTCCGCCTCCTCCAAGCGCTGGTGGTGCTCGTGGTAGACGGCCAGCGGCACCTGGCGGATTTGCGCCAGGAGTTCCTCCTCGCTGGCGGTGCCGAACAGGACCTGGAATTGGCCAAAGTCCCGCCGTTCGCGGGTGCTTTGGCGGCCACTGATGCGGCGCTGGTGCCGGCGCAGGCGGCCAAACAAGGCCTCCAGGCGCAGATTGTCGGGCGGCAGGCCGGGGATGTCATAGCAGTGCAGCAGATCCGGGCCATACGCCCGCCAGGTCCGCCGCCAGGCACCATGTAAGGCCCGTTGCGCGGGCTTGCGCTTGAGATCGGGTGCAAACGTAGCGCGCAAGAAAGGCGTCCATCACCGGTGACGAAAAGCGTCCGCGGCTATCTGCTCGTCCTGATCGCAGCCACCCTCTGGGCTTCCATCGGCGTCTTCTATAAGTTTCTCATCAGCGGCTATGGCCTGCAAGCGTTGGCCGCAGCAGCCTTGCGCGGCTGCGCCGGCGGGCTGATCCTGCTGGCTGTGCTGCTGGCGCTGCGAGTCGATCTGCGCATCCCCAGACAGGATCGGGCGACCTTCCTGGCCTACGGCGTGTTCGGCGTGGCGCTCTTTTTCATCTGCTACGTGACCGCCATTGATCTGACCGGCGTGGCGGTGGCCGCGGTGCTGATGTACACCTCGCCGGCGTGGGTGGCGTTCATCGCCTGGCGCTGGATGGGCGAGCGGTTGGAGCGGCGCGGGCGGCCGTGCTGGCGGCCGGCGGCCAGCCGGTGGGCCAGGTCGTGACGGTGGCAGTCCGGGGCGGCGGCCACGTCACTTGGTGCTATGTCACCGACCCCGAAGGCAACATCCTCGAGCTCCAGAGTTGGTCGGCATCGCCAGACGCGCCGGCAGAATAGCGCCGTGCGGCGGTCAGCAAGCGCCATACCTCGGCGCGCCTGCGTCGGTCGCATTGGCGCCGACAACCATCCGCGCCAGACGGGCATAGTAGGCGGTCGTCTCGCACATGGGGCAAGGTCGCGAGGTCGAGTAGATGACGCAGCCGCTCAGATCGGCCGACCGCAAGCGCCGCGAGGCATCGCGGATGGCTTCCATCTCGGCGTGGGCGGTGGCATCGCGACCGACGACCACGCGGCTGGGGCCTAACCCGACCACACGCGCCTCGCGCATGATGATCGCGCCGTAAGCCTGATCGCCGCTTTCGACGGCCAGCCGCCGCATTTCCAGGGCGTATCCTGCGAAGGCCGCGGCGTCCGGGCGGGCGGGCTGGACGATCTCGAGGGGGGCCGCAGCAGGGAGCGGCGTGGCCGATGGTGTGGCTGATGGCGCGGGCAGCGCGGTCGGCGCGGGTGTGGGTTCACGCGTCGGGGTGAGCGAAGGGGCCGGCGACGGCGTCGCCGTGGGCGTGGCGACGGCGGTGGCGGTCGCCGTGGCGGTGGCGACGGCGGTGGCGGTCGCCGTGGCGGTGGCGGGGGCCGAGCTGGTTGCTTCCGGCCCGCGCGCCTCCTCGGCGGGCGCGGCCAGGCTGCACGCCGAAGCCGCGGCCGTGAGTGCGCCGAGCGCCAGCAGGAACCTGCGCCGGCCGGCGCGTACCGTATCAGAACGGCTCATCGGACACCTCCCATGGATTCATTTCAGGCAGATTCGCCCAGCCGATCACGCCGCCGGCTTCAGGATGTTGATCGCCCGCGCGGCCAGCACCGCCAGGATGATCAGCGAGAGGCCGGCCTGGAGCATCATCAGCAGCTTGGCCCGGCGCGAGAGCGGCGCGGTGTCGGTCGGGCTGAACGCGGTGCTGGTGGTGAACGCCAGGAAGAGATAGTCGGCGAAGCGCGGCTGCCAGCCCGCGTAGCCCGCAATTTCGCCGGCGCGCTGCGGGAAGAGGAAGTGGACGCCTGCGCCGGCCGCCCGCGCGCGCGCATGTTCCCCGTCAATCGCCCAATACCAGAAGGCAAAGACGAGGACGTTGGCCCCCCACACCAACGCGGCGTCCCAGATCAACCCGGCCACATCCCCTTCGCGATAGGCCAGGGTGTAGATCAGGATGCCCATGCTGACCAGCAGCGTGATGGTCGCGGTCACCATCCCGAAGTAGAGCAGCCCGCGTGTGAGGCGGAGGTAGCCGGCGAGCCAGCAGATGAGCGTCAGCCCCAGCAACACGAGGATGGGCCAGCTCAACAGCGTGTCGTCCAGGGCCGCGGCAACATCGTGGATCTCCGGCACGAACTTGCCCGCGGCCTCGAAGACTTCGAGGCTGTACCAGATCAGGTTCGCCAGCGCCAGCACGGCGACCACGGCCAGGGGCAACCGCCAAAATGACTGCGGCGGCGAACGGCGCAACCACGCGCGGCGCGCTCCATCCCCGAGGGGCAATAATACGTTCTTCATGGATATCTTCCTCAATAACAGGAGTTACGCAGTGCCATTCGGAGTAGCCACGAATTGCACGAATTTCACGAATTCAGACACCTGTAAAGCCCTTTTCGTGTCAATTCGTGTCATTCGTGGCTGGTTTTTGACTCCACAGCGTAACTCCTGTCAATAATCAGGAGTTACGCAGTAGCGAACGAAGCACCCTGAGCGGAGTCCCGCTGTCGTTTGGCGGGACGCAGTCGAAGGGTGCGGGCATGTCCCAAGAACGCTCCGGCCTCCTTCGACTACGGTCACAAACGACGTGACCTCCGCTCAGGATGCCTCCGCTTGAACGACTGCGTAACTCCTGTCAATAACGCAAGATGCAGCTCAGTTCTTGTCGCTGGCCGTGTATTCCTCGTCCGCGACCCCATCGCCGTTCGTGTCCACTTCGATCACCAGGCCGCTCCCCTGGCCGCCCCAGGCCGCATAGTGGATGCGGAGCTGCGCGCCGGCCGGCAGGGCCAGCTCGTCCGTATAGAATTCTTGCACGCGCTCGTCGTCGTAGCGGGACAAGGCCAGGTTGAACGCGCCGGCGTTGGTCAGTTTGCCGGCATTGACGACCAGGGCGCCGGCCAGCACATCCAGCGCCACGGTGATCGAGCCGCCGTCGCGCAGGTCGGCGCCTTGCAGCTCGAAGTAGTAGTCGGCCACGGGCTGCTCGATGCCGATGACGATGTTCGGCGATTCGGGTTGCGCGGTCTCGTAGGTCACCATCCCCGCAGCCGGCGCGAAGCGGACGGTGTCCACCTGGCCGGGCGCCAGCGAGATGCCCTCGACGCCGAAGCTGTAGCCGGGGCCGATCAGCACCAGGTCGCTGGCGCTCTCGCGGGCCAGGCGCCGGCCGTCGAGCGTGATCGTGACGTTGACCCCCTGCGGCAGCCAGTAGGTCGGCTCCGGGTCATCTGTCAGGGGCGTCGCAGTCTTGAGCCCGACGATCTTGGCGCCGGGGATTTCGTTGACCCACCGCCCAGCCACGTAGCCCAGCCGCCGGCCGCCGTCGTCACGCAGCAGCAACTGGCCGTCGCCATCGAGAAAGACCTGGTTGTAGCGCAGCGCGGGGGCCGCCAGCCCGCGGCTCGCCCTGCCGCTGGCCGCCCCCGCGCAGAACGGGCACGTCTGCCGGGTCAGCCGGGCCGAGGTCGGCGTCAGATCGAGGGTCTGCGTGTCGGCGTTCCCTTCGTATAACTCCGACTGCGCCTGCGGGTTGACCGCGGCTTCGTAGCTCCAGGTGTTGGCCTGGGTGTCCACCACCACGCGGCGCACCTCTTTGGGGTAGTTGTTGTCGTACACCAGGATCGCCATGCGGCCGTCCGCCTCGGCGGCGAGGGCGAAGGGCGTGATCGCGTGGCCGTCGCTGCCGTCGGGTTTGTAGACGCCGAGGGTGTAGGTCTCGCGGCCGGGCGCCATCTCCTTCAGGCGCGCCAGGATGTCGTTGGGCGCGGCCTTGATGACGCGGTCGAGGGTGGGCGCGGTGGCCTGAGTGGCCCACCAGTACGCGATCTCGCGCTGGAGTGCTGGGTTGTCGAACGCCAGGTCAATGGCGTTGCGACCGCCGAAGAGGGTTTCGGTGACGTGATCGGTGTACATGAGCAGGCTGAGCACGGCCATCCCCTCGCAGTGGCCGCCCGCCATGTCGCCGTTGATCTGCTCCAGCCACTGCTGGCCGGGGGGCGTGAGAACGCAGCGGCCGCCGCTCAACGTGGCGCAGACCTGGTCGCCGAACAGCCGGCGCACCTCGACCGCGGTGAGGCTCTGCACGTTGGGTTCGGCGCTATAGTTCTCGAAGTTGAAGCCGTGTACTTCCGGCCGGAAGCCCAGATCGGCGATCATGGCGGTGGCGGCCGGCAGCGGTGCGACCGCGGTCGGCGCATCCGCGGCGGGCGGCTCGACATCCGCCGGGCCGCTGCTGCAGCCGCTCAGCGCCCCGGCGACGATTAGCAGGAGCACACAGAAGAGGACGCTACGATCATGCATGGATGATCCTCGTGCAAATTGCGCAATACCCATCCTACCGCGCCACCCCATGCCGCAGCACCGTCTTCATCCGCTCGGCGGCATCCGGGTCGGCGCGGCGCGGGTCGCCCAGGTAGATCTCGTGGTGCTTGCCGGTCAGGCGGTAGCCGTTTTCGGCCGCCCAGCCATGCATCCGCTCGAGGGTCGCCGGCTCGGTGGCGTAGGGGCCGAGGTGCATGGTCTGGACGCAGAGACCCTCGCGGAACGATTCGAGGCGCAGCCGGGCCAGCGCGGGGCTGGGCTTCTTCTTGGCCGCTTGCGCCAGCGCCTCGGCGAACATGGCCGGCGTGATGTGGTCGGGCTGCATGATCAGCAGCGTGTAGACCCAGTTATCCTTGACGTTTATGTCGAAGCGCCCATCCTCTACCCACCATAGCCCTTCGAGCGCCATCACCGGGTAGTCAATCGGGTCCTCTTTGCGCAACTTCGACATGAACTTCAGCGTGTAGGCCGCGCTGTAGAGCGCGCCGATCGCCTCCGCGAACCCCGGCGATGTGCCCGGCGCTTCGCCCGGCTCGATGCGGCCGTCAATCATCACGAACTTGAATTCCGGTACGTCCACCAACTCGATCTTCTTGGCCGATGGTGCGTACAGGTGCTTCCACTGCTTACGCAAGTCTAACTCAGTCATCGGAGCCACCTCCTGGATCAGAGTATGGCCGCATTATCCGCGGCCCGCGCCGGCGGGTCTGGCCGGCGTGCGGCCCGTCCGCCAGGCGCGCAGCGCCAGCAGCGCCAGCGTGACCGCCGTCAGCGGCGCGGCGAATTCGATCAGCACCGTGCTGTAGGCCGGCAGCGCGCCATGCCCGGTCGCGTCGAGGATCAGGTAGAGGGTATAGGCGATGTAGTAAGCCAGAAAGAGCGCCCCCTCCCAGCGGGCGATGCGGTAGCCGGTGAAGAAGATCGGCAGGCAGGCGACGGCGACCGCGATCATGAAGGGGATGTCGAAGCGCAGCGCCGCCTGTTGGACGGCCACGCCGTTCGGCGCGACCACGGCTGTCAGCCCCAGCACCGCCAGGATGTTGAAGATGTTGCTGCCCACGACGTTGCCCACCGCGATGTCCCGCTCGCCGCGGATGCTGGCGATGATCGAGGTGGCGACTTCGGGCAGCGAGGTGCCGGCCGCGATGATCGTCAGGCCGATGATCAGCTCGCTGAGGCCCAACGCCCTGGCGATGGTCACTGCGCCGTCCACCAGCCAGCGCGCGCCGAGCACCAGCAGCGCCAGGCCGGCGACCGCAAGCCCGATGTTGAGCAGCGCCTGCCGCAGCCCCATGCGCTTGCCCTGCCCGAACTCGTGATCGTACTCGGCCTGCACTGGGGCGGACTCCTTGCGGCTCTGGCGGATGGCGAAAGTCGTGTAGGCCACGATGCCGGCGAAGAGCAGCAGGCCGTCCAGCCGGCCGATGCGGCCATCCAGCCCCAACAGCAGAAGCGCGACCGAGACGCCGATCATCAGCGGCACATCCAGCCGGATAAGCTGCTGCGCCACCACCAGCGCGCCGATCAGCGCAGAGATGCCCAGGATGAAGAGCACGTTGAAGATGTTGCTGCCGATCACGTTGCCCAGGGCGATGTCGGCCTGGCCGGAAAGCGCCGCGTCGACGCTCACCGCCAGCTCCGGCGAGCTGGTGCCGAAGGCGACGACGGTCAGCCCGACGACCAGCGGCGAGATGCCGAAGCCCACCGCCAGCCGCGACGCCCCGCGCACCAGCAGCTCGGCGCCGATGATCAAGATACCCAAGCCGATGATGAAAAGAACCAGTGTCAGAGGATCCACCTGAGAACGCTCCTTGCGTGGGGTAGGGGCGGGTTTCCCCTGGACCGGCCCCAGGGCGGGCTGTGCGCCGAGACGCTATGCGGCATGATCTCCTTGTGCGCGGCCCACCCGGTCTCGGCGTTATGCGGCCAAACCCGCCTCTGCAGGCATCAACGAAACACAGCGCCGACCTTGTCCAGCTTCTCCGGTAAGCCCATGATGATTAACTCATCGTCCGGGCAGAGATGCTCGTCCCCGTCAGGGTTCGAAAGCACCTCTGCCTTGCGCCGGATCGCCAGCACCGTTACATCGTAGCGCCGGCGCAGGTCAATCTGGGCCAGCGTCTGCCCGGCTACCGGCGACGTGGCGGACAGCGAGAACCGGCGCATCTCGACATCCGGCAAGTGCTGCTCCAGGTCGGGGAATTCGATGGACTCCAGTTGGTGCGTCTTGATGTCGTAGTGGCCGCGCAATTGATCGGTGACGGTGCCCTCCCATAACGGCACTTTGCTGAAATAGGCGGCACGGCCAATGATGTGGGCCGCGACCGGCGCACTGAGGAAGACGAAGAGGATGGTCGCTACCGCGTGAGAGGTTGC
>Ga0194112_10011951_pt1 | contig 10674 bp, 10 predicted proteins | sample TA2MahC400mmetaG_FD_146191 | JGI IMG/M metagenome (GOLD analysis project Ga0194112, IMG submission 146191) | Freshwater microbial communities from Lake Tanganyika, Tanzania - TA2015016 Mahale Deep Cast 400m | ecosystem: Environmental > Aquatic > Freshwater > Lake | place: Tanzania: Lake...
TCTACCCCATCTAAATTCTTTCTCAAGACTTGACTGCTGAAACGGATTCCGTCAATGACGACAGTATCTTCGAATTCCTCATCGATAGAGCAGACTTCATGGACCGCTTGTGCCGAGATCAAAGGATGGGCAACCTCTAAAAGATGTTGAATCTGCCCTGGGTCCACCACCCGAAGCTTATTCTTAATTTCCTCAATGGATAGGCTTACTGTTATTTGCAATGTCTTTGTCGCCATTGTTCTCATTCAGAGATGTATTAAGGAGATCCTTCTTTTGCCGCCTCTACGATGGCTTTCAGGTTGGCAATGGGGGTTTGGAGGGGGACAGCGCATTCCGGAGCGAGAACATCGACACCCGCTTCGATGCTGTAACGGGTCTGCTTATAGACATCCTCCGGAGTTCCTCCGAAGAGGACATTCTTGTTAGCGATGTTACCGATGAGCGACATTTCATGGTTGACCGTCTGGACTGCTTTTTTAGCATCTACCTGCCATTCAAAGTGATAGACATCAAAGCGAGCTTCTACGAAGAGGCGAAGCCGGTCGGAGCAGTTTCCGCAAATGTGAAGGTCCTTGTTGGCGGAGCGCCGGTGACCGCCTCCTTTGCAGAAAGTATCGGAGCAGATGGTTATGCCCCTGATGCTGGTTCAGCCGTGGATATGGCCCGTGAACTTACCATGTAACCGCTTTACTCATGGGAGTTGGGTTGCCATTGGAGGATGAGGGGGGAGATTCCGTTGATAGTAATGGGATTCGATGCATTTGTATTGAAATTCCTTTGGCTATCCTGCGTTGAGACCGAGAAGATGGGATCTACATCCATATTGAACTCGAGACAATATCTTCAGAAATTGGCCATCCCAATTTAATATTGCCTCACCCACTGATCGATTCGAAGATGACAAACATGCGGATCTCCTTTCAGGAATAGCGTCTTTTTGCCAAACACTGAACCCGGATAAGATGGTTTCAAAGCAAAACCTTTTAAGCTTCACAGATGTATTTTGGTTAACCATGCTTCTGCGTCTTTGAATAAGACCATTTTTTTGCCGATGCCAAATTTTTTCGCATTTTGAAAGACGCGGAAGGCCTCAGAAAGATCGTGGATACCCAAGCCAATGGGGTTAAAAAAGGCTCTCTGTCTTCGATCCGTCCTTCCTTTCTTTTTACCGACAACAATCTCACCAAGATTACCAGTTAATTTACTTTCATCGATCATGCCATCTCGAACAGCCCGCCAGGAAACATCGACACCGTGGTGTTTTACTTGATACCAGTCGTCAACAACGATCAAATCCATGACACGCAGGGCTTCAGGAGGAGTATCCCAGAAGGAACTCTCCGCGTGGAAGACTCCTTCTTTATACCATTCGGGTTTAACATAAGAGGAACTGGCAATGGTAACGGTACTGACAATATCCGCACCCCGAAAAGCTTCTTCTGCACTTTTCACCACCTCAATCTTCATCTGAGCGCAGTCAGTCATGTCCGTTGAGAATTTTTCAGCTATTTTCCTATTTAGATCATAGACTCTACACAATTCTAAAGAAGGAATCGCCTTCTTCATGGCCATGATCTGCGTATGCCCCTGGACACTTGCACCAACGAGCCCAAAAATTTTGGAGTCGGGATTGGCCAGGTATTTTGCGGCCACACCCGAAGCTGCACCCGTGCGCATGGCACTGGCGATTGCCGCATCCATGACGCAAGCAGGAATGAGCGTCTCCTGATCAACAATAATGATCAAACCGCTTCCCCTGGGAAGTCCGTGCTTATCGGGATTCCAAGGACGACTGGAAATAAACTTAATCCCGGCCGTATTCACCGGACCTAAAAGGCCTCTTTCTCTCAACTCCTCTCTATACGACTCTCCTCCTAACCATGATGGCATAGACATAATACGCCCGCTTGTTTCTTCTGTTTCTGGGCCTCCCCATCGGATGACCGGTTTTCCAGGCTGGATAAAATCACCCTTCCCATGGAGGAAAAAAGACCTTTCCACTGCTTTCATGGCGCCGCCCATATCCGTCCCTCCGGCGGCTATACAGTCTTCCTGACTTAAATAGAGCAATTCCCATTTTTTGGTTTTTTTGGCCATGGCCTTTGTGCCTCCTTTAACTTTTTTTCTCCAACTCTGTCACTTTCAATTTAGAGCCGGATATCAAACTTTTTACGAATCTCCCGATCGATATTTGAATCCAGCCTCTTGGGAGAATGAATTTTAAGGATTTCCCGCGCTTTTATTCGCGCCCTCACCCGGCCGTCCAGAGATCCTGATTTCTCCCAGGCCTCCCGGTTCTGACGGTCCGCGAGGCTTGGGCGGAGATACTCCTGCCTCATAAATCTGACCGTATGCATGGAAGAAAGAAAATTTCCAGCGGGACCCATTTCACGAACGGCCTCAAGCCCCAAGGTCTCTTCGTTAACGTGAATTCCTTTGAGAAGACGAAGTACCATTCCGATGATCTCATCATCGATGACAAACTGTTCGTAAGCAACGGTTCTCATCGATTCCAGCATTCCTGCCGCGTGATGGATATAATTGGAACCTGCCATCGCACAGAGGCAAATCGAAAAAGCCTTCTCATAGCCGGCCTGGATGTCAGGGAGTTTTGAATCGGTTAAGGATGCTGAATTGTAATTGGGAACCCGGATATATTGGGCCATCTGAGATATCGCCGCGTTCATCATTCCAAATTCGATCCCTCCACCAACATAGCCCATCGTTCTCATGTCGGCCATGGAGGGAATGGCGCCGTAAAGTACAGGTGAGCCAGGGTTCGCTAATTGTGTGAGGACGATTCCGGAGAGTTGTTCTGCATGAGACTGCACCAATGTTCCGGCCAGGGTAATAGGGGAAGTAGACCCTGCCATGGGGGCTGAGGAAAGGGCGACGGGAATCTTATTGCGGACCACTTCCAACAGGACACGTGTCGTCCCCGTGGCAAAATGGAGAGGGCTAATCATCCAGCTTGTGATAAAGGAGAGGATCGGTCTATTGCTCAAGGCCTCCTTCCCCCCGGCAATAATTCGGGCCATTTCAATGATTTCTTTTGCATATTGAACGGATTGGGCTGCTCCCATGACATGTTTGGTCGTATTGCAGAGGGAAGCGTAAAATTGGTTGATATCCATGGCCTCTTTGGGAATGTCCTGAGGAATGCAAGGTCTTAGATAAAAATGGACATTTTCCAATGCATCCACAAGTCTTGCTAATAGGGCGATATCCTGAAGACCTCCGGGTCGTGCTTCTCCTGTCTCCAGATCGAGAACGGTAAGAGCCGCTCCTCCCGTGCCAAGGTAGACCCGTTTGCCTCCGAGATAAAGGTCATGTTTCTCCTCGCGACCAGCCATCACAAATTCATGTGGGACAATTTGTAATGCCTGTTCCACCAAGGAAGGAGGAATCCTGACGATTGTTCCATCCACCTTTGCCCCATGATTTTTAAATATCTTAAGGACTTCCTCGAGTTCTACCTTTACTCCGACCTCATCAAGAACTCTTAGGGAGGTTTGATGGATTATTTGGATTTGCTCTTCCGTGAGCGGTTTGTAATGCCCTCCAACCAGTCCTTCCATATTTCTCCTCCTCTAAATGTTTTTAAGAATCTACGGCTTTCTCTCTCGATAGCAGGCCACAAAATGCCCTTTTGAGGCTTCAATAAGCGGTGGAGGGTTCTGGCTGCAGCCGTGCTGGATATATTGACATCGGGTTCGAAAGCGACACCCCGAAGGAGGGTTCATCGGGCTCGGCACCTCTCCACTCAGGATAATCTGTTTTTTCTCAAAGGTAGGATCTGGGACAGGAACAGCTGAAAGAAGTGCCTCGGTATAGGGATGCAGAGGATGGCTGTAAAGTTCCTCGGTTTCGGCTAATTCAACAATCACTCCCAGATACATGACCGCTACCCTGTTGGAGATATGTTTGATGACGCTTAAATCATGGGCGATGAAGAGATAGGTGAGATCGAGTTTAGCCTGAAGATCTTCCAGAAGATTGATCACCTGGGCTTGGATAGAGACGTCTAGGGCTGAAACGGGTTCATCGCAGACGATCAGCTTGGGATTGAGAGATAATGCTCGCGCGATCCCAATCCTTTGTCGTTGGCCTCCACTGAATTCATGGGGGTACCGATTTTTATAACGGGGATCCATGCCAACAATCTCGAGAAGATGAGAGACGCGGTCCCCTCTTTCTTTTCCTGAAGCGGTGCGGTGAATTAAAAGAGGCTCTCCAATGATTCCACCAATGGTCATTCGAGGGTTGAGAGAAGCATAGGGATCCTGGAAAATAATCTGCATATTTCTTCTCAGTTGCCGGAGCGCTCTTTTTTCCAATTGGCTGATGTTGACCCCTTCAAAGTAGATATCTCCTTTTGTAGGTTCGATGAGTCCCAGGATGAGTCTCCCAACGGTTGTCTTCCCGCATCCGGATTCTCCCACGAGGCCCAGGACCTCTCCACGATTGATACAGAAGCTGACCCCGTCCACAGCCTGAACATATCCTGTGACCTTAGAAAAGAGGCCACTCCGGATGGGATAGTGTTTCTTTAAGTATTTAACTTCAAGTAAAATAATTTCTGGCAAAATTCTCGTTCCTTAAAAATATCGCCCCTTCTGTTGATTATAAATAAAGCAGCGTACCTGATGGCTGCTATTGACTTCTTCTAATGGAGGTTCTTCTTCCTTACAGAAAGATTTGGCAAATTTACAGCGAGGATGAAAACGGCACCCCGATGGGAAATCGAGGGGATTGGGAACGATTCCCGAAATGACCTCCAGCCGTCTCTTTTTCGTATCGGTGAGACGGGGAATGGAGTCATAGAGGGCCTGTGTATAAGGGTGCTTCGGGTGTTTAAAGATCGTTTTAACATCCGCATACTCCACGGCTTTTCCCGCATAAGCAACCACGACATCATCGGCCACTTCTGCAATGACGCCCAGGTCATGGGTGATCATCATCACCGACATTCCGGTCTCTTCTTTAATCTTTTTGATGAGGTTGAGGATCTGGGCCTGAATCGTCACATCCAGGGCGGTTGTTGGCTCATCGGCAATGAGGAGTTTCGGTTCGCAGGACAGGGCCATGGCGATCATCGCCCTCTGTCTCATCCCTCCGCTGAGCTGATGGGGATACTCATCCACCCGTTTCTCCGGAGAGGAAATCCCCACCAGATCCAGCATCCGGATGACCTTTTGATGAGCTTCTCCTCGGCTCAGATTCTGGTGCCAAAGGATGGACTCCATAATCTGATTCCCAATGGTATAAACAGGGTTTAAAGAGGTCATGGGCTCCTGAAAGATCATGGAAATTTTATTTCCCCGGATCTTCCGAATCTCCGAGAAGCCTTTTTGTAATAGGTCTTCGCCTTCAAAGAGAATTTCCCCCTCCACAATCTTTCCCGGAGGGCTGTTGATCAGCTGTAAGATGGAGAGGGCAGAAACGCTTTTACCGCATCCGGACTCTCCAATCATGCCGAGCGTTTTCCCTTTACGAATCTGGAAATCCATTCCATCAACGGCCCGGGCAATCCCTTCGTCCATATAGAAATAAGTTTTAAGATTCTTGACTTCGAGCAATAGGTTTTGCATGTGCTTCAGGCCGGGAATCTGATCAAATCTCTGACAGGGTATTTTTCAAAATGCTTGGCGAACTCGATGCCATGGCAATCCTTTTTACTTAGGCCCCTCTCAGTTTTGGGTCCGTGATATCCCGGATTCCGTCTCCTAACATGTTAAAAGAAAGGATCGCGATTAAAATGCTCAAACCTGCAAGGATGGAGATCCATGGCGCATTAATCAGAACATCAACGCCTTCTCGCGTCATATTGCCCCAAGTGGGCGTTGGAGGTTGAACTCCCAATCCGATAAAGGCAAGATTGGCTTCGAGTCGAATCGCCTCTCCTACCCATAATGTTCCAGCAACTAAAAGCTCCCCAAAAATATTCGGAAAGATGTGGCGGAGAAGAATCCTCGGAACACTGGCCCCGATCGCCTGAGCGGCAACCACATATTCGCTTTCTTTTAGCGTCAAAACGATTCCATAGGACAAACGGGCAAATCTTGGCGTCATGACGATTCCGATGGTGATGATCAGGTTCAATAGGTTCGCTCCAAGTGCCGCGGTTACCGCAACCGCCAGGATGAGATCGGGAAAACATAAGGAGACATCGACGGTCCTCATGATCAGGCTTTCGATTTTCCCCCGATAGTAACCCGCAATCATTCCCAGAGTCGTTCCAAAGATCATTCCGAACAGGACAGACATGCTTCCAATAATGAGAGAGACTCGGCTTCCCCAGATGATTCGTGAAAGGACATCCCGTCCAAAATCATCCGTTCCCAGCCAGTGTTTCGAACTGCTCCAGGTAAGACGAAGGCTGGAATCCTGTTCCAGGGGATCGAGCGGGGAAAGCCATGGGGCGAAGAGAGCGACGGAGACGACGATCAGGGCAATGATGCCCCCGATCAGAGCCGTCTTATTTTTTAAGAAAGTGGTCCACATTCTTCTGCTTTGTGAAATCTCTTTCATCGTTCTCTCTATCTATACTGAATCCTCGGGTCAATGAACCCATAAACGAGGTCGGTCAAAAGGTTGAGAATGACCACCATCACGGAATAGATAACCATCACGGATTGAAGGGTTGTGTAGTCTCTCTGTTTAATGGCCCCGACCATTAAACTTCCCAACCCTGGACGGGAAAAAACAATTTCTGTCATCACGGAAGATCCGATGAGAACGATGGCGTAGACTCCCCCGAGAGCCACAATCGGAATGAGAGCATTTCTCAGAGCATGTTTAAAGAGGACCACTCGTTCCGTTATTCCCTTCGAGCGGGCTGTCCGTACATAATCTTCCCGAAGGATATTGAGAAGGGAGGAACGGGTCATCCGGGTGATATAAGCAGTCATGATCAACCCGAGGGAAAGAGCGGGCAGAAAGAGGTGGCGAAGATTGCTGGATAGATCGGACAGATTCCCTCCACCTACTACAGGAAAGAGTTTTAATTTTATGGAAAAAAGAAACATAAGAAGAATGCCAAGATAAAAGGCCGGGATCGATAGACCGATTAAAGAAAAAATACGGTTAAAATAGTCGATAAAACTGTTCCTTCGGACCGCAGCCGGGATTCCTAAGGGAATTCCTAAAAAATAGCCTATGAATATGGCGCTGATCGTGAGTTCCAATGTATAGGGAAGGACATTGAGAATCTGAGAGGTGACGGGGTAACCCATAATCGATTTTCCAAGGTCGCCTTTGCAGAGATTCTTTAGAAATTTGAGGTATTGCAGCCAGAGAGGAGCGTCCAATCCCATTTTCTCCCGGAGGGCTTGAACCGATTCCTTGCTGGCATAATCTCCGAGGAAAGCCACAGCAGGGTCACCCGGCAATATCCGGACGACTACAAAGACCAGAGTCAATACTACCAGGAGAATGGGAATGCTCTGAAAAATCCTGCGAATCGAATATTGAAACATGAGGGAGCTTCCTCTTGTCCAGTAATTTCAGACCCATCCCTCTTCCCGCAGGAAGAGAGATAGGTCTGAACAAAGTATAACTGAGATTGCCGTCTCCTTATTTGGCCAGAATCCTTGTTTTTTCTGTAATCTGCGGAGCATAAGTGGCCCAGCTAAACTCCAGAGGATTTCCCAGGTCCACACTGGCCCTCATAGGAAAGGCATACTTCAGACGAATGATCGGCACCACTACGACATCTTTAAGGAGTTTAATCTGGGCTTCTTTCCAGAGTGCCATCTGTTTTTTGGCGTCCAGCTCCCATCTGGCCTTTTCGATCAGTTCATCAACGCTATCCGTTTTCCCATCTCCGTTCGCATCAACCAGTCCGTAGTGAGAGAAATTGGTGTCTGGTTTTTTCCCTTTTTTAACAACGGAATCGGAGTGATAGAAACGCGTGAGAAATACATCGACATTTGGTCGCCATGCCGCATAATAAACGATAGGACTTGCATCTTCACGGATTAAGCTATGGAATGAAGAATGATCTACAACTTTTAAGGCCATATCGATCCCTACCTTTTTAAGCTGTGCCTGAATCGCAATCATTGGCTTTTTGTAACTGCTTTCCATTTCGCTGATGATGACTTCCGTTTTAAACCCATTGGGGTAGCCCGCTTCGGCCAATAGCTTCTTCGCTTCTGCGATATTATCTTCGTAAACAACTTCCGCCTTCAATGTTTCTTCTTTCGTTAACGCCCCAGGTGCAGGAGGCGCTTGAGCGGGTGAGTAAATCGGAACGGCCAATCCTTTTCCCATAAAGGTTGCGACCTCCTCCCGGGAGATGGCATACGATATAGCTTTACGAACCCTGATATCGTTAAAGGGCTCCTTATTCATATTGAAATGGAGCATCTGGGTTTCGCAAGGGCCAAAAGCTTTCACTTTTACATCAGGAAGAGCTGCAATTTTTTCTACCCATTTATCCTCTTTAAGTCCTTCGATGATCTGCAACTCCCCGGTCTGAAGGCCCATTTCGCGGGAGCTGACACTCGGCATATACCTGATGACAACTTCTTTCAAGATTGGCGCCCCTCGAAAATAGTTCTTGTTCGGAACCAGAACGGTTTTCTGTCTTGGTTCATAGGATTTGAATATAAAAGGCCCTGTTCCCACCGGATTCATTTTAAACCACTCAGCCCCTTTTTCTTCTATTGCCTTCTTAGACACGATGAAACCACCGGCATAACTGGCCACTTTGGCCAAGAAAAGCGGTTCAGATACGGGTTTTTCAATCGTTATTTTGACAGTGTTTGGACCTACTGCCTCAAAGGTCATTCCACTATATTCACCCGCATAAGAGGAATGATCTGGAGTAGAGGCTCGCTTGAATGAATAGACCACATCTTCTGAAGTCAGTTCATAACCATTGGGATAACCCGGAAAGGGATGGAAAAAGACACCTTTTCTCAGCTCAAAAGTCCAGATCTTACCGTCTTTTGAAACTTTCCAAGATTTGGCCAGATCTGGTTCAACGGCTACCTGGTTCCCAGGTGGATATCGGACAAGACCGTTAAATACCATATCTGCAATGGGTCGATCGCCCGTAGCGGCTGCCCGATGAGGTTCAAACGTTTTTGCATCTCCAACATCAAAGGCGATCGTTATAACTTGATCCTTTGACAACTTTTCAGCGGCTCCAACGCCAAAAACACCGATTAAAACCACGATTAAAATGGATACGATTAAACAATAAGGCAAATATCCCTTTTTCATATGTTTCTCCTTTCTGGAAATGCTTGTTCTTCCCTGAGTCTTTCGAAATAGGGCTACATCACCTCCTTTCGGCCCATTTCATAAAATAGTTTCGACTCCTTTACAAAATCCTCAAATCCTCCAAGGCAGGCAAAAGATTTTTTTTGATGACGAACGGCCACTTCTGCAATTAGAGCTGCCATCAAAGTCAAAGGGGCAGAATAAAGATCGACGAAGGTCACCAGTTCTGAGAGGGTGAGAAGGGTGGGGCGGCATCGCCTGGCGATGGGAGAAACGATCCTATCCGTGATTCCGGCAACCCGCATCTTCAAATGGGTGGCAAAATCGACTAACTCGACCGTTTCACGGGGATACCTGGGAAAGGCAATGGCGATCAGGAGATCTTTTGGGCCTCCCTCACGGATGAGGTCCCAGGATTCCTTTCCTCCGTGTATAATCCCTGTGACATTCTTTCGGATCCTTCGAAGTTGAAAAGTAAAGTATTGAGCGAGACAGGTAGATGCCCTGAGCCCCGCGATGAATATCTTTTCTGATGTTGAAATAACATCCACCATTGCCCTGAAATCGTCGGGCGATATATTTTTATAGGCTTCTTGGATATTGTTAACCTCCTTGAGGAAAGTTCGGTTGAAGAGATTATTCTTCGATTCGGAATGGATGGAAATCTCGAGTCGTTCGGTGGATGTCAGTTGATCGACGATAATGTTCCGAAGATCCCCCTGGAATTCAGGATAGCCCTTATAACCGAGTGAGGTGGCAAGCCGAATGACCGTTGACTCGCTGACCTTTACCTCCGATGCGAGTTGGGCGGCAGTTAAAAAAGCCACTTTATTATAGTTACTTAAAATGTAGTCTGCGATCTTTGCTTGCTTGACGGTGAGATCTGCACTGTTTTCCTTAATATTTTTCAGAAAAGCGATCTGGTGGATGAGTTTATTCCTGCATTTTAATTTCATGATGCAATTTTTCCGTCAAAATATGTTAAAAAAAATTTATTGTCAAGCACTATTTACTATATCTGTGAGCGGGTGGTTATTCTTTTAGTTTATATTGCTTTGCCAGCTCTTCGCTATATTTAGCCTTTCTGCCTTCACATTCTTCCCTCTGGCATAATTGGCAGCTGTAAAATGTCACTTCTGAAGGGAAGTAGATGCCCGAGACTGTTTTTCTCGGAATCATAAGCAGATTTTCGGTCAGATGAACCCCAATCGAATGTTCTGCTCCCTTGAAAAGTGAAAAGAGGGGTTTTTGTTCTTCAATGGGCCAGTCCGATAGTGACCCCGGACTCATATAGGAGAGGCAGGCCATGGAAAATAAAGAGCGCAAATACTCTTCAAGATGATTTCGAGCATTGATGAGAGCAAGATTTCCAATGATATCGATGTAATATTGTTCAAGCAGGTCTGCGCAATTTCTCACCTCATCTTCCAATCTTGATCCGAT
>Ga0194112_10011955_pt1 | contig 10672 bp, 8 predicted proteins | sample TA2MahC400mmetaG_FD_146191 | JGI IMG/M metagenome (GOLD analysis project Ga0194112, IMG submission 146191) | Freshwater microbial communities from Lake Tanganyika, Tanzania - TA2015016 Mahale Deep Cast 400m | ecosystem: Environmental > Aquatic > Freshwater > Lake | place: Tanzania: Lake...
TCAAGCCGGCGGAGCGGCGCTCGGGAAGGATGATGCCGTCCGCCCCGGCCCCCTCGGCGCTGCGGAGGATCGCCCCGAGATTCTGGGGATCCTCGATTTCGTCGAGGAGGACGAGAAAGGGCGAGGGGCCGGCGGCTTCGAGGATCGAGGCCAGAGGGGCGAATTCCTGCGGGGAGAGCTGGGCGATGACGCCCTGGTGGCGGGGGTCGATTTTGTCCAAGGCCGGCTTGGGGAGAAAAAGATGGGGGATGTGGTTGGCCCGGGCCAGGCCGACGATCGCCCCCAGGGGACGGCGCCCTTCCTCTTTCTGGAGGAAGATTTTGTTGACCCGGCCGGGAGCGGATTTCAAGATCTCGAGGAGGGCGTTGATCCGGACGATGCGCTCCATGAAATCAAAGATCCCGAAGATTACCGGCCTTCAAATCTCTATTCCTATGGACCGGTACCGAGACCCTTTCCCCTCGGCCTTCCTTAACGAAAATATGAAGACTTCCTTGAATCCGCGTCAGCTTCCAACCGCGCCTCTCGAGTAACTTCGCGAATTCCTTCCCCGTATGGGAATTCATACCGCGAGTTCCAAGACTCGGTCCGTTTTTTTCAGGCGGATGGTACGGCCTCGTATATATTTTTGATGAGCTCCTCGATCGTTTCCCCTTGGGTGGCACAGCCCGGCAGAGCGGGCACTTCAGCCCAAAAACCGCCTTCCTCGGCCTTGTGAATGATGACCTTGACTTTCATGGCGAACTCCCGAATTTCCGTTTTGGAATTATAGCAAAGTTGTTCGGAGGCGGCAAAGCGGCTATAATGGCCCGGACTTCACGGAGCCCATCGGGTTGAAAGCGGTCCTCGTCCTCGAAGACGGCAGCGTGTGGCCGGGCGAGGGCTTCGGCGCCTTCGCCAAGGCCTCGGGGGAAGTCGTTTTCAACACCGGGATGGTCGGTTACCCCGAGTCGATCACCGACCCGTCCTATCACGGCCAGATCCTCTGCCAGACCTACCCCCTGATCGGCAACTACGGCGTCTGGTCCAAGTCCTTCGAGTCCGAGAAGCCGCGGGTCTGGGGCTACATCATCAGCGAGCTCTGCGACGCGCCTTCCCACGCGACCTCGGAAAAGACCCTCGACGCCTGGGTCAAGGAGAACGGCATCCCCGGAATCTCCGGCGTGGACACCCGGGCCCTGACGAAGAAGCTCCGCCTTCACGGGGTCATGCTCGGGATCCTCGAAACCTATTACGCGAAAATCGACCTGGTCGCCCTCAAGCGCGAGGCCAAGCTCATCCCCCCGCCCGACAAGCGCCACCTCGTCGGCGAGGTCACGGCGAAGAGGGCCAAGATTTACAACAAGGACGCCCGGCGGACGGTCGTCCTCATCGACTGCGGGGTGAAGCTCGGCATCCTCCAAGGCCTCCTCCGGCGGAACGTACGGGTCGTCCGCGTCCCGGCCGACACCCCGTTCGAAAAAATCATGGGTCATGCCCCGTCCGGGGTCGTCGTCTCCAACGGCCCGGGCGACCCGAAACAGTGCGCGGCGACGATCGCCTCCGTCCGCCGCCTCCTCCAGGAAAAAATCCCTCTTTTCGGCATCTGTCTCGGCAACCAGATCCTGGCCTTGGCCGCCGGCGGGGACACGTTCAAGCTCAAGTTCGGCCACCGGAGCCAAAACCAGCCCTGCCTCGAGGAGGGGACCCGCCGCTGCCGCATCACCAGCCAGAACCACGGCTTCGCCGTCGACCCGCGGAGCCTGCCCAAGGGATGGCATCCCTGGTTCACCAACGCCAACGACGGGACGAACGAGGGCCTCCGCCACGCGACCCGCCCGTTCATGAGCGTCCAGTTCCACCCCGAGGCCTCTCCCGGCCCGGCCGACACGGAACATCTCTTCGACGCTTTCCTCTCCGAATTGAAATCGGGGGACAGGTCCACTATTTCCCCATATCCCGGAGCCGCTCGTTGAACCGAAAACAATTTCCCCCCCTGAAAAAGAAATCCGGAGGCAGCCGACGTTCTGAAAAATCGGGGAATAGAGGACCTGTCCCCCAAAAAGTCCTGCTGCTGGGGAGCGGAGCCCTCAAGATCGGCGAGGCCGGCGAATTCGACTATTCCGGGTCGCAGGCCATCAAAGCCCTCAAAGAGGAGGGCCTCGAGGTCGTCCTGATCAACCCCAACATCGCCACGGTCCAGACTTCCGATTTCCTGGCCGACAAGGTCTACTTCCTGCCCGTCACCCCGCCCTTCGTCGAGAAAGTCATCGCCCGGGAGCGGCCCGGCGGGATCCTCCTGTCCTTCGGCGGACAGACGGCCCTCAATTGCGGCATCGCCCTGGCCAAGTCAGGCGTTCTCCGCCGCTGGGAAGTTAGGGTCCTCGGGACGCCGGTCTCGGCCATCGAGAACACCGAGGACCGGGAGCGCTTCAACGCCCGGCTGGCCGAAGCGGGCCTCAAATCGCCCCGCGGCCTGGCCGCGACCTCGATCGAGATGGGGCTGAGGATCGCCAAGGAGATCGGCTACCCCGTCATGGCCCGGGTGGCCTACGCCCTCGGCGGGCGGGGGAGCGGCCTTTCCCGGAACGCGGCCGAGCTCAAGGAGGCCCTCAGGAGAGCCTTCGCCCACGCCCCCCAGGTCCTCATCGAGGAGTATCTCGAAGGCTGGAAGGAAGTCGAGTACGAGGTCGTCCGAGACGCCGACGACAACTGCATCGCCGTCTGCAACATGGAGAACTTCGACCCGATGGGCATCCACACGGGAGAGAGCATCGTCATCGCCCCCTCCCAGACGCTCTCGAACAAGGAATACCACGTCCTCCGCGAGATTTCGATCCGGGCCGTCCGCCGCCTCGGCCTCGTCGGCGAGGGCAACATCCAGTTCGCCCTCAACCCGCGGAACGGCGACTACCGGATCATCGAGGTCAACGCCCGCCTCTCCCGGAGCTCCGCCCTGGCCTCCAAGGCGACGGGCTATCCCCTAGCTTTCATCGCCGCCAAGCTCGCCCTGGGCCACAGCCTTCCCTCCCTCCAGAATTCCGTCACCAAGCGGACGACGGCCTGCTTCGAGCCCGCCCTCGACTACCTCGTCGTCAAGATCCCCCGCTGGGACCTCAAGAAGTTCCGCCGGGTCTCGAAGAAGATCGGCTCGGAGATGAAGTCCGTCGGCGAGGTCATGGCCGTCGGCCGGAGCTTCGAGGAGGCCCTCCAGAAGGCGACCCGGATGCTCCAGATCGGGATGTACGGGGTCGTCGGGAACCCCAGCTATTCCTTCACCGACCTCGAGAAAGAGCTCCGCCAACCGACCGACGAGCGCCTGTTCGGCATCGCCGAGGCCCTGAAGAAGGGCTGGACGGTCGACCGGATCCACCATCTGACGAAAATCGACCGCTGGTTCATCACCAAGATCCGGAACATCGTCGACCTCGAGGCGAATCTCCGGAATCACCGCCTGGCCGGCCTTCCCCGCGACCTCCTCACCGAGGCGAAGAAAAAGGGATTCTCGGACAAACAGATCGCCATCATGATCGGGGCCGAGGAGCTCGAGGTCCGGGCCAGGCGCGAGCGGCTGAAGGTCCGCCCGTCGATCAAGCAAATCGACACCCTGGCCGCGGAGTACCCGGCCAAGACGAACTATCTCTACCTGACCTACCACGGCTCCGAGGACGACGTCGCTTTCGAGCGCCGCAGCCGCAAGGTCATGGTCCTCGGCTCGGGCTCGTACAGCATCGGCTCGTCGGTCGAGTTCGACTGGTGCTGCGTCTCGGCCGTCCTGGCCCTGAAGAAGCTCGGTTTCGAGACGATCATGGTCAACTACAACCCCGAGACCGTCTCGACGGATTACGATATCTGCGACCGCCTCTACTTCGAGGAGCTGAGCTTCGAGCGCGTCCTCGACATCCACAAGCGGGAAAAGCCCCGCGGCGTCGTCCTCTCCATGGGCGGCCAGATCCCGAACAACATCGCCCTGAAATGCCATGCGGCCGGTATGCGCATCCTCGGGACGCCGGCCGAGTCCATCGACCGGGCCGAGAACCGATTCAAGTTCTCGAAGCTCCTCGACGGCCTCGGCGTCGACCAGCCGGCCTGGCGCGAGCTCCGGAGCGCCGCCGAAGCCGCGGCCTTCTCCCGGGCCGTCGGCTTCCCCGTCCTCGTCCGGCCGTCCTACGTCCTCAGCGGGGCGGCCATGAGCGTCGTCTTCGACCCCAACGACCTCGACCGCTACCTCAAAATGGCTTCGCGCGTCTCGCCCGAATACCCCGTCGTCGTCTCCAAGTACATCCTCAACGCCAAGGAGATCGAGCTCGACGCCGTGGCCAAGGACGGCCGGGTCGTCGCCTCGGCCGTCGTCGAGCACGTCGAGAACGCCGGCGTCCATTCCGGCGACGCGACGATGGTCCTCCCCCCCCAGAAAACTTACATCGAGACGATGCGGAGGGTCCAAGAGACGGGGCGCCGGATCGCCTCAGCCCTCCGGATCACCGGGCCGTTCAACATCCAGTTCCTGGCCAAGGACAACGAAATCAAGGTCATCGAGTGCAACCTCCGGGCCTCGCGCTCCTTCCCCTTCGTCTCCAAGGTGACCCGGACGAACTTCGTCGAACTGGCCGTCGAGGCGATGATGGGCCGCACCCCCCGTCCCGTCCGCTCGACCCTCGACCTGAACTACGTCGGGGTCAAGGCCCCCCAGTTCTCGTTCTCCCGGCTCCACGGGGCGGACCCGACCCTCGGGGTCGAAATGGCCTCGACGGGAGAGGTCGCCTGCCTGGGGGACGACGTCCAGGAGGCTTTCCTGAAATCGCTCCTCTCGGCCGGCTACGCCCTTCCCCGCCGCTCGGTGCTCCTCAGCCTCGGCGGCCGGGCCCAGAAACACAAGTTCCTCGCCGCCGCGAGAACGCTCCAGGGGATGGGATTATCGCTCTACGCCACGGACGGGACGTCGGCCTTCCTCAAGGCCAACGGCGTGGCCAACACCCGCCTCCACAAGATCCACGAGCGCCGGCGGCCGAACATCCGCGATTACATCGCCGGGCGGAAGGTCGATTTCGTCATCTCGACCCCCGACCCGGAGCGCAAGGCGGCCTCGCGGAGCGGGTACGAGCTCCGGCGGATGGCCGTCGATTATTCCGTCCCCCTCCTGACGAACCTCCAGGTCGCGGAGCTCTTCGTCCAGTCCCTGGCCGCGAAAAAAGCCGAAGACCTGCCGATCAAGTCCTGGGGCGAATACCTTTAGTTCCGGTTACTTCTTCTGGAGGTCGGCCAGGCTGAGGTTGGCCTTCTTCGTGTAGCCGGCCGGAACGGCGTAGACGCCCGCCGGGGGGTTCTTTTTCGAGATCTCGAGGACCTCGGTCGTCGAGCGCATCTTGGCCCCCATGATCTCGGCGTTCATTTCGCTGGCGATCTGGAGGCCCTTGATCTTGGCGAATTCCTTGACCGAGGCGTCGTCGAGGCGCATCGTCCCCTTCATCAGGGCCGGCATGAACTTGTCATTGAAGGCCCCGGCGTCGAAGGGCAGGTCCGTCGTCGCCCAGACCTTCATGTTCATGGCCATCCCCATGATCGAGATCGTGACGTCGTAGCCGGAGCAGTTCCAGGAGCCGATCTTCTTCGTCTCGGAGGTCGGGTTGACCGTGGCCGTCATCTTGAACATCCCGGCCATGGCCGCCGCCTCGGGAGGGAGGAGCTTGGTCAGGTCGAGCGGCAGGGGCGTCTCGACGTAGGACTTCGTCGCGTGGTTGATCATATAAGCCAAGTTCTTGGCCAGATCGATGATCATCGAGTCGCCGGTCCCGACCTGGGCGAACTGGTTGTCGTTGAACCACTGCTCGGTCACGGCGTCCGTCGCCGGGGTCGTCTGGCCCATGAACGAGGCCGCGTCGCTGTGGGTCTTGGTCTTGATGTAGATGTCCGCCGAGAGGGACACGGCGGCGAGGCCGACGAGGGCGGCAAAGACGAGAAGTTTTTTCATCCGTGTTTCTCCTTGGGGGCGAGTCGGGAAAACCCTACTTCGCCCGGAACGTCACGCCGACCTGGCCGCCGAAACCCGTCCAGCTTCCCAGAAGGGAGCTGATGAGCCGCAGGCTGACGGCGAGTTTTGGGGAAAACCAGTAGCGCGCCCCGACGATCGGATTGAGGTACAGACCCGACGCGCCCGAGCTCCCGCTGAAGAAATCATCGAAGCCACTCTTCCACGTCCAGGAATAGACGGAATAGCCGAGGCCTCCGCCGGCGAAAATGTCGAACTTCTCGGCCTTGAGGTTCGTGAAATGGTAAAGGACCTCGGCCGAGAACGAGATGAGGCTCTGGTTCCAGAATTCTTCGCTCCAGAAATGGACCATGACCGCCCCGCCGACCCCGATATTCGGAGTCAGGGCGAACTCGCCGGCCGCTCCGAAGGGAATCGACCCGCCCCACGAATAGAGCCCGATCTGGGGCGTGAGATAGAACGCCCCCTTGACGAACTCCTCGGTGCCGGCCGAAGCGGCAACGACGACGAAAGCGAGCAGAAGTCCGAAAACCGCGAAATATTTCATGATCATCTCCTTCTCAGGCGATAAAAATGACGGGAGATTCATTCTAGGGGACGGGGGAGGTTCTGTCAAGGCGACGGCGGCCGCCGACTCGGCCCGCCGAGCAGCATCAGCCGCAAATCCATGACGTTGGTCCCGGTCGGGCCGGTGACGATCAATCCTCCGGCTTTCTCGAAGAAATGATAGGCGTCGTTTTCGTCGAGATAATCGGCCGCCCGGAGGCCCAGCCGCCGGGCCGCGGCAGAGGTCTCCGGCTCGGCCCAGGCGCCGGCGGCGTCCGTTACGCCGTCGATCCCGTCCGTCCCCAGGCTGGCAACCAGCCAGTCGCGACCAGCCCTCCCGGCGTCCTCCCCGAACCCCCATCCCTCCAGGACCTCCAAAGCCGCCAGGACGAATTCCTGATTCCGGCCGCCTTTGCCCGTCCCCTTGACCGTGACCGTCAGCTCGCCGCCGCCGATGAAGCCGAGGGCCCCGGCGCCACCCCGGGCCGAGGCGGCGCTCCGCAGGATGGAGGCCCAGCGGCGGGCGGCGTCGCGGGCCTCTCCCGTGTCGGGAGAGGGCATCCGGACAATTCGGAAGCCGCGGGCCCGGGCGGCTTCGGCGGCCGCGGCGACGGCCGCGGCGTTGGTCCCGATGAGATGGGATGTCATCTTCCGGAAGGCCGGGTCGCCCTTTCTCGGCGTCTCGGCTCGAAGGCCGCGCCGGCCCTCCTCGACCACCCGGCGCGCGGACGGCGGCCCGTCCGTGAAGAGGCCGAATTTTTCGAGGACCAGGGCCGCGTCCTCGAAGCTGGACTCGTCCCAGAAGGCCGGCCCGGAAGCGATCGTCCCCAAGTCATCGCCCGGGACGTCCGAGACGGCCAGGGTGATCACGGCCGCCGGGGCCGCGGCCCGGGCGAGCCGCCCTCCCTTGACCGCCGAAAGATGTTTCCGGACGGCGTTGATCTCGAAAATATCCGCCCCCCGCCGGAGGAGCTCCCGGGTCACGGCGATTTTGTCTTCGAGGGGCAGGCCCTCGGCCGGAGCGCAAAGCTGGGCCGACCCCCCTCCGGAGATGAGAACGACGACGAGGTCCCTCTCGCCCGCCCGCCGGGCGAGCTCCAAGGCCGCCTCGGCCGCGGCGACGCTTCGCCGGTCGGGTAAGGGGTGAGGGGCTTCGACCACCCGCATTCCGGGAAAGCGGACGTCCGAGGCCGGCAAGGCGACGACCAGGCCGTCCCGGACCCGGACGCCGGAGGCTTCGAGAAAAGCCGCGGCCATGGCCGGGGCGGCCTTGCCGAAGGCGATCAGGAAAATGTTTTCAAAGGAGTCGAGGTCGTACGACCGGTCCTGGATGCGGAGGACCGGGCCGTCGCGAACGACCGCCCGGCCGACCAGACGGGCCGGATCGACGGCGGCGATCCCCGCCTCCCATATCATCCTGGCCTCTTCGGAGAGCTTCATGAGCCGCTTCCTTTGATCTTTCTTTATCTTATTCGTTTCCTATGGTACAAAACAAACGATGAGCCTCCATCCGCCTTCATCCCATCCCCAAGCCCGCCGGGCGGAAAGCTCTGAGACCTCTCGCCCGCCCGCGACCTCAGGCGGGACGATCGGGGGAGAGCCGGACCGGGACACTCCGAGCGCTCCGGCCCGCGCCGGGAAGGGGGGAGGCCGAAGATCCCTCGCGTTTGTTTTCAAGCTCGCGTTCAGCGCGGGGATCATCGCCTACCTCCTTTCCCACTATCGGGGGGAACTCGGCGACGTCGGGCCGACCCTTGGGAGGGCTTCCTGGCCGTGGCTCCTCTTCGCCTTCTCCCTCCATGGCCTCGGTCTTCTGTGCAGCGCTTACCGCTGGCAGATCCTGGCCCGAGCCCAAGGCGACCGGATCCCTCTCGGCTTCCTCGTCCGGTCCTATCTCGTCGGGACGTTTTTCAACATGTTCCTGCCCACCCGGTTCGGCGGCGACGTCGTCCGGATCTGGGACGGCTCGAAGTACTCCCGGTCGGTCACCAAATCGACGGCCATCGTCGCCGTCGAGCGCCTGACCGGGATCATCGTCCTCTTCGCCTTCGCCGCCGGGGCGTCTCTTGTCCGTCTCGACATGGCCCGGCGCCTCCCCGTCATCTGGATCGCCCTGGCCCTCGGAATCGCCGGGCTGGCCGCCTTGGCCGCGTTTTTTCTCCCCGCGACCGGCCGCCTCCTCGGCCGCCTTCCCGTCCGGGGGATTTTTCGCAAGGCGATGGACAAGGTCGTCCTTTTCCGTTCGACCGTCATCCGCTACAAGGAGGCGCCGGCGGCCTTCGCCCTGGCCTCCGTCTGGGCCGTCCTTCTCCAGCTCAACGTCGTTCTCTATTACTTCGTCATCGGGCGGGCCCTCCGCCTCCCGCTGCCGGCCCTGGACTATTTCATCTTCATCCCCCTCGTCCTTCTCCTCCAAATCCTTCCCATCACGATCAACGGCCTCGGCCTCCGGGAAACGGCCTACATCCGGATCTTCGCTTCCTACGGGCTTTCGGCCGGGACGGCGCTTTCGTTCGACCTCGTCGAAATCGCCTTCGGCCTGGCCGTCGGGCTCATCGGGGCGGCGATATACGTCGCCCGGAAGTGACCATGGTCGTTCTCGCCCTCATCCTAGCCGCCGGGCTCCAGGCCCTGGGTCCCGGGCCGCAGAAGCCGGCCGCCGCCCAGGAGGCGGCCGAGCAGGAAAAACGCCTAGCCCAAGTGAAATCGGAAATCGAGCGCCTCCGGGCGAGGATCGCCGAGGAGGAGAAACGGGAAAAGACGGCCCTCTCCGAGCTCGACCGCAACAGCTTCAACCGCGGCCTGCTCCGGAACGAACTGCGCCTTCAGCAGATGCAGCTCGACAAGCTCAAGCTCGAACGGGAGAGCATCGGCCGGAGCATCCCCGTGATCGAGGCCGATCTCGAGCGGCGCCGGGCCGATATGGCCGCGATCCTGGTCCGTCTCTACAAGTTCGGACGCTTCGGCTACGCCCGGGCGGCCCTCGAGGCCAGGGGGGCGAATTCCTTTCTCGGAGCCGTTCGGGCCTTTTCGGACCTGGCCGTCGTCCAGGACCGCCGGGTCGCCGAATATGCCGCCGGTCTGGCCGAGCTCGGCCGGGCCGACGAACGCCTCCGGGCCAAGGAGGCCGAGATCGAGGCCCTCATCAAAAAGGCCGACGGGAAGCGCCGGGACCTCGAGGCCGAAGCCGCCAAGGGCCGACGGCTGGTCGATCACATCAAGACGAACAAAAAGACGTTCGAGCAGACCCTCGAAGAGCTGAACCTTCGGGCCCGGGAGCTCCAACAGCTCCTTCAGAGGCTCCAGGCCAGGGAAAGGGCGGAGAGCCCGTTTCCCTTTCCGGCCGTCCCCTTCGTCTCCAAGAGAGGCCGGATGCCCTGGCCGGTCGAAGGCCGGGTCATCCAGCGCTACGGCCTCCAGCGGGGGGGCTTCAACACCCGGACGATGAACAACGGGGTCGAAATCGCGCCGCCCAAGGGCGACCCGGTCATCCGGGCCGTCCACACCGGCAAGGTCGTCTATGCGGACTACTTTCCCGGCTACGGCAACCTCATCATCCTCGAGCACGGCGAAAGCTATTACACCCTCTACGGCCACTGCGCCGAATTTCTCGTCCCCAAGGAAACCGTCGTCAAGACGGGCGAGCCGATCGCCGTCGCGGGAGACACGGGCTCCCTCGTCGGGACCTCCGTTTACCTCGAAGTCCGGCACCAGACCAAGCCCCTCGATCCCTTGCAATGGCTCCTCCGGAGGTGATAGAATTCCGGTCCGTCCATGACCCTCCCTTTGAAGAATCGATGGTTCTTCGTCGTCGCCCTGGCGGCGGCGACGCTGGCCTTCGGCCTCTACCGCCGGTCCATGACCTCATCGCGGTTTCCCCCCGCCCAAAGCCTGAGGGTCCTCGAGACCGTCGCCGACCATGTCCGGAATGATTACCTCGAGGACGTCGATCCGCGCCGGGCCATGGAGGGGGCGTTCCAGGGGCTCATCGGCGCCCTCGACGGCCTGTCGAGCTATCTCGACCGGGCGGCCGCGGAGAAATTCGCCGCCCCTGCGGGAACGGCTTTCCATGACGTCGGAGCGATCGTCGGCAAGCGGCCCGGGACCTTCCCTCTCGTCGTCGGCATCGTCGCCGGCTCGCCGGCCGAAAAGCCGGGA
>Ga0194112_10011959_pt1 | contig 10671 bp, 12 predicted proteins | sample TA2MahC400mmetaG_FD_146191 | JGI IMG/M metagenome (GOLD analysis project Ga0194112, IMG submission 146191) | Freshwater microbial communities from Lake Tanganyika, Tanzania - TA2015016 Mahale Deep Cast 400m | ecosystem: Environmental > Aquatic > Freshwater > Lake | place: Tanzania: Lake...
GGTACCGGATCATAACCGTGTGTTCCCCACGGATGGCATTTGCTCAATCGTTTCATTCCAAGATAAATCCCTTTTGCAGCACCCCATTCGTTGATGGCCTCAATGGTATATTGAGAGCAAGTGGGTGAATGCCTGCAATTTTGGCCTAACATAGGTGATATAAACCATTGATATATTTTTATGGGTAACATGAATATTTTTCTAATCATTTTTTGCAAAATCTTGATACAACAAACTGGGCTGTATGCCTTTATTGTTTTGATATTTTCCTGAATTATATTTATCGTATTCCCCTTCAATGGAGTGAAAATATATTTGACAAATTTCCACATCAGGGTAAATAATAAGCGGTTGAATAACGAAGATTTCTAGTGTCCAAAATCCGGCAAAACCCACATCACCAAATCCAGCCGTTATGTGAATGAACATACCCAAACGCCCTATGCTGCTTCTGCCTTCGAGCATAGGAACGTGTCTTTCTGTACGTGTAAATTCTTTCGTTCTTCCTAAATATAATTTGTTCGGCTCTAGCAGTAGTCCACTTTCCGGAATAATAATTTTATCTGTTGCATTGGGCAATTTCATATCTAGTTGGTTTTTGCTATAAACCAACAATTCGTTGTGCAACTTCAAATTGTAGCTATTGGGATTAAGCTGCTTTTCATCAAAAGGTTCGATGAAAATGGTTTGGTTCATTTGCTTCTTTATTTCCTTTCCGCTAAGTATCATGTCTAGTATTTATATATTTATTTCAAAGCAGTATAAATCGCCTGATTTAGTACCTACATGCAATTCGCTTTCTTCTTCGTTCATGCTAATACATGAAATATCATTATCAACCGAATGTATTTGAATAAATCTCTCTGAGTTTGCAGGTAGAAAATAAAAGATAAAGCCCCTTTCACTTGCTGCGACTAATACATTTCCTTTGTAAAAAATGTCTGTTATTTTACCAAAACCACATTTAAGTGTGGCGGGCATCTTTCCCGTTGGTGGTCCATTTGAAAAGTCCCAAATGTGAACGTCTTCAGAGCAGTTAACCACAAATTCTGTTGCCTTATTAGCCCAAATAATTTTAGTTACTTTGGAAGGGTAGCCACTTATCTGAAAGTCTTTGTCTTCTTCAAATGGGTAAGGCCAGAAATGTATACAGTTTTCTTGAGTTCCTGCAGCAATATATTTTTTATCGGGACTCCAACTGGTGGTTAAAAGCGATGTTTTCCATTCAAAGAGTGAATGGTTTTCTAGATTATTTGTATTGTATTCTCTTACACCACCATAATTTGAAACCAAGAACGAATCAATATTGAAAATAATATCGCTAATGGTGCTATTGAATGAATTATCCTTATGAGTTAGTTGATATTCATTTTCTTTTTGCTCTAAAATATAAAGCGTCTTTCCATTGGCAGCAAAAAGTATAGTACCATCAGTGTTTACTGCAATATGCTCAAACCATTTTTTTTCTTCAATCAAAGGAACACTATCCCCTTGAAGTGATAATGTAAATACGCCATTACTTGAAGCAATAAATAGTTCACTAGTTTTGGGGTGTACTACTGCCGAAAAAATGATGTCTGCAATGTTTTCATACTTATTGATTATTTTTCCTTTTGCACTATCCAACAAATACACACTGTTTTCACTACCAACTACCCAAATCATTTCTGATGCGGGAATAGGAATAATCTTTAAAATGAAACCATCTAAACTCAAAGTCCAGTTGATGTTTTCATCAGACTCATCTTTTAATCGAGAAAATATTTTATCGGTGTTAGATACCATTATGCCAAACAATTTTTAAAGCCCTCATTCAACATTGTTCTATCTAAGTTTCGTCCGATAAAAATTAATTGATTTCGTTTTTGCTCATTTCTTTTCCAAGCTCTATCGGGTTTTGCATCAAATAACATGTGTACACCTTGAAAAACTATTCTTTCGTTATACCCTGAAAAATACAAGATACCCTTGCTTCTAAAAATATCTTGACCGTAAGTTTGCAGTAAATGCCCCATCCATAAATTGAATTTTTCAAGGTTTAATGCGGCTGTTGATTCTATTCCTACACTACTCACTTCATCATCGTGCGAATGTGTATGTTCTATCTCTATGTTTTCAATTGGCTCTACGGTGTTTTTACCATCTTTCAATTGCATATTAAATTCATCAGGACCGTGTTGAGTAAAAAACAAAAATGTTCCGTCTTCTGAATCTAAACTAAATGATTGACATAAATCGGTTGTTTCTAATCTTAAAAGTGTATTCAGTTGTAAAGCGGCATTGTCTTTTAAATCCAATGCATCACCAGAAAAAGTTACCGTGGCTTCATGTTTTTGTTCTTCTAAATTTTTGTAAGCTGTAATTAAAACATCAATGCTTGGGTCTGGACCTTCTTCTAACCATAAGGTATATTTCCCTTTTTTCAATTGATATTTTACTATGGCTTCAAACGGAAATTCTTCTTCGGCAAATTGTGGATTGAGTTCAATTTTTTTATCCAAATCAAATGCTTTTACATCTAAAATTTTAGCTAAATCAATAGCGGCATTTTCTGTTGGATAAATTTCGCACATTGCATTCATGCTTCGAATAGTAGCTTGTAGCTGACTAACTGCATTTTCCTCTACTAAATCAATTTTATTGAGGATTACTATATCGGCAAACGCAATTTGCTCTTTACATTCAGCACTATCGTTTATATGTAGGTGAACGTGTTTGGCATCTACCATTGTAATAATGGCATCAAGACTAAACTGCTCTTTTAAATCGTTGTCAACCCAAAAAGTTTGTGCCACAGGTGCAGGATTTGCCATGCCGGTAGTTTCCACCAAAATCATATCCAGCTTATCTTTTCGTTTGGTAAGTCTGGTAAGGATTCGGATTAAATCGCCTCGAACGGTGCAGCAAATACAACCGTTGTTCATTTCAAAAATTTCTTCATCGGCTCCAATCACCAATTCGTTATCTACACCTACTTCACCAAACTCATTTTCTATCACAGCTATTTTCTTGCCGTGATTTTCACTCAAAATACGATTGAGCAAAGTTGTTTTTCCGGAACCCAAAAAGCCGGTTAGGATAGTTACAGGAATTTTAGTATTGTTCATAGTGACTTTTTTTATTGTTTACGGTATTTAGTGGGAATGGAATCACTGTTTATTGTTAATTCCCCCATTTGATAGAGAAAGTTTTTGCTTGTTTTTATTTCATTTTTCAGTATTTCGTGTAATAGCAAATCACATTGCTTGTGGTCTATATTTTTAAACCAAACATTATCAGGAGACAACATTGCCACAGGTGCATCATCACACCTGCCAATACATTTAGTACGTACGGTGTGATAATCATCATCAAGTCCTATCTCTTTTATGCATCTCCTAATAGCTTGCGTAACTTCTTCAGCATCTTTTTTCATGCAACAGCCACCATTGCAGATGAAAAGGCATTTTTTTGTGTTTATTAGGTCTTTGACTGCCATATTAGTGTGTATGATTAAATGCCAGAAATAAATAATAAAAACCCGATAATACGATTACAGTTCCCGAGATACTCGTTATACGCTCTCTCAGTTTTTTGTTGTTGGTTTCCATCTTTAAAAATTTTGATTTAAACACCACAAAACCCATTAGCAAAAGAAACATTGCCAATATAAATCCAGCAACATAAGCCAACATGGTTAATGAAATAATCCAAGCCGATGAATACGTAAATGCCATTCCAACAACTGCCAATGCAGACGGGCACGGCATAATGCCGTTGATAAAACCTACCAAAGCAGGATTGCTGTTTATAGAAAAAATATTTTTAGGTTTTTTTATGGTGTTTGTTGGCTGTGCCAAACTAAATTGAGTGTGTTGTATGTTTTGTGTTGCCGGCTTATGGCTGTGCAGTGAAGTGTTGATTTTGTGGTCATGTCCACAGCCGCAATTTTCATCGTGATGCGTATGTTTTTTTGATTTTAAAAGCATGCTGATACCCATATACAATATCAATAAAGAAGCAGTTAGTTGAATGTAAAAGTGAATTGACTCTTCTATGTGCGGAAATACCACCGGAACAACTAATGCTAACAAAATAAGCAAAACGGAATGTGAAATAGCCATGCTGGTAATGATCTTTACAGCTTGTTTTTTATCTACATCGTTAGCTATACTGTAGGATACTAAAAATGTTTTTCCGTGCCCTGGCTCTATGGCGTGCAAAGCTCCCAAGCCCAATGATGTTATGAAGGAAATGACACTCATGATTTTTGCTTTTTGATTTGTAAATAATTTAGAAGCAGCCCAAGCAATGTAACAGCCATAATTACTAAGCCCAATAACAACTTGTAAGAATCTGGTATCTCAATAGGTACTCCTAACTTTTCAAGAAACTGAATTACGCCTAATAGTAAACTCGTAATGACTACTAAAAGCGATATAATTATCTTCAGGTTAAATTTTGAATGTTTTGCATTTAAAATGCTGTAAAAAAAAAGACCATTCAGGGTGTCTGTTATCATCATTCCTGTGGTAAAAAGCAGTCCGATTAAGAATGCATTCCAATAGGCATAGTTATTCTCTATGCTATCGCCCACCAAACCCCAGGCAGCTACCTGTGTGGATGTATCAAACACTAAGGCAAATAAAATTCCGGTAATCAATAATTTTAGAGATGGAAATTTGCTCTGTGCAATAAACGAAGTAAGTTTCTTGTGAGGATGATTATGTGTTCCATAAATCTGCCCACGGCAAAGAACAAAAACCCCATAAAATCCGGTAAATAGTAATAGTGCGATGGGTATCCACTCAGTAAATTCTACTATGCGAGTGTATGATTTTAGACCATTATTCAATGTAACAATTAACACACCAATTACTGATACTGAAACCCCATGCCCCAATGAAAAAAAGAAACCACTCCAACTATTTGATTTTCCTTTTGAATGATAATTCAAATTAATTCCATTGATAATGGCAAGATGGTCAGGGTCCAACCCATGCCTCATTCCCAATATCAAAGCGAAAAACAGATAGGATAGGGTCATGCTTTCAAATTTTTAGACAATTCATTTATGAACTCTTCAATTGTGTAAATGACATTTTCAGCATCATCTCTTTTGCGAATAGAAATTGTATTTGTACTCTTTTCTTGTTCGCCTACTATGAGCATGTAGGGTGTTTTTTGCAATTGTGCATCACGAATTTTCTTACCCAATTTTTCGTCTCTATTATCCACCTCAATATCTAAGTCTAATGCTTCATTCAAGTGAGATGCTACTTGATTGGCATAGTCTTCAAACTTGTCGGATACCGGCAAAACAATTGCTTTAACAGGAGCTAACCATAGAGGGAATTTTCCCGCTGTATTTTCAATTAATAGGGCAATAAAGCGCTCCATCGAACCGAACAATGCTCGATGAATCATCACGGGGCGGTGTTTCTGATTATCGCTGCCATTATATAGCAAGTCGAAGTTTTCAGGCATCATATAATCCACTTGAATGGTTCCAATTTGCCATTTCCTACCGATGGCATCACATACCATAAAATCTAGTTTAGGACCATAAAATGCCGCTTCACCTTCTTTAGTGGTAGTTTGCATTCCTCGTTCTTGTGTGGCTTCAACGATTGCTTTTTCTGCCAAATCCCACATTTCATCTGTACCCAAATACTTGTCTTTATTTTGCGGGTCTCTCAAAGAAATTTGAGTTTTAAATTCGCTAAAACCTAGTTTGCTATAAACTAAGTTTACTAAATCAACCACTTTTAAAAATTCTTCTTTTAATTGGTCGGGGCGGCAATATATATGTGCATCATCTTGCGTAAATCCCCTCACTCGTGTTAAGCCGTGCAATTCACCGTGTTGCTCGTAGCGGTAAACAGTTCCGAACTCTGCATATTTTATGGGAAGTTCTTTGTAGCTTTTTGGTTTGGCAGCAAATATTTTGCAATGATGTGGACAGTTCATTGGTTTCAAGAAAAACTCCTCATTTTCAGCCGGTGTTTTAATGGGCTGATAGGCATCTTGACCATATTTAGCATAGTGTCCCGATGTTACATAAAGTTCCTTTCTGCCAATGTGCGGACTTGCTACATGCTGATAGCCGGCTTTACGTTGAATATTTTTCAGAAAACTGATTAGGTTTTGGCGAAGTGCTTCACCTTTTGGTGCCCAAAGCGGTAGACCCATTCCAACTTCTTCATCAAAATAAAAAAGATCAAGTTCTTTTCCGATTTTTCTATGGTCGCGTTTTTTGGCTTCTTCCAAGTTGCTTAAATATTCATCAAGCAAAGCCTTATTGGGAAACGAAATACCATACACACGGGTAAGCATGTTGTTTTTTTCATCGCCACGCCAGTAGGCTCCTGCTATATTTGTAATTTTTACTGCTTTTATTAAAGCGGTATTTGGAATGTGCGGCCCTGAACATAAATCAACAAAACTGCCTGTTTCATAAAAGGTAATCGTGCCGTCTTGTAAGCCATCTATAATTTCTAATTTATAGTTATCTCCTTTTTTTTGGAAGTAATCTAATGCCTCTTTTTTACTTACCTCCTTTCTAATGTTTTCAAATCCTTTTTTTGCCAATTCGAGCATTTTCTGCTCTACTTTTTTAAAATCTTTGTCGGTAAAATTATAATCACCAAAATTTACATCATAATAAAAACCGTTTTCAATAGAAGGTCCCGTTCCTAATTTAATACCAGGGTACAATAATTCTAAAGCATAAGCCAAAAGATGGGAAGATGTATGCCAAAAAGTCGACTTATGCGTGTCATTCTCCCAATCTAATGTTTTCACTAATGGATCTGTTTCTATTAACATGTGTAATCTTTGATTAAATAACTAAATGCAACAATGTTGCAAAGGTAGTGACTAATTTAATAAACGCAACTATGTTGCATTAATGCTTAAAGAAATTAAATTAGAAAGAACTACTAAATCTAAAACTGAAATTCAAGAGTTGATTGTTTTATTGACTGTGGCTTTGTCTACATGTCTTGAAGATGTTGGGCCTTAATTTCATTTGCCCAAAAATTACAAGTTCTGCGAAGTGAATTTTATCTTGTCGTGTCTTTTTGCGTAATGTTCGTAGGCTATGGGTGTGGTTGGGTAAAATTAAATGTGCTGTTTTGGGTCGGCTTGTGTAAGGAAAAACAGCTCTTTTAATTTTGCGAAGGGTTGGCTTGTTGTGATCCGATGTCAGCACGGTTATTGATGGTTGAACGGTCCCCCTACAATGAGGCATAACGTTTTGCAGCTAAAAGAAGTTGGCGTTTTTTACCGTGGTGCTTTTGCGGAGTAGAATTTTTCTTTTACCACAAATCTTTCTGCGGAGCACAATTCCGCCAATTTCTTTTAGGTGCTGTTATGGGATGGGCTATTGAAGTATAATTTTTCTTATATAAATAGTGTTCTCTTCAGAGTCAATAATATAAGCAAAATACAGTCCGTTACCTCCCCAATTCGATGAATTCAGATAGTCGGTTTGTGAATTGATCTTTTTATTAAAAACATGTTGACCAAGTATATTTTTTATAATTAAATCATATCCATACGTGACCTCGAGATTACCGTAATCAAAATATAAGTAATTGTTTCCGGGGTTTGGATATATCAGTATTTGATAGTTTTCATTTTCATGAATTCCAGTTACTCCTAATTGAACAGTGTAGCTTATCGTGTCCGTAAAAATGCAATCCGTAACAATTAAACTTACTGTGTAAATCCCAGTTGAGGAGTAGGAGTGGTTTGGATTTTCAAGAACTGATGTGTTCCCGTCGCCAAAATCCCAGAAATAATTCAGTGGGCTATTAATGTTAGAAGATGATGTATTGGTAAATGTTACGGAGTTGCCATTGGTTGAAAAACTAAAGTTTGCAAGCGGATCATTAATATTTAAATTCCAATCATTTTGACTATTAAATATGGTATTATCAGACATCTGTTGATAATATAGTGCACGAGACTGGGTTATTCCGGCATTGAATGCGATGCCACTTGATGGCTGTTTCCATATTGAACTGAAAATGGTTAAGGCTGCAACATAACTACCGTCTAAATTTGGATGGCTATTGTCATTGCTATGTAGAATCAATGTTGTATCATTCAAAACATTCTGCCAAGAAACCCCAACCGGTGCACATTGAATATTAAGTATATCACTAATTTCGGTATAAGCGCTTGTCAACGAATCCTGCATATGGTTAAAATCAACAAACACCGGACTGCAATAGGTGTTTGTTGGATCACATTGCTGACCACCAAATCGCCTGCCCCATGTCATATAGGTGATAATTTTTGTACAGGGATTGAATTGTTCAGCCAACGTCTTCAAATCACTCATAGCAGGATACATATCATTGTAGCGGTAAAAGTCAATTGTTGGTATTTGGCTTTGCTCCTGTATTACAATATAATCCCAGGTACCTTGACTTATTTTAGAGTTAGAAGTAGGATCATTTACATGTCCTGATACTAGCATTCCACCGGGCATATTAGAATCAATTATTAGTGTTTTTCCGGCAGAACTAGAGAGGCTTTGAACAAGCTGTGGAAGATTATTATATGATGTGTAACTGTTACCTAGAAAAAGAACTCTTAGAGTGTCTTGTGCTGATAATTTATTAATTGAAAATATTGTAAGAAGCAGAAGTGTTAACCTAGTTTTCATTTTTAAGACGTTTTAATTATTGTTTTACAAACTTGAAGTTAGAACCTTTGTTATCTTCCATTCGAAGCAAATATATTCCGTTGGCGAGATTTATTAAATCAAGACTAAAGTTTGTTTGGTCTATAATTTTAGTAAGAACCAACTTGCCATAATTATCAAACAGTTTTACAGGTAAGCCTAAATATTCCTGATTCACCTTAAGGTTGATGATGTTTTGAGCAGGATTGGGGTAAACAGAAAATGAAATAGGTTGGTGTAAATCAGTAAGACCAACGGTACCAGCATTGTAAAGAGCCGTAATCTCTTGTTGCGTAAGTTGTCGGTTCCAAACGCCTATATCATCCAGCTTACCATTCCAGTTATTCAAATATGCATCTTGGTATGCAACAAGTCCTGTTGAATCGGGACAACTGCCCATAAAAAACATTTTACCGGCAACCAAAGTATTTCCGGTTGGGGTTGTGATGCCACCAGCATAGTTGCCATCAAAGTAATAATCAATTCCGCCTGTACCATTTGTAATCACCCAATGATGCCAATTATTATTAGGATTTGCAGGAGAGCCATTAACACCAAAAGGAATAGCTGTGAGCCAATTATTGCAACCGATAGATACCTCGTAGCTATTATCGGTGAAAAAAGAGGTAAATGGTGTCGAATTGTCTATTTGCATTAGCCACGACCGACCGCACAATCCTCCGCCATAACCAAAAACCTGCATGCCTGCGGTACCTACATTGATATTTGTGGTGTAAAACCAAAGTGCAATCGTTCTGTCTCCAGAAGGAAAAGTGGAAGCATTTCCATGAAGATAAGCATTACTACCGTTGAAAGAATAAGCTGTATTTGCGTTGCCGGCGCGATCGGATGTCAAAAGAGCGGCATTCGCAACAGCATGGTTACCATTACCACTCTCATCATTTGCATTTCCAGTAAACGGCCACCAACCCACAAGTCCATTAGCAGGTACATAATTAGGTACACTTTGCGCCATTGTTATTGCAGTCATTCCCAGAGTCGCTGCAATTGTCAGAAGTAAATTTTTCATTTTTATATTTGTTTGTGTTTAGTTGGATGCAAAGTTAATAGCCTTTCCCATAACGTTTTCGGGCTATGCGTTCGGGCGGGTTTCGGAGCACAAAACTGTCAACAAGCACTGAACTTAAATAGAAGCACAAAACTCCAAGTTCGCACGTCACCCCGCCTGACGCAAAACCCGTGTTACCTGCTGGCGTTTTGTCTTCCGTTGTTGTCATTAGTTTTCTTTTACTGTTGTCAAAAGTTCGCTGTCAAAAATTGCTGCCGGTGAAATTACAGTTTCCTCTGTTGGAATTTTGTCACCGTAACGTTCTTTCATTTTTTGCTTAACAGATTCATTTGTCAAGTCAAAGTCGCTAAGTTTTTGAAGTTTTCCGATTTCAATTCCTGTCGCCCGCTGATATATTTTCCAAATGAGTTCAGAGCAATAAATTTTGTCGTCTGACCACTCAAAAGTCAGGTCGTAATTTTTGCCTTTGAATTTTTCGCCTTCTTGCTTCATTTTTTGAAGTGTCTCGTTAGTCAAAACTTGGTCTGCGTTTTTAAGTCTTTTGATTACAAAATGTCCGTCTTTGCCACGAGCAATCCAATTGTCAAGAGGTGTTGTCTTAACTGGCTGAATTGCTTCAAAAACGTAAAACTGTCCGTTGTCGCTGTATACAATTCCGCAATGCGAATACTTTGAGTTTGTCGCAAGTTGAATGGCTTTACTTTGTCCTGAACGCGAAGTTTGAAATATTAGGTCGCCATTTTTTATTTCGTCATTGTCGGCAAGTTGCTTTACTTCTGTTTTCGCATCGTCAAGTCGGTATTTCAGGTCATAGAATTTTCGTTTAGCGTAAAGTCCACCCAAAATTGTCAGCCCTAAAAGTCCAAGTACGATAATTCCTTTTTTCATTGTTTTTTCTTGTTGTCGTGTCCTCCGCTACGCTTGCAGGTAACGTTTTCGGGCTTTGCGTTCGGGCGGGTTTCGGAGC
>Ga0194112_10011960_pt1 | contig 10670 bp, 6 predicted proteins | sample TA2MahC400mmetaG_FD_146191 | JGI IMG/M metagenome (GOLD analysis project Ga0194112, IMG submission 146191) | Freshwater microbial communities from Lake Tanganyika, Tanzania - TA2015016 Mahale Deep Cast 400m | ecosystem: Environmental > Aquatic > Freshwater > Lake | place: Tanzania: Lake...
GACCGGGCGACGCTCACCGCGGGCGCCTTCCTCGGCAGCCTCGGGGATTCGGGCACGATCCTTTACTACCGGGACGGCCCCGACGCGACCGTCTCGGTCCACGAGCACGCCGGAGGCCGAACCCTCCGGATCAACGGGAAGCCGGACGCGAGCACCGGCGTCACCGACATGCCCACGCAGGTCACTCTCGCGCAGTTCCCTCTCCTTCTCGCGGCGAAACCCGAGAGGGTGCTGGTGGTTGGGCTCGGGGGCGGCGTGACGATGGCTTCCGCGGCGTCCCATTCGCGCGTCCGCTCGGTCGACGTCCTCGAGATCTCCGACGCGGTGATCGAAGCCGCGCGCACGTACTTCGGCCCCTATCTTCGGGGCGCCTTCGACGACCCGCGCGTCCGCATCCTCCGGAACGACGCGAGGAACCATCTCCTTCTCGCGCCCGAGCGGTACGACGTCATCATCTCGGAACCATCGAACCCCTGGCTCGCGGGGATCCCGAATCTTTTTACGAAAGAATATTTCAAGCTTGCTCGTTCCCGACTCGATCCGGGCGGCGTTTACTGCCAGTGGCTCCAGTCGTACGGGATGGCGCCCGGCGATTTTCTTCTGGTCGTCCGCTCATTGCTCGCGGTCTTCCCGAACGTGAGCCTCTGGCAGGGGCAGCACAACGACTTCCTTCTCATCGCGCGGGAGGAGAACGAGTCGATCCCCCTCGACACGCTCGCGCGCCGCATGCTCGAGCCGGAGGTCTATCGCGATCTCGAGACGATTGGCCTCGAGCATCCGGGCCGCTTTCTCGGCGCGTGTCTCGCCGATCACGCCGAGCTCGAGGCGTGGGCGGGGGAGGGACCGATCAACACCGACAACAACGGTCTCCTCGAGTTCTCCGCCCCTCTCCAGAGGCTCCGAAAGGATTCGCCGAAGATCGCTGCTTCTCTCGCGAGGCGCGCGGGGCGGCCCCTCGATTCTCTCCTCCTCGCCGATCCGGAGAGCGCCGATCATCGGAGCGTTCTCGATCTCGCCCAACGAAACCGGCAGGCGATCTACGCGATCTACGAGGCCTCGGTCCCCGCTCCCGATCCGGGCTCACTCTATCGTGTCGCCCGGAAGCTCCACCGGCTCGATCCGGCGGACTGGCGCGCTTACCGCATGGTCCAAGGCGTGGTCGACATTCTCGAACGGGAGAGACCGGGCGGAATCCCCCCGTCGAACGAAGAGACCCGCTTCTTCGAGAGCGTGCGCGCCCTCCCGGAGCCCGCAACCGGGCCTGTCACTCCCGAGGCGACGAAGAGGGGGCGCGTCGGCGCGTGGATCGAGGAGGCGCGGCCCGCTCTCGACGAAGGCCGCGCGATCGACGGGCGCGAGCTTCTCGCCCGCGCGTCTCTCTTCGGCGGGGACGAAGGAGAGCACGCGGCGGTCCTCGCCGAGCTCCGCGCCCGCGCCCTCTCTCCCGAGCCTTGAAGCCCGCCCTCGGCCCTTCTTAGACGAAACGGGAAGAAACACCGTTCCTGGGCCCGCCGTTCCCTCCGGTTCCCTTCTTCATTCCTCGATCGAACGGCCGGCGATGGAGAGACGCGCCCATATCCGTTATAATAGAAAGCGAAGCTGCTCCCCGAATCCGACCTCGCCGAAAGGAAGGCTCGATGAAACGGATCGTGATCTCCGCTCTTCTACTGACCGCGGCGCTCGCGGCCGCGTACCTTCTCTACGCGCCGCTCCAAGAAGATGCATCCCTCACGGCGGACGAGATCTCTGAGAAGATCATCCGGGAGAAGAAGGCGAGGCGTGCGGAGCGGGCCGCCGCCGGCCTCCCCTTCGGTCCGGGAGAGGAACCGAACGACTGGTCGTTCCGCCAGAGAGCCTATCCGTACGATCGTTTGAACTATGAAGAGCTCACGCAGGCGCTCGGCGAGGCCGAGACGATGCGGGAAGCCGCGCGGAAGAAGGGCCCGCGCGCGACCTGGGTCGAGAGGGGTCCGAGCAACATCGGCGCGCGGCTCGCCGATCTCGCGTTCGATTCGTCCGATCCGAACACGATCTACGCGGCGATGGCGAGCGGCGGCGTCTTCCGCTCGAGCGACGGGGGCGCTTCGTGGGTTCCCATCTTCGACGATCAGCCGGTGCTCACGATCGGCGCGATCGCCGTCGACCCGCTGAATCCGGACGTTCTCTACGTCGGGACGGGCGAGTCGGCCGCGAGCAGCTTCAGCTGGTTCGGGATCGGGATGTTCAAGTCGGAGGATCGAGGGAACACCTGGAGAGCGATCGGGCTCGAGGAGAGCCGGGCGATCGCGCGGATCGTCGTCGATCCGATCGACACGGACCGGATCTGGATCGCGGCGTGCGGCGTTCTCTTCGGAACGGGCGGCGAGCGGGGGATCTACCGTTCGCTTGACGGGGGCGAGTCGTGGACCCGCGTTCTCTTCGTCAACGACTCGACCGCCGCGATCGACGTCGCGATCGACCCGACGAAGCCGGACACGGTCTACGCGGCGATGTGGGAGCGCGTGCGCGGTCTCACCTACCGCCGCTCCGGAGGGCCGGGGAGCGGGATCTGGCGCTCGCACGACGGCGGCGACACATGGACGCTTCTCACGAGCGGCCTCCCGAGCGCGGGTCCCAGCGTCGGCCGGATCGGGCTCTCGGTCTCGGCATCGAGTCCGAACGTCGTCTATGCGATCTACGACATCGTCGGGGAGGGAGCGCGCGTCTACAAGACGACGAACGGCGGGAACTCCTGGACGCGAACGAACGACTCGGCCGTCTCCCACATCCATAGCTCGTTCGGATGGTACTTCGGGCAGATCCGCGTCGACCCCTCGGATCCGAACCGGGTCTTTGCGCACGGCGTCCCTCTCTACCGGTCCGAGAACGGGGGGTCGAGCTGGTCGGAGGTCGGCGAGGAGGTTCACGTCGACCATCACGCGATGGCATTCGATCCGTCGAACCCCGACCGCATCTTCGAGGGGAATGACGGTGGCATTTACGTCTCGACGGACGAGGGGGATACCTGGACGAAGCTCTACAATCAGCCGACCAACCAGTTCTATGCGATCACGATCGACTACCTCCATCCGGAAAGGCTCTACGGCGGAACGCAGGACAACGGAACTCTTCGCACGCCGACCGGCGCGATCGACGACTGGGAATCCATCCTCGGCGGGGACGGCTTCTACACGATCGTCGACCCGAGGAACTCGAACATCCTCTTCGCCGAATACCAGTACGGGAATCTTTATAAGTCCACGAACTTCGGCGCCTCGTGGAGCTGGGCCCTGAGCGGGGTGAACAGCGGCGACCGAAGAAATTGGTCGACGCCGGTCGTGCTCGATCCGTCGAACCCGGATCGGATGTTCTACGGAACTTACCGCCTCTATCGATCGACGAACGCCGCCTCCTCGTGGAGCGCCGTGAGCGGCGACCTCACGAACGGGAATCAAGGCGGGAACTACGGAACGATCACGACGATCGCGGTCAGTCCGGTAAGCGGGAGCGTGATCTGGGTCGGGACGGATGATGCGAACCTCTGGGTGACGACGAACGGAGGGGGGAACTGGACGAAGGTCTCCGGTTCGCTTCCGAACCGATGGGTGAGCCGCGTCGCCGCCGATCCGATCGATCCCGCGGTCGCGTACGCGACGTTCTCCGGGCTTCGTTGGAACGAGGAGATCGCGCACGTCTATCGGACGGATGACTACGGCGCGACGTGGACCGATTGCAGCGGGAACCTTCCGGGGGCGCCGGTGAACGCGCTTCTCGTCGACCCGGACGATCCGAACACCCTCTACCTCGGATCGGACGTCGGTTGCTTCACCACCTCGGACCTCGGTGGGGCTTGGTACGCGCTCGGCGAGAACCTCCCTTCCGTGCCGGTCTACGATCTCGCCTTCCATCGCCCGACGCGAACCCTCGTCGCGGGGACGCACGGGCGTTCGATGCACTCCCTCGCGATCCCGACCCCGACCGGCGTCGCGCGAGCGGAGTCCGCGCCGCCGGCCGCCAAGCTCTCCCTTTCGACTCGGCCGAACCCTTTCAACCCGAGAGGAGAGATCGTGTACGTTCTCGAGGAGAGCGCGCCGATCACTTTAGGGGTCTATGATCTCGCCGGGCGGCTCGTGAAACGCCTCGCCGAGGGAACGATGGCCGCCGGAGAACATCGAAGCGTGTGGGACGGGTCGGACGAACCAGGCCGCCCCGCCTCGAGCGGCACGTACTTCCTCCGGTTGGAGTCCGGAGACTACGCCGCGACCCGGAAAATCAGCCTCGTGAGGTGAGGTCATGAAGTCGCGATCGTTCTCGAACCTTCCTCTCTCTCTCCTCACTCTTCTATGTCTCGCGCTCGCCGCCGCGCCGGCCGCGCCGGACACCGCGTACGACAACACGTACGCGAAGGACTTCATCACCGACGCTCCCTGGCGCGTGATCGACGCACACACGCCGATCCCGATCACAATCGTCCTCAAGGACTGCGACGTGGACGACATCCGGGAGCTCCATTGGATCCGCTGCAAGGACGTGACCGGGGGCGGTTCCACCGTTCTCTGGCACCACAACTTCGGAGACGAGCGGATCGGAAACGACCCGAGCGAGCACAACTATTGGACGTACATCACGACCGTCACCGAGGGGCACCCGTCCCTTCCGAACGGCACGCTCCTCACGCCCGCGGCTCTCGGATACGGGACAGGGGACGCGATCCAGCTCGAGGTGGCGATCTACTATCGCGACGACTGGTTCAACTACACGGACGGGCGGACGCTCCGCGTCCGCGTCGGGAGCGGTCCTTTCCCGCGGCCGGAAGGATGGTACGGCGGCGACACGCATTTTCACACGATGTACACGAACAACCTCTACGAGTTCGGCGCGCCGATCCCCGCCGTGCGGCTCGCCGCGAAGGCGATCGGTCTTCAATGGCTCACGACGACCGATCACTCGTGCGACCTCGACGAGACGGGGGACGGCGCGTATTCCTACGCGACGCATCAGTGGGAGTACACGATCCAATCGCCCTCCGGAACGACGACGGTCGTTCGGAACAACCTCGACTACGGTTCCTCGTGGCACGCTCTCGGCGCGGATGCGCTCGAAGCGGACGGGCCGGACCTTCGCGTCACCCGCGGGGTCGAGATCAACCTCGCCTCGATCGATCCGGACACGCAAGGAAAGACGCTTCATTGCCTCTTCTACAATCCCGAGTACATCCACTCGCCGCTCTCCGGAGCGGCCGGCGAGCGTCCGGTCATTCCCCCTCTCGACACGGGGCTCGACGCGCTCGCGCCGGAGGGTTTCGCGTACGCCGCGCACCCGATTTCGGATCTCTCGGCGGAGTTCGGAGGGATCGATCTCGGCGTGAACGGAACCCGCTGGCGCGATCAAGATCTAGCGGTGGCTCTCTCCCGCGCGCGCTTCATCGGTCTCGAGGCGTTCAACACGCGCGCCACGCGGCGTTCCTCGAACCAGGAGAACCCGTGGGCCGACTTCGACGCGGGTTCCGCGCCCGCGAACCCGTATCCGAACGAGCTCCTCGAGGGGATCGCGCTCTGGGATTCGCTCCTCGCTGCGGACATCGCTTTGGGACATCCGCGCAAGATCTTCCTCTCCGGCGGGAGCGACGCGCACGGCGACTTCAACTACGCCTCGTACACGAGCCTCGACAACTACGCGGAGGACAACGCGCTCGGCAAGGTGCAGACCGTGGTCCGCGTCCCCGGGCATGGCCCCGACAGCCTTCCGCCGATCGACGCGATCCTCGATGCGTTCCGCGCAGGGCGGTCGGTCGTGACGGACGGACCCTTCCTCGAGATCGGGCTCGACCGGGACGGGGACGGCGACTGGTACGAGGAGGAGGATGTTTCGATCGGCGGCGAGGGGATCGTCGGAACGGAGTCGCCGCTTCCGCTCCGCATGCGATGGGGCTCTCTCTCCGAGTTCGGACCGGTGGTGGCGGTCACCCTCGTCTCCGGAAACGGCTCGGGAACCGCGACGATCGCGAGCTTCGACCCGACCCTCTCGGGCGAGGGTTTCTCAGGAAGCGAAACGATCGACCTTGGAACATTCGGGTTTGAAGGAAATCGCTTCTTCCGCGCGGAGCTTCGAACCGACGACGGGGACGCGGGGCATCGCGCCTACACGAACCCGATCTGGCTCACGTTCGATCCGAACGTCGGGATCGCGGCGGAGACGCCTTCCGTGTCATCCGCGGTCGCCCTCTCCGCTCAGCCGAACCCGTTCAACCCGGCGACGATGATCGTTCTCCGTCTCCAGAAGCCGACGGAGGTCTCTCTCTCCGTCTTCGATCCGAGCGGCCGCCTCGTGCGCGCGCTCCTCGAGGACGAGGATCTCTCCGCCGGTCGTCACGTGATTCCTTGGAGCGGATCGGACGCGAGCGGAAGGACGGTTCCCTCGGGGCGCTACCTCGTTCGTCTCGACGCGGGGAGCGAGACGAGAACCGCGAAGCTTCTTCTCATGCGATGATCGGCTTCCGGCGGCCGGCGGCTCCACCCGCTCGGGGCGATCGATCGCCTCAAGGGGCGAGAGGACCGTCCGGATCGAGATCGCCCGTCGAGTAGTCCAGAAAGCGCTGCTGCCGGAGAAGCGTATAGCGCGCGCGCACGCTCGCGCTCGTCGCGACCGTCCGGTCGGCCCGTCCCGAGATCACCTCGTACAGAGTCGCGGCGCCCGCCGCGTAGCGTTGCTCGATGAACTCGAGCGCCTTCTCCGCCGCGCGGAGCCTCGCTTCCGCCGCGTCCAGCCTCTCGCGGGCGGAGTCCCGCTCCAAGTGCGCGCGGCGAACATCGAGCGCCGCCTCTTGACGGCGATCGGACAAAGCCGGATCGGCATTCTCTCTTTCGATGCGCGCCCGATCTTCCCTTCTCGCTCCGCTCAAGCGATTCTGCGGATCACGAGGATCGTCATATCATCCGATTGAGGGCGGACTCCTGCGTGCGCGCGCACCGCGGCGACGAGCGCCTCGATGAGCGCCTCGGCCGAATCGTTCCGGTGCGCCCGAAGAAAATCGAGCAGTCTCGTTTCGCCGAACTCCTCCCCGATTTCGTCGCCGCTCGCATCCATCGCCTCGGTGATCCCGTCCGAGTAGGCGACGAAGAGGTCTCCGGGGGCGAGAGGAATCGTGTCGCCCTCGTATGCGGAATCCTCGAGCGCTCCGAGCATCATCCCTCCCTTCGCGAGACGGAGCGGCCCCTCCTCGCCTCGGAAGAAGAACGGGTAGTCGTGGCCCGCGCAGCAATAAGAAAGGCGGTGTTCCGCCGAGTCGAGCACCCCGTAGAAGAGGGTCGCGAACTTCACCGGATCCGTGCTGTGGAAGAGAAGCCGGTTCGATCGCCGCATGCACTCGCTCGGCGCGCAGTCGACGAGCGCTTGACCCCGGATCGTCGCCTGAAGATTCGCCATGAGAAGAGCGGCCGGGAGCCCCTTCCCCGTGACGTCTCCGAGACAGAAGGCGAGGCGGGCGGTATCGATCGGGATGAAGTCGAAGTAGTCTCCGCCGACGTCCATCGCCGGGAGCGACCGCCCGGCGATGTCGTATCCCGCGAGCCGAGGCGCCTCCTTCGGGAGGAGCCGCTCTTGGATTTCCGTCGCGAAGCGGACCTCCTGGCGCATGCGAAGAAGCGCCTTCTCTTCTTCGTAGAGACGCGCGTTCTCCACAACCTGAGCCGATTGCGCGGCGAGAATCGCGAGCAGACGCTGATCGTCGACCGTGAATCCACCCGGTTCCTTCTTGTTGTAGACGGTGAGGACCCCGGTGAGCTCCCCTTTCACGAGAAGAGGCACCGCGAGTAGTGATTGAACCGAGACGTCCCATCGGACGCCGCGGAAGCGGTCGTCCGTCTTCGGATCATTCACGAGCAAAGGTTTCTTGTGGATTTGCATCCATCCGAGCAGCGACTTGTCGAGAGCATACGCCGGATGCGCGCTCGTCGAGCTCGCGAGGCGCGTGCGCACGAGCGTCTTGAGCATGTCCTCGTCGCTCTTCCTCTCGACGAGATGAACGACCCCTTGCTCGGCCCCCACCGCACGGAGCGAACGGCGCACGATCGTGTTCATGATCTCCCCTGAGTCGAGCGAGGCCCCGATCTCCCGCGAGAGATCGTTCAGGGTCGCGAGCTCCTCGACCGCCCGCCGAAGACGCTTGTTCTCCTCGAGAAGCGCGTTCGCGTTGGGGCGGCCGCCCGCTTCCGAGGTCATTGACCGCATTCCGAGCGCGGAACGCCGCGGGTCATGGGGTGCGTGCTCATCCGGCCTCTCCTCCTCCCTCGTCTTCCGGAAGCGTACCGGCCCCGCCTCCGCTTCTCAAGTCTTTCTCCCCGCCGTCTTCTCCCGGTTCTCGTGCTATGCTCGCCATCTCGGAGACAGCAAGATCGATGCGACCGAAATGGAGAAACTCCATGCTCGTCCCCACGCTGATCCTGGCCTCGCTCGCGTGCGCTCTTCTCGCGGTAGGCTACGCGCAAGGGGAAGGGGCCCACCTTCGCGGGACTCGGCTCGCCCTCGCGATGATCGTCGAGGTTCTCCCTCTTTTCGTCTTCGCCTTCCTCGTCGCCGGGATGGTCCAGGTTCTCGTCCCGCAGGAAACAACTCACCGCTGGGTGGGCGGAGGCTCCGGGATGCGCGGGATCCTCCTTGGAACAGTGGCCGGCGGTCTCGCCCCCGGGGGCCCTTACGTCAGCCTTCCGATCGCGGCGGGGCTTCTCCGTTCGGGGGCCGGGGGGGCAACGATGGTCGCGTTCCTGACCGGCTGGTCCCTCTGGGCGGTCGGGCGGCTTCCGATGGAGGTCGGGATTCTCGGCTGGAGGCTCACGCTCATCCGCGTGGCGAGCACGTTCTTCTTCCCGCCGATCGCGGGGTGGATCGCGCACACCTTCTTCAACACTCGATAGGCGGGCGGGGGCGGCTACCGCTTGAAATGGCTGATGACGCTCTGGATCAACTCGTCGAGTGCGACCTTCGGCTCGAAACCGACGGCCTCGTGGATCCGGGTGAGATCCGGAACGCGGCGCTGCATGTCCTCGAACCCCTGTTCGTAGGCCCTCTCGTACGGGACATACTCGATCGGAGAGGAGGAGCCGGCCAGCTCCCTCACCCGCGCGGCGAGATCCTCGATGGTGATCTCGTGGTCCGATCCGATATTGAAGATCCTCCCCACCGCTTTCTCGCTGCGGGCGAGGCGCACCACCCCCTCCACCACATCCTGAACCGATGAAAAGCAGCGGCTCTGCTTGCCGTCGCCGTAGACGGTGATCGGGACCCCGAGGAGCGCCTGCTTCACGAAGCGCGGAAGGACCATCCCGTACTGCCCGGTTTGGCGCGGGCCGCAGGTGTTGAAGCAGCGGACCACAACGACGGGAACCTTCTTCTCGCGGTGATAGGCGAGGGCGAGAATCTCGTCCACAACCTTCGTGGCCGCGTAGCTCCACCGGTTCACCGTTGGCGAGCCCATCAGCCGATCCTGGTCCTCGCGAAAGGGGAGCGAGTTCGACTTGCCGTAGATCTCCGATGTGGAGAAGAGGATGACCTTCTTCTTCCCCCGATTTGCCTGCTCGAAGACGATCTCGGTCCCGCGGATGTTGATCTGGATCGACTTCAGGATGTTCTCGATGACGTAGGCGACGCCGACCGCCGCCGCGAGATGATAGACGGTGTCGGACTCGTCGATCAGATCCCCCATCACCTGTTCATTGAGAATCGTATCGATGATGTATCGAAAGTTCGGGTGTTGTTCCAAGTGGGCGATGTTCTCGAAGGAACCGGTGGAGAGGTCGTCGATGATCGTGACCTCTTCGCCGTCCGCGAGAAGCCTCTCGGCGAGATGCGAGCCGATGAAGCCGGCCCCGCCCGTGATCAATGCTCGAGCCCTTCCCATTCCCGTCAACTCCCCCGCGACTCGGGACCGCCGGCCGGGAGGCTCGACCACTCGATCACCGCCTCCGCGACGCGCTCCAGGTCCGAATCCGAAAGCTCGGGCCCGATCGGAAGGCAGAGAACCTCCCGCGCGGCTTTCTCCGCGGTTGGGAACGAGCCGAACCGCCCCCCATAGACCGGCTGCTCGTGAAGGGCCGCCGGATAGTGCACGGACGATGCGATTCTCCTCTCGGCGAGAAACTCCTGCAACCGATTTCTTCCCGGGGTCCGCACGGCGAACTGGTGCCAGGCGGACACGAAGCCGGACGGCTCGGCGGGAAGCCGGAGCGGAAGAGAGACGAGGCGTTCCCGGTACACGCGCGCGATCGCGCGCCGTCTCTGGTTCCATCCGTCAAGGAGCGGGAGCTTGATCGAGAGGATCGCGGCCTGCATCGCGTCGAGGCGGCTATTCCATCCGAACCGCTCGTGCCGGTACTTCCCCGTTTGTCCGTGATCGCGGAGGCACCGAATCGTCCGTGCATCGTCCTCCCGGTTCGTGGTCACGAGCCCGCCGTCTCCGCAGGCCGCCAAGTTCTTCGTCGGATAGAACGAGAACGCGGCGAGATCCCCGAGGTTCCCCGCCTTTCTTGCGCCGATCGAGGCCCCGAACGCTTGGGCCGCGTCCTCGATGATCAGGATCGCGCGGCCCCCGAGCGCGTCGCGGATCGCCTCGATCGGAGCGGGAAGACCGTAGAGGTGCACGGGGACGATCGCCCGTGTTCGATCGGTGAGCGCCGCGGCGACCGCCTCCGCCGAGA
>Ga0194112_10011963_pt1 | contig 10668 bp, 7 predicted proteins | sample TA2MahC400mmetaG_FD_146191 | JGI IMG/M metagenome (GOLD analysis project Ga0194112, IMG submission 146191) | Freshwater microbial communities from Lake Tanganyika, Tanzania - TA2015016 Mahale Deep Cast 400m | ecosystem: Environmental > Aquatic > Freshwater > Lake | place: Tanzania: Lake...
CATCTCGACGAAGATGTCATCCCTTGTCTCAGCCGCATCGAGGGTGACGGCAGCCTTCCGCCTCTCCTCGTGGATGGGCTTCTCGTCCTTGTCCTGATACTGCACCCGAAAGCATGTGATCTCCACCGGGAACTCATTGCCGTTCCTCAGCGTCAATCGCAACTTCCGGGACGCGCCCTCCGCGAGTTCGATCTTCTCCGCGAAATCCAGCCGATCCATGAACGACGCGTCGCGCGCCCCCAGGACCGACCAGCGAAGGAACTTGACGGCCCCCGCCTCGACGCCCATCGTCCGAAGCGTCGCCACGTCCACAAGCCGTTCGTCTTCCACGCTCAACGTCTCGCCAGGCTCCACCCGGCGAAAGACATTCAGAATCCTCTCGTACACCTGCCTGTCGGTATCGTCTATGAGGCGCATCCTCAAGACGACGTCCATGACGCTCGCGTCGCCCGAATTGGCCACCTCGTAGTCCACCATCATGCCGCTGTCCGTCTCGTGCCATTCGCATTCGACCTTCACGCGATCCGATGCGTTGGCCTCATCTCCTCCTCCGGATGACTCTTCGCCGATCGCCGACGTGTGCATCCCGGCCGCGATGGTCGCCGCCCGCTTCCCGGGCCGCACCACCTGCACGAGCTGCAACGGATCGGGCGAGAAGATCGCCACGCGGTTCCCCCGGTACGCCAGACGGCCCCCCATCGGATAGAACGGCACAACCTTTCCGTTCGTCCACGCGTACGTCATCGAGCTGTCGGAGAAGTACACCGTCTGCGAATCCGCGTCCGCCGCGACGGAGGTCAGGACCGAACCGGACACGGCGCAGAGTGCATTCCACAGGGTATCACCGTCCGGATGATCCGTGACTCCCGGATCGTAGATCTTGCCGATCGTATCGCGCGCAGCGACGAGGCAACCGCCCCGGACCGCACAGATCGCCGCCACCGCGCCGTCCTCCAGGACGATGACCTTCTCGACCTCCTTCGTCAGGAACGAATACCGAAGGAGCACGGTGGGCGACGGACCGACCAGGATGTACGCCCAGTCGCGATATGTCGATACAAGGCGGCCGCGCTGGTCCCCCTCCAGAGGGAGCTGGACCACGGGGACGAGTGCGCCGGCGAAGATGGCCTGGAGGGAATCCTGGTAGAGAGCGAGGGGGATGTCCTCGCCGGTGACCGCCAGATCCTGCGGCTGAGCGCAGCCGCCGATCAGCAAGGGCGACATGCTCTCGGCCCTTGGATCGTATCGGAGCACGTTTCCGGACGTGGCGACGAACACGCCGCCGCGCGAATCCATGGCCATCCCGCATGCGTACTCCAGGTTGAAGCGGCCGGCCTCTCGCCCTCACTCGGTCCCGCCGATTCTCTGTTGCCCGTGACACAAGGGACAGACGATGGTCCGTCCGCGGCAGGTCGGACACGTCACCTGCCCGGTGCCCGAGCAGCCGCCACACGAGACTTTCCCCGTCCCGCTGCACGATGAGCAAGTGAGCCACCCCTCCCCGCAGCGGCGGCAGGTCACGCGCCCGCTTCGTGGCCGAAGAGCTGGTACTCTCCGCCCATCTCGCCCTCGATGTCCGCCTGCTCAACTCGAGCCTTCGCCTCGAAGACATCGAGGAATGCGAGGTCGTTCTCCTTGCCCGAATACGCGACGCCGATCTTGTGCTTGAGGAGCATCAGTTTGCCGACGCCTGCCTCCGCGTTGAATGTGAGAGCTGTCCTCGGAGGACCGATGCTGACTTCGACGCTCGGCAGCATGCCCGGGTAGATCTGCGGACCGAAGAGGCTGTGGAAGCGCAGCGGGATGGTCGGAGTCTCATCTCGTCCCCCGGGAGGGGGCACGGGCACTTCGATCTTGTGATGCAGGATGCGCCGCAACTCCTCGGTGGGTTGCCGGCGTTCATCCAGGATCTTGCGTTGCCACGTCTCGAAGCTCCTCTGCGCCTGTTCCCAGCCCTCGATCCGCACCGGCTCCTGTGCGGCGGCCTGCCGCGCACCCCCGACTGCCGCCGCCACCGCCACGCACCCCAGACCCGCCGCCATTCCCCGCCACACGGCATTTCACCTCCGCGATCCGGGTCCGTTTCTCTCTCAGTCCCTGAATCGCCCGACGATCCGATGGCGCGCCGATGCCCCGATCGGCAGCCGGATGGTGTCCGACTCGAGGATCGGCGTCGCGACACCATCGATCTCCGCGGATCGCACCGGCCTTCCGTCCCCCGATCGGATCCGCATCACGATCGCCTCGGGCAGGACCGCAAGATCCCGCCACCATACATCGATCGCGACCGATTCGCCGTCGCGCGCGACGTCGACCTCGAGATCGACCTTGCCGCCGAATGTCGTCCCCATGTCGCCCACCGAGAGCCGATCGCCCGGCCGGAGCCAGGACCGCGGGATCGCCTGGAGGAGCCAGAGCGACTGCGCCGATCCATCGTATCCGCCTCGCTCGTGGACGAACATCTTGCGGATGCACTGCCATCTCTCGCCGTCGCCCGGCGCGCACGAGGGCACGCCGTCGAGCGACTCGACGCCGACCCGCCACTCCGCATGCAAGACGACGGCGAGGTTGTGGAAGAGCCACTCGAAGAAGCGCGGCAGGTCGTCGCGCGCGAGGAAGAGCGGCCCGCCGATCGGCCACATCGTCTCGTACTCGACGTAGTGGCGCCACGCGTAGTGCCGCTCCGCCGCGGGATCGCTCACGTCGGCCCAGTTCGCATCCGCTGTCGGTCGCCGGCCGGCGGCCTCGGCGAGCGCCGCCGCGTGCGCCGAGAAGTACGGACCCTCCCCCTTCGGCATCCCCGCCTCCAGGAATGCGAGCGTCTGGTCGACCAGCTCATCGTGCGGATCGAGCGCGCCCAACGCTCCCGCCCGAAGCGGCCCGTACCCGGTGTAGGTCCAGTCCGGCTTCGTCCAGTCGAGTTCCTGGACGATCCGCGGGACGTACGGGATCGAAGTTCCGTCCGCAAGCGGGACGCGGCGCGCGCGATCCCGAGCCTCGCGATACCGGTCGCGCAAGCAGGCCCGATGGTCCGCGAGCTCTCGCGCGCACGCATCGGCGCGCGGATGCTTCGTCTCGCGCAGGAGACGCACGACCTCCGCCATCCCGTAGATGCAGAAGCCATCGTTGAAGATCGTGTTCCCCGCGAGCCAATCGTGCGCGGACGCCGCCGGCAGGAGCCCATGGTGCGCGACCTTCACGCCGTCGACCTCGCGCATGGTCCGCCTCCGCTGCGCAGCGACCCAGTCGAAGCCATCGAGGACCGCCTGGAGCGGGGATCCGCGTCCCGCGCCGAGCCAGGCATCATCGCGCGTGATCCTGTAGTGGGTCGCGAGGGCCCACAAGGCGAGGCCATGGCTCAGGACCAGAGGGTTGGCGGTCCACTCCCCGAAGTTCCCGAGGAAGCCGTGGATCTTCGCGTAGCCCTCGCCCGGGAGCTTCTCATCGCGCCCCAGAGCGCCCCGGTCCATGCCCCGGACATCGTCGGTCTGGGCCTCGACGAAGCTTTGGAGGACCGGACGGCTCAGGCCCGTCAGCCCGCGGAGGTCGAATGTGGGGAGCGCCTTCGCAGCATTGCACGGCCAGTAGCCTTCATAGTGATTCGGGCTCGTCTTGTACATCCACACCTTCGATTGCGAGCGAAAGGCGACCTGCTCCGCCATCTGGCCCGCGATCGCTGCGAGGTAATCGTTGACGAAGGGATCGGGCGTGATGATCCGGCCCGGCCCGTGGACGATCCTCCTCCAGGCACGGCGCGTCTCATCGAGCTTCGCATCCGCGTCGAGCGCCGCGATCCGCCGGCCCGTCTCCTGATCGACGAGTCCGTACGGGATCGCGATGCGAAGCGCCGCCTCCTCGCCGGCGGCGAGCGAGACCTCCCAGCGGAGCGCGGATCCGGACTCCCGCAGGCTCCCCTTGGACAGCGGAGGGATTACGTAACGCACTTTCTCCCCCACCAACCCGAACGGCGCATCGAAGCGATGCGGGATCGACGGCGAGATGGTCTCCTTCTGGACGCACTTGTAGCCGAGCTCTATGTCGCTCGTATCGCCGAAGTGTAGCCACATGCAACCGACCCGCGCCGCGCGGCCGGCATTCGTCGCCGTCAAGATCGCGTGGACGACGAGTACATCGTCGCCTGGGCCGAGGAGATGGGCGAACACCGTCTCGTCCCAGACGAGGTCTGCGGCGCGGATCCGAACGCGCGGGATCGGCAGGCGCCCCTCGTCCAGGCTCCGCGAGATCGCAGGGTCTCCGGATCCGCGCCGATCGATGGATCGCTCGGGCTCGCCGAAGCCGAGAGAGAGATGCAGCCGGTTGTCCCCGAGAGGCGCGATCTCGGCCTGCATGACCTTCAGCTCGCGGAAGCCGAGGGGCCCGAAGACGATCCCGCCATCCCACAAGACCGCGGCCTGGAACGGGTACCCGGGGACGCCGACATGCGCCACCGGGCGGATCATGGGCTGCCAGCGGCCCCGCGCTTCCTCGAGCGTCCACTCGCCGCCGGGCGCAGCCAGCCAGAGCAAGAAGAAAAGAGCCATGGCGATTCGTCCTCCACGCACTTGACCCGCGCTCCTGGCCGTCGGGCGCACGGTGAAACCGTGGTCACTCGTCGCTACCCTCCAGGCGGACATTGTCCACCAGGAGCCGGGTCGTCTTGCTGCCCGGTGGGCCTGCGAAGAAGAAGATGTCGTCCACCCTGTGGCCCTTCTTGAGCGACCCGCCGCGCGTGACCTTGATGGTGTGTGAGACCCACTTGCCGGTCGTGGGATGATCGATCGGGTAGCGGCAGTTGTCATCGATGTCCAGGTCGAAGAGAAAGACCATCAGGAAATCCGAGCCTTTCAGGTAGCAATCGAAGCTGAGGTAGGTGGTCTTGGCCATGGCCGCGGGAGGCTTTCCGATGCCCACGCGAATCTTCCGGCCGTAGTACTCGTCGCGAGTGTGGCCTTCCACTACACGTTTGTTCGATGGCGGCGTGTCCCTGTCCGTCACCGTCCCGTCCCAGTCGCCTTTCCCCTCGAAATCCTGGGAGAAGATGGCCCGGCGGGGCGGGTCCGGCCGAACGGGCTTGGCGGGCAACACCTTTTCGATCACTTCGGCGTATTTCATCAAGGCGAGGTAGCTCCGCAACACGTACCCGTTACTGCTGAGTCCCTCGGTCGAATAGTCGTTCGCGTATTTCTGGGGATTGGACGGGTGTCCGCCATCCCGAGAAATCAGGGTGGGCACGTCATAGCCCTCGTACTCGCTGAACTTCTCCAAGGCTCCATCCCAGTCGTGGGGACGGCGCTTGAGGATCTCGGCGTGGTAGTCGGTCAGGGGGACCTTCAGATCGCGAGCGATCCGGCGGACCGCTTCGGCGAATGCGGCGGCTTTCTCGGCGAGGCCGTGCCTGGGCGGCGCCGTGCTCAGAATGACGATCGTGCCGTTGGCCAGACACTTCGCGACGACCTCCCGCGTCTTGGTCTCATATTCCTCGACCTCGAGGCTACTCAGATCATTGGTGCCGAACATGATCAGCGCCACCTCCGGACGGAGATCCTTCAGCCAGGTATCCACGTTCTGGTGGGCCCACCGGATCGTCATCATGCCCTCGTTGCCGTATTCGGATCCCCTCCGGTCCCAGCAATCCTCCAACATGTAGTTCTTGACCAGTTCGTAGGCCTTGATCATCTCCTCGGAAGCGTTCTTGCGGCTGTGCTGTAGCCCGAACCAGAACGCCCGCGAGACCGTGATCGAGTCGCCGAAGAGGGCGAGGACTCCCTGCTCTCCCTTGAACTTGGCGTCCACTTCTTTCATGGCCGGGATCCAGGCGTCGGCGCGGGGACCCGCGGTCTGGGCCTGCGCATTCGCCCCCGCGCAGGACAAGATCATCGCCAGGAAAGCCACCACGAAGGACATCGGAGCGGTCCATGTCGTCCGCCGCGCTCGGGCAAGCAGGCTCGTTCTCGCCATAGCTCTGACTCCTCTCCGTGGGTCAAGAAACCCCTGCCGAAACTCTCCGGCCTTATTATCGCGCCGCCTGGCGGCCCTCCGCAACTGCTCCGGGGGATGGGGTTGACGGGCTCTCATGGCAGGCTGGAGGCACTGTACTGAGGGTCTCGGAAAGGATTATACTCCGTGACACCGTGGCGTCTGACCGGTCGGAGAGGGAGACAGCCATGTATCGGACCAGACTCCGATTCGCGCTCCTTTCGGCTTGTGGTCCGGCCATTCTCGGCGGGGGCTACGTCATCCCCGCGGCGGCCGCGGTGGTCACCGTGCGGTTGGGGACGGGCCTGCCCCCTGCGGATCCCGGCGGCAGGCTTCCTCAGGCGTGGGTCGCCCGAGTCGATGCGGCGCCGAACCTCGATGGCCGGCTCGACGAACCGCTTTGGTCCGCCACGCGGCCGGTCGTTTTGGGCGAGCTGGGTATCCCCGGCCAGAACGCCCGGGTCACCATCATGTGGTGCTCGCCACAGGGCCAGGATCGAGGACGATGGGGCTCCGCCGTATCCCTTGAGTTACGAGGCGTCTCCAGCAGCGGTCCATTATCATGGAGGATGGAATGTGTTCTCTATTGCGACGTCTGCTCCTTGGGACCAAAAGTACTCGCAATCACAGGCGACGAAGGATTGTGGTGCACTTCGTCTGTTCAATGGCGGTAGTGGCTGCGCTGGCGTTTTTGGTTGCTCCACTATTCATGGTTGAGATTCAGCCAAGTACCGGGGTCAGGATGAGGATGTTCTTCACGGCGATGGACATCTACCGCTACTCCTATGGTGAATACCCTGCTGGGAATACACGTCAGGTAACCGGAGCGCTTCTGAATCCTCCGCCGTGTGATTTCAACCCGGAGGGGCATTCGCTCCTGGGTGATCTGACAGGCAAAGAAGTGGGCCGCTGGTTCGATGCGGATGGGAGCTTCCTCGATGAATGGGGGCGGCCGATGCACCTCGTTGTCGATGCCTTGAACAGGGCAATCGTGCTGACGTCGCTTGGCCCGAACGGAGAGGATGATGGTGGTGAGGGCGATGATGTTGTGTACACAACCGCGTATACTCCTGAGGGAGAAGAGCCAAGGCATCCACTCGATCGGCGTGAAGGTGTGGGACCTCGAAGGGTCAATCCGTAGTCTTGGATTCCAACAAACCCAGAAACTGAACGCGATTGCCGCTCTTGGTGACCGACACTCCTTCCGCCGTCAGCAGACCGAAATCGTCAGCGATGGCTTCGCCCATCTGGACCCTCTTTCTTTCGCTCGCGCTCGTGTTGGTCCAGCGGAATCGCATGCCGGGCCTGACACGGAACGCCTGCAACCGCCGGGGTGTGACATCGACGCTGCATCGGTCCGCCGGGGCCTTCTCGACGAGATAGAGCGTCACGGCCCACTCGGCCGGCCGATCGACGATGTCCTCGGTCTTCCATCGCAGGTGGCCGTTGATTTGCCCTTCCGGATCTCCGTCGTAGATGTCCTCCACCTTCTCGCCCCAGGGGTGGGTGAAGGGTGTGGGGCTCGGCAGCTTCGTGGCTGTGCCGATGCGATCGTCGAGCGAGCCGCGTGAAAACGCCGGCAACGACCGGTCGCGGCGGAGATCGAGGTCCTGGGCGTGGAGTGTGCCGGCCCCATGCCCGCGGAGGTTCCAGATCATCGCATGCGGCTGGCGCGTCTCCTGCAGGGCTCTGACGAGATCCACCGCATGCGTCCAGCCGATGCCGTGGTCGTTCTTCCCGTTGCCGAACCCGACGAACGGCAGATCGACCTCGGGATGTTTGCGAACCCAGAGCGGATCGCTGAGATAGTCGTAGGTGAGGAGATCGCTCTCGTGTTTGATCTCGGCCTGCATCGCCCCGCACACCCGGGCGTACGATTCGTAGAACCCTCCGCCCTCGATGGCCGCGGGGCTGTGCACACCCACCGACGAATACAGGTACGCGAACCGGTCGGGGTAGCGGATTCCCATGAAGGCCGACCCGGCCCCGCCCATGGACTCGCCGCTGACGCACAGGCGCCCCTCGTCGATCTTCCGCTTCGAGATGACGAAGTCCACGAAACTCAGCAATCGCTTGGCCGTGAAATCGCGCGTCACCCCGCCGGTCCATGGCTTCCAGGTCTCGCGGTTCTCGTGGTAACAGGTCCACCAGTCGTAGGGTTTCTGATTCGATGCTACGCCGATGCCGATGCGCCGGTCCTTCCAGGAGAACCAGCTATAGGCGCCACCCTTTCCCAGGAAGTTCGAGCCCCAGCAGTGCATCACGAGGTTCAGCGGCGCCGGTTCGACCAGGTCGGGACCGACGATCACAACGTAGTCGTACGGTTGGCTCGGCAGGTTGCACCGCGGCGGGGCCTCCCAGCGGACGTAGAACTCGAGCGTCACACCTTCGGTGTAGAAGAACGTCTCGGGCTTCACGGTCTTCTGCAAGATCGGCCGCCCGGGGCCGGGCGTCTCCTCCACCGCTTCCCGGAGCGTGTCCCCCATGCCCAGGGCCGTGAAGTCCTCTTCCCCGGCAACGGCGATGGACACGGCGTAGTGCGCCTTGCCCGGCGACACTGGACAATGGGCGTAGATGCCCGTGCCCGGCGGGACCGGCTCGGAGCCGTCCTCCACCACGTAGCGAGGCAGCTTGTCGTCGTCCTGCGGATCGATGCCGAAGTAGTCCGGGTTGTAGCACGTCAGCGGCTCGATCTCGTCGACCCATGTGGCGCCGGCGATCGTCGCCGCCGTGATGGGAGCCGCCGAGCGGTAGATGCGAAACGTCAGCTCGCGAGGGTCGTCCTGGAGGCTCTTGCGCAGCGTCCGGAACTGCCGCGCAGACAACTCGGTGGCAGCCGTGGGAGGGCTCGGCTCCCGGAAGGTCAGAATCGTCTGCCCGCTCCGATGCCGGGCGGTCAAGGCCGTCGCCCGCGGGATCGGGTTCCTCGCCTTGCCGCCGGAGAAGGAGACATCCAGCCGAACCGTCTCCGGCTTCCACCCGCGGAACGACTTCACGAGCAGATCGAGCCGCCCTCGCCGCGCCTTGAGGGCCGCGGCGACTGCCCCGGTGGCGTCCAGGCTCCTGTAGCGCGGCGCCAGCAGCGGCAGAGGCCCCTCGGCCGTCCCGGCCGGAACAACGACCACGGCATCGTCCTCGAACCGCCAGCCCGGCATGTGATCCCGGCGGCACCTCAATACGGCCCGAAAGACATGCGCGCCTTCGGGCAAAGGGGAGAGATCGATCACGATGGTGTCATCTTTCCGCGTGATCGTGTTCGGGCATGTCCCGTGCTCGCCGGCGGAGAGACTCCAGGTGGCAGCCCCATCTTCGCCGCGGACCAACGCCGCCACCAAGGCGATTGGCAGTACGAAGAGGCGGCCGGTCAACCTCAGACGATTGTCGATGCTCATGGCCGATGACTCCTTCTCGTGTGGGAATCCAGGCTAGCTGTTTCTACTCTTCTTGGCCTGTGGGGAGTTGTGAGTACGAAAGGAACCTGGCTAGCTTCTCGAAATCCTGCGGACGGAGTTCGCGTCGTAGGTCGTCGATGAAAAGATGATATACCTCGGCACAACGCCTGATTCGTTCCTCCCAGGCCTCTCTGAAAACCGGATGTGAGAGCGGCAACTCTTGGAGACCGTACATTTCATCAACCTCTTTGATGTGTTCACCGACCAGACCCACATACTTGTTCACGGTCTGTCCAAGCCATTCGACTTGCGCCTCATCCAGATCCTCTATGCCTATGCCTCTCAGTAAGGCTACAAAGGCATCGCCATGCGCCTTCTCCGGCTTCTTGCCGAACCAGAGGGATTCGATGAAATATCCCTCGAAGTTCGTCATCAAATGAGGGTTCGTCGCCTTTCGCGCCACATCGAATCTGCCGAGCACATGATCGTACACCTCGCTTGTCCGCTTGTCGTTTCGTACATCATCGCTCAGACCACGGAATCGAACGATCCGACCGTCCCGTGAGCGCTCCTCCGCTCGCTCCTCCCTTTCCGAATCCTGAGAGGCTCCATCGCCTCTTGCCTCTCCTTCTTGTGTCTCTCCATCATGATGACCTGCCACGCGCTGGATATCGCCGCCCTGCCCGGGTGCCGGCTTTGAAACCGGCGCCTCATCGAGGCCGTGCTTCTCCGCCTCGCTCACTGCACGTAGGCTCATGCCTCCTGCGTCTTCCTTCTCGCCCGGCCCTCCATCGCGGGCCAGATACAAGCCGACGACGACTCCCAGAGCAAAGCCGAGAAGCGCCACGGAGCCAAGTGCGGCCGGTGAAGTCTTCCTCGCCCGATTGCCACGGTTCGTACCCTCAAGCGGCATCGCCATCCCTCCTCTCGCTCACGGCATCATACCCAGCGCAATCGTCGAGTCCAGCAACAGCTCGCGTTGGCGCTTCTCGGCGTCGACCATTGACAGCCCCGTCGGGCGGCGCACAATGCAGGCGATGTGTGCGCCGCGTCACCGGAATTCTTGCGACCCGCGAGGGAAGGAGTGCATTCATGAGACATCGCCAGCCGGTCTTCGCCGCCATCGTCCTGGGGCTCTCGCTGGGATCGGCCGCCGTCGCCGATATCCGGCTTCCGCATGTCATCGGCGACCACATGGTGCTCCAGCGCGATCGGCCGCTCGCGATCTGGGGCCTTGCGGATGGCGGGGAGAGGGTCGTCGTCGAGTTCGCCGGCGAGAGGCAGACGGCGCGTGCGAACG
>Ga0194112_10011964_pt1 | contig 10665 bp, 6 predicted proteins | sample TA2MahC400mmetaG_FD_146191 | JGI IMG/M metagenome (GOLD analysis project Ga0194112, IMG submission 146191) | Freshwater microbial communities from Lake Tanganyika, Tanzania - TA2015016 Mahale Deep Cast 400m | ecosystem: Environmental > Aquatic > Freshwater > Lake | place: Tanzania: Lake...
GACCCGAACGGCACGCCGTGGGCGGTGCCGATCGCGGTGCAGGGCCTCGTCTGGTACTACAACAGGACTCTGCTGAAGCAGGCCGGGCTTGATCCCAACAAGCCGCCGACCACCTGGAAGGACTTCCTCGCCGCGTGTGACGCGATGAAGAGGATCGGCAAAGCGGGGATCGCGGTGGGGGAGAAGGAGGGCTTCTGGAGCGACTGGTTCATCAACTCGGCCTACTTCCAGACCATGGCGCCAGAGGACAAGGCCAACCTGGTGGCCGGCAAGATGAAGTGGACCGACCCCAAGATCGTCGCGATCCTCGAGCGCCTGAAGGAGCTGAGCGATCGCGGGTGCTTCCAGAAGGGCGCGATGTCCACGCCGCTGTTCCCCGACGCCGGGGAGGCCTTCATGCGCGGCGAGGCGGCCTTCTTCCTCGGACTGATCTCCGACGTGGCTCACTGGAAGGAGTTCGGCGACATGATGGGCCCGGAGAACCTGGGCGTGATGACCTGCCCGGTGTTCCGGGAGGGCCCGAACGCGGGCAAGCTCCCCACCGGCGGCGCCTTCGCGTACGCCGTGACGAAGTGGAGCCCCCACCCGAAGGAGGCCTTCGACTACATCGCCTTCGTCGCCAACGACCAACATGCGACCACGTTCCTCACGGAGGTCGGCTCCTTCCCGGCCAACCAGACGTATGACCGGACGCTCATCGCCGATCCGAACGCGAAGACCATCGCCGGGTGGCTGGCCGAGAACCGCACCGGGCCGCAGATGACCGACATGGCGGCAACCGAGGTGGGGGAGACGCTCCGCCGTGAGTGCCAGCGTCTGCTGACGGGCCAAACCACCGTGCAGGCCGCTCTCGCCGCCGTCCGGAAGACGGCGGAGGAAGTGGCCGCCCGGAAGAGAGCGGGCTCATGAGTCGGCGGGGCCGCGCGGCGTTGGTGGGCTACCTCTTCTTGACGCCCGCGTGCCTGCTGCTCCTCACCTTCCGCCTGATCCCCGCCGCCAGTGCGGTGCGGCACGCCTTCACCGAGTGGAACGGCGTCGAGGCGCCCAGGCCCGTGGGGCTGGCAAACTTCGGCGAGTTGCTTCACGATCCCATCTTCCGCACCGCGGTGAGGAACAACCTCACCCTCGTCCTTGCCGTGCCGCTCTGGCTGCTGGTCTCGCTGGTGCTGGCGCTCCTCATCCACCAGGACCTCCCGGGCTCGCGCTTCTTCCGCGCGGCGTTCTTCCTGCCGTCGGTGCTCTCGCCGGTCATCGTGGGCACACTCTTCACGGCCCTGCTGCGCGAGACCGGCCCGGTCAACGGGCTGCTCAAGCTCGTCGGCCTCGGCGGCCTTGCGCGCGAGTGGCTCGGCGATCCGCAGGCCGCCCTGCCGACGATGGTCCTCGTCATGCTCTGGTGCGTCTTCGGGATGGGGGTGATCGTGTTTCTCGCCGGCCTCGCGGCCGTGCCGCGGGAGATCTTCGAGGCCGCCCGCATCGACGGCGCGCAGGGCTGGTCCTTCCTGGTCTACATCGTCATCCCGTCGCTGAGGTATGTCATCGAGTTCTGGGGGGTGAACCTCGTCGTCTGGTCCTTCACCAGTCTGTTCGCCTTCGTGTTCGTGATGACCGGCGGCGGGCCGGGCTACGCCACGATGCTCGTGGAGTACCAGCTCTACCTGCAGGCCTTCCAGTTCGACCGCATGGGGTACGCGTGTGCGCTTGGCTCGGCCCTCTTCATGGTAGTCTTCGGCATCGTGCTGCTGCAGATCCGGCTGATGACGCGAGGTGACGACTGATGCGCCGCCTCTCCGTCGGCACCGTCGCCGCCGTCATCGCCCTGGTTGGGGTCAGCCTCACGACGATCTACCCGCTGGTCTTCATGCTCTTCACCGCGCTGAAGAGCCGCCGCGAGTACGTGCTCGAGAACCAGTACGGCCCGCCGGCGCATCCGACGCTCGAGAACTTCGTCAACGCCTGGGTCCACAGCAAGGTCGGGCACTACATCGGCAACTCGGCCATCGTGGTCGTCGTCGGCGTCGTGCTCTCGTGGGCGGTCTGCAGCCTCGCGGCCTATGCGCTCTCGCACATGAGCTTCCCGGGCCGCCGGGGGCTGTTCTACGCGATCCTCGGCTCGATGATCATCGCCCCGCAGGTCATCATCATTCCGCTGTATACGATGCTGATCCATCTGAACCTCCTGAACAAGCACGCCGGCCTCATCCTCGTCTACGTGACGTTCGCCACGCCCTTCGGCACCTATCTGCTGACCTCGTATTTCCGCTCGGTGCCGCACGAACTCGTCGAGGCCGCAGAGGTCGATGGCGCCGCGCCGCTGCAGATCCTCTGGCGCGTGATGCTGCCCATCGCGAAGCCCGCGCTGCTCACGCTCGGTATCTTCAACTTCCTCTGGATGTGGAACGAGCTGCTCTTCTCGCTGCTGATCCTGCAGGACGATTCTGTCCGCACCCTCATGGTCGGCGTCGCGAACCTCCGCGGCCAGTACACCACCAACATCCCCCTCCTCTCCGCCGGCCTCTTCCTGGCGGCGGCGCCCGTCCTCATCGTCTTCTTCGTCTTCCAGTCCCAGCTCGCCAAGGGCATGACCGTCGGCGCGGTGAAGTGACGGCAGGTGACAGCGGAGAGGGCAACGACGGCCGGCAAGGAGTAGGTCATGCGCGCATTGCTTGCATGTGCGATCACTCTGGCGACGTGGGCGCCGGGTGCCCACGCAGCCTTGACGAGGCAGGAGGCGCTGGATCGGTGCGTCGCCCAACTCGTCGGCGGTGAGCGAATCGGCGAGGTGCTCTATAGCGCGGACTTCGAGACCGGCGACCTCTCCGACTGGCACGCCGACCCGGGCTGCAAGGTCGTGGACGCGCCAGGCGGGGGGAAGTGCGTGGAGATCCGGCTGAGCGGCAACGACCACGAGGACTTCGTCTGCCTGAAGAAGGTCCCCGTGACGCCCGGCCACCCAACCGCGGTTGCCTGGCGCGAGCGCACGGTCGAGGGCTCGCAGCCGTTGTTCCTGCGCGTGGACTTCTTCGACGCGAACGGCGTGACAGGCACGCCCTACGCCACCCAGGACCGCGCCCGCACTGGCGCCGACTGGACCAACAACGCGATCCTCGTGTCGAGCTGGTTCCCGGAGTACACGCGCTCGATCACGATCCACTTTCATCACCCGCCCGACGCACAGACCGCCTCCCTGCTGGACGACGTGCGGGTGGTCGATCTCGCGCCGGCCGTGGACGCGCTGCTGAAGCAGCAGCTGGATGATGCCCGCGCCGGACTGGAGCGGCTCGTGGCAGATGCTGCCGCGCTGCCTGCGTCGCCGCGTGCGACGCCGTGGAAGCAGATGGTCGCGAGCCAGGCGGAGGGCCTGCCTGGGGACCTCGACTCATGCGCCAAGCTGGAGCCGGGCAGCGCGGAGTTCGCCGCGGCCCTCGGTCCGCCGGCGGTGCGGATCGCGCGGCTGGCGGATGCCGTCGCGGCGCTGAAGCGCAAGGCCCTCGATACGAGCGGCCTGCTGGTCTATGGCACGCGGCCGATGGCCTCGACGATGGTGCTGCCGGACACCGCCGAACTCCCCGGTGCACTCACGCACAGCGTCGAGGTGACGGCCTGCCCGGGAGAAGCTGAGCCAATCAGCCTTGTGCTCTGGGCGCCGGAGGACGTCAGCGGCCTGATGGTGGAGGCGGCGCCGCTGCGCGGGCCGAGCGCCATCCCGGCGAGCGCGCTGGACATCAAGTGGGTGAAGTGCTGGTATCAAGCCGGGAGCGCGCCCCACGGCGTGGCTCAGGACCGCCGCCGGAAGGTCCTCGTGCCCGAGTTGCTGCTCAACGATGACAGCCTCGTCCGCGTGGACCTCGGAGCGCAGGAGAACTACCTGAAGCTCTCTTACCCCGAGGGCCCCAAGTACATCCCGGTCACCGACCCCAAGGACGTGCCTTGGGGCTGGAAGGCGTCGCTGGAGGAGTTCCCCGTTCGCGATAGCGCGCAGCTCCTCCCGACCGACCTCCCCGCGGGCCAGAACAAGCAGGTGTGGGTCACGCTGACCGTGCCTGCAGAGGCGAAGCCCGGCGAGTACCGTGGCGAGTTCCGCTTCGTGGCGCAGGGCAAGCCCCTCGGTCGGCTACCACTGGCGCTCCGCGTGCTGCCGTTCACCTTGCCGGCGCCGCGCGCCCACTGGGACCCGCAGGAGGGGTTCACCTACAGCCTCTACTACTGGGGTGAGATCGACCCCGAGGGCAAGGGCAGCATCGGCTACAAGACCAAGAGCGAGCAGCAGTTCCGCGCCGAGCTGCAGTACATGTGGGATCACGGCATCGTGGCCCCGGCGATGATCTGGTCGCCGAGCATCATCTATGAGAACGAGCCGCTCTTCCGCCGCCACCTGGAGATCACCCGCGAGGTCGGCATGAGCGGCCGGCCGTTGTACTTCGCCGACTCGGGGGTGGTTCAGAACCCCACTGCGCCCGCGGAGCTGGAGGCCCTCCGCGAGCGCGTGCGCCGCACGGTGGCGCTGGCGAAGGAGTACGGTTTCACGGGCGTCTACTTCTACGGCCTCGACGAGGCGACGGGCGACCGACTCGCGTCGCAGCGCACCGCGTGGCAGGCGGTCCACGAGGCGGGCGGCAAGGTGATCGTCTCGGGCTTCCGCGGGCAGTTCGAGGCGGTCGGCGACATCCTCGACCTGTGCAACTGGTGCGGCCCGCTCGACCCCGCCCAGCCGCCCCTATGGCACGGGCTCGGCCACCGGGTCTGGAGCTACGGCAACCCGCAGACGCCCGTCGAGGACCCCGCAGTGTACCGCCGCAACTACGGGCTTCTCCTCTGGAAGACCGGCTACGATGGAGCGTGCACGTACTGCTTCATGGACTCCTCAGGCACGCCGTGGAACGACTTCGACTGCGACAGCTACCGCGACCACAACGTCGCCTACCCGATCACCGATGGGGTCGTGGGCACACTCGCTCTCGACGGCCTGCGCGAGGGCGCCGATGACGTGAAGTACGCTACGCTGCTGCGCATGGAGATCGACCGGGCCGGCGCGAGTGTCCCCGCCCACGAAGCCGCCGACTGGCTGGAGGGCCTCGACCCGGCAACCGCCGACCTCGACGCGGTCCGCGCGGACCTCATCGACCACATCCTCGCCCTCCGGGAGGCGCGCTGACCTCCGCCGGGAGCGCGGGCGTCCCGCCCGCTGGCGCGCTGTGGCAGCAGGTGATTCCGTGTTGGCGTCCAACCTACTCCCCAAGGGGGGATGAACCATGCCACGAGGGACTCAGCTCACCGTTGTGTTGGAGAACAAGCCAGGGCAGTTGGCGAAGATGGCGGCCGCACTGAAGAAGGCGAAGGTCAACATCCAGGCGATCTCCGTAGTGGACAGCGTGGACACTGGCGTGATCCGCATGGTCGTGGACAGCCCGGCGAAGGCCAAGCAGGCGCTCGCTCAGGCGAAGATCACCGTGACTCAGCAACTGGTGCTGGTCGTCGACCTGTGCAACGAACCGGGCGCGCTCCAGGGGCTTGCCGCCAAGCTCTCGGCCGCGGATGTGAACATCAACTACATCTACGGCAGCGTCACGAAGACGGGCGCCGAGGGTCGCCTCGTCCTGGGCGTGGACAAGCTCGGACAGGCCCTGAAGGCGACCTAGACAGGAATCCGCGATTCCCGTCCGAGCGGTTCTCGTGTAGGGGCGCGATTCATCGCGCCCGCCCATGTCGGGGCGCCATTCATGGCGCCCAAGAACCGATATCGCGGACGCCTGTCCAGCAACGATTGTGGCACGGCCGGCTCGCCCGTGAGGATCCGCGAAGAAGCCACCGAATGAGACGCCGACGCTTCCTGCAACTCGGCGCCGTCGGGGCCTGTGGCGGCGCGTGGCTGGTTGCGCCCCGGCTCCCGGCGCAGACCCCCGCAACCGAAGGTGAGACCCGCATGGATGTTCGCACATACCTGTGCCGGGTTGCCCGGCGCCTCAGCGATTCGACGCTCTCCGACTTTACCGACGCGGCAGCCCACACGCGGCTCCTGCCCGGGAAGCGCCGGCAGTTCATGGACATGATGGGCCTCGGCGAACTACCTCCTGCCGAGGAACGCACGCCTCCGGCGGTCACTGTAACCGGCGTGCTGGAGCGCGAGGGCTACCGAATCGAGAAGCTGTACTACGAGGCCCTGCCCCGCTTCTACCTGACCGCCAACCTCTACGTGCCCGCAGGAATCACCGACCCCGTGCCCGGCGTGCTGTATGTCTGCGGACACGCGCAGCACCAGAAGTTCCACTACCAGGGGCACCCCCGCCGCTTCGCGCCGCTCGGGTTCGTGTGCCTGATCGTGGAGACGGTGCAGCTCGGCGAGGTCGCCGGCTTCCACCACGGCTGCTACAACAAGGGCTGGTGGCAGTGGTACAGCCGGGGGTATACGTCCGCGGGGATCGAGCTACTCGGCGGGATGCGCGGGCTCGACCTCCTGCAGGCGCGGCCCGAGGTCGATGGCTCGCGGCTCGGCGTCACGGGCATCTCGGGCGGCGGGGCGTCCAGTTGGTGGATCGCCGCGGGCGATGAGCGGATCAAGGTCAGTGCGCCCTGCTGCGGGACCGCGACGCTCGCGTCGCACATCACCGACAAGACCATCGACGGGCACTGTGACTGCATGTGGTGGATCAACAGCCGCCAGTGGGACCTGCCCGATGTCGGCGGGCTGATCGCCCCGCGCCCGCTGATGATCGCCTCCGCCGATCGCGACGGGATCTTCACCATCGAGGCCATCCGCGAGGTCCATGCGCGCCTCGCGAAGCTCTACGAGATGCTCGGCGTCCCGCAGAACATTGCCCTGGTCGAGACGCCCGGACCGCACTCCTACCACGAGAGGTCGCGAACCGGGATCTTCTCGTGGTTCGCGAAGCACTTGCAGGGGCGCGACATCCCGCCCACGGAGATCGGCGACATCGACGGCCTGCCCGACGGCCCGGAGACGGTCGAGGCGTTGCAGGTCTACGTCGGCGAGCCGCCCGCCGACAACCGACTGCCGCGCATCCAGGACGAACTCATCCCCCTCGCCGCGCCGCCGGGGATCGCCAAACCCGAGGACGTGGCCAGGAAGCGCAGCGAGGTCGTGTCTGCCCTGCGCGAGCACACCTTCGGCGCGTTCCCGAAGCAGGAGTGCAACCTGGACACGCGGGTCGAGTTCGAGTTCGCGGACAACGGCACGCGCGGCTACCGATTCACGTATGTTCCCGAGGAGGGCTGGCGCCTGAGCGGCCGGCTGCTCGTGCGCGCCGAGCAAGGCGAAGCGGGCGCCTGCGCGCTGATTCTGCGCTCGCCGCGCGAGGAGCGGCTGACCGCCGAAGGCCTCGCCGGCCAGCTCGGCCGGTGGCCGGTGAAGGCCATCCTCGAGCCGCGCGGCACGGGCGACACGGGCTATGACGAGCAGCAGCAGTGGCACCTGCGCCGCGCGGCGGCGTGGTGTGGGATGACGCTCGCCAGCATGCGGGTCTACGACGTACTCCGCGGCCTGCAGGCTGTGCGTACGCTCGCAGAGATCAAGCCGGACGAGATCACCCTCGTAGCGCGCGAGGAGATGTGCGCGGTCGCGCTCTACGCCGCGCTGCTGGACGGGCACGTCGCGGGCCTGACACTGGTCGATCCGCCCGCAACCCAGGATGGACCCTCCGAGCCGAACGGCCGGGGCCCCGCCATCGAGATGCTCAACTGCCTCCGCTACACCGACCTGCCCCACATCGCCGGACTCCTCTGGCCGGCCAAGATCGCCATCGCCGGCGAGTGCCCGGACACGTACGAATGGGCGCGGGAGATGTATGCCCGGCTGGGCGCACCGGGGGAGTTCCCGGCGGCGGCAACGCTGGATGAGGTGTGAAGGAGCCCTATCTGCCGCTACCGATCGTGTCCGTCGTGCCCGTGAACCCCGGCCCTCCGGCCGCGACATAGCCGTGGCTGGCGCCGGACTTGTCTGGGCTCACCCAGAAGGCGTACAGGCTCCCTCCGCGCAGGTGGAAACGGAAGCGCACGGGCTTGCCTGCGAGCTTCGAGAGGTTGCGACCGCCCCACCTCACCGGCATGAGCGTCTTGTCCCCGCGCAGGGGCTTGCAGGCAGCACGCCCGAAGCCCTTGATGACCTCACCTGACTCGTCCAGCACCTCGACGCGCAGCTCCCCCTCGTCAACGTCCGCGTTCACGAACAGGCGGAATTCGGGGACATGACCCAGTTCGGGTCGTTCCGAACTGGGATCGTGTCCCCGAATTCCGAACTGCACCGCACGTGTGGTGAGCGTGCCCTCCGCGTCCTCCGGCGCATCCATCGACGCGAAGCCATCGCGGCGCAGCTTCGCCAGGCCGGTCGCGGAGACGCCGGAACCGGAGCTGCCTTGCACTCCCGAGCGACCGCTCACGTAGAACCACAGCTCGTCACCCACCACCAGGCAGCAGCCGCCCGCCGACTGCACGTTGCCCCAGTTCCAGTCGCCGTACTTCTCCGACACGGGGATGAACGCGGTGCGCGCGGGCCGGTACCAGTTGAAGCCGTCGCGGCTGTAGCCCAGGACGATCTCGTTCGGCTTTGCACGGTTGCCGGGTTGGCCGCGCCAGATGCTGAACAAGCCCAGCAGGATGCTCTCGTAGCCGACGCAGTCGAGGTTGTAGAGTTCACACGGCGTCTTCAGGTCATCGCGGATCGGGTCCAGGTTGTCGGCGCCGACCCAGAACGTCGCCCTGCCCGCTTCCCACTTCGCGGCCTCGATGACGTCGCGGTTCTCGCTGTACCGGCGGCAGCGGCCGACGGTCGCCGGGATGTACTCGCGGATGCTGTAGACCCACATGTCGCGGAACGGGTTGTAGAAGAACGTGCCCCGGTCGCCCGCCGGGCCGGTGCGCACGACGGGGTCGCTCCAGTGGATTCCGTCGGCCGAGAAGTAGAGCGTGTAGCACCCCGAACCCTCGCCCAGCAGGAAGAGCATCATCTTGTAGCGCCGCGCGGGGTCGCGTTCGTTGAGGTCGAGCCACACTGTCCCCGAGTCGCGCTTGCTCTGCTGCACGATGTTCGTACCGGGCACCACGTCCAGCTCCGGCTTGTCCCAGTGAATGCCATCGGCCGAGGTTGCGTAGCACGTGCAGTCCGTGTAGCCGCCCATGTACCACATCTTGTAGAGCTTGTCCGCCGGGTCGTAGAAGACCCCGTCGCTGAACACCATCGCGGTCGGGAACTTGCTGTCCGTCTCCCACGGCTTGTCCGGCTTCAGGACCGGGTTGCCCTCGTAGTATGTCGCCGTGTGATACATGCGCTTGAGCGTGGTCTCCTGAATGAGGAAGTCATCGACGAAGAGCTGCCGGCCGACGTCGATGGGAATCACCGCCGGTGGATTCGCGAGGTATGACGGATCGGGCAGCGGCTCCCGGGTCAGCGCGTCTCGGTGCGGCGGCCAGGGCGACGGAAGCTCGATCCCGTTGTAGAGGACCTCGCCCGGCTGCCCATACGCGGTCGCGGCGAGGAGGGCGAGCAGCGGCAACAGAGTGATTGTCACCAGTAGGCCGTGCATGGGGTCTCACCTCGTTAGCAGATGAACGTTGCCGATTCGCACGCGAGTCAGGCCCGCCTCCCAAGCCGCGGCCAGGCAGGCGTCGGCCTGCGCACGGGAGGTGGTAGGCAGGTCGTACATCTCGAACTGCGGCGCGAAGGCGAGTAGCGAGTACGGTATGTCGGGGTCGATGTTCGCGATGAAGCGGGCGAGGCTCGCGACCTCCGCCTCGTCCACGTACCCCGGCACCATGAGCGTGCTGGCGACGAGCAGCGGCGGCGTCAGGCGCTCGGCGCGGAACCTCGCCGCATAGCGGAAGTTCCTGAGCGTGCGTTCATTCGTCACCCCACACAGCGCAACATGCACCGCCTGGGTGTGGGCTTTGAGGTCAAACTTCAGGCAGCCCCCGGAGCGGAGCGAGAGATCGATCATCTCGTCCAGCAGCGCCCGGTTCATGCTCCCGTTCGTCTCCCAGCAAATGCGCAGGATGCGGTGGCGGGGCTGCTCAATAGCCAAGCGCGACGCTGCGAGTGCGTGGGGCAGTTGCGGCGTAGGGTCGCCGCCGAAGTGGCAGATGCAGGCGGTGCGCCGCGACGCGGCGGCGGCGAGGGACTGGGGGGAGCGGCAGGTCACGCGTTCCTGGCGGAAGTGCCAGTTCTGGCAGAAGAGGCAGTCGAACGAGCAGGCGCGATGGAAGACCGCCAGGTTGAGGTAGCCGGTCTCCGGGCCATCGCGATAGGCGTACTGCGGATAGCCGGCGCCCGTGCCCGCCGGGCAGACCCAGTTGGCGACGCAGTTCGTGGGCAGCGGGTCGTGATACCAGTCCACGCTGGCTGCGTCCGCCTCCCCGCCCGTCAACCGGACGCCCTCCGCCGCCCGCACACCGCAGTACCCGCGCTCGCCCTCGCCCATCCGGCAGTTGTTCACGCAGACGGGACACGGCAATCCGCGGGGAGTCCGTGGAGGGGATGCGGGTAGACCGAACCTCTGGCGCGAAGCCGCGTGCGCCCGCTCGGCACGGGCGCGCCAGTCGCCTCGCTCGGCCCGCAGACACGCCGCGCACACGCCGAGCGCATCGGCGATCAGTTCGGACCGGTCGCCGCAGATCGCGCAAGTCCCCATCGCCGCAGACCCCACCCATTCACCGTTT
>Ga0194112_10011965_pt1 | contig 10665 bp, 8 predicted proteins | sample TA2MahC400mmetaG_FD_146191 | JGI IMG/M metagenome (GOLD analysis project Ga0194112, IMG submission 146191) | Freshwater microbial communities from Lake Tanganyika, Tanzania - TA2015016 Mahale Deep Cast 400m | ecosystem: Environmental > Aquatic > Freshwater > Lake | place: Tanzania: Lake...
GGCTTGGAAACCCACGAGACCGTCAGGCGGTTCAACGCGTCCACAGCGATATTGACGCGGTCGAAGTCACCCGTGAAGGCCGGCTCGCTCACTTCCGTGACGGCGACGAACTTTTGATCGCGGGAATCAAACGCGGCGACTTTCACCAAAGCACCGCTGGTCACCTTGCCCGCCAGAAAGACATACGGGCTGTTGATATGACTGGCGATGCGGGTACCATCACCCCGGCCCCCGTCGAACGTTTCACCAGAAGCGCTCTGGGCCACAGTGCCCTTCAGATTGCCGGCATTGTCGTAGAACCGGAGGTTGCCGTTGACGCGAACGCAAAAACCGCCTTGATACGCCGCCACGTTCGACCAGATCTGGCCCATGTCAATCGTGAACGAATCTTTCACGATCGTTCCGTCCGGCGCGATGATCACCGCAGTGGCGGCACGGTCGGTCGCCCGAGCATTCGAGCGGTCATCGGCCACGACGACGAAATTCCCGTTATCCAGTCCTGCGACGTCTCCGCCAAAACGTCCGATTTCAGGCGTGACTGCGGGCGTTCCCGAAGTCAGCCGTCCATTCACCGCGTCGATGGCTCTACTCAACGAAGTTTGAGTCAACGTCGCCGCATCCAGTTTGAAGGTCTGAACCACGGCATAACGGCCATCCGCACCGCGATCGAATCCTAGCGTCCATCTCTTGTCCGAGCCGAACGCCGGAAACACGTGCGGGGAAGCTTCGCCGCCGACGATGAAATTGACCGCGCCAGGCCGCTTGTCTCCGGCGACACGGCCTGGATTTCCGTTTTGGCGCGAGGCATTGATCTGGCCTTTGTAAGGTTTGCCGTCATCACCGAAGAACCCATCGCCCAGTTTCATGGGTTTGCCGTCCACAGGTTGGAGCGCCACAACGTATCGTTGTTCGGTCGCCGAGCCGTCCGCGAAGGTGTTGCCTCCGATCAAGAAAACGCTGTTGCCCAGGACGCTGATATACGGCTCCCAGTTTCCGAGGGCATCGGCCTGCGGATTGATGACGGGTGTGTCGGCGACAATCCGCTTTAGTCCGACGGACTCCACGCTGCCGGCGGTGAAGGTGCTGAACATTCTCCCGGCGACCACGCGTTTGTCGGGAGAGGTTGGCTCGTTCCGACTCTGCCAGACCACAACGGCCAGGCCCCCGCGCCAAGCGACGCGCGCTTGCCGAGATTCCAGGGTTGCACCTGGCCCATTCTCGATCTCACTGACGTAAAACGTGCCGCCCAGTGGGTTACCCCTCTCATCAAACATCCGCCCAAGCACCAGCCGGTTCGCTCCGCCCGTGGCGCTCGTATCGTCAAACACCGCGATTACGCGCCCGCTGGCATCAATGGCCGCGTCCACGCGATCCGGTCCATTTAGCGTAATGTCGTCAGCCACGGCGCGCGACCACCGCACGCTGCCGTTCGTGGAGTTCAGGACCGTGAGCCAAACCTGTTTGGCGCCTTGTTCATCCGTGCCGCTGTTCACGACGACGTAGGCATCGACACCATTTCCGTGAAAACCCAGTCCATCACCGCGCCCGCCGTTGGCGGCCCCCGCTTTTCCGGTGATCTTGGCGATATCGATGTTTGTCGAGATCGGCGCGCCGCTGTTGTCGAACAAGCGGACCGCACCCACGCCGCTCCAGGAAAACCGAACGGCGAACCCGTTTTTGGTGACTCCGACGCCGTGCCAGATCTCACTCTTCACCGGTTCGGAACTGACCAGCCCAACAGGTCGGAGCTCTTTCCCGGTGGGATCGACAATGCGGTAGATCGCGTGATTCTCGGCGGAGGCGCCTTTGTACTTATCGACTAGGTCCTGTTTCTGACGGCTCTCGCCGACGATGACGATGTTGCCATTGGAAAGGTACTCCCAGTCGCCGATGCGGATGTCTCCGCCCGTGTCGGCATAGGCATCATCGACTCCGGAGACGATGCCGATGGGCTTGCCATCGTTTGTTAGCAATTGGACGGCAGGAAAATCGCCCGCATCTCCCGCGGGTGTTGTTTGGATGCTGGCGAATTCCGGCACATCCAAACCCAGTTCGAAGGCAGTCGCCCCCATGCCGAAACCGTCGCCGAACAAGTTCGCTTTGATTTTTGGACCCCAGGAAGTGTGCCCGGAAACCGGGGTGCCATCCTTCCGGAAGAAAGCGCGGTACCTGGTGGTCACTTTGGTGCCATCTGCTTTGTGGACTTCGCCGTCGGAACTCAAGGCTTTGCCCGCGGGATCGAACAGCATCCAAACCGCCTCGAAGTCCGTGACGCCGTCACCGTCATCTTCCCACCCGACGATGACATTTCCATTATTGGCGATCGCGACGCCCAGACTTTCCACTTTGCCATTATTAAGGTTGTCCGGCGGGACGTTGATGTAGAACGTATCGGTCTTCGGCAGAAGGCCGTTGTCCTCCGGATTGCCTGGTTGTTTAGTCTGCGCCGTGGCGATTTGAGCCAGGGCGAAGGCCAGGATAGTGATGCTTGCGAGATGTGCTTTCATGTGCGTATCGGGAATAGTTTTTTTGCCTTTGTGTCTTGCCATCACCAGGCTGACGCATGCTGCAGCCATCCCACGAAAAAGCGAAACGCCTGGGAACACAGGGTCGAACCGCATTGGAATCGTGGAGAAAGAGCAAACAGTTTCATGCCTGGAACCAAAGCTGAACAGGCGGGAATCATGAATTGAATCCGGTTGACTTGTCAACGCTTTACGTCTGTCCAAACGTAATTCTATGACGCCACGCCTCCGGCGCCGGCGCGAAAAGAAATACTTCTTGCTTTGCGGGCCGGCTGTGACATTGTCCCCCCCACTTAGATTTGATTGTCCAGCTTCCGCAGACCTGGTGAATCTTCAGTTGAACCCGTTTCAGTGATGATTTGAAACCCGGCAGCCGGGAACGGTCCCGCAAGCAGCAAGTCAGTCTAGTCGAATAACATCATCATAATGAACACGAAATTGTATGTCGGGAATCTATCCTTCGACACCACCGAAAACGACCTCCAGGACACTTTCACGGCCTTCGGCCCGGTCACGGAAGTGAATCTCATCACGGATCGCAGCACCGGGCGCTCCAGGGGCTTTGCCTTCGTCACTATGGCCACGCCCGAGGGGGCGAAAGCGGCGATTGAGGGGATGGCGGGCAAAAGCATCGGCGGCCGCAATCTCACCGTGAACGAGGCGCGTCCGCGCGAAGAACGCGGCGGCGGGGAAGGTTTTAGTCGAGGCCCGCGCCGTCAACAATACTCACGACATTAACGATGACTTCGCGTCCGCGCGGCTCAGCATTCCCACGAAAACCAGATGAGCGACGAACATCTTGAACTGGAAGGAACCGTGGCCACGGTTCTGCCCGGAACAATGTTCCGCGTCCGGCTCGACAATGATCGCGAAGTCCTCGCGCATTTGTCCGGCAAAATGCGCAAACACTTCGTGCGGCTGACCACCGGCGATCGCGTCCGGCTGGAAATGTCGCCCTACGATTTGACAAAGGCCCGAATTACTTACCGCCTCCGCTGATCCGCTCCAATGGGGACGGATGAACGGAGGCATTTTACTCAGCGATGATGTCTTTATTTATTTTTTGGACCACAATCGGAGTTGTACTCGGCACCGTTTACAGCTCATTTTTTGAATGGACCTTGCATCGCTATCTGATGCACCAGCCAGTCGGGGTCTTCACCTACCCCTTCGAGCGCCACGCCCTGGTCCATCACCGCATCTTCCGCGCGGACTACACGTATCACCTGATTGACGAAAAGGACAAGCCGACCATCCCCATGGCGTGGTGGAACGGCCCTTTGCTGATCGCCGCTTGCCAGATTCCTTTTGTCCTGGCCTCCTGGTGGTCCGGTCACTGGGGTATTGTGTGCGGCTCCCTGCTGGCTTGCAGCGCTTACTACGGCGCTTACGAATACCTCCACTGGTGCATGCACTTGCCGCGGCAACGGAACGTCGAACGTTCCGGCATCTTCTTCCGGTTGAACGGGCACCATTTGCTCCATCACCGTTACATGCACAAGAACTTCAACGTCGTGTTCCCGCTCGCGGATCTTTGCCTGGGCACACTGCTGCTGCGTTCCAAAGTGCATTTCAAACAAGCGGAAGGCGCTTCGGTGCCGAACGTGCAGCCAAAAGCTCCGCAGCACGCCCTGGCCGTTGGTCCGTAGCGTCGCTCAAGAAGTGGCAGAACGTTGTCGCGGCCCCGGAGCAGTGTATCGGAGTAACGGCCGACGACTTCATTATCCAATGCCGCAGCCAAACCGAAGCGCAAGCCGCTTTGGATGAGGTGAAGCGCTGGGTGGAAGCCGAAGGTTTGCAACTGCACCCGACCAAGACCCGCCTCGTGGACGCCACGCAACGTGGGGGATTCGACTTTCTGGGTTATTAATGGCCTCGGCAGAAGAGCCAGGAGAAGTTGAAAGAAACGATTCGCGGTGGTCGATGGCGCGGGCCCAATTTTCCGGGCGTCGCCCGCGCAGCCCCTTTTCAAAGTGCGCGTTCCGACGCGCGGGCTTTTGAGCCAGTACCAACCGAGCGATGACGGCCAGCGTCTTCTCGTGAACACGTTGAGCGAGCAAGCGCAGACCCCGCGGACGCTCACCGTCGTGCTGAACTGGCCATCGCTGGTGAAGAAGAGAGAAACCGGCCGGGTTGCAGAAACGCCCTCCTCGCCTCAGAGTTTTCAGACAGGCTCTTAAGATTCGTCTGGGGAGAGTGGTCGGGGCGGTGAGATTTGAACTCACGACCTTCTGAACCCCATTCAGACGCGCTACCAAGCTACGCTACGCCCCGACCAAGAGTCGCAACCGTCAGTTGCGCCGAGTCAGGATAGTAGGCGCGGGGAATCCGAATTCAATGCTTTTCGCGAGGCCATTGCGAAGTAGCCCAGGCTTTCGAGCCTGCGGGTTCACGGAGCTTTCCAGCTCCGTTTCCCGAGCGGCACTGCCGGGGACTGGAAAGTCTCCCAAACCGGCAGGCTGGAAAGCCGGCTGGAAAGCCTGCCCCACAACGCCAAGGTTCTTGCATGAGAAAAAGCGGATGACATCAACAGCTCCCACGCCGTGCGACTGAGGTTCAAGTTCCTGAGGCCATCTGACCCTTTGAGGTGAACCAACCCGGCTTTGAGTCAGGATCGCGGCGGCAAGAACGGCCAATGCCAATGCCCCCACCCGAATCCGATCCACGCAATCTTCTTTCTGCTCCTGGTCGTCATGCTTGCTCGTGGCCGTCTTCCCAGCCCCGGAATCTCTCTTGCCTCCGTGTCCTCCTGTTGAAATTCAATTTCCCGACGCCGGGTCGGTGTAAGTAATCTCCATCGGCGGCATCGCGCCGCCCGGCCCTTGGAGGTAATGCTCCATCCATTGCATCAGTCGGAGATTGTAATCCAGACGCGCCGCGGCCTTGCGGTTGCCATGCACTTCGCCCGGATAAAGGACCAATCGCACCGGCGCCCGATTGTGCAGTTTGAGATGGCGATAGAGTTCCCGCGACTGGCCGACGTTCACGCGTGGGTCGTCCTTGCCGTGCAGAATCAGCAAGGGCGTGCGGCCTTGCGCGGCATGGTAGATCGGGCTGCGTTCGAGCAGGAATTTCCAATCGTCCCAGGGCCGCTTCAAGGAGTGGACATAGAACTCTTCATTCGGAATGTCCGTCGTGCCGACCTTGGAAAGCTTGTCGCTGATGCCGACAAACATCACGCCGGCGGCGAATCGTTCGGAGTAACGCGTCGAGCACCACGCCGTGGCGTAACCGCCGTAGGAACCGCCCGTGACGCCGACTTTTGCGCGATCCGCCAGCCCGATTGAGATCAGGTGGTCCACCGCGTCGATCAAGTCGTCGAATTCCTTCCCGGCGGCGTCGCCCTGGCCAAGTTTGGAAAACGCCACGCCGCGGCCGGTGCTGCCGCGGTAATTTGGATAGAACACGGCCATGCCGCGCGCCGCCGCCACCTGGCCGGGCAAACTGTAAGTCGTCAGCCAGCCGTGGCTCACATGCGCTTCAGGTCCGCCGTGCACGGCCAGGATCAACGGGTAACGCGTCCCAGGTTTTTCATCGAGCGGACGGATGAGGATGCCCTCCAGTGCGAGGCCATCGCGCGCTTTGTGGCGAATCACTTCCTGGCGCGCGAGCCGAGTTTTCTCCAGAGCCGGATTGCTGTCGGTGCGGCGTCTGGGCGTGGCGTCGCCCTGGCGCCAGGTGAAGAGCTCCGGCGGATGCGCGGGAAAACTCGCGATCAAAGCCGCGTGTTGGCCGTTTTCCGAAATCGATAAGCTTCCAAGAACGGGGCCGGTTGGCCCGAAGATCGGCTGCGGCTCGCGCGCGGTCGATCCCACATCAATCTTGGCAAAGACGGTTTCCACGCCAATGGCCGCGACGTAGCTGATCGTGTGGTTGCCCGCCCATTCGAAATGGCTGACTGCTCCATCGAAGCCGGGCAGAAGTTCGCGCAGCGGACCGCCGGCCGCATCGGCCACCATGAGCCGGCCGGGGTCGGGATCGTGAACGTCCGCCGCGGCGATCAAACCGATTCGTTTGCCGTCCGGGCTCCATGCGACGCCGCCGAGTTTTCCTGGATTATCGACGCGCGCGAGCCCTTCTCCGGTCCTGGCGTCGAGCACGCGAACTTGCTGGCGCATGAACGAATCATCCACTGACGGCGTCGGAGCGGCGGTCACGAGCAGCCGATCATCCACGGGGCTCCAGTGCGCTTGATAAACGTGGCCCTCGAACGGGAGCGGTTTGGAAGGAGCTTTCTCGAAGAGCGTCACCGGCCAGATCTTGGCGGGCCGCCAATCCTCTTCGTAAATCTCGGCCTTGAATCCTCTCTCTTGAAGTTTCTTTTTTGCCTCAGGTTCAGCCTCGCTGGCAATGAGCGCCGCGCGCCGGCCATCCGGGGCCAGTGTATAGGCTGCGATGTCCGAGCCGATTTCAGCGGCTTTGCGCGCTTCACCGCCATCGACGGGAATGAGGTAGAGCGCTTTGGATTTGTCGTCTCCGCGTTTGGCGAGGAACGCGATCAGGCGGCCATCCGCGGTCCAGCGTACCGCACTGACGCTCACTTTGCCCGTGACAAAAGGCCGCGCGGCACCGTCGTGGGCGCCGACGATCCACAGCTCGCTCCACGGTTCGCCATCTTCGTCCACGTTTGGCTGGCGCGGCACGCCCAAGGTGTAGGCGACACGGCTGCCGTCAGGCGAAATGACGGCCGTGGTCACTTGCCGGAGCTCAGCGATGCGATGGGGCGTGAGGACGTTCTCGGCGGCCAAGGCACATGCCGCGATTAACGCCAGGATGGTTATGACGGCGCCCAGCACGGATGGCAGTGGGCGGAGGATCGAGTTCGTCTGAAGAATTTGGTGGCGATGAGCGGTGCAGGTTCGGCTTTTCACGATGGCGAAACGATTAACGAGTTTCGTAGCCCGAAGCAATCGTGAAGCGGTCACGAGGGCCATCCACCCGTTGTCGGGGGTGCGCTTAAGAGTGGCGGTCAGCGACTCCGATTGACTTCCTTCTCCCCAGGAGGAACGAGTGGGGAGAGGGTTGGAGAGAGGGGTCTCTTGGAAACATGAGAAGCGAGCCAACGCACCTCCTCTCCCCGGCCCTCTCCTCTCTTCGGGAAGAGAGGGAGAAGCCTTCATTGACCGACAGTTTCAATCGCACTCAGTTGCCGGTGGCATGGTAGCGAGATCTGGTCGATAGGATAGAGTGCAACTCTGCGCTACAACGGACGGAGTCAGCGACAACTTGTGGATGCACTGGGCGCTGACCTGCAGTCTGGAAGATTATTGAAAATCTGCGCGCGAGCTATCAGCAGGGCACGGCAATCCGTTCGACAAGAATTCCCTCGGCCAGCTTTGCGCCGATGCCCATCCGGCAATTGTCGATCTGGCAAATGACGCCGCCGCGTTGCGCCAGGCATTGGAGCACCTGCTGCTCGAAGAAGCCGATCTCTCGCAAACGCTGGCAAAGCTCGTCCGAAACGTTCAACCGCCGGATGCGCACGGTGGTTCCGGCCTGGATTTCGGTCAGGGGGCAGAGAGATTGCGCTCCGCAAATTTCACAATCCGGATTGGCGGTTTTGGGCGACGCAAAAGCGTTCATAAGCTGTCCGGTTCATACAGGCGAAGAGGCCGCCTCACTACACGTGGTTTGTTCAACGCTGCCTCTTTTTTGCCGCGAGCTGGAAAAAACAGGGCGAGTCCCACTGGCGAACCGCTCCAGACGGCGCTTCAGCGCTTTAAGGCCTCAACGACTATGACTGGCGGTTCTCATTTTGATTTGGGTAGGGCGAGCCTGTCCCAGCGAGCCGTCTTCAACGTGTTCCTGATACGTCGGACACGGCTCGCCGGGACGGACTCGCCCTACCGATGTGAACTGAGGCGCTATTTGCAACAAGGTTTTCGATTAAGAGCGTGTCCGAAAATTGCGCGGGGTCCTGCGGCGAGGGATTTTGGCTGTGGCCAAGGCGGCGAGGTCCGAGCATCCCCAACGCGGGCTGTAAGGACCGAGCCAACGCAGGCCACGGACAAAAGACCCGCCGCCCGGAGGGTTTTCGCGCCAAAGGCCGCCTGGCTTCGTTGCTCCTCAGTCGAAGATCCAGGGAGGATATTCTCCTTCGCTGCGCCTCGCCATCCGGCCTTTGGCGCGAGAACAGGACCCCGCGGAATTTTCGGACACGCTCTAAGTTTAGGACGAAGATAAGCGGGGCCTCTGGAGTGTTTGCGCATGACCAAACTCGCCAGTCAAGAAAGGGTGACTCCATGCCAAGCGGCGTGTGGCTCCTTCAACGCCGGCAGGGCATTTTCACTTTGAAATCCGAAAATTGTGTTTCGAGAGAGCGTGCCTCTCTCACCGGCGCGAACCAAAGAAAGAAGCGACCTATGAAAGCTGCACAACCCTGCGAGGTGAACCGCCTGTTCTCCTTCCACGCGCCTGACGCACAGAGCGTCTTGCTCGTGGGCGATTTCACTCACTGGCAACAGAGTCCGATCAGTCTCCTGAAGGGAGCCGATGGCGACTGGCATGCGACCGTGCCGTTGTCGGAGGGCGTCCACCGGTATCGATTCCTGGTGGATGGAGAATGGCGAGATGATCCGGATTACGAGGTCCGAGTTCCATAACGGCTCCTGGAATTCCGGTGAACCCAAGCGCGCAAACCAGCCCTGCTTGGAAACCCAAGCACGCCTGGCAAATGGTCCGCCGCGTCGCTCCGCCCAAGCGGTTCGCGCGAGAACGGATCGGCGATTTTCGCGAGATCGACCTCCTGTTCGACGAACGCGCGGTGCGGGAGCAAGCCAGCCGCTGCTTACACTGCCCCGAACCGATGTGCCGCACGGGTTGTCCCCTCGCCAACCGCATCCCCGAATGGCTGGCTCTCGCGGCCGACGGGAGATTTCTGGAAGCCTCCGCGCTCTCGCACTCGACGAGCAACATGCCGGAAATCTGTTCGCGCGTGTGTCCTCAAGATCGGCTTTGTGAAGGCGCGTGCATTCTGAACGCCCGCTCGGATCCCGTCGCCATCGGCAGCGTGGAGAAGTTCATCAATGAGTACGCGCTGGCGCGCGGAGAAATCCACGGCTGCACCGCCCCGCGCAACGGAGGACGAGTCGCCGTCGTCGGTTCGGGGCCGGGCGGGCTGGCCTGCGCCGACGAGTTGGCCAGGCTGGGCTACGCGGCCACTGTCTTCGAGTCGCAGCTCGTGCCCGGCGGCTTGCTCATGACTGGCATCCCTTCGTTCAAGCTGGAGCGAGGCGTCGTGGAGCGGCGCTTGGGAGTTTTGCGGGAGCGCGGCATCAACTTTCGCCTCGGCGTCACGCTCGGGCGCGACCTTTCATTGGGCGAACTCCGGGGCCGCTATGATGCGGTCTTTCTCGCGATTGGGGCTCAGGTGCCAAAGGTTCCGGACGTTCCCGGCGTTGAACTGAAGGGGGTCGTCGATGCCCTGCCGTTTTTGGCCCAGACGAAAGTGGGCGCGCTGGCAAAAGTGCCTCCCATCGATGTCGCGGGCAAAAGGGTCGCGGTCCTGGGCGGGGGCGACACGGCGATGGATTGTTTGCGCTCGGCCATTCGCCGCGGCGCGCGCGAGGCGGTCTGCCTGTACCGGCGCGATCTCGCCAACATGCCCGGGAGCCGAAAGGAATACTACAACGCCCTGGAAGAAGGCGCTCAGTTTCATTTTCTCACGAATCCAATCGCCATCGAAGGCAACGCGGAGGGCCAGGTCGCGCAGGTTCATTGTGTGCGCATGGAGTTGGGCGAACCGGATGCGAGCGGCCGGAGAAAACCCAGGGCTGTTCCCGGGTCCGAGTTCGTGGCCTCCGCGGAGCTTGTCCTCATCGCTTACGGATTCGATCCGCCGCCGCTGTCCGGCGTGAGTCCTGTTCTCAAGATCGCGACGAACGAATGGGGCGGAGTGATCGTCAATTCGGATCAGACCACGAACGTGCCAGGGATTTTTGCCGGCGGGGATTTGGTCCGCGGCCCAAGCCTGGTGGTTCACGCGGTGCGAGATGGACGGGCCGCTGCGGCAGGGATCGACCGCTATCTTAGTGGTCCATTTCATAAATACGCTCACGTTCGCGGCAAGGGATTTTTCGGCCAGACGAGGCGCGAGCGACGAGCATATCCCGAAGTGGATCTGTAAGGAGCAAGCAACGAA
>Ga0194112_10011968_pt1 | contig 10663 bp, 12 predicted proteins | sample TA2MahC400mmetaG_FD_146191 | JGI IMG/M metagenome (GOLD analysis project Ga0194112, IMG submission 146191) | Freshwater microbial communities from Lake Tanganyika, Tanzania - TA2015016 Mahale Deep Cast 400m | ecosystem: Environmental > Aquatic > Freshwater > Lake | place: Tanzania: Lake...
TAAAAATGGTGCAGAAGGAGTGTTTGGCGTTATGATACCTTCACTAAAAGTTGGAATTGCAATTAAGATTAAAGATGGAAACTCTAAAGCAGCAGAAATTGCGCTTGCAGGAGTCTTAAAAGAATTAAATATATTAGATGATGCAATACTGAATAGTATGTACTCTCAAGATCTAACTAACTCTACAGGTGCAGTAGTTGGCAATATTGAGTGGATAAAAAAATAAATTAATATCCAATTTTTATATTAACACTCTCTGGAATTTTTCCATTTTTTTTAAAAACCAGAATATTTTTTTTAACAACATCTGAAGCTGTTTCAAAATTTGTTAGAGCAGAAATATGGGGAAGAATTGTTATATTTTTTGAAGACCAAAAAGGATGGTCTTTAGGTAACGGTTCTTTTTCAAATACATCTAAAACTGCGTGTTTTATGTGTTTGCTTCTAATCAACTTTAAAAGGTCATATGATTTGATAATTTTTCCTCTACCGAAGTTTATAATCATTGATCCTTTTTTTAAATTTGAAAGAGTTTTAAAATTTAAAAATTGATAAGTTTTATCAGTTAAAGGAAGAAGGATAATTATAATATCTGAAACTTTGAGTATTTTTTTTAAACCATTGTTTCCTGCAAAAGATTTAAGTCCTGAAATTTTTTTTAAATTTCTACTCCAGCCAAATACACTGTAACCTTGTCTTATTAAAACTTTTGCTGCACTAGCTCCGAGTTCTCCTAAGCCCAAAACTCCAATAGATAACTTCCTTGGCTCAATATAATCTTCTTGTTTCCAAATTTTTTTGTCTTGATAACTTTTATAAATATGCATTTTACGGTGTAGATAAAGAACCCAGGCAAGAACAGCTTCTGCCATAGTTCGTTGCATTTCTGGGTCTTTTAATTTTACAATTTTAATTTTTGTATTTCTTAAATTTCTAACTAGATCCTCAATACCAACCCAAATACTTTGAACCCAAAGTAAGTTTTGAAATTTAAATAAATGTTTTGGATTAGGATTTGCTACAATTGCAACTTTTACTTTTTCATAATCTTTGGGTTTTAATTTTTCAAATTGAACTATTGTATCTCCTTTTATTTTTTTTTTAAAAGTAGTAACCCACTTTTTTTTCTCAAGATTTGTAAGATAAGATGATACAAAAGGAATGATAAGTTTCATAAATATTTAATTAAATAAAACTAGATAATTGACATCAAAACAACATAAATTAAATCTAAAAAAAATAATGTTAAAGTATTTTACTAGAAGAGAATTTATCAAGATTTTTAAAGAAAAAATTTCTTTTTTATTTCTATTTCTTTTAACAAGTTGCGGAGTAACGCAAACAGAGAGAAAACCGACAGATAGACAGCGACAAGATAGTGTTTTAACTCTTCCAGAAACTAAAGACGAAAATTTTCAAAGACCTTACCATCATTTGCCTGACGGTACTTTTAGAAATCCAGAGGGAAGTATCGAAAGAACAGATCTTGATTTTCCGTGGATGACCTTTTGGAAAGAGAGAATGACGGTTAAATTTGAAATACCAAAAAATCATGTTGTTCCAAAAGATGAGGTATTAAAAAACCTTCAAGCTCTTGAAAATAGCGATACTATAACGTGGATTGGCCACTGTACTTTTTTAATAAAAATTGATGGTAAAACTATAATCACTGATCCATTTTTTTCAAAGAACGCAGGACCACTTGCTCTTGGACCAAGACGTTTTATAGATCCTGCGATTCCACTTGGTAAATTACCTAAAACAGATTTTCTTTTATTAACTCATAATCACTATGATCACCTCGATGACGCTGCTACTAAAAACTATCCTCACAAAAAGACAAAAGTTCTAACCTCGCTTAATAACGGAAGTTTTTACAAAAATTATCGCTTTCGAGATGTTCAGGAAATGGATTGGTATCAAACAAGCGAGTTTGAAAATTTAAAAATTACTTTTCTTCCAGCTGTACATTGGTCAAAAAGAGAAATTTTTGACAGAAACAAAACACTTTGGGGAAGTTTCTTAATAGAAAATAATGGAAAAAGAATACTTTTTTGCTGTGATACTGCAGTTGGAGATATTCATAAAAAACTTGGAAGAGAATATGGTCCATTTGATATCATATTTATTAATATAGGGGCCTATGAGCCTCAGCACATCATGAAGTATGGTCACTGTTCACCTGAAGAAGCGATTGAGGTCGCAAGGCAACTTCGAGCTAGAAAAATTATTGGAATGCATTGGGGTACAATTGTTTTATCTCTTGAGGATCCATTTGATGTTCCAAATAGATTTTTACAGAATGCAAATAACTTTGGTTACAAAGAAAGTGACCTTATATTGTTTAAGATTGGCGAGACAAAACTTTTAGAAGACATATTAAAATCTTAGTAGTAATTTCAATTCTTGCTGATGGTTAATCAAGAATATAAGAATTTTTTTTCCCTTAATTTTAATAATCTTGCAGCAATTTTAAAAACAAACCTTAACTTAGAGAATAATAAAGCTTCAATGCGCGCAAGACAGCTTTGGAACTTTGTATATAAAAAAGGCTATCTTAATGTTAATTCATTTTTAAATATTTCAGAAATAGATAAAAAAGAGATTCAAAATCTCATTTCATTTGAGTTACCAAAAATTTCTAAAACACAGCATTCAAAAGATGGAACTATAAAATGGCTTATAGAATTATTTGATAAAAATCTTGTTGAATGTGTTTTCATACCAGAACAAAATAGAGGAACGCTCTGTATTTCATCACAAGTTGGTTGCACACTAAATTGTAGATTTTGTCATACGGGAACGCAGCGATTAGTGAAAAATTTAGAATTTGGTGAAATAATAATTCAAATTATGATTGCAAAAAAAGAATTGCAAGATTGGAAAGATCAAAAAAAAATTACTAATATAGTTTTGATGGGCATGGGAGAGCCTTTGTATAACTATTTAAATGTTAAAGAGGCTGTTGAAATTTTAAGGCACAAAGATGGGCTTAACTATGGACCGAAAAAAATTACATTATCAACTGCGGGTGTGGCAGATAAAATTATGGATGCAGCTAAAGAAATAGGAACGTATCTTGCGATATCCTTGCATGCTCCTAATGATGAAATAAGACAAAAAATTATGCCAATTAATAAAAAATTTACGATTAGTAGTTTAATCGAAAGTTGCAAATACTACTCAATAATAACAAAGGATAAGATCACTCTTGAATACGTTATGTTGGATGGAGTTAACGATAATACAGAATGTGCAAAAGAGCTTATAAAAATCATGGCAAAATTTCCATGCAAAGTAAACTTAATTGAATTTAACCCTTGGCCTGGAGTTCAATTTAAAGCAACCCCTAGAGAAAAAATGGAACAATTTTCTAAAATTATTCAAAAAGCTGGCTATGTTTCAACTATTAGACGCTCTAGGGGAAAAGACATACTTGGCGCTTGCGGTCAACTGAGAACGGAAAGTATAAGGTAACTTTTTTTATGAAAAGAAATCCTGTTGCAAAAAATCTACGAACTGTAAAATATAAAAGTAGAGTTGTTAAAAATAAAAAAAAATATAACCGAAAAAAAATTAAAAAACTTATTTTTGACTAGACTTGTATCTTCGAAATTCCTCAGGATTTTGAAATTTGGTAGACCAAATCCCAAGCTTGTTATTCTTTGCATACTTTTCATCTTCAACAAATTTTGATGAATATTTTCTATAAGCAACTGCATATCCACTTCTTACCATATAAGAGGACAAATTTTCAGACTGTATAAAACACTCGGCAACAACTCGGTTATATTTGTCTTTAGTTTGTGAAATACACTTTGGAGTTTCTTTACCGATTTTATTTTCAAGCATTTTTTTAGCATCTACTCCACACAAAATTGTTTTATTATCTTTTTTGCATTGCTGACTAATCTCAGGTGCATCTATTCCAAATAATCTATACTTTATATTTCCAATGTGGATTGTATCTCCATCAACAATCTTAATTGTTTCTGCAGCTAATATATTAGAGGTAAAAAATATAATAAAAAAAGATAGGAGGTATCTTTTAAAAAATTCCATGAGTTTGAGGTATCTCATTTTTTAACTTTTCTAAAACTTCTATGTTTAATTCCTTAAGCTGGTGAGCTTTTAAAGTTTTTAGATCTTGTACAATATTTAAAAACCTTTCTGACTCTTCTCTTGAAATAAAATCTTTAGTCAAAGTTCTAAATTTCTCGACATAATTTTTTCTTTGAAAAGGTCTTTTACCTTGTGGGTGGGCGTCAGCTATACCAAGTTCATCTTGGATAACTTGACCGTCTTGAAGTTTAATTAAAACTTTTCCACCAAATCGCTTCTTTGTGGGATCATTATCATGGTATTGCCTTGTCCAATCCTTATCTTCAAGAGTCTTAATTTTTTTCCATAAAGCAACTGTGCTTTCCTTGTTTGCTCTCGCTCTTGAATAGGATTCTACATGGTCCCACTTACCATCTTCTAATGCGACTGCAAAAATATACATTATTGAATGATCCAGAGTTTCTCTGCTGGCATCAGGGTCCATTTTTTGAGGATCATTTGCTCCTGTGCCAATTACATTATGCGTATGATGACTTGTATGAATTTCAATACTCTCTATTTTTGAAAAATCTTTAATTTTTTTTCTCATATCTCTTGCAAGATCTATTAAAGCTTGAGCTTGATATTCAGCAGAATGTTCTTTGGTATAAGTCTCAAGAATTGCTTGCCTCATCTCACCCTTTTCAGGAAGAGAAACGTAATATTCTGCGTTTGGACCTGACAATATTCTTGCAACAAAACTATCCTCACCTTCGTAAATAGGATTTGGCGCTCTCTCGCCTCTCATACATCTATCAACAGATTCAATCGCAAGCTTACCTGCATGAGCTGGTGCAAAAGCTTTCCAGCTTGAAATATCTCCTTTTCGAGATTGTCTTGTTGAAATCGTAGTATGAAGTGCTTGTTGCACTGCTTGATAAATAATTTCCGTATCCAATCTTAGAAGAGAGCCGATTCCTGCGGCAACACTTGGTCCAAGGTGTGCGATGTGATCAATCTTATGTTCGTGAAGACAAATGCCCTTTACTAAATTTACCTGAATTTCGTATCCTGTTAAAATCCCTCTTATTAAATCTAAACCATTACAATTTTTTTGTTGAGCAACAGCAAGAATTGGTGGGATATTATCACCTGGGTGACTATAATCGGCTGCAAGAAAAGTATCGTGAAAATCAAGTTCTCTAACTGCAGTTCCATTCGCCCATGCCGCCCATTCGCAGTGAAAAAGTTCTTTTGAACTTAATCCAAATATAGTTGCTCCATTATTTCTTGGATGAGCGATTGCCATTTGTCTTGCACTTACAACTGGTTGTCTTGAGAATGATGCTATTGCAACTGATGCATTATCAATGATCCGATTAATTACCATTTCAACTGCTTGATCATTGAGTGGACTATCATCACTTGCAACGTCTGCAATTTTGTATGCAAGCTGATCTTTTTTTTTAAGCTCTACCTTTGATGGAAATACTTTTACTTTGTGCTGTTTCATTATTTAATTTACTTTTTTAATACTTAATATTTTCTCGCCAACTCTAATGTTATTTTGCTGAAACCATCCTTGATTAACCTCTAAAGCCAAGTTTACTGGCTGTCCAGAACAGTGTTCGATGAGAGACAAAGGTATCATATCAACTATTTTTACAATTTTATTTTCCTTATCAATAAAAGCCAATGAAAGTGGAATAGTAGTATCTTTCATCCAAAAACATGGGTTTGATCCTTCCTCAAATATAAAAAGCATTCCCTCATTTTTTCCAAGAGAAGATCTATTCATTAATCCTTCGCTTTGTTCCTCATCAGTTGCTGCAATTTCGGCTATTAAAAATTTATCTTTTATTTCTATTCTTACTTTTTGAATTTGAGATGATGAAATATCTTGAAAGAAAATTAAATTAAAAAATAATATTAAAAAAAATTTGAATTTCATTTAAAGTATTTTGAATTATCCATGCCTAAAGGATACTTAATTTTATTTTTTTCCAGCTTTTTATAAAAACTTTTTTCAATATCAATATTCATTTTTTGAGAAAGTCGAATTAGGTAAAAAAAAATATCTGCAATCTCGTCTTCAACTTTATTCTTATCTGCATCGGATACATCTTGATCATTTTTCCACTGAAAAATCTCGACTAATTCAGAGGCCTCTACTGAAAGCGCCATAGATAAATTTTTTGGAGAATGGTACTTGTCCCATTTCCTTTCTTTTACAAACTTTGAAACTTCATCATTAATTTTATTAAAATTCATAAAAATCCTTAGGAGTTTTTAATTTTATAAATTAAGTTAAAAATAAAAAAAAAATAGAAAATTATTTCATGTTCAAAATTCATAAAGACTTCAAAAAAACTTCTATTTTTATTGCAAATCTTAATCTTTCAGAACTAAGGTTAATGAATAATCAATTTTTTCCCTGGTTTGTTCTTATTCCAAAAAGAAAAGTAAAGGAAATTGATGAGCTTGAAAAAGTAGATCAACTTGATCTACTGGATGAAATTAATTTAATTAGTAAACTTATAAAAAATTATTTTAATTCGGAAAGTTTAAATATTGCAAAACTTGGAAATATCACATCACAATTACATATTCATATAGCTGGAAGATCAAAGAAGGATGTTGCTTGGCCAAAACTTATTTGGACAGCGCCCGTAAAAAAATATTCAAAGAAAAATCTAAATAAAATTATTAAATATTTTAGAAATTATTTTAAAAGCTAAAATGTTAAGTTATAGGCATGCATTTCATGCAGGAAACTTTGCTGATGTCTTTAAACACTTCATACTGGTTTATATTTTAAATTTTTTTAACAATAAAAAAGATTACTTTATATTTTATGATTGTCACGCAGGAGCTGGATTATATTCCATCTCTGACCCATTCATGAATAAAAATAAGGAATATGAAAACGGAATTATAAAAATTTTAACAAAAAAATTTAGTGATAATTTTATCAATAATTATCTCGATATAATAAAAAAGCTAAATCCAAGTAAAAAGTTTTTAAATTATCCAGGATCACCATATATCGCAAAACAGTTACTTAAAAAAAATAATATAATAAATCTATTTGAACTTCATCCTGCAGACTTTAAAATTTTAAGAAATAATTTTTTAGAGGATGACCAAGTTAGGATATTTAATAAAAACTCATACAACAATCTTATTGCAAAACTAAAAGGTTCAGCACCTAATAAGGTAATTCTTATAGACCCGTCCTATGAACTTTCTAAGGAATATCTAATGGTTTTAAAGCTTATGAAAGAAATAATGAAAATAAAAAAAATAACTTTGATCGTGTGGTATCCGGTATTAAATAAAAACAAACATCAACTATTAACTAGTTCTCTAAAAAATTTAAACCACTCTCATGTCCAGTTTATAATCGATAAAAATAATAAAGGCTTAAAAGGGTCTGGATTAATAGTTATTAATCCTCCATGGCGTATAGAAAATGACATCAAAAATAGCCTTAAGACACTTTTTGAAAATCTTAAGATTAATGATGATTTATCTAAACTAACTTTTGAAAATTATATTACTTCTTATTAGAGAAATAAGCTTGCAATCCCGAGGAAAGCAAAAAAACCTACCACATCTGTAACTGTGGTTACAAAAACTGTAGCTGCAATAGCTGGGTCAATTTTAATTTTATTTAAAAAAACTGGGATTCCAATTCCAGCAAGTCCGGCAACAGTTAAATTTACAATCATTGCTGCACCAATAAGAATTGCAATTCTTAGATCATTAAACCAAAAATAAACGAAAATTCCTGTGATTAGTGCAAATAAAATTCCATTAAATAAACCAGTGACGATCTCTCTATTAATAATTTTAAAAACATTTTTTGCATTTAGTTGCTGCGATGCAATTAATTGAATAGTTACAGTCAAAGTTTGTGTTGCAGCATTACCACCCATAGATGCAACTATCGGCATAAGTATTGCTAGTGCAACAACCTTTTCAATAGTTTGTTCGAAAATTCCAATTACGTAAGATGCTAGAACTGCAGTTAATAAATTTATAAATAACCAAACAAATCTATTTTTTGTTGTTTCAATTGGATTATCCGTAATCTCTTCTTCAGAACTTACGCCTCCAAGTCTTAAGACGTCCTCAACAGCTTCTTCTTTAACAACTTTTACTGCATCATCGACGGTTATAACCCCAATTAATTTTTGGTTTTTGTCTACTACCCCAACTGATACTAAATTGTATTGAGCAAAAGTATTTCCGACTTTTTCTTTATCAAGATCTCCTGGAATTAAAGTTTTATTTTCAGTAACTAAATCTTTTACTTTATTACTAGCATTAGATCTAAGAACATTAGAGATAGAAACACTGCCAATAGGTTTTTTATTTTTATCAATTACAAAAATCTCAAAGAGTTGTTCAGGAAGATCAGTTGAATCTCTTAAAAAATCCATAGTTTGCCCAACGGTCCAATCATCGTCTACTGAAACAAACTCTCGCTGCATAATCCTTGCAGCAGAGTCTTTTGGGTATTGAAGGCCTAATTTAAAAAAAGTTTGATCTTTAGGAGGTAAATTTTGAAGTATTTGATCTTGAAATTCTTTTGGAACGTTCTCAAATATTTGAAATGCATCATCAGATTCAAGCTGTTTAACAATTGATGAAATTACCTCAGGATTTAGCTGTTCTAAAATTTCTTTCTGTAAGTTATCAGATAAACCCAGAACCACCTCTGGATCCGAGGATTTATGCTTAAAAAACTTAATTTGAATATCTTCAGGAAGTACTTTGATTAAATTTGCAACATCCGCTGGATGGTAGCTCTGAAGCAAATCATGAACTGCAACAAAATTATTGCTATTAACGTTTGCTAGTAATGTTTTAATTTCTTCTTCTTTAAATATATGTCCCGTACTTTGGTTGGTACTATTTTGAAATTCTTGGGACATGATTTTTCTACATGGATTTATTTGAGTTATACAGTGTTTAATTTAAAAAAAAAACTAGAATTTAATTTTTCTAAAAAAATATCTTTTAATAATATTAATAAGGTTGTTAAAATTTTATAAGTCTATAATAAACGAGTCTCTGGTGGCAAAACTGACCTGATGTTTTTTAAAAAGTCAAAATCTAAAACTAAATTACTTGGTATATGGTACATGCTCTTATGCATGTTCTTTTTCTCTCTAAATGATGTAATAATTAAATATATCTTAAAATTTCATTCTAATATTGATTTTTTAGGCCAAGTAATCTTTTTAAGAGGAGTTATTTCAACTATTATAATTGGACTTTATTTATATTTTAAAAAACAACTTAGTTCAGAGATTTTATTTTCTAAAAAACTACATCTAAGAGGATCACTTGAAAGCATTGCTGCAATATTTTTCTTTTTTGCTTTAGTTTTTTTACCTCTCGGAGAACTTTATTCATTATTAAATTTAGCCCCAGTGCTTATAACCGCATCAGGTGCATTATTTCTTAATGAAAAAGTTGGTTTGTTCAGATGGTTTGCAGTTTTTTTGGGCTTTCTAGGTGTGTTAATAGTTGTAAACCCTCAAGAGCTAAAATTTGGTTATGCTTTTATACTCCCTTTAATATCTGCTATTTTTATAGCTCTAAGAGACACGGTAACAAAAAAAAAACTTAAAAGTTTTAACGGACTTCAAATTGTCTTTATTACATCTTTAAGCGTAACCATATGGTTTGGATTTGGAATGATTTATAAAATTCAACCTGTTCAATTTGAGACAATAATCTTAATATTCTTGTCAGCAATATTTGTGAGTATTGGTTATTTTTTTTCAGTTGCAACCATTCAGGTCTCAGAAATTTCTGTTACTTCCCCTTTTAGATATACTATTATTATTTGGGGATTAATATTTGGATATGCAACCTTCGGCGAAATCCCATCATCCAATATGATTATTGGATCTATAATAATAGTCTTTAGTGGGCTATTCATTTTACACCGAGAAAAGCTAAAGGGATTAATTAAATAATCTAAAATTTGTCATAATTCACCTCTAAGATTTTTTAATGTTAAGCCTTAATGTTTTAGTTAATAGACTTTTTAGGGAGGCAAAAAAAATTTCAGAAACTGAAGATTTAATTGAATTTCAAAAAGGAAAATACTTTTTTGGTGTTGTTAAAAATAAAAAAAAAATAGAAGGAATTACCGTAAGTATGGCTTATGGGGCAAAATATACCAATAGAAGAGGATTTAAAATTATTGATAGTTTTGAAAAAATGACCGAAAAATCAGCCTCACGTTTTAACAGATACTTCTTAAACTAGCATATTTTAGTAATTTTAAGATTTTTTTTTAAAAAGTTCTTACTTCATATATTTTTATAATTGGAGAGGTTTTTGTTTACTTCTAAAAGGATGCAAAAAAACTTGCAGACCTCATAAAAACTTTAAAGTCCAAAAAATACAAGTTTATAAGGCAGTAAATTCAAAAATCAGACCTTCTCTATTTTTAAACTCCGAGAACGTTTTTTTATCTTTAATAGTATAAAATAATTTTTTTTTTTTGATTTGCTTCACTAATAGATTATTTAAAGATTGCTTTTCAAAAATACAAAATTGTATAAATTTTTTTTTTTTTAATTTTTAAAGTAAAAATTTA
>Ga0194112_10011971_pt1 | contig 10662 bp, 8 predicted proteins | sample TA2MahC400mmetaG_FD_146191 | JGI IMG/M metagenome (GOLD analysis project Ga0194112, IMG submission 146191) | Freshwater microbial communities from Lake Tanganyika, Tanzania - TA2015016 Mahale Deep Cast 400m | ecosystem: Environmental > Aquatic > Freshwater > Lake | place: Tanzania: Lake...
AGAACATCGTCGGCATGAAGGAGGCCAGCGGTTCTTGTGACCGTGTGGCACAACTCAAGGCGCTCTGCGGCGACCGGCTGACGGTGCTCAGCGGCGATGATTCGCTGACGCTGCCCTTCATGTCGGTCGGCGCCGAGGGCGTCATCAGCGTCGCGTCCAACATCATCCCGGCAGAGGTGACGTTGATGGTGCATGCGTTCCTCGACGGCAAGACGAACGTGGCTGCGGCAGCGCATGAGAAATATTTCCCGCTGTTCAAGGATCTCTTCATTGAGACCAACCCCGTGCCCATCAAGACCGCGATGGCGATGCTGGGGATGGTTGGCGAGGAATTCCGCCTGCCGCTGTGCAGGATGGCTGACAAGAACAAAGCGGTGCTGAAAGCGACGTTGCAGAAAGTCGGACTGCTCTGAATTGGGCAGAATCATCTGAGGCAAAATCATGATTTTGCCCGCCATGATTTTGCCTTACGTGTCAGGAGGTTGCCATGATCAAACTCGTCGTGAACGGATCGAAGGGCCGGATGGGTCAAGCCATCCTCGGCCTCGCGAAACAGGACGCCGACTTCAGCGTCGTCGGCGAAGTGGACCTTGGCGATGACATCCGCGCCGTCGCCTCGAAGGCCGATGTTATCATTGATTTCAGCCTGCAGGACGCGACGCTTGGCGTGGCGCAGGCCGCTGCGAAGAACAAGGCGGCGCTGGTGATCGGCACAACCGGCCACTCCGCTGAAACGAAGAAGGCCGTCACCGACGCCGTGCGCGGCATCCCGGTCGTCTGGGCGGCGAACTTTTCCACCGGCGTCAACACGCTCTTCTACATCACCCGCAAGGTCGCCGAAATCCTCGGCCCCGCCTTCGACCAGGAGATCGTCGAGATGCACCACCGGCTCAAAAAAGACGCGCCCAGTGGCACCGCCGAGCGACTCGCTCAAATCCTCGCCGAGGTGAAACAGAAACAGCTCAAAGACCTCGCCCGCCACGGTCGTGCGGGCATCGTCGGCGAGCGCACGCGCGACGAGATCGGCATCCACGCCGTCCGCGGCGGCGACGTGGTCGGCGACCACACGGTCATCTTTGCCGCGCCGGGCGAGCGGGTGGAGTTGGTCCACAAGGCCAGCAGCCGCGAGACGTTTGCCCGCGGGGCGCTGCGGGCGGCGAAGTGGATCGTGGCCAAACCGGCGGGACTCTACGACATGCAGGATGTGCTGGGGCTGAGATGACGGAGTAATGGAGTGGTGGAGTGATGGAGTAATGGGCAATGGCAACTTATCTTCTCCGAATCACTCCAACACTCCAATACTCCAACACTCCATCGTCATGAAGGCCGGCGTGGGCATCGGATCGAATCTGGGCGACCGGCTGGAGCATTTGCGGCAGGCCAGGGATTTCCTGCGCAGCATCAGCGAGGGCGGCTGGCTGCTGGCCGCGCCGGTTTATGAGACCAAGCCGGTGGATTGCGCGCCCGGCACGCCCGCCTTTCTGAACACGGTCGTGGAGATCGAGTCATCGTTGCCGCCGCAGGCGTTGTTGGAACAGTTGCTCCGATTCGAAGCGTCGCATGGCAGACCGAACGTTCACGAGAAGAACGCGCCGCGCACCGTGGACCTCGACCTTCTTTACTGTGGCGATGCGACGCTGAATGAGCCGAAACTGACATTGCCCCACCCCCGCTTGCACCGGCGCAGGTTCGTCCTGCAACCGCTGGCGGACATCCGGCCGGAGATGGTGCTGCCCGGCTTGAACCGGACGCCGGCGCAACTTTTGGATTCGCTCGGCGGCGCGCAGCGGATACAGTTGTTTGCGAAGGATTGGTAGCCCGCCACTCCGTGGCGGAATCCCGCGACGGAGTCGCGGGCTACGAGAATAGAATGACAGCATGAGCGTCAACGCCTCGCGCAGAAAGATCACGACGGCGACGATTCGCGGCATGAAGGGCCGCGAGAAGATCGTCTCGCTCACAGCCTACGACTGCGTCACCGCGAAACTGGTGGACGAAGCGGGCGTGCATCTCATCCTCGTCGGCGACTCGCTCGGCATGGTGGTGCTCGGCTACGAAAACACCTTGCCCGTGACGATGGCCGACATGCTCCATCACACCGCGGCCGTCGCACGCGCCAAGCCGCGGGCCTTGCTCATTACGGACATGCCGTTCATGAGCTATCAGCGCGGCGTGGATCACGCGCTGAAGAACGCCGGCCGGTTCGTGCAGGAGGCCGGCGCGGAGGGCGTGAAACTCGAAGGCGGCAGTCCGCGCATGGCGGAGAAGATCGCCGCCATCGTCGAGGCCGGGATTCCGGTGTTTGGTCACATCGGTCTGACGCCGCAGAGCGTGCTGGAACTGGGCGGCTACAGAATTCAGGGCAGGACGGAGGAAACGGCGAAACGGCTGCTTGACGAGGCCAAGCGCGTGGAGGCCGCCGGCGCGTTCGCGCTCGTGTTGGAGTGTGTGCCGGCAGAACTGGCTCGGCAAATCACCGAATCCATCCGCATCCCGACCATCGGCATCGGCGCGGGGCCGCGCTGCGACGGGCAGATTCAGGTGATCAACGACCTGCTCGGCCTTGCGACGTGGCCGACGTTCAAGCATGTGAAGCGTTTCGCCTCCGTCGGCGAGGCGATGCGCACGGCCGTGGCCGCCTACCGTGACGAAGTGCAGCAGGGGAAGTTTCCAACCAAGGAGCAGTCGTTTTGATCATGGCGCAGACGCGAGTGCCCGCTTGGACCGGCCCATGACCGATCGGATTGCACGACCGCGGCAAACGATCCCGGATTTCGTGAAGGCCGGTATCATTTCTTTCGGGTTCTTCCGGGAACTTCGCGGCCAGTCGCACGCCAAGAGCCATCTTGGCCCGTTTCCCCTGACGTGTGCCACCAAAACGTAGCACGTGTTACCTTCCGCTGGCACAGGCGGCTGGCGGCAGTCTTCTTCGCCCGGCTCCTGCTGAGAACGGCTGTGGGAGATTTGTGTTGACCGTCCGGCGGGGGCGGCTAATCTAGCGCTCGTTGGAGACGAAAAAAGGCAGTTTTCGGAGAGCGATGTTCAGGAAATGCAGTCGCAGTTTGCTCGGAAGGGCTGTGTGGTGGCTCGGCTGGACGCTGTGTCTCGGCGGCGCTCTTCAGAGCGTCCCGGCGGCCGGCGCGGCGGGACCGCAAATGCTCAGCCCCGCCGACGGGGCGACGCTGACCAGTGCGACGGTGACCTTCACCTGGCAAAGCACGGCGGGGGTGTCCCAATATGCGCTGTGGGTGGGCAGCGCGGCGGATGGCTATGACATCTATGCGGCTGTGGTGGGGGGCACGTCTCGAACGGTGACCCTGCCGACGGACGGTCGGAAGCTTTACGTGACGCTTTGGGGCTGGGTGAACGGGGGGTGGCTGAAGGCAAACAGCTACACCTACACCGCGCACAAGGTCGCGCTGGCCACGATGCTCAGTCCGGCCGACGGCGCGACGCTGACCAGTCACTCGGTCACGTTCAATTGGCAAGGCAGCGCGGGCGTGTCGCAGTATGCATTGTGGGTGGGCAGCGCGCCGGATGGCTATGACATCTACGCAGCCACGCTGGCGGGTTACTCGCGGACGGTGACGGTGCCGACGGATGGCCGCACGCTGTATGTGACGCTTTGGGCGTGGGCCAGCGGGATGTGGCAGAAGGCGAACTCCTACACCTACACGGCCAGCACGATTGTAATGGCCCGCATGGTCAGCCCGGCCGGGGGAGAGACGTTGACGAGCGGCTCGGTGACATTTACCTGGGAGGGCGGCGTCGGCGTGTCGCAATTTGCGCTGTGGGTGGGCAACGCGCCGGACAAGTATGACATTTATTCCGCCGTCGTGGGCGGGTTGTCCAAGACGGTGACGTTGCCGACGGACGGCCGCAAGCTTTACGTGACGCTTTGGGCGTGGGTCGGCGGGGGATGGCTGAAGGCGAACTCCTACACTTATACGGCTTACACGGCGGCCGGGCCGGTCAAGGCGCAGATAGTCAGCCCCGCCGACGGGACGACCTTCACGAGCGGCTCGGCGACATTCACCTGGGAAGGCGTCTATGGCGTGGGGCAATACGCGCTGTGGGTGGGCAGCGCGCCGCTCACGTATGACGTTTTTGCGGCTGTGGTGGGGGGGGTGTCCAAGACGGTGTCTTTGCCGGTGGATGGCCGGACGCTTTACGTCACGCTCTTCCAGTGGGTGGGGGGCGCGTGGCAGCAGGCGGACACCTCTACCTACACCGCTTATACGGCGCCCTTGCCGGTGAAGGCGCAGATGATCCTGCCGGTGAACGGCACGGTGCTGGCCGGCGCTCGGACCACGTTCATGTGGGACAGCGGCGTCGGCGTGACACAATATGCGCTGTGGGTGGGCAGCACGCCGTCGAGCTATGACCTGTATGCGGCCGTGGAGACGGGCCAGTCGCGGACGCTGAACATGCCCGTGGATGGCCGGCCGATCTACGTGACGTTGTGGTCTATGATCAACGGGCGGTGGCAATCGAACTCCTATGCCTATACGGCCGCTGCGCCGGTGGCGGCCCAGATGATCAGTCCGCCGCCCGTGGTGGGTGCCACGCTGACCAGCGGCGTGGTGATGTTCGAATGGACCAGCGGCTTTGGCGCCACTCGGTATGCGCTGTGGGTGGGCAGCTCGCACCTGACCTACGATGTTCACACCTCGATTGAGACAGGCTTGTCCAGGACAGTGATGGTGCCCACCGACGGCCGGACGCTGTATGTGACGCTCTGGACGGAGATCAACGGGGAGTGGGAGTATAACATTTACACTTACACAGCCGGCACGACCTCCCTCGAACCGGTCAAGGCGCAGATGCTCGGCCCGACGCCCGGCCAAACGCTGACAGGCTCCGCAGCGACCTTCCTGTGGGACAAGGGTGTTGGGGTGACGCAGTATGCGCTGTGGGTGGGCAACAAACCGCTGGGTTACGAGCTGTATGGAAGAACCGAGACGGGCCTGTCCCGAACGCTGACGGTGCCGACCGATGGCCGCACGCTCTACGTGACGTTATGGTCCTTGATCAACGGGGCCTGGCAGTCCAACGCCTACACCTACACCACCGCCACAGCGACCACGGCGCGCAAGGCCCAGATGGTCGCGCCGTCTGAAACGACTGCGCTGACCAGCAGTTCGGTGACCTTCATCTGGGACGGCGGCATCGGGGTGACGCGGTATGCGCTCTGGGTGGGCAACGCGCCAGGCACTTACGACCTGTATGCGCGCTTCGAGACAGGCGCGTCCCGGACGATGACACTGCCGATGGATGGGCGCACGGTGTATGTGACCTTGTGGTCGTTGGTCAACGGGACGTGGGAATCCAACGCGTATGCTTACACGACGACCGCGCTGGCCAAAGCGCAAATAACCAGTCCAGTCCCCGGGACGACCTTGACCAGCGCGACAACGACGTTTGTTTGGAACAGCGGCGCCGGCGTGAGCCAATACGCGCTCTGGATCGGCAGCGAGCCGTCCAGCTACGACCTCTATATGGGGCTGGGGACCAGCCTGACGCGGACGTTGGATTTGCCAACCGACGGTCGCACCCTCTACGTGACCCTGTGGTCCTACCTCAACGGGGCATGGCAATCGAATGCCTATACCTACACCGCCTTCACGACCGTGCCGGCGCAGATCACCAGCCCGGCCAACGGATCCACACTGCCCGGAGCCTCCGTGACGTTCGAGTGGAACAGCGGCGCCGGCGTGACCCGCTATATGCTGTGGGTGGGCAGCGCGTGGCTGGGCAACGACCTTCATGACTCCGTCGAAACCGGCCTGTCGCGCACCGTGACGGTGCCGACCGACGGCAGCACCATCCACGTGACGTTGTGGTCGGAGATCAACGGGGAGTGGGCGCAACCCAACACTTACATCTACACGGCCGCCGGCCCCTGAGCGCCTGTCATTCGGACGGTTGAGGGTTGAGGAGCCTACACGGCCACCACCAGGTCGGCAGCGTCCGCCACCCTTCCGCGATTCCCGCCACCAATAGACGTTTTGCTATCCTTCAACCGAAAACCGAAGTTGGGCGTGAGGCAGGCACGCCTATCTGCCCAACCTCGGTTTTCGGGTTCAAGCGTTGCGCCATTCCACGCAGAAGCCCGGCAGACGAAACGGCAGGGAAGCGAACGGTTTGCCACGAGACTGTTATACCTATAACATTCTCGTGGCAAATCGGTTTCTGACGCGGCTGGCCTCCGAGCGGAGAAAAATGCCGGTTTTTGCAGGCAAAAAGCACGGTTCCAAAACAACCGCCTCAGTCGGCTCTGGCCAGCGTTTGCCACGAGCCTGTTATACGTATAACACTCTGGTGGCAAACCCTCTGGCGATCGGATCACAACCACGCGAACCATGATGCCGCAACTTCTGAACGATACCGACGTTTTACACCGGGCCAGCCGCCGGCATCGCAAGGTCGAGATAGGCGAGCGTCAGCCGTGCCCAGCCCGTCAATGTGAACTCGACCTTATTTTGACCGTCGCGCAGGAAGGCGGGCGGCACCGTCCACGCGCGCATTTCCTCCGGCTTGCCGAGCATCGGCGGATAAGGGTTCGGATACGGCTCCGAAACATCATCGGTCGGCCCCAACGTCTCGCCGTTGAGCCGCGCCGTCCAGCGGCTTTCGCCGAGCGACGATTCACTTTGGATCCGCAGCCGTCCGGCGCGGTGCCAACCACCCGCCGGCGGCGCCAGGTCGAGTGTGAAGCTCGCTGTTTGGCCCGGCGCCATTTTTCGCGGCAACACCGACCGTTGCCTGGCGAACAGGCAACCCCACCCCGGCGCGAGAAAGTAATGCTGCGGTTGCCGCGCCAGCCACCGGCGGTCGCCGAGGCGCTTAAAGATGTGGAACGGCGGCTCCGCGAACGGCCCGCGGCCTGGCCCGCCGTGCTCGCGGTAATAGGCGAAGTTGAACGCGCTCACACCGTCGGCGCCGCGCGCGTAGGCCAGGTGCGCCGCGGTGTAGTATTGCTCCGGCGTCGCTCGCCGGAACTGGAAGGTGTCATAACCCTTCCCGGCCATCCGTTTGCCGTTCCAGATCGAGTGGCACATCTCCAGATAGACCGCCGCCTGCGGCGCCATGCGTCGGATTGCCGCCAGGTCGCTCTGTTGCACGGTGAAATAACTCGCCGACACGTTCACCATGTCCAAGCCCGCCTCGACCATCGCCGGCAGGTCCAATCCCAACGGATCGAGCGCCTCGACGTAGCACGGCACGCGCGCACACAGCCAGCGCCGAGGGCCGCCCCGCGCCGTGCGGTCGAGCAACGCGCGCACCTGCCGCGCGAACTCCGTCATGATGCCGCGCCGTTGCGCGCCCGTGGTCTGGTCGAGTCGGAAGAAGCTGTAGAACCGCATGAAGTCCATCTCGAAGCCGGCGATGTCGTAGTTCTCGCAAAGCTCCCGGATGAACGCGAACTTGTGCGCCCGCACCTCTGGGATCGCCCAGTTCAATACATGCTGCTCCGGCCTCGCCGGGTCCGGCCCGATGCGATACTCCGGATGCTCGACATAGAACCTGCTCGCCCAGACGGCGCTGCGGTTTTTCTCGCCCACGTGCTCCAAATGATGCGCATCGTTCATCCGCAGGGAAATGAACGGCGTCTGCCCGCGCTGGCGGCATCGCTCGATGAACACCTTCACCACGTCGCCGCCGGCAAGCATGTATTTGCCGAACGAGTCCGGTTCGCAACCCGTCCGCTCCTGAAACCAAGCGTAATGCTCCTCCGCCGGATACACCCTGCTCTTCCACCACGGGATCCAGCCCAGCCCCGGCTGCAACAGATGCGCCTCCACACCCGTCCCCGCGACTTCGTCCACCGTCGCCTCCAGTTGCGCCGCGCGGAACGGCTCGCCTTTCTTGTGCCACGGGCTGGCGCAGGAAACCGTGTTGGTCGTGTCATTGCTGTAGAGCACGCGCAAGGGCGGCTTGGGCCGCGGCCCTCCGGCGTCAGCCAACGCCCTGGGCCGCCGGGCCAGCGACACCGCGCCCGCCGTCGTCTCCACGAACTGTCGGCGAGTGATCATCGTCGTGGATTCTATTGCACCTCGTCGTTGGTTTCAAAAATCATCCGAACCGCCCGCCCCTCGCCGGTATAACCGACGGGCATGTGGCAACAGAACTACGCCGCTGTGGGCGGCAACCTCTGGCTCTCGGCGGCCGTGGCGGCGCTGCCCATTCTGCTGTTGTTCTACCTGCTCGGCGTGCGACGGCTGCCGGCGTGGAAATCGGCGCTCGCGGCGCTGGGGGTCGCGCTGGTCGTCGCGTGCGTCGCGTTCGGCACGCCTGTGACGGTCGCGGTGGCGTCCGTGCTCTACGGCGCGGCGTTCGGGTTGTTCCCTATCTGCTGGATCGTGCTGGCGGCGATCTTCCTCTACCGGCTCACGGTCGAGAGCGGCCAGTTCGAGATCATCAAGGATTCCATCGCCCACCTGACCGATGACGCGCGGTTGCACGTGCTGCTCATCGCGTTCGCCTTCGGCGCGTTTGTCGAGGGCGCGGCGGGCTTTGGCGCGCCGGTGGCGATTGCGGGCGCGATGCTGGCGGGCGTGGGCGTCAACCCGTTCTACGCGGCGGCGCTCTGCCTGCTGGCCAACACCGCGCCGGTGGCGTTCGGCTCGATCGGCATTCCCATCGTCACGCTGCACAAGGTCACCGACCTGCCGCTGGACCACGTCAGCGCGATGGTGGGCCGCATCTCGCCGATCCTGTCGCTGATCATCCCGTGCTACTTGATGATGGTGTTCGCAGGCTGGCGTGGCACGCGCGCGGTGCTGCCGGCGGTGCTGGTGGTCAGCGTCGCGTTTGCCGGCGTGCAGTTCGCCGTCGCCAACTTCATCGGGCCGTATCTGACCGACATCCTCGCCTCGCTCGCGGCGGTGGTGGGCTTCGTGGTGTTGATGTGGTTTTGGAAGCCGGCGGACGACATGCGGCACGCAGGGAGCGATGACCGTCAACGCCCGGCGCATAGCGGTGGCGCGATTCTGAAGGCGTGGATACCCTACCTGCTGATTGTGGTGTTTGTCGTGCTCTGGGGCGTCGGCGAGTTGCAGGACGTGCTGGGCGGCGTGACGCTCCAGTCCCACGTGCCGGCGCTGCATGAGCAAGTCCAGCGCATGCCGCCGGTGGTGAAGACGCCGACGGCGGTGAAGGCGGTGTTCGAGTTCAACTGGCTCTCCACGGCAGGCACGGCCTGCATCATCGCGGCGATCCTCGGCGGGCTGGGCATCGGCCTGCGGCCGCGCGCGATGGCGCGCGTGTTTGGCGCGACGCTACGCCAACTCGCGCTGCCGGCGCTGACTATCGCGTCGGTGCTCGGCTTCGCGTTTCTCATGAACTACTCCGGCATGACCGCGACGCTGGGCCTGGCGCTGGCGGCCACAGGCTGGTTCTTCCCGTTCTTCAGCGCGTTCCTCGGCTGGCTGGGTGTGTTCGTGACCGGCAGCGACACGTCGGCTAACGCGCTCTTCGGCAACCTGCAGGTAATCACGGCTGAGCGGCTGGGTCTGAATCCGCTGCTGACCGCCGCGACCAACTCCGCCGCGGGCGTGATGGGCAAGATGATCTCGCTCCAGAGCATCGCGGTCGCCGTCGCGGCCACGGGCATGCCGCCCTCGGATGAAAGCCGGCTCTTCCGCTGGACCATCAAACACAGCCTGCTGCTGACCGCGCTGATCGGCCTGATTGCGATGCTGTTCGCACATGCCATGCCGTGGGTCGTGCCGCGCTGAACCAACGATTTAGTTGCCACAACCCCTCACCCCGGCCCCCCCCTCCCCACTGACGCGGGGAAAGGGAGAGGCTCCCCGCCAGAAGAACGGGTGAATCCTTTGGCGCGCCCGGAGCCAGCCACAACAGGCTTCCCTCTCCCCTCGCTGCCGGCATCGAGGCGCTCATGCGCGGCGCGGTTTCACCACGCCGAACGGGACAACGTCGTGGACTGCAAACTGCGCGCCCTCGACAATCTCTACACGATGCTCCAGCAGGATCGCACCAACCGCGTCACGATAATCCTCAAACTCGCCATTGTGGCGCTTTTCATCATTGACTTCATCGTCACGCCGGGACTGAAGTGAGCGGCGGCTACCCGGGTAGTCAAATAGATAATTATCTATTTGACCATTTGACCCCTGGAATGCCTGGCCCGGTCTTGGCGCCGCCGGCATCGGTCAACTGATCAACCGGCGCCAGTGATGTCCCCGGCTACTTCCCGGGGGGAGGAATCGCTCAGGCGGCCGGCGCCGCCAGAACGCACCCTGGCCGACCAGCAGCGTGGCCAGCCGCAGCGCGCGCGTCCAGTTGCCGAAGTTCCCCCGGCTCAATGCGTAGCCGAGCGGCGACGCAGCGTTGTCGCGGCGGTCCCGCAAACACAGCTCGTTGTCGGCCGCAGCGCCGCCGGTCGCGCGTTGGAACCGCGTGCGATTGAACCGGCCGCGGCAGCCCACATCCGGCACGCGCGCACCGACTACGACACGCTGTTGATGCAGGGCGTCGAATGATTAGCCCGGATATTTCACACGTTTTTCGCCGGGACCGTAGCTCGACATTCCAACCCGGCGGAGCCGGAACCAAGCGTTTACAGGTGTGAGACACTTAGGGGATGAAACCGCACTTGGCAGCCCCGCAAACGACGCCTCCACAACAGCCTCAGAC
>Ga0194112_10011976_pt1 | contig 10658 bp, 6 predicted proteins | sample TA2MahC400mmetaG_FD_146191 | JGI IMG/M metagenome (GOLD analysis project Ga0194112, IMG submission 146191) | Freshwater microbial communities from Lake Tanganyika, Tanzania - TA2015016 Mahale Deep Cast 400m | ecosystem: Environmental > Aquatic > Freshwater > Lake | place: Tanzania: Lake...
GCAGCTCGCGGACGATGGCCGCTTCGGTTCCGGCGTCGACGCTGGAGAGCGTGTCGTCGAGCAGCAGCAGATCGGGCTCGAGGAGCAGCGCCCGGGCCAGCGAAGCGCGCTGGCGCTGTCCGCCGGAGAGCGTCACCCCGCGCTCGCCGAGCAGCGTCGCCAGCCCGCGAGGCATGTGGGCCAGGTCGTCGTCGAGGAGCGCGCGCGAGGCCGCCCGCGCGACGCTGTCGGGGTCCGCGTCGGGCACTCCGTAGGCGATGTTCTCGCAGAGGCTGCGCGAGAAGAGGAAGGCGTCCTGGGGCGCGTAGCCGGCGATCGCCCGCGCGGCGGAGAGGCTGCGCTCGCGCAGGTCGAGGCCGTCGAGCAGGATGCGCCCCGCGCTCGGGTCGTGGAGACGCAGGATGAGCTTCAGAAGCGTGCTCTTGCCCGAGCCGGTGCGCCCGACGACGCCCAGCGTGCGGCCGGCGCCCACCCGGAACGAGATGTCCAGCAGCGCGTCGACTCGCGCACCGGGATAGCGGAAGGAGACGCGCTCGAACTCGATCCGCGGCCGCGGTCGAGCGGTCACCGGCCCGCCGGCGATCTCCGGACGGGCGGCAAGCAGGCCGTCGATGCGCGCCGCCGCTCCGGCGCCGCGCTGCAGCATGCCGATGACGAAGCCGACGGCGACGACCGGCCAGGTGAGCTCCGCCAGGTAGGCCGAGAAGGCGACCAGCCCGCCGAGGCTGAGCCGCCCCTCCATCACCATCCGGCCGCCGGCCAGCAGCGCGATCGCCAGCCCCGAACCCGCCAGGGCGCCCATGGCGGCGATGAAGAGCCCGCGCAGACGGGCCACGGCCATGTTGGCCGCCAGGTACTCCTCGTTCAGCTCGCGGAAGGCGAGCGCCCGGCTATCCTCCTGCGCGTAGGCGCGCAGCACGCGCGTGCCGGCCAGGTCCTCCTGGACGCGCGCGGAGAGCAGGCCGAAGGCGTCCTGCACGCGGCGCGAGCGGGTGTGCAGCGCGCGACTGAAGAAGAAGGTCACCAGCGAGATCAGGGGGTAGGGGGCGAAGGCGATCAGGGTCAGCCGCGCGTCGATGGCGATCATGAGCGCGATCGAGAGCGCCAGAGTGACCGTCATCGAGAAGGCGTACATCAGGCCCGGGCCGACGACGTCGCGCAGGGCGCCGAGGTCGTTGGTGAAGCGTGCCATGAGGTCGCCGGCGCGCGTCCGTCCGAAGAAGGAGACATCCAGTCGCTGGACGTGGCGGAAGAGGTCGTTGCGCAGGTCGTATTCGATGCGCCGCGAGCAGCCGATCAGGAGCCAGCGCTGGAGGTAGAGGAAGACCGCGCCCAGCGCCGCCGCGCCGACCATGGCCAGGCCCAGGCCGCCGACGCGGGCGAGCGGGGCGCCCGCCTTCAGCTCGTCGATGGCCAGCTTGAGCAGCCAGGGAATGGCCCGGGTGGCCGCGGCGGCGATCAGCAGGGCGAGCAGGCCGAGGAGAAGCGTGCGCCCGTTGCGGCGCAGATAGGGGAGCAGGATCCGCAGGCGGCCGATGACCTACCTCCGCTCCGGTGCCGTCAGCCCGGCGGGCGCGCCGCTCGATTCCGGGGGCTCCGTCCCGCCGGCCGGGCGGCTCTCGACGCCCTCGGGCTCATCCGCTGCCCCGGCCTCATCCGCCGCTGCCCCCGGCTCATCCGCCGCTGCCCCGGGCTCATCCGCCGCTGCCCCGGGCTCATCCGCCGCCGCCTCGGCCCCATCGTCCGCCTCCTCGGCGTCGCCTCTCGCCGTCGAGCCCGCCGCGCCGCCCGCCCGCTCGGTCGCCGCGGAACGCGCCTGGGGAGGGCAGACCGGCCAGCCGTCCTGGAAGAGACCCAGCCCGCCCAGGGCCACGGCGTCGGCGGTCCCGCGTTCGATACCGCAGTCGACCGTGCCGGCCGAAAACGTGCGCGGCTCGAGCGAGAGGGGGATCTCCCCCGGCGCGTAGGCGTAGCCGGTGAAGTGGTAGAGCGGGACGTAGTTGCCCTCCCAGCGCTCCGTCGTGGTCACGATCGCGGTGCCCCCCAAGGGACCCGGCCAACCCTGGGTGGCGAGTTCGATGCCTTGGTCCGGAAAGCAGGGTCCGTGTCCGGTGAAGACGAAGGCCTCCTTGTCGTATTCGCCGAAGCCGAATCCCGCGCCGCACCACGCCTTCGGCTCGCTCCAGGCGGCGACGACGAACCAGAGGATCGGCTCCTTCGTGTCGACGCGCACGACCTGATCCTCGCAGCGCGAGATCCCGTAGCGGACGTCGAAGGCGTGGCACCAGCCTCCTTCGGGGGCGTCGGTGGTGTACTGGAACGACTGGGCGACGTGGACGATGAACACGCCGTTCTCGAGCGAGGACAGCGCGTCCGCGCCTCCGGCGTTGTCCGCGCGCTCAGCCCCGGCCGCGGGCCCGGCGCCGTCCGCGTCGCCCGGGCCGCCCGCGCGCTCGACCGCGGCTGCGAGCCCCGCGTCGCTTGGGTCGCCGGCTTTGCCCGCCGCCTCCGCGGCAGTGACCGTGCCGGCCGCCGCGAGGACGAGAACGATCCACACGAATCCACGAGCCATGTCGCGCCTCCCCTGCGGGGGGATCCCCGGGAGCTCAAGTGCCTTTCGGGCCCGGCCGCGCCGGAGGAACATGATACACGCGATTGTCGTGCCGCGGGAGGGCCGGAGGCAGGGCCCGAGGCAAACTCGCGGCAACCGAGGGAGCGCGAGGGGACGCCCCGGCGGCAGCGCATCTCCTGCCCCGGGGGGCGGTGGCGCCCGAGCGCGCGGCGTTCAGGGCCCGCAAGGCCGGGAACTGGCGTTCCCGAAGGAGGTTGATGCCTTGGTGGCAAGGCGCGTGCGCATGCGCTAGGATCACCGCCCTGTTGTCGGCGAGTGCCCCGGCGGCGGCGGCGGCGAGGAGAGTCGAAGCGCGAGCGGGAGGAGCTCGGCCCCGGACGGTCGCCCGAGCCCAGCGGTGAAAGGACAGGCGGATGACGACGCAGCGGGTCGAGACGGCGCAGGGTCTAGCGGGTCCTGCGGAGGCGGCGCAAGGGCGGGCGGCGATCCTGGAGCTGGCCGGGGCGCGGGAGAGGATCCTCGCCCAGGTGCGCAAGGTGATCGTCGGTCAGGACCAGGTGATCGACGAGCTCCTCCTCGGCCTCTTCGCCGACGGCCACTGCCTGCTGGTCGGGGTGCCGGGGCTGGCCAAGACGCTGCTCATCTCGACGCTGGCGCGGGTGCTCGATCTCCAGTTCCACCGCATCCAGTTCACGCCCGACCTCATGCCCGCCGACATCACCGGCTCCGAGATCCTCGAGGAGAATCGCGCCACGGGGCAGCGCGCCTTCAAGTTCGTGCGCGGTCCCGTGTTCGCGCATCTCGTCCTGGCCGACGAGATCAACCGCACGCCGCCGAAGACCCAGGCGGCGCTCCTGCAGGCGATGCAGGAGAAGGAGGTCACCGCCGCGGGGCAGACCTTCGCCCTGGATTTGCCCTTCTTCGTGCTCGCCACGCAGAACCCGATCGAGCTGGAGGGCACCTACCCCCTGCCCGAGGCGCAGCTCGACCGCTTCATGTTCAACATCCGCGTCGATTATCCCAGCGAGTCCGAGGAGATCGAGATCGTCGGCGCCACCACCGGCGATCGGGTCCCGGCGCTGGAGCGCGTGATGGGCGCGGCCGACATCGTCCGCCTGCAGCGCGTCGTGCGCCAGGTTCCGGTGTCCGCCCCCGTGACCGGCTACGCCGTGCGCCTGGCGCGCGCCACACGGCCCGGCGACGGCGGGCCCGACTTCGTCCGCGAGTGGGTCGCCTGGGGGGCCGGACCGCGCGCCTCGCAGTACCTGATCCTCGGCGCCAAGGCGCGGGCGATCCTGCGCGGGCGCGAGACGCCGGCGGTCGAGGATGTCCGCGCCGTGGCCCCGGCGGTTCTGCGCCACCGCATCGTCACCAACTTCAACGCGGAGGCCGAGGGCGTGAAGCCCGACCGCATCATCGAGATGCTCATCCGCGAAGTGCCGGAGAAGGCCTAGTGGCCCGCCGGGGCGATGAGCGCAGCCTGCTCGATCCCTACATCGTCAGCAAGCTGCGGCGGCTCGATCTGATCGCCCGTCTGGTGGTCGAGGGGTTCATCACCGGCCTGCACAAGAGCCCCTATCACGGCTTCAGCGTCGAGTTCGCCGAGCGGCGCCCTTACATACCCGGCGACCCGATCCGCTCGGTCGACTGGCGCGTCTACGCCAAGACCGACCGCTACTTCATCAAGGAGTTCGAGGAAGAGACGAACCTGCGCGGCAACCTCCTGCTGGACATCAGCTCTTCGATGACCTACCGCTCCAGCGATCGGCTGCTGACCAAGCTGGAATACGCCGTGCTGCTTTCCGCCGCCCTCGCCTACCTGATGGTCCATCAGCAGGACGCCGTCGGGTTGCTGACCTTCGACGAAGCCATCCGCCGCTGGATCCCCGCGCGCAGCGTCGCTCCGCACTTGCGCGTCGTGCTCGGGGAATTGGCGCGCCTCGATCCGCGGGCGCCCGAGCAGGCGACCGGCCGCGGCACCCGCATCGGCGAGAGCCTGCACTACCTGGCCGACCGCCTCCGCCGCCGCGGGCTGGTCCTCGTGCTCAGCGACCTGATGGACGAGCCCGAGCGCGTGCTCGCCGGGTTGAAGCACTTCCGCCACCGCCGGCATGAGGTCGTCGTCTTCCACATCCTCGATCCCGCCGAGATCGAGTTCCCGTTCCGCGAGGAGACGGTCTTCGTCGATCTCGAGACGCGCGAGAAGCTGAGCACGGTGCCCTGGGAGCTGGCCCGGGAGTATCGCGCCCGCACGGCGCGCTGGCGGGAGGCCTACCGCCGCACCTGCGCCGAGCACGCCATCGACTACGCCGAGATCCGCACCGACACGCCCTATGACGTCGCCCTGCTGCGCTACCTGGAGAAGCGGCGGAGGCTGCACTGATGGGTCCGCTGTCGTTCCTCAACGGGGCCTTCCTGGCGGCGCTGGGCGCGGCGGCGCTGCCGATCCTGATCCACCTGCTCAGCCGCCGCCGCGCGCGCGAGGTCCCCTTCGCGCAACTGCGCTTCCTCGACGAGATCACCCGCCGCAAGGTGCGCCGCCTGCGCCTGCACCAGTGGCTGCTGCTCCTGCTGCGGACGCTGGCCGTCGCCTGCCTCGCCCTGGCGCTCAGCCGGCCGGTCTGGCATGGGCCGGGCGCGGCGCGCCAGCGCGGATCCTCGACGGTGGCGATCCTGATCGACGACAGCTACAGCATGGAGGCGCGCCTGGACGCGGGAGCGCTCCTCCCGCTCGGCGGCGATGGCCCGGGCGGCGGGTCGACCCGCTTCGCCGAGGCGCGCCGGCGGGCGCTAGAGGTGATCGGCCTACTCGAGGAGGGAGACCGGGCGATCCTCGCCTTCGCCGGCGAGCCGGTCCGTCTGCCCTACGAGAGCAGCGTGCGCGACGCGATGCTGCTGCGCGAGGAGGTCGAGCGGGCCCGGCCGCGGCCCGTGCGGGCGAACCTGGCCGCGGCGCTCGAGCGGGTCCACCCGCTGCTCGCCGCGGCGCGAACGCTCAATCGCGAGGTCTTCGTCATCTCCGATTTCCCCGCGGACCAGGCCGAGGAGCTGTTGAGCGAGCGGGGCCGCCGCGCGCAGCCGGGCGGAGCGCGGAACGGTCCGCTGCTGCCCCTGCCCCCCGAGACGCGCGTCTACCTCGTGCCCGTGCCCGCCGGGGAGGCGGACAATGTCTCGATCACCGGCGCCTTGCACGAGGCCCTGCCGGGCGCGCCCGGCGGAAGGGTGACGGTGCGCCTGCGCAATCATGGAGAGGCGCCGGTGGACGACCTGCTCGTCCAGGCCTTCGAGGAGACGACGGGCCGTCTGCTGGCCGAGGGATTCGTCGATCTCGGGGCGCGGTCCGCCGGGCAGATCGTCCTCACGCCGTCCGCGGCGCCCGCCGCGGGCCGACTGGCGGTGCAGTGCGCCGCCGACCTCCTCGAGCGCGACGACCGCCGCCTGGTCGCCGCCGCCTCGTCGAGCCGCGTCCGCGTGCTGCTCGTGCTCGGCGGCCCCGAATCCGACCCGCAGGTGGCCGCCGAGGCCCGCTTCCCCTTGCTGGCGCTGGATCCATGGGGCGGAGAGGGCGACTCGGGAGGGGAGGCGCCGCTCTTCGAAGTGGCGGCGCTGCCCGAGGCCGAGCTGGGCCTGCGGGGGAGGATCGACGCCGACGTCGTCCTGCTGCTCAACGTGGGCCGCCTGAGCGCCGCCGCCGCCGAGCTCCTGGCGCGATTCCGCGAGGAGGGGGGCGGGATCCTGGTCGCCCTCGGAGCCCGGGCCGACGCGCGCCTCTACAACACGCTGGTGCTGCCGAAGCTGGCCGCGTCGCGACTGGAGAACATCGAGGGAGACCTCGACCCGACGACGCGCTTCACGCTGCGGCCGGCGCTCGCCGGCCACGAGATCTTCGAGGGATTCCCCATCGCCCCCGGCGGGGCGCTCAGCGGCGCCGCCTTCCAGCGGATCGTCGGCGTGCGCCCCGGAGCCGAGGCGCGCGTGCTGGCCGAGTTCTCGGGCGGGCGTCCGGCGCTCGTGGAGGAGCCGGGCGTCCTGATCTTCGCCTCCGCGCTCGATCTCAGCTGGAGCGACTTCCCGACCAGCGCCGCCTACCTGCCCTTCCTTCACCGGGCGCTGCTGCATCTGGCCCGCGACGGGCTCGCCGATCGCCGGGAGCGGCTTGTCGGCGCGCCGCTTGGCGCGCCGCTGCCCGGAGCGGGCGGAGATCTGCGGCTGTGCTTCAGCGGGCCGGAAGGGCTGGAGCTGCCGCACACGATCCAGCAGACGGAACGCGGGCCGCGGCTGCTCTCGGCCCCGGCGCCCGAGCCGGGCTTCTACGAGCTGCGCCAGGAGGGGGCGGGCGGCCCCGTGTCGCTGGAGGTCTTCTCGGTCAACGTCGACCCGCGAGAGGGAGCGCTGGCGGCGATGAGCAGGGAGCAGGGCGAGCGGCTGTTCGGCGCCGAGGCCGTCGTGCTCCCGCCGGAGCGCGAGATCAGCCGCGCGGTGCTCGAGACGCGCTACGGGCGGGAGCTCTGGCGGCTCTGTCTCCTGCTGGCCGTAGGGCTGCTAGTCGCCGAGAGCCTGCTGGCGCGCGGGCGGATGCTGGCCTGAGGGCGGGCCGGCCGACACCGCCGCGGCGGGGGGCGGCGTCGGGCCGGAAGGCGGGCGCCGGCACAGCTGCGCACAGGCGGCGACGGAGCGAAGCGCGGGAGGCGGCCCGATTCAGGTGATGCCGGCCCCGCTCCGGAGTCCCCAGCGATACCTCAACGCATCTTTGGTGCATCTAATGAGCGCATATTCATGAATATTGACCTTGATCGGACTAATATTCATGCAAATATGGAACCAATGATCTCACGACCGACCTTCGTGGCGATGATCTTCAGGGCCCTGGAGCGATCTCCGATCGTTGCGCTCCTGGGTGCGCGCCAGTGCGGGAAGACGACGCTGGCCCGGTCGCTGGCGGAGACTCGGCAGGCCACGGTCTTCGACCTCGAGTCGCCCGGGGATCTGGCCCGTCTCCAGAATCCGGAGCTCGCCCTCTCCGGCGCGAGCGGCCTCGTGGTCATCGACGAGATCCAGCGGCGGCCGGACCTGTTCGCGGTCCTCAGGGTCCTCGTCGATCGCCGGCCGGATGCCGGTCGCTTCCTGATCCTGGGCAGCGCCTCGCCCCGGCTCATCGCCGGCGTGTCCGAGTCCCTGGCCGGCCGCGTGGAGTTCATCGATCTCGGCGGGTTCAACCTGGAGGAGGTCGGCGCAACCTCGCTCACGCGCCTCTGGGTTCGCGGGGGACTGCCCCGCTCGTTCCTCGCCGCCTCGGACGAGGACAGCCAGGCATGGCGCGAGGGCTTCATCCGCACGTTCCTCGAGCGCGATGTCCCGCAACTGGGCATCTCGATTCCCGCGCCGGCCATGCGCCGGTTCTGGACCATGCTGGCCCACTGCCACGGCCAGACCTGGAACGCGTCGGAGCTCGCCCGGTCGATGGGTCTCGACAGCAAGGCTGTCAGGGGGTATCTCGATGTCCTCACGGCGACATTCATGGTCAGGCAGCTGCAGCCCTGGTTCGTCAGCATCGGCAAGCGGCAGGTCAAGGCGCCCAAGGTGTTCCTGCGGGACTCGGGTCTGCTGCACAGCCTGCTGGGCCTGCACACGCACGACGCCTTGACGGCGCATCCCCGCGTCGGCGCCTCGTGGGAGGGGTTCGTGCTCGAGCAGGCGCTCGAGATGATCCGCCCGGCGGACGCCTACTTCTGGGCCACGTATCAGGGGGCCGAACTCGACCTGCTCTTCGTCCGCGAGGGGCGCCTGCACGGCATCGAGGTCAAGTACAGCGAATCCCCCCGCGTCACCAGGTCGATGCGCATCGCCCTCGACGATCTGGGCCTGGAGCGGCTCTGGGTGATCCACCCCGGCGGCGGTCGCTTCGAGGCCGACGAGCGGATAGCCATGTGGCCGGCAGCCTCGCTGGGCGAGCTGGCCGGCGAACTCGCGTAGATCGGGGTGCCGGAGGAGGGATGTCATCACCGGCGCGCTGGAGAGGCGGACTCGCCTATCTCCTCCTCGGCGCCCTGCTGGTGGCGGCGCTCGTCGCGACGCGCTCATCCTCGACCCGCGTCCCCGGCGGGGCCGTGGCCCACCTCTCTCGCGATCCAGCCGGGGTCATGGGCACCGAATGCCGGCTGCGGATCGCGGCCGGTCGCGGTCAGGAGGCCGCGGCCGAGCAGGCCCTCGATCGGGCCGAGGCGGCGCTGCGCAGGGTCGAGGCCCTGATGAGCGTCTGGCTGGAGGACTCGGAGATCTCCCGACTGAATCGGGCCGCCGCCGGCGACACGATCCGCCTGTCCGCCGAGACCATTCACCTGCTCTCGCTCTCTCGGCGCTTCGCGCTGGAGACCCGAGGTGTGTTCGATGTGACCTGCGGGCCGCTCATCGAAGTCTGGAGACTCGCCGGCCGGAGAGGGCTTCGGCCTTCGCCCGGCGAGATCGAGGCGGCGCGGGCGGCGTCGAGCTGGGACGGGCTGGCGCTGGTCGAGGCGGGAGCGGTCAAGACCGGCGCGACCACGCGCGTCGATCTCGGCGGGATAGCGAAGGGATACGCGATCGACCTGGCCGTCGACGCGATGCGCGCCGCGGGACTCGCCGGCGGCCTGGTCGAGGTGGGGGGGGATCTCCGCTGCTTCGGCAGGGGACCGGAGGCGGGCCGCTGGAGGATCGAGATCCGCAACCCGTTCGCGGACGAGACCTGGGGCGCCCTGAGCCTCTCCGATCGCGCGGTCTGCACGAGCGGCGACTACGCGCGCTTCGCCACGATCGAGGGCGTGCGCTACAGCCACATCGTCGACCCGCGCACGGGACAGCCCGCCGGCGCCTTGCCCTCCGTGACGGTCGCGGCCGCCGACGCCGCCACGGCCGATGTCTGGGCGACGGCCTTGAGCGTGCTGGGAGCCGAAGGCATCGACCTCATCGACCCGGGCTCGGGGATCGAGGCGCTGATGATCCTCGGGACCGCGGAGAGCTTCTCGGTCGTCATGACGCCCGGGTTCGAGGCGCTGCTCGGGGAGCGTCCGGCGGAGTAGTGAGCGGCCGAAGCGGCGATCCGCGCGCCGCCGCGGCGCTCCGGCGCGCGAAGTGGCGATCCGCGCCCGCTGCCCGCGCACGCCGCCCGCGCACGCCGCCAGCGCCCGCCGACCGTGATCACCCGCGCCACTCGGTCTTGTCGACGGTCGATTCGAATTCGGCCAGGACGCGCTCCGGGAGATCCTCGTCCTTCGTCGCCTCCACGTCCGCGGGGCTCGGCCGGCCGACGTAGAGGAGCGCCTCCATCGGGCACTTCTCGACGGCCAGCATGAAGGGATCGCCCTCTTCGTTCGGGTCCAGCTTGCCGTAGTTGATCGACGGGATGCTCCCCATCATCTCGATCAGGGCGCTGTTCTTGGAGCAGGCCGTGCAGCCGATGCAGCCGACCCGGCAGACGTTCTTCACATCCTTCCCCGCGTCCTGGTTGGAGCAGGCGACGACGAGCATCCGTTCGCTCTTGAACGGGACCATGGTGATGATCTTGCGCGGGCAGACCTCGGCGCAGGCGCGGCAGCCGACGCACTTCGTGTAGTCGACGCGGGCCAGGCCGTCGACGACGTGGATGGCGTCGAAGCTGCAGGCACGGACGCAGTCCCCCAGGCCGAGGCAGCCGTAGGCGCACCCCTGGTAGCCGGCGACGAGGTTCGCCGAGGCGCAGCTCTTCACGCCGACATAGGGCGTTCGTCCCAGCCGCTGGCCGCTAGCGGCGGCGCAGTGGACGACGGCCCGATAGGGCCAGCTCTGGCCGACTTCCACGCCCATGACCGCGGCGATCTGCGCGGCGCAGCTCGCTCCGCCGACGGTGCAGAGCGTGACCGCGGCCTCTCCGCGCGCGACCGCCTCGGCGAACTCCCGGCAGCCGACGTAGCCGCAGCCGCCGCAGTTGGCGCCCGGCAGGACCGCGCCCACCGCCTCGACCCGCGGGTCGACAGGCACGTGGAAGGCGCGGTTGGCCCAGCCGAGGACGAGGCTCATGGCCCCCCCCAGGAGGACCATCGTCCCCCCCGCCAGCCCCACGACGAACCAGGTT
>Ga0194112_10011980_pt1 | contig 10656 bp, 8 predicted proteins | sample TA2MahC400mmetaG_FD_146191 | JGI IMG/M metagenome (GOLD analysis project Ga0194112, IMG submission 146191) | Freshwater microbial communities from Lake Tanganyika, Tanzania - TA2015016 Mahale Deep Cast 400m | ecosystem: Environmental > Aquatic > Freshwater > Lake | place: Tanzania: Lake...
ACGGCGGCTGGGTGGACATAATCATCCAGCGCCTGGTCGATATCCTCTACGCTTTTCCCAGCCTGCTGCTGATCATTGTGATCATGACCTACCTCAAAGCGGCGCTGAACCAGGTGACCGGCGCCATCCCGCTGCTCCTGGCACGGATCAACACGGCTACCGGAGGCCTGTTGGGTGTCTTCCTGGCCCTGGGGCTGGTCTTCTGGCTCACTGTCTCGCGCCTGGTGCGCGGCGAGGTGCTGTCTATCAAGCAGAAGCAGTTCTGCGAGGCAGCGCGCTGCCTGGGCGCTTCGGACCGGCGCATCATCACTCGCCACATCCTGCCCAACGTGGTAGCGCCGATTGTCATTGCTGCCACCTTCGGCATCCCTTCGGCGATTATGATGGAGGCCGGGCTGAGCTTTCTGGGCCTGGGCGTGGAGCCGCCCATGCCGAGCTGGGGCATGATGATCTCGGAGGGAGTGCGCAACATCCGCTCCCATCCCTACATGCTCATCTCGCCCGGCGTGTTGCTCTCCCTGACCCTGCTGGCCTTTAACTTTCTCGGCGATGGGCTGCGCGATGCCCTCGACCCGTGGATGAAGCGGTGAGAACAAAGCCTTTTTACACCTTGGCCTTTTCCGCATTCTGTTGTTCTATCCCATGGAGGTGATCGGGTGACACTGTTGCTCAACGTGGGTACTCTGATTGACGGCACGGGGGCTGCGCCGCTGCGCGATGCCTCGTTGCTCATTGATGGCCAGCGCATTGTGCAGTGTGGCCCGCGAGGCTCTTTCCGCGCGGACGCCGCACAGGTGATTGCGGCGCCAGACAGCACCGTGCTGCCCGGGTTGTTTGACCTGCACTTTCACATGTTCCTTCTGCTCCTCGATCCGCTCACCGGGCCGGCAGAGGTCAGCCTCCGCCGCGACGAGCTGATCGCCAGCAAGATCTTAAAGGCCGCGCGGGCGGCCAGGATCTGGCTGCAGACCGGCGTGACCACCATTCGCGATGCCGGGGCGGACGACAACCTGCCCGTGGCCATGAAAGAAGCCATTCAGGATGGCCTGACCCCTGGCCCGCGCGTGGTCGCCAGCGGTAGCCTGATTGCCCAGACCGGCGGCTTCCGCGCTGGCAACGAAGGCCACGGTGTAGAGATCACTGGCGCTGACGAGGCGCGGCGTGTGGCCCGCCAGCAGCTCAAGGCCGGCGTGGACGTGCTCAAGATCTATGGCGCGGCCAGCATCGGTGGTGGGGGAGGGCGGCTCATCGGCCCCTCCGGTTGGCCTCACCTGACCGTGGAAGAGATGCGCGCCATCGCCGAAGAGGCCCACAAGCCGGGCCGCCTCTGCTCGGCCCACACCGGTTGTGCCCAGTCGGTCAAGAATGCCGTCCTGGCAGGCGTGGACTGGGTTGACCACGCCGACTTTCTCGATGACGAAGCCATCGAGATGCTGGTCAAGACCAACACGCCCATCGTGCCCACCCAGGCCATTGCCTGGAGCCTGGCCACTTTTGGCCAAGAGATGGGCTTTGGCCCGCACATAGCGGCCAAAGCGAGAGAAGTCGAGCCCTTTGCCCAGGAGGGCCTGCGCAAGGCCTACAAGGCTGGCGTGCGCATCGCCACGGGCAGCGACGCCGACAACCCGCGCGCTACCATCGCCAAAGAGTGCGAGCTGCTCACCGGGATTGGCATGTCGCCCATGGAGGCCATCGTTGCCGCCACCCGTACTCCGGCGCAGATGCTGCGCCTCGACCACCAGGTGGGCACCATCGCCGAGGGCAAGATCGCTGACCTCCTGGTCGTCTCGGGTGATCCCCTGGCCGACATCCGCAACCTGGCCAGGGTGGAGCAGGTGATCCAGGGCGGCAAGCCCCTGAGCCTGCCGCTGTTCGATCTTTCTCCCTGGGGCTACGCAACGGGTCCCGGGGCCGCAGGCGCATGAGCCTGCCTCTGTCCAAACTCACTCTCTGGGGGTATCTATGGATCGCCGCATACGTATAGAAACGGACAAAGCGCCCGCCAGCACGGGCTATCGTTCGAATGCCATGGTCGCCGCTGGTTTTGTCTTCACCGGCGGGCACATTGGCGCGCCCATCTCCACGCCCGATAACCGTATCCCACCGGCCGAGACTTTGCAGGAGCAGGTGGATCTCTGCCTCAGGCACATGGAGCAGCTCATCATGGCCGGAGGTGGGACGCTGAAGCGCGTGGTAGAAGTTTCCTCCTTTCTGGTGCACTCTGCCTACCGGCATCGGCACCAGGTCAGCCAGCAGGTGACGCAGTTCCTGGGCTTTGCGCCGCCCCTGCTGCATTGGCAGGAGATAGCCGATGTAGCCTTGCACGCCATGCTGGAGTTGGATGGCGTCTCGGTTGTCGATCCGCAGATGGACCTGGCCCGGGCCGCGGACATCCTGCGGCCCTTTGGTTGCGGCCAGGGCCTGGTGCACAGCGGCCCCTTTGTGATGATCAACGGCCTGGTTGCCCCAGGCGCTTCGCTGAGCGAACAGAGCACCAACCTGCTGGCCCGGGCTGACCGGCTGCTGCAGGAGGTGGGCAGCGGCCTGGACCAGTTGGTCAAGATGACCGTCTACCTGGCCGAGTTCGATCCTTATCCCGAGTTCAACGAGGCCACCAGGGTTGCCTTCGCCGACTTTGAGCCGCCCACACGTTCCGTGCTCGTCGCGCCCGCCGTCACGGGCGAGCACCTGGTGCGTGTGGACATGATTGCCCTGGCAGGGGAGTAGCTCGCACCGCCAGGCGGCAAATCAGACACAGGGAGAGACCATGGAAATGCAGCCTTCACATCCATTCTCCAGCCCCGATCGGACCTTGGCGCAGGCACTGGACGACCAGGACGAGTTGGCCTCCTTCCGGCAGGCCTTTGTGCCAGAGATTCTCGACGTCATCTATCTGGATGGCAACTCGCTGGGCCGCCTGCCCGCGGCCACCCTGGGGCGACTGGAGGAGGCCATCGCCCGCGAGTGGGGCGGACAGTTGATCCACGGCTGGCGCGAGGCCGGCTGGATGGACGCCCCACGCCGTATCGGTGACAAGCTGGGCCAGTTGCTGGGCGCTGCGCCCGGCCAGGTGGTGTGCACCGACTCTACCTCGGTCAACCTGTTCAAGCTGGCCATGGCCGCCCTTTCGCTGCGGCCCGGGCGCACAGCCATCGTCAGCGACGAGTTCAACTTTCCCACCGACCTCTACATCTTCCAGGGATGTATCCAGCTCCTGGGCAACCGCCACAAACTGCATCTGGCTCGCTCCGCCGATGGCGTGCACATGCAGGAAGAGGCGGTCTGCCAGCTCCTCGACGACCGCACGGCCCTGCTGAGTTTTTCCCACCCTGCCTTCAAGAGCTGCTTTGCCTATGAGGTGCCGCGCCTCACCCAGCGCGCCCATCAGGTGGGCGCTTTGACCCTCTGGGATTTCAGCCACGGCATCGGCGCTGTGCCCCTCAAGCTGGATGTGTGGGGCGTGGATTTCGCCGTGGGTTGCTCCTACAAGTACGCCAACGGTGGACCGGGCGCGCCGGCCTGGCTCTATGTGCGGCGCGAGCTGCAGGACCAGGCCATCTCGCCCATCTGGGGCTGGTGGGGCCATCAGGAGCCGTTTGCCTTCGATCTGGACTACCGTCCCGCCGAGGGCATCTCCCGCTTTCTCTGCGGTTCGCCGCCCGTGCTGTCCATGGCCGCCATCGAGCCGGCGGTCGAGCTGCTGCTGCAGGCGGGGCTGGAGCGTGTGCGCGCCAAATCGCTGCAGCTCAGCTCTTACCTCATCTACCTCATCGACACCGTGCTGCAGCCACTGGGCTTTTGGGTCGGCTCGCCGCGTCATCCGGAGCGCCGCGGAGGCCACGTGCTGGCCTGTCACGAGTTGGGCTATAGCATCAACAGCGCCCTGGTGGCGGAGAAACAGGTCGTCACTGACTTTCGCCCGCCCAACGGCATCCGCCTGGCGCCCATCGCCCTCTACAACTCCTTCTCCGAGGTCTGGGAGGCCGTGGATCGCCTCCGCCAGGTGGTGGAGGAAGGGCTATACCACAAGTACCCGGCCCAGGCGCAGGCCAAGAACTGAACAATCACGGCGACGTGCCCCGCCGCAAGGAGGATCATGGAAAGGCTCACCGACAAAGCAGAGAGATTCGCCCGGCGCCGCCAGCGCCTGATGTCACAGATGGACACAGGCATCGCCTGGATCAACGCGGCCGGCGAAGGGTTCAACTATGAGAAGGACAAGAACCTGGAATACCTGACCGGCCTGCACTCTGCCGAAGCCTGCCTGATCCTGGCTCCTGGCGGCGTGCTCGTCGAGGGCATTTCCCACCCCGGCCACTACTGGTTCACCGAGGGTGGATCAGAGTACGGCCGCGGCCGCTGCGTGCAGGAGGCCCTCTTCGTCGAGCCAACGGCCGGACCCTGGGGCAACACCGTCGTGCACCCGCAGATGCCCACTCTGGAGGAGGTGCGCGCCCTGACCGGCGTGGAGGCGGTCTATCCCCTCTGGCAGATGGACGAGGTGCTGCGCCAGGCCCTGTGGGACGAATCCACTCTCTGGGTCAATACGGCCAACCCTCCCTCTCTCGGCGGGCCTCTATCGCCCGATGTGGCGCGGATCAACGCCATGCGCGAGCGTTTCTACTGGCTGGAGCTGCGCAACATTGCCCCCCTCATCCATGCCCAACGACTGATCAAAGAGCCCTACGAGCTCGAGTGCATCCGCACCGCCTACCAGATCAGCAAGGAGGTCATCGAGACGCTGATGCGCGCCATCCGCCCGGGCGACAACGAAGCCAAAGCGGTTGGGCTGTGGGAGTATGAGGTCAAGCGCCGCGTGGGCGAGGGGCCTTTCGCCGACCTGCACACGGCCTTTGGGCCCATCGTCTCCTCCGGGCGACGCTCGTCCACCAACACCTATTGGGCCAGCAACCAGACCATCGCAGACGGCGAGATGATCCTCATTGATTGCGGCGTGTCCTACCAGGGCTATGCGGCGGACATCAGCCGCGCCTGGCCGGCCAATGGGCGCTTTACCCCCCGCCAGCGTCAGGTCTATTCCATCGTCCTGGAGGGACAGGACCGCGGCCTGGTCGCCTTCAAGCCGGGCGGCAACTGCCGCGAGGCCCGCCGGCTGACCTGGAAGTGCTTCCAGTCCTACGGCGTCGCCCAGCACGGCCTGGGCCGCAACTGCCATCCCGTGGGCCTGAACGTCGAAGACGCCGACTACTTCAACTTTGGCGACTATGGCTGCTTTGCCCCCGATCAGGTGTGGGCCTTTGAGCCCATGCTCATGATGCAGGAGGAGGGCATCGGCATCCGCCTGGAGGACGGCGTGCTCATCACCGCCGGGGGCCACGAGCTCCTGCCCGCCCCCGAGCGCCATCCCGACGCCGTGGAAGCGCTCTGTGCTGTGGGAGGTTGATATGGAGAGCCTGACAGGAAGGGTGGCGATCGTCACCGGCGCCGGCCGGGGCATCGGGCGGGCGGTAGCCCTGCGCCTGGCCCGCGACGGCGCAGATGTGGTCCTGGCCGACGTGGACCGCGGCGCGGCCGAGGCCGTAGCCGAGGAAGTGCGCGCCCTGGGCCGTCGTGCCCTGCCCGTGCAGACCGACGTCTCGTCCAAGCCACAGGTGCAGGAGATGGTGCAGCGCACCCTGGACGAGTTCGGCCGCCTGGACATCCTGGTCAACAACGCCGGCGCAGCCGGGCCCGATGCGCCGGTGACCGAAGTGCGCGAGGAAGACTGGGACCGCACCCTCGCCGTGCACCTCAAGGGCACTTTTCTCTGCTGCCAGGCCGCCGTGCCGGCCATGAAAGCCCAGGGCTATGGCAAGATCGTCAACATGGCCTCTGTGGCGGGCAAAGAGGGCAACCCCAACTCCTCCGCCTACTGTGCCGCCAAGGCGGGCGTCCTCTGCTTCACCAAATCGCTGGCCCGCGAGGTGGCGCGCGACGGCATCTACGTCAACTCTGTCGCCCCCACCGTCATCGGCACCGGGCCGGTGCTGGCCATGCCTGCCGGGGAGCTGGAGCCCCTCCTGTTGCGTATCCCCCTGGGCCGCATCGGCCAGCCAGAGGAGGTGGCGGCGGCAGTGCGCTTTCTCGTCTCCGACGAGGCCAGCTTTACCACGGGGGCGTGTCTGGACCTGTCCGCCGGCAGGGCGCAGTGGTAACCAACGCCTGACCCTGGCTACCGGGCTTTCCGTCTGGGGTGAGCCTCAGATCAGGAACCTGCCCTGCTCCATGATCTTTTCGCCGTCAATCCACAGGTTGACGCCCACTGGCACCACGTCCACGTGCACGGGAGAGGCCCAGTCGCCTCCGCAGAACTGGACATAAGGATTGCCAAAGGCCAGGTGCAGGCCGGGGTACTTTTCGTCCTGCAGCAGGTTGCCGACCAGGCCGCTGAGGGCCTCGTTGGTGCCGATGGCCAGCTCGCCCACGCGCCTGCCGTTCTCCGCCCCGTCCAGGTAGCTCCACAGCTCTTGCGCCAGCTTCGGGTTGGGGTGTTCCACCTTCTGCAGCTGGCCGTTGATGTGCAGGGCAGCGGGGATGTCCAGCAGTCCGTACTCGTGGCTAAAGTGGTCGCCGATGACGCCGGCCATGACCACCCCCTGCACGTGGGCCGGACAGGTAAAGGTCTCGCCTTCTGGCAGGTTGCCCCACTGGCCGGGCTGGTGGTAGAGGCCGGTCCAGGGGTGCCAGTGCAGGCGAGGGGGGTCCAGGCGGGCCAGCAGGTCGGTGCCGCTGGCATCCGTCGCGCGCAGCTCGCGGGCGTCCTTGACCCGTTCATAGACCTGCAGGGTGCGCCGGGCCACCTGTTCATAGTCGGCCAGCATGCCCGTGCGCATGAGCACGGGGGTGATGCCGATCATGTGCCCGTGGCGCACCTGGAACTCGTCCTGCAGCATGCCCACCAGGGCCATGCGGAAGCGGATCTCGCCAGGCTGTGACTGGGCGGCGTAGAAGGTGGCTGTGGGGCGCACGCCCCGCACGAGCGTGTTCAGGCGCTGCGATAGCTCCGTCAGCGGCCGGGGGCCGAACTCTTCCAGCAGGTGCAGGTGCGCCGCCGCGCCCTGCTCCAGAGTCGCCTGCTGCAGCGCCTCCCCGATTGGCCTCGTCTCCTCGTCGGAGAAGACGAACACGCGGTCCTCTGGCCCGATGGCCAGGCACTGGCGCACGGCCACCCGCGCGCCGGGCAGCAGCTCAGAATGGGTGGATGAATGGGGCATGGGTCTCCTCGTTGGGCAGTCTGGGCACACATCTTACGGCAGGAATGGCAAAAAGCGGAAAACTGTCAATCCTGCTGACTTTGCCACGCAACAGCCCCTGCACAGTGGGTTCTGTATCAGGTGTCAGCAATGGTTCGCGATTCCTGGTTGACCAGACGACGTGATAGAAGAGTTTCCAATAGGGCATGTTCACCTCCGCGCGGACTCGGCCCACATCACAGCCCCCCGCCCGGACATGAAAGACAGCGCCAAGACCATTGCCTCCGTGGGATCTGTCCGGGCTACACTACACGCCTGTCCATCCACAGTGCCAGCCCCATTCATGGGGCGCATCACCACGTAGCCCGGCGACTTTACCGTTCGTCCCGCTTGACGGGATCGCCGGGCGGCCCCCATGCGCACGCAAGCTTGCGGCTCATCTCGCGGGTTGTGCAAAGACCAGCAGGTCCGCAAACTCGTCCGCCTGCAACTCCTCGTATTCCTTCTGCGGCACCTTGATGTACTGCCACTGCTCGCCCGTCAGCCGCGTCGCGTTCTCGCACCACAGGGTAGCTGCCCGATCTTTGTTGGCCACGTCCACGTCTTCGCGGCCTTTCGTTTCGATCAAGTAGCGCTGGTCTGCAGCCGTCACGGCCACAAAATCGGGTTCGTAGTAGCGCAGGTTGTTGCGGGCATCGGTGTACTCGATGGCAAAGCCAAACTGCTCCGGCAGTTTCGCAAACCTGGCAACGTCGGGCGCTTTTTCCAGGAACTGGGCAAAGGCCCTCTCAAAGGCATTGCCGCAGGGCACCAGGTTAAAGACCGTCTTGTGAGCCTGGAAAGTCGGACGCGAGTAGGGGAACGGCGGAGTCTCCGACAACCTGCGCCCGGCGTCGAGCAGGCGCGGCTGCAGCTCCTCAACCACCAGCGGGCGCAGAGCTTTGATGAACGTCTGCACGGTCACGTACTGGGCCACGTTGGAGTTGATGGCCCTGCGGATCACCGGGTCATCGAGGTCCACGCGCTCGCCAAAGGCCCGGGTCTGCAGGAACTCGCGCACTTTGGGCACCAGCGCCGCAAACTGTGAGGGGAGCTTGACATCCTGAGCAATGCGCTTGGCGTAGTAGGAGATGATCTCCTGCGAAGTCTGTGCTTCCGGCAGCGTATAGTCGCGCTCGATCAGCTTCTGCAGGGTAATGATATCATAACCCTCGTAACGGAAAGTCTTGGCGACAGCATCGTTCTCTTTGCGCGGCAGCGTGGGGCAGTCCATCGCCGCTATGTCAAGCGCTGCAATCTCCTCAGCCAGGCTCTTTTTGCGGGTGAGAATGGGGCTGAGGGTGGGCACGGTAATGTCCTTGTCCATCTTCGCAGGGTCTGGTTTGATGGTCACGATCTCCAGCTTGTCCTTGCCCACCTGGAACGTCTCCAGGGCCATCTCTTCATCTTGCTCGAGCCGCTCCACGAACTCGATGAAGGCCTTATTGCCGATCACGTCCACGCGCTCCACATAGTCTGTGGCCAGATCGCGGAACATCAGCCGCAATCCGCGCCCGATGGTCTGCTCGGGCAGAATGTTGGCTTTGGCCGTGTAGGGCCGCAGGCCCACCACCACGGTCACATTCTGCACGTCCCAGCCCTCGCGCAGCATGAGCACGCTGACGATAGCCTGGATGGGGTTCTCGGCCAGGTCCACCTCGCGCGCTGCCACCCGCGCTTTGTCCAGGTCCCGTTTGGAGACTTCACCGGACCGGTCGGTGTGGATGACCAGCAGCTTGCTACCGCCGAACTCGGAGGGGTACTTGGTGCGCAAATAGTCGCCGACGTCGTCCGCGTCGCCGGTCTCGTTCATCATCACGAACAGGATCGGTTTCTTCTTCAGCGGCGCCAGTTGCTGCTGGTACTCGCTCCAGCGCTCCACCCCCGCGGTGAGGAATGCTCTGTAGCGCGTGCTGGCCACGTTGGACCGTGCTTCCTGAATGCCTACGGCGATGCCTTTCATGGGGCGCTTGACAATCCCGTCAATGATGGCCTGTTTCAGCGGATAGTCAAAGACCGTCCAGGTGAACAACGCGCCTTTGCTGTAGCGCGGGGTGGCCGTAAAGTCGAGCTGCGCCGCCAGGCCCCGGTCTGCATCGCCACTGCTCGCTACCAGATCCTGGTGCAACCGGCGAATGCAGCGGTTCCATTCGCTCTCCTCGTCGTGCGTGTGGTGTGCCTCGTCGTTGATGACCAAAACCGGCCCGCCCCGGGCTACGATACGCTCGGCGAAATCCCCGGCCTCCATTGGCTGCGCAGGCGGTTTGGGACCGAGGATGTCGGTCATCACGTCCGGCTCCTCCTCTTTCACGGGCCTTTCGTAGAACTGCTGCACGTTGGTCAGGTACAGCGCGCCGTTGGAGTAGGCACGCTCCCCATCGCCGCGCATGTAGCATTCCAAGTCCCAGTAGACCCGCAGCTCGGGCGGTATCACAGGGTCAGCGCGGAAGATGCGCCCCTGGGCCAGGTCAATCCTCAGGCGCTCAAAGACGATCACGTTGGGCGCAATCACCAGGAAGGTGCGCGCATAGTCGTCGCGCGCCTCGGCGACGGCGTTCAGGTACTGCCAGGCCACCACCAGCGACATCACCTTGGTCTTGCCACTGCCCGTGGCCATCTTCACACAGTAGCGGGCGAAATCGTCGTACTGCAGGAGGCGCAGGTTCTGTTCGGTTCGGGCATAGCGCTCGACGAGGGTCTTGTGCCGGCGCACCCGAGCCACTTCGTAGAGGTAGATGAGGGTCTCGATGGCGCGGCGCTGCGAATCGTGGTACACGAATGGGCGCCCATTCGGCAGACGGTGGCTGCTGCGAAACCAGTAGTTGAGCAGGATGCGCGTCGTCTGCGTAGCGCCCTTATAGTCCCTGTCCCGCCACTCATCCACAGCCTGACGGATGGCCGGGACACACGGCGCGGTCTTGACCGCCGGTTCGAGCAGACTAAGCTGCGCTGGAGGAGGTTTCTTGCGCGGCATAGGCTTTCTCCTTGCTGCAGGCAGGCCCACAGGGCCAACACACCGTCGCACAGGCCGGACTTGACGCCAGGTGGCTTACACTGTCACCCTCAAGGTTTTGGTGGTATCGTTGCCCAGGATGTCAATCACCTTGACCACAATGGTGTGCTCACCCGGCACCTCGTAGGTGTGCGTTGCCGACCTCTGCAGATCGCGCTTCTTGCGCGTGCGGTAGGTCTGCCATTCGTTGTGAAACGTGTCGCCCTGGTTGTTCCAGTCCACCGCCCAATAGTCAATCCACTGCGACCAGTGGGTGATGGCCTTTTGTACGTCTTGTGGCACGTCGTCCGGCGGGATCACAAAGTCCGTCAGGGTCAGGGCCACCTCGCGCTCTTTCTTCTTGACGTCTACGGAGAGCGCTGCCAGCTCGAAAAAGCGCACGTCGCCCTGTTCGACGGCTCGTTTGTCCAT